>Ga0079997_117088_pt1 | contig 13067 bp, 9 predicted proteins | sample PerSpoCPS_CMetaG_FD_69200 | JGI IMG/M metagenome (GOLD analysis project Ga0079997, IMG submission 69200) | Archaeal communities from Yellowstone National Park, Wyoming, USA - Perpetual Spouter C (PS_C) MetaG (SPADES assembly) (version 2) | ecosystem: Environmental > Aquatic > Thermal springs >... | reverse complement strand
GAAGAGGAAAATCCCGGTCGCGAACCGGGCGCGGAGCGCGCGGCGCAACCGCGAGCGGCGGGTGGGCCCGCCGCTAGGCGGTGTGTGGGCGGGGTGGCTCACCCGCGCTTTCGGTGGGGGCTCGGATCCTGTCATGGTCGGCGCTCTCCTTTCGGGACTCTCACTCTCTCTCGACGCATGAGCAGGTCTCTCCCAGACAGCCGGTCGGCGGTCTCTCCTCGACCGCCTGGCGGCTTACGGTGTCTCCGCGTTGCTGACTGGCCACCCTTCGGTCGAGTGCGGCCAGCCGGCGGCGAGCCCGCAACGTAAAGGCTCGGAGAGTGTTCCCTGGTCGAGCGAGAGCTGGTAGAGGCACCCGTTGCTGGTCGCGGTAAGCCAGAGAACGCCCCGCTCGAGATCGGTCCCGACTGGCTGCCAGAGGTTCTCGGGAAGCTGGGGAAGCGGATAGGCCCGCTCGAGCGACCACCGCACGAGGTCGAGTATGATGACCTCGTCGTGGCCCACCAGGGCTGCCCGGTCACCCACGACGCTCGCCCGCCAGCCGACGCGGCGCGATTCCGACAGTGCTGGGTAGCGGGCGTGGACTGCCAGCGTCTCCGCGTCCAGGACGAAACCCTGAAGGTCTTCGGTCACGACCACCAGATGGGGGCCCCACAGGGCAGGCGGCAGCGCGCTCGGGTAGGTGACGAGGGTCGGCTCGTGCCGCGCTGGCTTGGCGGTCCACTCGAGCGGCGCGAGTTCCTGTCTGGCTTCGATGCGACCGGTCGCCGGATCGACCAGGAGGAGCGTGGCGACGGTCGGTTGCCGGGGCGACGAGATCCCCGAACTCATGACGACGAGCTTGTTGGGTAACGCGAGCAGGCTGGCAGCTTGCGCACCGGGTAGAGGAAGCGCCCAGTTGGCCCAACTGCCAGCGGCCAGGTCGAGCGTGGTGATCCAGGTGATGAAGCTGCCGCCGCCCCCGGGGAAGCTGCCGGTCGTCGAGGTGAGCCAGGCGGCAGCCCAGGTGCCCGATGGGGCGATCACCATCCGCTGCAGCACGGGAGGCTCCGTGGCTGCCGCTGGGAACTCTCGAGCCAGCGCGCGGACCGGGGGAATCCCGGGGTCGAGCGGCAGCACTGTTGCGAGCGACCAGTCGGGTATGCGCCGGACCTCGAGCCGGTCCCGCCACGTCTCACCAGCCAGTTCGCGACGTTTGAGGACGACGAGGTCACCAGCGGGTGAGAGTGCAGCTGCGCTCACGTCGGAGGCATCGGAGTAGGAATCGACGACTTCACCGGTCGAGAGATCGAGGAGCACGAGCCGGCTCCCGAAGATGCCAGTCATGGCGTCAGCCGGTTCGGCTGCGAACGCCAGCAGTCTCGGTCGAGACTGTTCCGGTGCCCCGTGGCCCGCGGTGTGCAGCAGGCCCGCCGATGATCGGGGGAGGGCGAGCGCGAAGACGAGGAACAGGCTGACGGCCAGTGCAGCGGCACTCGCGGTGATGGCGTGTCGAGGGTGCCGGAGGGCCACACCGCTGACCATTGCGGTGGTGAGGCGTTCGAGCAAGCTGTGACGGCTGCCGTAGCCGGTGCGATGCGGGTGCGCGCGGGTGATGTCGGACACGGTCCACTCTCCTGGCTCGTCTTCACTTTTCTAGACGGCCCGCGCTGCTGGCTGCAGATAGCTGCCAAATGGGCAGACGGCCAGGATCCCCGTGTCCCTGGCCGGGTGGTTTGCGTTCGCCCGCCGTGGCCGGTCGCTGGGACAACGCTTCGATGGCGGCACTGGGCTTGGACGGCTCGGACGGAGTGCGAGCTTTTCTCCGCACTCAGCAGCGCGCCTCGACGAGCGTCTGGGTACAGACGGCACACTGTCCGCTGGAACACCAGTGCGGTTGCGGGCAGTTCCGCGCACAGGCACAGCTGCTGGGGCACCCATCGAAAGGGTTGGGGCAAGCCGACTCGCCGGTGCGCAGTGGTCGACAGCAGTCGCGGTACTGAACGAGCCAGAGACGGCCGCTGGCATCGCGACAGCAGGACCACCAGGCGCGCCCGGGAATACTTCCTCTGGGGCAGGCGGTATCGCTCCCGCCTCGGCATGCGCACCGGCAGCCGCACAAGCCGCAAAACCGCCAGTCGCTGCAGGAAAGTTGCCCGGGTGCGGCGGACGGCCGGATCAACCAGGCGGCGAGGGCCAGCAGGGTTCCGGTAACCGTTCGGACGAGAGTCCGCCGCGTCCGCACTGTCATGAGAGCGGTCCCGTCCGCGCGAAACGCCGCTCGTACAGGTTCAGGTCGAGACCGCAGCTCAGCGTGTCGCGCGTGCCGTCGGGTCCGAAGCGGTAGAGGCAGGCGCTACCAGGCTCGCTCGCGATCGGGTAACCCATGACCAGGACGTCGCCGGTCGTTGGGTCGGCCCCGACGAGCTGCGTTCCGAAGAGGTCTGACAGCGGGAGGCGTGTCGCGATTGTAGCGCTGGTGAGGTCGACCATAACCAACTCCTCCGTCTGGGTGAGTGCGACGACCCGGTCGTCGTCGAGCCAGGCGATCTCTCGTGCCAAGATCTCGGCTGAAATCGGAGCGCGATGCTCGACCCGTCGCAGTGTGATGGCGTCGAAGACGAACAGTTCCAAGCGTTCCGTCAGCACGGCCAGCGTGTTCGTCCCAAGCCGAGCTCCTGTGACCGCCGGCACGCGCGCGGCAGCGGTACCCGCGATCGGCGCGAATCCGGGCTCGGCCGAGCGGATCACGACCTGCTCCCGCAGTGTCCCGGTGTCGGGATCGAGGCGATAGAGCGATCCAGCTGTGTCGAAGTTCGCGACAGCGTTGTCGCGTGCGAGGACGAAGAGGTGGTCTGAGGCAGGGAGGAGGTACGCATAGTGCGCACCCGGAACCGGGAGGGCCCAACTCGCCCAGATGCCACGCTGCAGGTCCAGAGTGGTCACCCAGAGGATCCACCAGCTGGAAGGTTCCGGCGCCATCGAGACGAACCCGACGGCGGCGTACCGGGCGTCCGGTGAGACCTCGGCTGCGTAGGGACGAGGAGAGTCGTCACCGAGAGCTGGAAAGGCGCGTCGCACTGCCTGAGCGGGTGGTATCTCCGAGTCGATCGAAAGCACATGGACGGTCGACCAACTCGGGAGGCGCGAGACGGTCACCCGATCGTAGGTGATGGAGAGAACGAGCCGGCCACCAGGATCGGCGGCGAGGATCGCCGAAGTGCCAGGCTGTTGGGAGACGATCTGGCCGCTGCGGGCGTCGAGTACGAGCGAGTGCGTAGCCGTCTGCGCGAGGATCAGTGCAGGCGCAGGCTCGGGACGGGCAGCCAGCCGATCGTTCGGACGCAGCAGTGGTGTCGCGGCGAGAGCAGGAAAGGAGACGATCAGGAGCACGAGAAGCTCGACGAGGGGGCGGGAGACCGGTCGGCCATCGGCGCGGCCAGTAAATTGAGCGAGCACCGGAGAACTCCTCTCTGGAACCGGTCTCTTCAGGGACCGCTCGAGCCTGCGACGAAGACTGGCCAGCCGAACAGCGGGGCAGGATAGTCGACCAGGAAGCCGCACGCGAGCGGCGCGCTGAGACGACTCGTCGCCAGATCCAGGTGCCGCAGGCAGCCCTCGCGCGTGCCGGTCAAGAGCAACGTCTCCTGGTCGACCAGGCCGGCGGCGATCCACCAGGTCTCCGGCATCTGCGGCAAGGGGTGGGTGGCCAGCAGTCGCCACGACGAGATATCGATCACGCGCACCGCACCACCTCCGACGACCAGCCGATCTCCCGTGATGGAGGGTCGTCCGGCGGCGACGAGCCGGTCCGCGAGCGGTGGGTAGTGCGCGGTGACGGTGAGCGCACTGGGGTCGATGACGAACGCTTCCAGGTCGGTGGTCACCACCAACAGTTGGCCGTTCCAGAGAACGGGGTCGAGCGCGGTCGAGAAGGTGGCTTGCTCGTCGTCCGGTCCCTCTCCCAGCGGCTTGGCCGTCGTCGAAGCACTCTCCAAGGTCAGCTGGCCGAGCGCTTCGCCGCTCTGCGGGTCGAGCGCGACGACCGTGCCGACACTGCGCCGGCTCGAGGTCCGAAGCTCGTGGCCGAGCACCAGGATACGGTCGGGAAGGGCGACGAGCGAAGCTGCCTGGCTCGCGGGGAGCGGGTAAGCCCATCCCGCCCACACAGCACGCTCGAGATCCACCATGGTCACCCACACGAGCTGGCTGGATGGACCGTCGGGCTTGGGCGTTATCAGCGACCAGAACGCGACGGCAGCCCACCGTCCCTGCGGTTCCGCTGCGAACGCGAGGAGCGTCGGGTCAGAGGCGCTGATCGAGGGGAAGCGCTCAGCGAGCACGCGGGCTGGCGGGATACTGGCGTCGATCGGGACAACGGACTCGATATCCCAGCCAGGAAGGCGACGGACCTCGAGCCGTGCGTGCGGCCCCGTGTGCTCGCCGGTGTAGAAGACGATGCGGTCGCCGGGCGAGACGAAAGAGGCGCTCAAGACCTCGGTCGAGTCAGCGATCGCGTGGCGGTCCAGAATCGCTCCCGATCGGGCATCGACGAGAACGAGTCCGGTCGTGCGGGCGGCCAGTCTCGGGTTATCGGTGGTGCCGACTGGGAGCAGAACCAGGGGACGGACGATCGCGTTCGGTGCGGCACCCAGATGGGGGAGCGAGCGCGACGGTACACTGATTCGGGTCAGGGATGCGGCGATGAGGCTGACTAGCAGGACAGCGCTCGAGGCGAGCAGTAGGCCGGTCGTCCGTCGCGGCGATACGGTCGGAAGCGTTCGGTCACGCATGGTCGACCTCCGAGCGTTGGCTGTCTGAGCATCCGGTTTCGGTCGGTACGAGGAGACCGATCAGCATTGCGACCACACCTGTGCGCGCGTGCAGTAGGCTGCTCGGGTCGACGGATTCGGACACCAGTTCTGGTTCGACGGGTACTGTCCGCAACTGTTGTTCTGGTTACAGGAGAGCAGCCGCTGGGGCAGGCCGGTCGCCGGTCCCGCGGACCGCAGCAGTCGAGGTAGCGGACGAGCCAGAGTCTCCCGCTGGAGAAGCAACAGGCCCACCACGCACCGCCTTCCTGAGTGCCCGAGGGGCAGGCGGAATCGCTGCCGCCGAGACAGGAGCACAGGCAGCCGCACATGCCGCAGCGGTGCCACTGGCTGCAGGATGCCTGGCCGAGCGCGGACGGTGCAGCCGTGACGAGAGTGATGCCGCTGACGAGCGCGGCGGCGACGCGCTTCAGCCAATTGCGGCGGGTTTTGCCGTAGCCAGACCGGCGTCGCTGGCGGTGGATGACGTCAGGCATGCCGCTCCCTCCTCGTGGACGTTCATTCTCTCAGACGCAGGTTCCGGTGGGACACCAGGACGGTTGCGCATTGCCGCGGCGGCAATCGCACGACGCGGGACAACCGTCGAACGGGCTGGGACAGGTGCTTTCACCAGGGCGGAGTGGCCGGCAACAGTCGCGATACCGTATCAACCAGTACCGTCCCTGCGTATTGCGGCAGCAGACGTACCAGGCGCCTCCGGCTGTGCTCCCACTAGGACAGGTCGAATCGCTGCCACCGCGGCAGGTGCAGCGGCATCCCCAGTGTCCACAGAACAGCCAATCCAGGCACGACTGTGCGAGACCTGGCTCAGCATCGACGAGCAGTGTACCGATGCCAGCGAGGGCGGCAGCGATGCGTCGGAACCAGGAGCGGCGCGTAACGGGAATCACGGGAGACCTCCGACAGCATAGCGCGGCTCGTACGGGTTCGTATCGAGACCACAGCGAAGCGTGTGGCGGTCGCCGCTCGACTCGATACGCTCGAGGCACGCTCCCCGGTCTTGCCAGGTCATCACCAGGGCAGCGTTGTCTTCAGGATCGAAGGCGACCAGTTCGTCGGCCTCGACCGGCTGGCGTGCGACGACTGCGTGCCGGTTCCGATCGACGACGAGGAGTTCATCGGTGTGGATGAGCGCGACGACGCGGTTCGGGAGGATGAGGGTCTCGCGCGCGAGGATGTTTTCGCTGAGCGGTCGATGGTGCTCGACGAGACGGAGGGTCACTGGGTCGAGGACGAAGACCTCCAGCTGTTCGGTCACGACGACGAGACGCGCGTCGGTGATGCGTGCTCCGGCGATCCCGGGCGCACGAGCAGCCTCGGTGCCGGCGATCAGGGCGGTGCCGGGAATCTCCGGGACGAGCGTCGCGCGGGCTCGCAGTGCGCCCGTAACCGAGTCGAGAAGATAAACGGTGCCGATGTGCCCCCCTCGCGAGAAGTGATTATCGTGGCTCAGCACCAGGAGACTTTCTGAGGTCGCGAGGAGCGTAAGATTCTGCGCGCCTGGAACAGGGAAGGCCCAGTCCGACCATCTCCCGGTCTTCAGGTCGAGGCCAGCTACCCAGATGACCCAGGGGAGCGTGTCGAAGAAGCGTGCGTCCGGCTTCGTCCCGTAGGAGATGAAACCGAGTACTGCGAAGCGACCGTCGGGAGCGACTGCGGCCTGGAAAAGACGCGGGGGGTTCACGCCGAAGTCGGGGAACTGGCGAGCGAGCGCAGCGACCGGCGGGATCTCGGTCGTGAGCGGTATGCGGAACCGCTCTTCCCAATCCGGCAGGCGATAGACGTGGATGGCCTCACCGATTTGGGCCAGAACGGTGCGCGTGTCAGCGCTGACCGCGATGACGGCAGCCGCTCCCGGCCTCTGGGTGAGGACCTGGCCGCTCCGCGGATCGAGCGCGAGGAGCTCAGAACCGGTTTGGGCGATGATGGTCGTCTTGACTCCCTGCGAGAGGTCGGCCGATCCAGCGGAGAAGCGCGGCAAGGCGGCGAAGAGGAGTCCTGCCGCCAGCGCGACGACCACGAGGAGCGCAGCTGTCGGAACGAGCCCGAGCGGGCGGGTGGATCGATCGGCTGGGGGTCGAACAGCATCGAGCATCGGAAGTTCCTCTCCTGACGGGAAACGCTGTTCGTCGTTCCACACTCTTTAAGACGGCTGACCGGTGGATCCGCAGACAACCGAGCCGACGAGGCGAGACGACCGCAGTCGGTAGAGCGATAGCCAGGTCGACCGCGCAGGGTCAGCGGCGGTCTGGCGACGAGCGGCGAACGGAGCTTCACAGGCTGTTCATGATGCGGTACAAGTGTGGTGGGCGTTCCAGCCTTGTCAAGGAACGTCCAGATTCGTCGAGTTGTGTGCGTTCGAGGAGGGTGATCATGGTGGCCCGAGGACTGGAAGGCGTCGTCGCCGGGACAACGCGACTGAGCTCGATCATCGACGGGACACTGGCGTATGTCGGGATCGACATCGACGAACTCGCGGCGAACGCCTCGTACGAAGAAGTGGTCTACCTTCTCTATCACGGGGAGTTGCCGACACGTACCCAACTGGAAGCGCTCCAGGGTGAACTGGCTCGCCAGCGCGCGCTTCCCGAGGGTGTCGTCCGGCTCCTGGCGGACGCACCACGAGCTGTGCCGATGGATCTCTTGCGGACCGCGGTCTCGGCGCTGGCGTGGTACGAGGAGGACCCGAACACGGTCGCGCGCGAGGCGGCGGTTGCCAAGGGGCTCCGGTTGGTCGCCCAGGTGCCGACCATCGTGGCGACCATCGGTCGGCTGCGCCGGGGCCTGGCTCCGGTGGCACCGCCAGCTGACGAGCCAAGCACGGCACGCGCCTTCTTGCGCACGCTGCACGATCGTGAGCCGAGCGAACTCGAAGTCGAGGCGATGAACAAGATCCTGGTGCTCCATGCCGATCACGAGTTCAATGCCTCGACCTTCGCGGCGCGGGTCGTGGCCGCGACACTGGCTGACATGCATGCCGCAGTCACGGCAGCGATCGCGGCACTCAAGGGGCCGCTGCATGGCGGGGCGAACGCTGCCGTCATGCAGATGCTGGAGGAAATCGGCACGCTCGATCGCGTCAAACCGTACATCACCGAAAAGCTCGCCCGTAAGGAGCGGGTGATGGGCTTCGGTCATCGCGTGTACAAGGGAGAAGACCCGCGTGCCAAGTGGCTCCGCGACCTCTCGCGCCGACTCGGGGAAGCACGCGGCGATCTCCGCTGGTACGAGCTCTCGGTGGCGATTGCCGAGGTGATGCAGCGAGAAAAGGGACTCTTTCCTAATGTCGACTTCTACGCGGCCTCGGTCTATCACTATTTGGGGATCGAGAAGGAGCTCATGACACCAGTTTTCGCGGCGAGCCGCATTGCGGGCTGGACGGCGCATGTCCTGGAGCAACAGGCCGACAATCGCTTGATCCGGCCGCGCGCCGAGTACGTCGGGCCGACGAACCGGCACTACGTGCCGCTGGAGCAGCGGGGCTGAGACGCATCAGTTCCGAGGACGAACGGCGGGTCAGGCGAGGCGATCCGGCTCTCGGGTATCCTTGACCCATGGAGCGCTGGAGGCGACCACCTGATCCGGAATTGACCGAGTTTCCCCCGGCCGATTGGTGGGGCCGCTACGGCGCACGCGCGACCGGCGACCTCTCGCTGGTCGATCTCGTGCGCCTGGGCAGCTTGGATGCCGCCACTGCCGCGTTCCTCTGGATCGCGCTCGAGCAGCGGGCGTCCGTCATCGTCGCAGCCCGCGAGCATGGGGCGGGGAAGACGACGCTGCTCACCGCGCTGGCTGACCTTCTTCCGGAGGGGACGACGTGCTACTACCTGCGCGGCTGGTACGAGCGGTTCGCCTTTGCCAGCGAGCTCGATCCTGAGAAAACCTATCTCCTCGTCAACGAGATCAGCGATCACTTGCCGATCTATCTGTGGGGGAAAGGGGTTCGACGTCTCTTCGCCCTCCTGGCTGGAGGCTGGCGGCTCGGGGCGACCGTGCACGCCCAGGGCGCTGACGAGGTACTCGCGTTGCTGAACAGCTTCCCGCTCGAGGTACCGGTCGAGCACTTGGTCGCGCTCGACCTGGTAGTGACGCTCGGTATGGGGGTGACGAGCGAGGGGCTGCTGCGACGCGTGGTCCGTGTGGAGGCGATACGCGCGCCGGAAAACCGCTCAACGATCCAGTTGCTCGCGCTGCGCGAGACACTGCGCTCACCGCTCGCGGTGTATCCCTCTGTTTTCTTGGAGACCTTGCACGACCGCTTCGGTTTGCGGGTCGAGGTAGCCAGCCGCGAGCTCGCGCGACGGCAGCGGAGGATCGCGCGTTGGGTTGCGGAGGGACTCCGTGGGCGCGATGCCTTCCGGAACGCGCTCGCTGCAGAGCGCCGGCATTCGACAGAAGGAGTTGACGGGTTGCCGGCTCGGAGTAGTATTGAGGAAGCACTCCACCACGACGAGGTCGACTAACTGGGAACGACGATCGAGGAGCCAACATGGAGAGACCACGAACGCTAGGCGAGCTGCGCGAGAGCGGCTACCGCGTCCTTCCCGTTCGGGAAGAAATGCGCAAGAACCTCATCGCCAAGATTCAGGCAGGTGAGCCGATTTTCCCTGGAATCATCGGGTACGAGGAGACGGTCATCCCACAGGTGGAGAACGCCATTTTGGCTGGGCAGGACATCATCTTCCTCGGTGAGCGCGGCCAGGCCAAGACGCGCATGGCGCGTTTGCTCGTCAACCTTTTGGACGAGGAGATTCCGATCGTCGCGGGCAGCGAGGTGAACGATAACCCGTTCGACCCCATCTCGAAGTACGCGCGGGATCTCATCGCGGAGATGGGCGACGAGACGCCGATCGCTTGGATCCGGCGCGAGGAGCGCTACGCCGAGAAGCTGGCGACACCGGACACGACGATCGCCGATCTGATCGGTGAGATCGACCCGATCAAAGTGGCAGAGGGACGTTATCTCTCCGACGAGCTCACGATCCACTATGGCCTGATCCCGCGGACCAATCGCGGCATCTTCGTCATCAACGAGCTTCCCGACCTGGCGGAGCGGATCCAGGTGGGGTTGCTCAACATCATGGAAGAGCGTGACGTGCAGATCCGGGGCTATCGCGTGCGACTCCCGCTCGACGTCTTCGTCGTCGCCAGCGCCAATCCGGAGGACTACACGAATCGCGGGCGAATCATCACCCCCCTCAAGGATCGCTTCGGGGCGCAGATCCGGACCCATTACCCGCGGACCATCGAGCACGAAATCGCGATCATGGAGCAGGAGCGGACGCCGGTCGAGGTGCCCGGCATCACGGTGACGGTGCCGCAGTACATGCGCGAGATCGTCGCCGAGATCACGCACCTCGCCCGCCGGAGTCCGGATATCAGCCAGCGCTCCGGTGTCAGCGCGCGTATGTCGGTGGCCAATTACGAGACACTGATCAGCAATGCGGTCAAGCGGGCTCTGCGCTTGGGCGAGAAGCACGCGGTGCCGCGGATCAGCGACTTGCCGGCGCTCGTCGCCTCCACGCTCGGGAAGCTGGAGTTCGAGACGCTGGGCGAAGTGCAGGAGGATCGGATCATCGAGAAGTTGATCAACGGGGCAGTCGTGGCGACCTTCAATCGCTACTTCTCGGTGCGAGACTTCGACGATCTCATTCTCGCCTTCGAGAACGGCTTGACCGTGGAGGCCTCCGATCTGCAGCCAGCGATGCGGTATGTTCATCAAGTCGCCCATATCGAGAGTCTGCGGCGCGCCACGCAGCGGCTCGGTGCAACGGGGGACCCTGCGCTGGTCGCGGCAGCAGTCGAGTTCGTGCTCGAGGGACTGCACCTGAACCGGCGCGTGAACAAAGAGCGAGCCACCGGAGGTGGTGCGGCCCGCTACCGAAGCTGACGACGAGAGCGCCAGGAGGTGCACCGTGGCCGGTACGCCGAATCGTTTCCGCTACAGTCGTTGGGACGGGACCCAGGAGATCGCTGCCTTCACGGCCGAGGAGTTACTCGAGGCGATGGCCGATGACCTCCTGGCCGAAGGGGACGTCAATCGAGCGCTGCAACGACTCTTCCGTTGGGGAATGGATCGCCCCGATGGGCGGATGCCTGGATTCCGCGAACTCCTGGAACGGATTCGTCAGCAGCGCCAGCAGCTACTCCAGCGTTACGATCTCGGCTCGGTTCTCGACGACCTCAACCAGCGCTTGGACGATGTGATCCAAACGGAGCGAGCCGGGATCGAGCGACGCGTCCAGGAAGGACGCGAGCGGCTCGCTCGTGCTCGAGAGCGTGTTGCACCGGTGTCCGAGGCAGGAGAGGAAGGTCAGACGCAGTCGAACGAGGAGGAAACCGGGGACGATGCGCCGGCCGATCCGGCGCTGCAGCGCTTGTTGGAACGGATGGCTCAACAGAAGCTGGCCTTCCTGGATCAGCTGCCGGCCGATCCCGCGGGGCGCATCCGCGCGCTCAGCGACTACGAGTTCATGGACCCGGAAGCGCGACGGAAGTTCCAGGAGCTTCTCGCCTCGCTGCAGCGGCAGGTACTCGAGCAGACATTCGAGGGACTGCAGCAGGCGATTCAGAACGTGACCCCTGAGGCGCTCCGCGAACTACGGCAGATGCTCCGGGATCTCAATGAGCTCTTGCGAGAGCACGCGCAGGGCGGTCAGCCCGATCTGGAGCGCTTCAAGCACCGCTGGGGACACTACTTCGGTCGCGATTTCAATAGTGTCGAGGAACTGCTCGATCATCTGGCGCGCCAGATGGCAGCGGTCCAGAGCCTGCTCGATTCCCTGCCGCCCGAGATGCGGCAGCAGCTCGAGCAAGCGCTCGAAGCAGCGCTGCGCGATCCCGAACTGCAGCAGGAACTCCGCCAGCTCGGCCGGCTGCTCGGGCAACTCATGCCTGAGAATCCCTATCGGCAGGCGCAGCCGTTCAGTGGGAGCGAGGAGCTCACGCTGAGCCAAGCGTTGCGGCTCATGGAGCAACTACGCGAGATGCAGGACATCGAGGAGCAGCTGGAGAGTGTCCGCGATTGGCGCGATCTCGGACGAGTCGACCTCGAGCGACTGCGCGAGCTGTACGGTGATGAGCTGGCCGCGCAGCTCGATGCGCTCCGTCAGATCACGCGTCTTCTCGAGGAGGCGGGGTATATCCAGCGAACACGCCGGGGCTATGAGCTGACGCCCCGCGCCATCCGACGGATCGGGCAAAAGGCGCTGCGCGAGATCTTCCAACATCTCAAGCGCAATCGCTTTGGCCAGCACCCGATCGAGCGGAGCGGTCGCGGCTGTGAGCCGCTGGAGGAGACCAAGGCGTACGAGTTCGGGGATCCGTTCCTCTTGCATCTGCCGCGGACGGTCATGAATGCGATCCAGCGGGAGGGGCCGGGGACACCGGTGCGGCTGCAGCCAGCGGACTTCGAGGTGTTCCGGACCGAAACAGTGACCCGGGCCGCGACCGTACTCATGGTCGACATGAGCCGGTCGATGCTCTACAACGGCTGCTTTCTGGCAGCCAAGAAGGTCGCTCTGGCGTTGGATAGCCTGATCCGCACCCAGTTTCCCCGCGATGTGCTGTACATTATCGGCTTTTCCTACTTGGCCTCGGTCCTCGAGCCGGAGGAACTTCCGCACATCACCTGGGACGAGTACAACTACGGGACGAACATGCAGCATGGCTTCATGCTGGCTCGACAGCTTCTGGCTCGGCACCGTGGGGGGACGCGGCAGATCATCTTGATCACCGACGGAGAGCCGACGGCCTACTTCGATGGCGAGCAGGTGCGGTTTTCCTATCCGCCAACTTACCAGACGTTCCAAGAGACGCTGAAGGAGGTCGCTCGCTGCACGCGAGAGGAGATCGTCATCAACACGTTCATGTTGGAGCGGAGTCCTTATCTGGCGAGTTTCGTGAACGAGATGACGCGCATCAACAAAGGTCGTGCCTTCTTTGCGACGCCGGATCATCTCGGCGAGTACATCGTGATGGACTATGTGGCGAACAAGCGTTTTCGGTTGCGGTGAGGAAGAAGCATGCTGCGGAGACTGACGGAACGAGGCTCTGCATCGCCTTCCGCGCCGTCCGGCGAGGGAAGCGTGCCCCATGCGGAAGCTGAGGTCTTCCAGGCACACGCGACGAGTTCGACCGGTGAGACACTGGTCTACCGGTACGAGGACATTTTGCGGGCTGTCGGCCGCTTCATCGACGAGGAGCAGCTCACCGACGTGGTGATCGTGCAGACGGAGACGGGTGTCCTGGTGCGGG
>Ga0079997_118888_pt1 | contig 13106 bp, 14 predicted proteins | sample PerSpoCPS_CMetaG_FD_69200 | JGI IMG/M metagenome (GOLD analysis project Ga0079997, IMG submission 69200) | Archaeal communities from Yellowstone National Park, Wyoming, USA - Perpetual Spouter C (PS_C) MetaG (SPADES assembly) (version 2) | ecosystem: Environmental > Aquatic > Thermal springs >... | reverse complement strand
AACATCCACATCGTATTTAAAATCCTTCCTCGTTATAGTGCCTTGGACCATAGGTGCTGCAGATTGTGGATTCATCGGGCTAAGCGTTCCCACTGGCACCTCTACAACAACCTTACAGTCTTTGTTAATCACATAAGTCTCCCCATTGGGCAACTCAATTGACATGATCCCAGGCTGGTCGGTTTTTACTTTCAAATTCATAGAAACCGCTGTGCTACTGATGGCGCTTTTTATCTTTTCACACTTCTCTCCCTTGTTTTTCTGTATGTTTTGCAACAGCTGAAGGAAAGTCGCAATATCTGGAACCGAAGAAGTAGAAGAACCCGCCGCCCACCCAAACCATAAATTACTGAGAAGCAGAAGCATCAACAAGACAACCATCTTTATCCCCCGGTGTAGCCACTGAACCTACCGCCTTCCTCATCTCCTCCGCCTCCCTCAACCTCAAAGCATTCTCATAAATCGCAAGCTGAAGCCTCTCAATAACCCTATACCTAAAGTGCTCCTTTATATCAGAAAGCATATCGTCTATAGGCATCAAGGCAAGCTTAAGAACCTTTTCATCTACCTCCCCGTTTGCAGTTATCTTCCTCTCCATTAAATCCCTCATCTTCAACGCCAAAATCAAAATGCCCGCCAAGTCCTGCACAGTTATCCCATACTTGTCCTCAAACTCCTCAAGAGGAGCCTTCACAACCTCCAAAGCGGACTCATAATCCATGTCATACTTTACTTTTCCCTTCAAATCCTCTATCAGCTTATTGAAATTCCTCTCAAAATCTTCGGTGTGGATATTCACCACATCCACAACGGTCGCTGGCCTTTTCTGCCCAGTCCGAGTGTCCACTATATCAACGGTCCTAACCCTCAAAAGCCCATTTGAATCCATGCTTATATCAGGCAAAAGCATATACAGAAAATACTTAGCCCTTGTTTGAAGGTCCGCATTGGCTATCTCCTCAGCAGTAGGTGCCCTATTCACTCCTAAATAACACCTCGCTAAACTGCGAGGAGAAACAAGCTTTAAATACTTCTCCGCCTCGCTTTTATCCCCACCAAACAAATCCACCAAGCTTGCACTTTTTAAACACTCTTTGTAAGCTTTATACCACTCATCAGGATTGCTACTCCTCTTCACATCCACCTCATCCGCAGAAATCCCCAACCTTCTCGCTATACACCTCTTAATCAGAAAGCTGTCCTGATAGTTAAACTCCTTGATTGCCTCCATTGCCTGAAAACAAGAGAACCCCCTCAACTGGGCTACGAAGTTTGATAGCATGTTCGCACCCAAAAGCACCTCCTTCGCAACAGGTAAATACGTGGCCAATGCATACAACGCCAACGCAGTTCCTGCACTCTGCCAATTGTTAATAAACTCCTGAAGCTGACCTAAGTTTGCAATGTTTGCCAACCCAGCAATAAAAGAAGAGGCCGCATTTATCCCACAAGCACCCACAGGAGGCGTTAGCCCACCACCAAATTTCCCTTGAAAAAGACTTAAATCCCCAGGACCTCCACCCTTCGGCAGCACCAACTTATCATACAAATCCCCCTTCACCTCTATCCTTATATCATCACCAAACACCTGAAAGGTAGGCGTAAATAACATTAGCCCCGCAAGCAAGCCTGCTATAGCCCTCCTCATGGCAAGCCCTCCAAAAATTTAATGGCGGACTGAGATGGATACACCCACAAGCCCACCCACCTCCTCACCACCTTCCCATCCTTCATAAAGATTAAGGTGGGCGTCGCTTGAATGCCAAAATCCCTTACATACTTTGCATTCTCGGGAAGCAAAGTGTTTACCCTCAAAAACTGCTTCACCCTCCCGTCAAAAACTCCTAAATACTGCTCCGATGCCCTACAATACGGACACTGAGGACTGTAAAAGTAAATCACCACGTAGTCTTTCAGCTTCTCCGTAAGTTTTTCTTCCTTTTGGGCTTGTAAAGCTATCAACTTGCTTGCCAAAAGGTTTGCCCTTTCTGTCCTTTCTGTGTAGAACTTGTCTAAAAGCTCTATCAGCTTAGGGTCATCTGGATTTTTGTAAAAAGCCCTCTCCAGTGGATTGGTTGTCTCTGGAAACCATTCCTGGGCTTGCTTGTATAACTCCTCGTAATACTTCTCCTTGTCCTCCTTCTTTACCTCCTCTTTTTTCTCTTCCTTCTTTCCAGTGCCAAAGTAGTCTACTCCCTCCCTAAACCAATACGCCTGCACACTAACAGAAACCGACAGCAAGGCTAATAAAAGCTCTAATCTCCTCATTTCCTATAATTTTATACCCAAACATACTCGGGCACATCCTCAAACAGCATGTAAGCATACAGATACCCAATAAAGTCCTCCAAGGTTTTTAGAACAAACTCACCTCTTAGAATTCTCTCCCTCACCTCCCTTGCCTTTTCTTCCCAGCTTATCTCCTTGTGAAGTGGGATGATTTCCTTTTCAAAGAACTCCCTCAGGGTCATTCTTGGCACAGCATCCTTTCTCCCAGAGGGTCTTCCCACACGGACAAAGTGAAGGCATGGGAGGCTTTCCTCTTGGATGGGTTCTTCCTCTTGAGGGTCTGGGGGATTAGGTTTTTCTCGTTTTTGCGGTTCTTTCAGTTTTTCCTTCAGCCCAAGCAAGGCATAGAGTTCTTCCTTCATAAGGCTTATTGCAAGCAAAAGAAGGTCCATGATTTCCCTAAACGGGATGTCCTCCTCTTGAAGAAGCAGACGAATTTCTTCTAAAATCGCTTCAACACTTTGAACTTCCACAGAAAATAAAATAACACCATGCGGAACCGCATAGAAAATATCAAAAACACAGTAATCCAAGGAGATGCCCTTGAGGTGCTAAGGGAGATGCCCCCAGAGGTCTTTGATATGGTCTTTATAGACCCTCCCTACTTTCTGCAGCTAAAACGAAAGAGGCTAAAACGCTGGAACTCAAAAACGCTAGTTAAAGGAGTTTTTGAGGAGTGGGACAGCTTTTCTTCCTTTGAGGAGTATGATGGCTTCATTGAAGGCTTGCTTTTGGAAGTCAAAAGGGTGATGAAACCCAACGCTACCCTTTGGGTTATGGGCACCTACCACAACATCTTCAGAATAGGCAAAATCATGCAAGATTTGGGCTTTTGGATTTTGAACGATGTTATCTGGGTAAAAACTAACCCTATGCCCAACTGGCTTGGAGTGAGGTTCACCAACGCCACTGAAACCCTCATCTGGGCAGTTAAGGACAAAAGCGTGAAAAAATACACCTTCAACAGAGAATACGCCAAAAGCTTTGGTATAGGTAAAATCGGTGCCAACGTGTGGATGCTTCCCACATGCAGCAAAAAAGAAAGACTTCCTCACCCTACCCAAAAACCCTTAGAACTCCTAAAAAGGGTAATACTCGTTTCCACAAAAGAAGGAGACATAATCTTAGACCCACTGGCAGGCACAGGAACCACAGGATATGCTGCTAAAATGCTGGGAAGAGATTTTGTGCTGATAGAGAAAAATCCTCAGTATGTGCAGCTTATAAAGGAAAGGCTTTCCCAGATACCTTAACGTTTTTACTCCTTTTGCTTCACCACCGCTATACCCTCAGAGGTCATAAAGACATCCAGATACTCGTCTTTCATGCTGCTGTAAAGCCTCTTTATCCTGTCCAACACCAGTGGAGAAAGCTTGCTAAGCGGAGGAATAACCGCTTTCCCGCCAGCTGTGTAAATGGTGGTTCTGTCTTGGGCAATGTATATCTCGCTAATGCCTTCAACAGTGTTTATCAAACCGATTAAATTGACGTAATGGGTTTTGATGTAGTCAAGGGAGAAGGTGTATATGGTGGGAAGTTCTCTTTCAACCGCTGGATTGTAAAAAAGTTCTCCCTTCCCATCCAGCAGCATCTCCTGGCCCTCATACGCCACATAAGCTACAGGCACCCTCTCCTTAACATAAACATTCACCCGAACACCATCTAAAGAAAAAACCCTTTCCACCTTCACATCCTCCACAGAATTGCCTGTCAGTTCATTGACCTTCTCCAAAAGCCTCTCGGAGTCCAAAAAAAAGCCAGTTATTTTTTGACACCTGATAAACACCCAAAGAAAAGGCGTCCGCAGGAACACTTCTAAGCCCATAAACATAAACTTCCTTTATCTCAAAAACTGGAAAAGTAGTCAAAAAGCCCGGTAGGAAAAAACCAGCGAGCCCCATCGCCACCAACCACACTGCCATCAGCACTCCCTCAAAAACCTCCACCCACTTACCTTTCCCTATCCTCTTCATAGCCTTTACAAGTTCGCTATAAGGTCTAAAACCTTCTCCTTCTGGGCTTGTGCGTAAACTTCTAAGGTAGTCCTTACAGAGCTATGCCCTAAAAACTCCTTCAGCACATTAGGAGGGATATTCTTCATCGCCAACCAAACTGCGTAGGTGTATCTAAACCTGTGAGGATGCACATCCATTCCCAGTTCCTTAGACAGGTCAAAAAAGAACCTATACACCGCATCCCGTGAGAGGGTAAGAACCTTTACAGACTTTGGAAACCTAAGGCTGTAGGTAAAAAACGCCTGCCCTTCTTTTAGGCTATCAAGCTGCTTTCTGATAACATCTTCCCACTCCCTTTTCCAAAGAACCAGTGGAACTTCTCTCTCCTTTGAGAACTTGCCCTTAACTTTGACCACAAACACAGACCTTTCTTCTCCCTTTTCAGTGATTAGCCTTCTCTCTCTGAAGTCGTCTTTTTTCAAAGACAGGGCTTCTGAAATTCTTAGCCCTGAAGACAGTAAAACCACGCACAAAAGGTAATACACAGAGGGCTTAGGTTTAGTGCGGATGTAGGAAAGGATTTTCTCCACTTCTTCTTCAGTGAAATACTTTCGTGCCTTGTTTTCAAATTCCTTTTTCTTCTTGAGTTCTCTAAAAGCTTGTTCTGAGAATTCATAGCTATAGCCTCTTTCCCTTAGCCACTGATAGAAAAGCCTTACCTCCCTCAGCACATCCAAGGCACTTCTATGAGACAGTCTCTGGCGGAGACGGTCGTAAAACTCAAACATTTCCCTCTTAGAAAAGTCCCTAACCTCCTCCAAGTGATAAAGCAAATACTTTTTCTTCTCAACGGTCTTTGGGTCTCTCACCTTTGAAAGTTCTTCAAGATAGAGGTCAACAAGGTACATCCAAAAGTATTTTATAATCTATTCACTCAAATGGAACTTGTTGTTCAGAAGCTTGTTTATGGTGGATATGGAGTTGGAGAGGTAAAGGGAAGGAAATTTCTTGTTCGGTATGCAGCGCCTAAGGAGTTAGTGGAGGTAGATGTTCTAAGGGAGACGAGGATATACACGGAGGCGGTAGTAAAGAGGGTAAAGATAGAGGGAGAGGGTCGGAGGCATCCGCCCTGTAGGTATTACATGCAGTGTGGTGGGTGCCAACTTCAGCATATAGAGTATGACCGCCAGCTGAAGGCGAAAGCGGACATTCTGTTGGACGCCCTTGAGAGAATTGGGAAGATAAAGCTAAGTTCTGTTAGTGGAGTGCTTGTAAGCAAGGAAGAGTTTGGCTACAGAACACGGATGCAGTTTAAGGTAAAAGGCGGACAACTTGGGTTTTTTGCGTGGAAGAGCAAAGACCTGGTTTCTGTTGAGGAGTGTCTTTTGGCACATCCAAGAATAAATCAGCTAATACCCTCTCTAAAAGAAATTGCCAAAGCGGTGGAAGGCCTTCAGGAGATTCATGTTATCTACTCACCTTATGAAGATGAGTATCTCTTGAAGTTAGTGGGCACGTCTGTGGTAGAAGGGCAGAAACTGAAAGACATCAAAACCCTTTTGCCCAAAGAGGTGGTAAATGTAGCCAGCTACGTCCTTTCCGATGGAAAGCTTGTGAAAACCTCGTCTGTGGGAAGAGAATGGACCTACTTCAGAAGCGGAAAGTTCCTCCTTAGGGTAAGCAGTGATTCTTTCTTCCCAGTGAATTACACCCTCTATGAGGATTTTCCCAAGTTGGTAGCGGAGGGAGAGAAGGTAAAAAGGGTTCTTGAACTTCACTGCGGTGTGGGACTTTTTAGCTTTTGGCTTTCAGAAAATTGCGATGTTCTTTTTGGGTCTGACGCAAATCAAAGTGCGGTCAAGGATGCCATCTACAATGCTAAGATAAACCAAATCTCTAAGGTCTCCTTTGCCCACGAAAAAGCGGTAGAAACCCTCAAATCCCATATGGGAGAGGTTATAGACCTTTTAGTTTTAGACCCACCCAAGGAAGGACTTTCAAAGCTGGACAAGGCTTTCATAAGCCAAAACAAACCAGCAAGGATAATCTACAAATCCTCTGAACCCACCACCTTAGCAAGGGACTTACATGCCCTAACCTCTTTGGGCTACACCATTGAAGGCGTTCATTTGGTGGATGAACTCCCTCAAACCTTTCACATATCTGCGATGGTTAAACTGGTGCTTTTAGATGCTTTAGGATAAAACAGGCCCCCAGAGGGGCCAAAGGTTTTTATTTCCTTCTTATCCTTCTTGCCCTCCTTACCCACACAAAGGCTGGAACAGACAGCCACACAAGGATGTTCCAAAGGCCTGCAGGAGAAGAACCAGTCATAGAACATCCGCCGCCTCCTCCGCTACCACCACTACCACCAAAGCTTCCGCCAGAACCGCCACCTCCGCCAGTGCTACCACTAAACACAAAGTTAGCGGAGCAGCTTTTGTTTGTATCCATGTTTATGGTGCATGTAGAACTGCTTCCGCATCCAGAACAATCACCAGCCCAGCCAGTAAATCTATAGCCCTCTTCTGAAACCGCAGTCAGCGTTATCGTGCCAGTAAAGTCCGCAGAACAAGCGTCTCCTCCAGAACCGCAGTATATACCGTTAGGCGTGGATTTCACAAACCCACCTGTAGGTCTTGGGTCAATAGTCAAAGTTTTCCCAGCTTGCAAATCAGCTGTAATCCTTGCCAAAAAAGCGTCTCCTCTCCCGCCGTAGCTTTCCTGTGCACCCCCAACAGTGCGAGGAAAATCGGAGGAATAGGTATTTCCCGCCACATAAACATCTCCCGTTGTTGGATGAATAGCAACCGCATTAGCGTAATCCCCCCAAACCCCTCCAAGATAGGTAGATTGCAGAATTTGAGTAAGGTCCTTGTTTAGCCTTGATACAAAAGCGTCCCAATATCCACGGTAAAGTGGATGTTCACTCTTGCTTGCCTGTGCACCACCAGAAGTAGCAGGAAAGTCGGCGGATAGTGTCCAACCCACTACATAGACGTCTCCCGTAGTGGGATGAATGGCAAGAGAGTTAGCCCAATCCCAATCGCTTCCTCCCAGATAAGTGGATTGAAGAATGCGGGTAAGGTCTTTGTTTAGCCTTGATACAAAAGCGTCATAATCGCCACCTCCATAGCTTGCCTGTGCGGAACCAGTAGTTTGAGGAAAGTCGCTGGAAGAAGTTGTTCCAACTACATAAACATCTCCCGTGGTGGGATGGATGGCAATAGCTTTGGCTTCATCGCTTTGACTGCCTCCCAAATAGGTGGCTTGGAGAAGGGCACCCGTTTGTAAGTCAGGACGAAGTCTCACTACAAAAGCATCAAGACCTCCTCCAAAGGTGGGCTGTGCACCGCCAGAGGTGCCAGGAAAGTCGGAGGAAGTAGTGTAGCCCGCCACATAAACCTCACCAGTTGAAGAAATAGCAAGACCGTAGGCGGAATCATCTCCACTTCCTCCTAAATAGGTGGATTGGTGAAGGGTTCTAAGGTCTGCACTCAACCTTGACACAAAAGCATCAGTCCACCCTCCTCTATAATCTGCCTGTGCGGCGTTAGTGGTTTGAGGAAAGATGGAGGACCTGGTCCATCCAGCCACATACACATCGCCAGTTTGAGGATGTATAGCTATGGCTTGGATAATATCTTCGTACCATCCTCCCAGAAAGGTAGATTGGATAAGCTGGGTGAGGTCAGAGTTTAACCTTGATATAAAACCGTCTTTAGCAGACGCACCAGTGTCATATGGATGTCTGCTAGGCGTTGGCTGTGCGGAACCATCAGTAGCAGGAAAGACCTCAGATTCAGTCGTCCCCGCCACATAAACATCTCCAGTCATTGGATGAATAGCAAGGGCATAGGCAAAATCATCTCTGGATCCTCCCAAAAAACCACTTTGAATAATTCGGGTAAGGTCTGGGCTTAGCATTATCACAAAAACATCTTTACGACTGCCCACATAAGGTCCAGTCGTTCCTGCTACATAAACATTGCCCGTTCTGGGATGAATAGCAATAGCTTTTGCCCCTTCTTCTGCACCACCTCCTAAGTATGTCGCCTGCAAAATTGGGTCTATCACCAGCTGCAAGCTTGGGTCCGCTTTGGCTACCTCAAAGCTGTAGCGGTTCTTGCCAATAAGCTTGTAAGAGACTTCCACTGGAAGCTTTTTGCCATCCTTTTCCTGCCATGCTATGGGCTTAGAAAGCTTCAAATCTCCCAAACCAGTTTGAATGATTATCTCTCCATCCTTGGAAAGCTTTAGACCTTTAGCACCGCCAACCTCCACCACAATTTTAGAAGGGTCTGCACCAGGTTTGACGTAAAACAACTTTTCCACTGTCTTTTGGGTGGCTTTGAGTTTTACCTCCACTCCAGACCACACCTCACCCAAAGAAACATACCTGTAGGTGGGAAGATTAGACCTGTGCTTGGAAGGGTCATTACCCACGAAGTAGCTTATCTTAGTGGGCAGTTCTTCTTCTGGTGTTATGGCTTGAACTTTTCCACCCACCCAGCGTTCAGAAATGACCCAGCTTTCTTTTCCTTTAACTGCGGTATGCACAAGCTGGCCGTCTTTGGCTATCCAAGTGGTTCCAAAGTATCCTGGGGCGGAAAAGAGTATTCCTTCATCCCACTGTCCTTCGTTTTTGACCCAGCCACGTTCTAAGCCCACAAGCTTGGCAGAGACCGCTTCCTTGGAGGGAACTGAAAAAGCAGGTGAGTGCCCATTCTTAGTCTTGTTTGCAAGCCAAACTAAAGAAACAAGCCCTGCAATTAGCACAAGGGTTAAAAACACCTTTTTAACCATGCTATACCTCCTTATCCGATATTTTACATCAAAATTTTCTACCTGTCAAGTCTTACCCTACAAATCAAAATGTAGGATAAGACATTAGGGGGTTGACGGCAGTCTTCAAGCTTAGGTAATGAAGGATAGTCAAGGCGGTGGTTATTTCATCCCATCCCTCCTGCAGTGCCTTTTTAGCCATATAGGTAGCCCACGCTAAATCTGTTGCCTCCACGTCTATGTCGTCATTTTTGACTTCTAAAAAGCACTCCCACCAATCTATGGGGAAGCTTTTGTATTTTCCTTCTACATTTACAACGGGAAGCAAGATGTCATCGTTTTCCTGCAGGATGTCTTCGTGGCTTGTTTCTTTTACATCTTCTTTTTCTTTTGATTTCAAGGAGTATATTTCTTGGGGAGTTATGCAAACCTTCTTCCAAGAGAAGAAAAGTGTTGATATGTTATCATTTTCGTATTTTCTGTTGGCTAAGCCCGCTATTTGCCTATGGTGGAAAAAGGAGCCTGCGGTGATATCCCCCAGATGCCTTGCGAGTTCTTTCTGAAGCCTGTCCGCCTCTTCTATAGAAACGGGACGTTTAAGCATGAAATAAGATTGATACTTGTTCTGTCCTGTCTCAACAGAGAACAGCGGTATTATCCCATAAGGATTTTTAAGCTGGAAATTATTTACCCAAATCAGCGTTGTTGTAGCGGATGATAAATAGTCCTTGTAGTAAAAGGAAGGCCTCCAGAGAATATCTTTGCCTCTATGATACTCATCTAAAAGCCCCAACACCTCATCATACGCCCGTTCCACAGGAACAGCCCGCTTAACACCCTGTCTAACTTTCGGCTTCTCACCTCTTTTGAAATCAAACAATGACAGGTCAATAAGAAGCCCATTAAAATGATGGGCAATTAAAAGCCAATAAACTTTAACCACCCGTAGATCAAGAGGCCTCTCCACTATACACACCCTCCTAAATGATTATTCTAACTCCCTATCTTACCCTACATCTTGACTTGTAGGACAAGACAAACTGGATAGGGCGGGTGGGTTCTGGTGGGATAAGGGAGAGGAAAAGGGAAAGCTTGCGGGCAGAAGAACCCAAACAAGGTTCCTCTGGGCAGGAGAACCTAAACAAGCTTGTGCAGGCAGAGAAAACCCTTGAAAATCAAAGCTTTCCTTAAATTCTCCCTTTCAAAGGCTTTATTTTCAAAGGTTCAACTTCTGGAGGCAAGAAGTGGAGGGATTTTTGGGAAGGTGGAAGGGTTGGGTTTAGGAATTTTAGGTGGTTTTTGGAGTTAGGGTTATAATAAATAACAAACTGTTAGGAGGTGTAAGCTATGGGTAAGTTTGTTTTAGGTGTGCTTTTAGGTGTAGCAAGCTTTGCCTTTGCTGCTGACACGGGCATTAACCCCCTCTGTTCTATGATTCAGGCATTGGCTACCAACTGGGGGATAATTACGTGGCTTGTGGTGGGCGTACTTGGTGTGATGGTTTTGGCGGTTGGGATTATAAACCTGACTGCTGGCAAAGCGGCAAACGCCCTTGTTGTGGTTGTGGGTGGTGCTGTCATTTTGGTGGCTACCCACAGGCTTATGAGTGCTGCACAGGTTGAGCTTCAAAAATTTGCAAATTCCTGTCGGAGTGTTCAAATTGAGGTTGTAAAGCCTGTTGCTAAAGTTGAGTGATGGAGAAAGAAAACCTGACCCTTATAGATATTCCGCCCAATATTCTTGGGTTGGAACCTTTTGATTTTTTGGTGGCCATGCTTTTATCCAGCCCTTTTCTTATTTTAGGCTTTTTCATTAGCGAGTTTCTTGTGGTGTTTTTGATTGCAATGGTGGGTGCTGGGATATTTCTCAAGATAAAGAAGAGAGACAAGGGCTATGGGTATATCAAGAGGTGGTATACCAGAGGAGTGAGAAAGCTACTTGGTCAGAGAGTGGTAATCCATGCGTGAGGTAGATTTTCTCGGGCTTTGGGAGAAGGAGATTTGGAAGAAAAGGATTGCCATAGGCTTTGCGGTTTTGTTTTTTTTAATGTTTTTGTTCACTCTATTGACCTCTGGTGAGAGGAAGACGGAGAGAGACAAGGTGCTGGAGTATATTGTGTGTAGGCTTAACTATACAAGCCTTGATGTGGACAGGGCGTATTTAGAGTGTCCTTATCAGTATAAAGGGTTGGGTTATGACAGTGCGACGCAGGTGGATAGGAATGAGATAAAGAGAAGCGGGATAACGAGTTTTTTCCATCCGATATCTATTGAGTATGATTTTGCGGGGAGGAGGTGGGAGGTGCGTGGAAGGAGGCTGATAATGGACGGCAGTGGACAGGTGCAGGTGAAGGAAGTCAGGGCTATAGTGGTGAAGAGTTCTGGTGGGTTTTTGTTGGAGAAGGTTGAATGAAAGACAAGGGAGGCCCTGGGCTTATAGGTTCTCTGTTTTTGGTGCTTTTTCTTATTATTCTTTTGAATGTTCTTGTAAACATCGGAGATGCGTTTCCTACAGAGGAGAAGGTGAGGGAGTTTTCCAAGAGGGCACAGACGCTTTCCAAGTTCTTTCCAGAGTGGAAAGGTCTTAGTGAATATGCAATAACTCTTGTGGAGAGTGCCAGTGAAAAGGCTAAGGGCTACAGTTCTGGGTATGAGATGATTTTTAAAGACCCTGCCAAGGCGTTAGAGGTTTTGTTTCCCGTTTTGCTGGCGGAGTATTTGCTTGTTTTTGGGATTATTTTGGGCATATTGAGTTTTCAGGCGTATTTAGTTTTAGCGGTTTTGCTTGTGGTGGCTGGGATTTTTCTTTACAAGCACAGAGAAGCGTTAGAAGACCTGGTGATAAAGTGGAGGGCAAAGAGGCTGTCGCCGTTTAAGGACTGGAGGATAGAATACATTTTGGCGTTGCTTTTGAAAAACCCAGTCCCTGCCAGCGTCTTCCATCACAATGCCTTTGAGGGAGGGTTGTTAAAGCACTCCTTGAGTGTGGCAAAGCTAAGTGCCAAGCTTGCCAAAGAAAGAGGGTTAAAGGTCAAAACCGCCTTTTTGCTTGGGCTATTGCATGATATAGGAAAGCTAAAGATTTACAGGAAGGTGCCTGCAGAAGAATCTGCACCTGCACCTTCTCCCTTTGAAGGCAAGAACAAGGGCAAAAAGAAGGAAAAAAAGCCTAAATACAAGTGGGAGGGCCTGCACGTCAATCAGGAGGTAGTCAACAAAATCTTTATCAAACAGCTTGAAGAGAAGCTTTCTTTAGACCTTCCCAAAGATCCTGCTTATTGGGATGTGGTAAAGACTGCAGATATGCTGCAGACGGAGAAGGAGTTGCGGGAGGGCATATACGACATCAAAGACCTCCTCATTCCCACTATCAAAGCCCTTCCTGAGGGAAGCTATTGGAAGAAGGGGGAATACTTTATAGTCCTTGCCCATGCCTTTTGCAGGACGATGACGGAAATTTTGCTGGAACAGGACAAAGGGCTGAACATCAGCACAGAACCCGACAGGGCTGGTGTGCATGTAATAGCCTACAGCATTGTCAAGAAGCTTCCTATAATAAAGCAGATAGGAGATGTTAAAGCAGATGACCTGGGGCTTTTTGATGTGAAGGTGGGTAAGACCCTTTTTAAGGCGGTGTATGTGTTTCCTTCTTCTTTGGCAACGAACGTGCCTGAAACTGAGGAGGAGATAAGCTTTGTCCAAAGAATTTAAGCTTAAATTCAAGGAAAAGACCTTTGCGGTGAAAAGGGAGGAAAAGGGCTGGACTATAAGGGTAAACGCCCAAAGCGTGTTTTTACCAGAGGAAAAGCTTCCTGAGATGCTTGCCCTTTTAGATGGTGCCTTTTATGGCATCCTCAAGGACAACACCTCCATCCAAACGGGAAGCGGCTATATTGTCCTTCTGAGAGGCAAAGACCGGTGGGGCATACGAATAGGCAAGGAAGAAGAGAGGGAGGTGGTGTATCTCACCCGCCTTGACATCAGAAGTCTTTACTACTTTTTCCTGCTAACTTAGCACGTCCTCTTGGACCTTCTTGAGGAAGTATCTCACACCATACTCTCTTGCCACAGGGTAATA
>Ga0079997_118917_pt1 | contig 13112 bp, 12 predicted proteins | sample PerSpoCPS_CMetaG_FD_69200 | JGI IMG/M metagenome (GOLD analysis project Ga0079997, IMG submission 69200) | Archaeal communities from Yellowstone National Park, Wyoming, USA - Perpetual Spouter C (PS_C) MetaG (SPADES assembly) (version 2) | ecosystem: Environmental > Aquatic > Thermal springs >... | reverse complement strand
ATCTCTGGCTTGGTTCAGCTTTCCAATATTGCCTATTCCAGATACTACCTTGCCCAAGCCCACATATACCTGCAACTTATAGTCCTGGATCTTCAGCTTGTTCGTTAGATAAGCGCTAACGACAGCGTTAAACAATGAAGACAATTGGTCATTGCTCAGGCTCCTCCCAGTGGTCTTTATATAGGCTTGAGCATACTTATTCACAAAATCTTCTAGAAGGTAGATATATTTCGTTAGCTCAGATTCGAAGTTATTAACACAGTGTCCTCCGGTCATAACGTACCCATCTGGGGTGACTATATAGCCTGTACATGTGCCGCCCATCTTAACCTGTACTATAGGGGGCAAACCCACCCTTTGAAGATATGAAGCGAAATCTCCCCAGATTATATAAGCTGTTATCTGGATTACAATAAGAGCGACTCCTGCCTTAGCCTTCTCAAGCATTATTGTAGTATCTTCTACTACTCTGGGCATAAGTTGTTTCAGCAGCTCCTAAAGGAATTAGTGATAGGCATAGAAAAAGCAGAGCTATAGCCCTAAATATATGGCTTGAATGCCTTGAAAGCCGTGGCATAATCTATCACACACAGTTCTCCAATTTGGTGGGAAATATATTGAATACTTACAATAGAGTACAACTGATAGCATCTTTATATGAGTAAGGTTTTGAGCTCTTAAGAACCCGCCTCTTTATTAACAGAGATATTTCCTCAATTCCCAAGCCTATACTTAAGTCAACAAAAGTGTTCACTGAAAACCTAAAGCTGCATTCCCTAATCTCATGATTGGTGAGACGTCTCTATAAGACCCCCTAGTTAGAGGGGTTCAACGCTTTGAGACCAGCAAAACAGATCTTTTATCGAGTCGAGGGAGAGAGTTGGAGGAGAGGCCCTAACGCTTAATATGTTTTGAAAGTCACACGGCCTCAATATTTGATGAGATCTAGGAAAGCCGTTAAGTCTCATATAATATAGAGTTCTAATAATCAAAACTATCCAGCTAGATCTTCTAGGCTTCTCCTTTTTCTGATACATATAAAAGCAGTGATCAGTATAGACGCTATAGCTAAAGATATGTAAAGCCTAATATACCCTCTGAATAGTTTCTCATCATACTGGGGCCTGTTGATGGACTCTCAAGCTCGCCACCTACAATGAAGGGCATGGGCTGTGGCTGGAGGATCTGGGTGATCGATTCATATAGCGTGTTGCCTGCATCAGATATATAGGAAGGGCTGGCAGAGGTAACTGGACCCAGCTGTGATAATTGCAAAGAGGTTTAGATCGCTGTCAAACGCAAAAACATTTCCAGTATGTAAGATATAGATATTGCAGCTATTATCGATGGTTAAGGACTATATGTATAGAGGGTTAATGCGGTGGGGATCCTGGTTTCATAGGGCTTGATGTCTTTGATCAAGCCCTATGAAACCAGAACTCCAAACCTTTGCATCTCCAACGGGGGAATAGAATAGGTTCCGGCAAGCTTGATATCTCCCAAAGGGTTCCCCTACACCATCACAACATCCATAGACCTCAGAATCTCAAAAACTCTATGAAGAAGTTCAACATCAAACTTAAGGCAAAACAGTTCTACTCGGCTTTTATAATTATGCTATCTAGCTGAGGTTCTTATTATATAGTCTATGTATATCGAACTTCAGCACAACCTCATTACCATTAACCATTACCTCTGGATCTGTTTTTATGATCGATTTGAGGGTTTTGCTGAAGAATCTAGCTAGATATTCCGAGTAGTTGCGGCCTAGATCGTGGTGTATTGCTAAAGTATAGATATACCCTGAAACATTGACTTCATACTCAGCAACCCCGCTGAAGGAGCAGATCATCGATAGGTATTGGAGGAACACATCTAGATTATATTCTTTAAACCAGAATAGCATGAGGCTCTTGGGAATCTCGGAGCCCAGTTCCTCTGCTGTTGTAGCTAGCTTGTCGCGGTCCACGGAATTAAGTATGGATCTCAGCTCTTCCTTAGTTATGCTTACAAAGCCATATCTACTAGCCAGCCGATCCCACTTAATGTATTTGGTGAGTATCATTGATATCAGGGAGTTAACGCTTATCCCAATAGACTCGGCATCTTCCTTCAGCACGCGATCAACATTATCATCAATTCTAATACTTCTTACAGTAGTTCTTCTCCTGCCGACCATAGTATTACAAGTTATACTTCTGTAAGAACGCTTATAAACAAGCATACATTGAAATGCCTATATTGATTATATATCGCGATATAGAGCAAGACATTCTTTCAATTTCCACTCGCTTGTTTTTATAATTGGAAGTCTTGCTCTTCAGGGCGGGGAGGAGGTCGGTAGTGATTCTGTTGTCCATGCCTTTATAAGGCTTTCATCCCTATATCTCTCCTGGGCTGTTAATCGATCCCTCCATCTATTCAGGGCTATATCATAAATGTAATAAGTATTATATTGTAGCTAGATGTAGTCCCTGTATTTTTATATATAGATATAGAATTTGCTCGGTGAATAGCTATAGCTAGTGGGCTGACCATAGTAGCACTGATTCACATCCTCTTCGGAGCACTCTGGGTCGGCGCTACAGTGATCTTTGACTTGGTTGTGATGAGCGCTATCAGAAGTCTAAGAGGCCCTCAAGGAGAGCCCTTAGAAATGGAGATACCGCTGATGGAGATGGCTTCGAAGTTCTTCTTCCCAGTAGCCATAATAACCATAGCCTCGGGTCTCATATTCCTCTACATGCTCACAGCTGGAGATCTGCTATCGTTGCCAAGAACCCTGGGAGGCGCTATACTGACCCTGGGAATCTTCCTCGGCGCAATAGTATTTATAATGGGAATATACCTAGGGGTTTCATCGAGCAGAATGTATAAGATGCTTGGCGATATGAAGAAAGAAGGAGGACCAGGCACTACAACCACTATAAGAAACAATACAGAGAAAAGCATAATAATAGCCAAGAAGGCTGAGAGGATCAAAAGGGTCTCTGAGATAGAGATGATTCTCATGGTGCTAACAGTCATCTTCATGATCCTATCAGTATACATCTAGTAACACATATGGCATAAGCTATAACCTATTTTTCCTAATTCATCTCACCCACCTTCTACTCTAACCTATCCACTCACTAGACATTTCTGGGGCTTCAAACCCTAAACTTAACACCCCAAACCCTTGAAGCATTATCCTAAACCTCATTGTAACATCGCCGGAGCTTTTTAGATTCTATATGGATTTATGGATTTAAAGAGCTAGCAACAAATTCCCCATTGCCTGGATGCGCGTTCGTGGTTAAGACCTAAAAGGAGCTCATGTAGATATCTAGAGGCTTGGATATATAGATATGATATATAGATATGGCTGAATGGTTGCCGAGACAGAGAGGCCTCCTCTAGATTCCATGTAGATCGCGTTGCTATCCTCAACCCGCTTGTCCCCCGATAGTTGTTGATTATCGCTGGTATTAATTTGTTTGGTGTTGCTGTGCTTCCTGATCCATAGGGTTTTGATCCTGTGGCATCGAGGGACCTCCACCTCCCCCAAAGAGATCTATGGATCTCTATGGGTTCACCGGTGGCTATGGAGCCCAGCGGCACCAGGCTCCCATCTAGGATAAGAACCCCGAAGCCCTTCTGGGCAGAGCCCTCATAAAGGGCTTCGAGGGCCTTAAGATAAATATTGATCAAGGCAACTACCTCCCTATGCCACTTCTCACCACCTTTGCTACAAACACCTATCCTATCCTCCCCATATTCTATTACAGTCTTGTGTATCGGGCAGATCTTAGATGTATTCCTAGGATCTACTATCAATACTGGCACACCATATTCCCTAGCCTTGTCTATTATCGCATTGAGCTCTCCTTTCAATGCACTCTGATATATCCTATGCCTCAATTGCTTATTCCTATACCTAGCGATCATAATCTTTATATTGTCTCCCGAGATCCTCTCAATAACTATAACGCCCCTAGTCCTAAGGGCGTCCCTTACTACTAGGTTTGCTGTCTTCATTCTATGGTCCTTTTTCTTTTTTCCTTCTCTAAGCTTTTTCATAGCCTACCTAGCCTCTCTGCTACCGGATCCATTTCTCCTCTGGATGTTCTCCTTCCTATAGCTATAGCCCAGTGTCGTCTCTGCAAGATCTGTTTCTAGGATTATTGCTAATGCCTCGTATAGAGTTGCTACAGAGTTCTCATTAACATCAACAGGCTTAACAATATCCTCAGGCCTGTAGATCTCAACCTCCTTCTCTAGGGATAGGTGGAAAAGCACCCTCCTACTCTTCCTATCAAGCTTAATCTTAGAATGGGATGTCGGCTTAAAACCCCTAGCCAATAGCTTGTAGAACTCCTTAGAGGGCTCAAGATCTATGTGCACCCAGCCCCTATGAGTATTGATGGCAACACTTGTGAAGAAAATGTTCTCAACATCATTTATATTGATCTTAGTTGGGTTTACTGGTTTCCATATGAGGTCATAAACTAGCCATAGGCTAACACTATTGATCCTAGGCACTAGTATTCCATTACTCATCTCTAGATCAACCTGGTGCCGAGCGATCTCCCAAGATCTCCTCCAGAGATATCTCACGATCCTCCTACCTCTAAGATCCCTTTTCCCCAGACCTAGATGCTTAACCAACTCATCAAAGATCCCTCTAGAGTATTGCCTAGCCCTGTTCCTTTTCCTTCTTAGAGAGGAAACCCTTTCAACAGCATCCTGGCATACTCTGTGAACATAGTGGGATGGGATATTTGGATAGATACTCCTTAGCTCTCGATACTTCCCATTCTTAAGCCTATAGTAATTCCCCATAATATTCCTAGATGCGTGAGGAAGCACATCTCCAAGCATCTTGCTATATATATTCACGATCTCTTCCAATGCCCTGAATTCTCTCCTAGATAACTGCTTTGAGGGTAGAACAGCGGTTCTACTAACAACTATCTTGTCGCCCGGCTTTGCAACCCAAATCCACTTCTTATCGTTCTTTCTCATCCTCCCAGCCATTAACCCTGGACATCCTTCGCCCCTAAACCTCCACTCCAACCATTAATTAATAATGATAATATAGAAAGATTTCTAATATCATGAAAAAGGCTACAGCCCACGAGCTTCGGAGGATTGCAGTGAATCACCATAAGATCTGCTAGGATGGGGAGAGGCGCAGGGCTAGATCCGCGTTATTATAATGTAATGAAAGGGATCGAAGATCGAGCTTTAGTCGTTGTCTTAATAGAGATAGGTAGGAGAGGATCAGGCTTGGTCGGTCGAGAGGCTATGTCTAGAAGTCTCTACACGTGGCTTTTTATAAATGGCTTTACTTTGCTAGCCAAGATGATAGTGTTTCCGGGGCTATGTTTCCGCCTGTGATCATGGCTATTACTTTCGCGCCGAGGATTTTATCTCTTATTCTATAGGCAGCGGCGAGAGATGCGGCTCCCGCGGGCTCTGCTATGATCCCCTCGATCTCTGCTAATAGCTTTATTGCTCTTATCATCTCCTCATCCGATACTAGAATAACATCATCGATTCTATCTCTAAGGATGCTGAAGGGAAGCTCGTAGGCCCTTGCTGTGGCGAGGCCCTCTGCTATGGTGTTCGCCGATCCTGTGCTGACGAGTCTTTTCTGTCTCCACGATAGGTAAAAGCTGGGTGCCCCCTCTGCTTGAACCCCTATAACCTTTATTAATGGATCAGCACTCTTGGCAACTATCACAGCCCCACTGGCCCCGGACCCGCCTCCTATAGGGTTTATTATTATATCCACACCAGGTAGATCCTCTATGTTCTCTAGATGCATCGTAGCCACTCCCGGGTATAGCAGAGGCTCGTTTATCGGGTGTATATAGAGCATCCCTCTCTCCTCTGCAAGTCTCTCTGCATACTCTCTAGCCTCTTCAAATATAGACCCGTGGAATATGATCTCCGCTCCTAGGTCTCTCAAAGCCTCAACCTTTGTTCTCGATATATTATGAGGCATGACAATCGTTGCTTTCGCACCATATATGGATGCCGAATATGCTATTGATTGTGCATGATTACCCGTCGAGGCTGTTATAACACCTCTCCTAGACGCTTCATCAGCCTTTATACTCATATAGTGCAGCCCTCCTCTGACCTTGAAAGATCTCGTTATCTGTGTGTTCTCCAGCTTCAGATATATATCTAAACCCAGGATCCTCGATAACCTTCTAGAATATCGTAAAGGTGTTCTGACTATGTGCTTTGATATGAGGGTCCTAGCTCTATAAACGTCTCTAAGGCTATAGAACATCGGGAATACATCTCCATCCCTTGTTAGGCATAATATTTAATAAGCCTTCCGATCTACGCTATTTAGTGCGGGCTCGCTATTTTATAACCTCCTCGGAAACCTTAATATGGGGTTTTAGATGTCGATATATTTCGGCAATTGGAGACCTAGGCAGGGGAATATTCTTGAGGAGTTCCTGGATGAGATCCAGACTAGGGGTAAACCTAGATATGATTGGAGTAGATCTATAGACTGGTCCAGAGCCAAGGTATATGATCTCTCACAGCCTTTGAGCGTCAACACACCCCCGTTCCCCACCTACCCTCCCTTCGAGATCAGGTGGATCAAGACTGTTCAGGAGCACGGTGTCAATGCTCAGTATGTACAGACACCCTTCCACATCGGGACCCACATGGATGGCCCCCTACACTTCGATACCGCTGGTCTAGATATAGCCTCCATACCGATCGAGTATTGGATAGGGGAGGGCGTTATTGTTGATATAAGCGATGAGGTAGGGGATCTCGATATATATACCTCAGATATTGTGGAGAGGAAGTTGAAGTCCTATAACCTCTCGATAAAGCCCTTCGATATATTGATAATACATACAGGCTATAACAGATATGCATGGTACAAGTCCGAATCCAATCCCGTGAGGTATATGCTTAAGCATCCAGGGCCTATGAGGGAGTTCGCTGACTGGCTGGTCAAGAATAGAATAAGGTGGACAGCTGTTGACGCTGTCTCACAGGATCATCCGCTCAACACAGTTATCAGGAGGGTTAGACCAGACATAGTTGCCGAGTTTAAGAAGAAGTTTGGGAGGGATGTTGATGAGGTGATGCCATGGCCTGAGAACTATCAGCTGATGCACACCTATCTATTCCCAAAGGGCATCCTTCACGTGGAGAATGCTGGCGGGGATATAGATAAGGTTCTTAATAGGAGGTGCTTGATAGAAGCATTCCCAGACAAGATAGTTGGTGCCGAGGCAGCCTTCTGCAGGCTTGTCGCGATCTGCTCCGAATAGTCCTGAGAGGCATTTATCTTGCCAAGGATCGTTAATGTAGTTAAAAGGGGCCTTTACAGGGATTCGGTACAGCTTCTCCACATCAGCGAGAAGGTCAGGGGATTTAAGGGTGTGCTTAATGCCTTGATGGTAATGGGAACAAGGCTTAACAAGGAGATCCTGGCTAGGGAGGGGCTGTTGACTCCAGAGGGTGAGGGGGCAGGGGAAAACGATCTCGTGATAGCTCTGAGCATAGATGATCAAGCAGTTCTCGGGGAGATCCTTAGGAGGATCGACGAGACCCTTTCCAACCCACCGCCACAGGATCTAGATGTCTATAGCGATCTAGACCATGCGCTTGATATCAACAGAGATATAAACCTAGCCTTAGTATCAGTCCCAGGGCAATATGCCAGGGAGATAGTGCTAAAACTCCTGGATAGAGGCCTCCATGTACATCTATTCAGCGATCACGTGCCGATAGAGCATGAGGTAGAGCTCAAGAGATACGCGGTTGAGAAAGGGCTACTCCTTATGGGGCCTGAGGCGGGCACATCTATTATAGGGGGTGCCGCGATAGCCTTTGCAAACTCGGTTAGAAAGGGCCCTATAGGGATTGTATCCGCCTCAGGCACAGGGCTTCAAGAGGTTAGTGTGCTTCTACATAGGGTCGGTCTGGGAATCTCGCACGGTATAGGGGTCGGTGGCAGGGATCTCAGTAAAGAGGTTGGGGGTATCATGACCCTTTTCTCAATAGCTGTACTGGAGAGGGATATAGATACAAGGGTTATAACGATTATATCTAAACCCCCGTCTCAGGAGGTTGTTAGGATGGTTATGGATAGGATTTCGTCTGGGGAGAAGGATTATATAACCTGCTTTGTGGGCGGCGATACAGCTGATCTAGGGGGGTTAATGAAGAGAGTATCCCAAGCTAGGACGCTACACGCAGCGGTTCTCGAGGCTGTTAGAAGAGCAGATCCCGGGCTATATAGCTATGCCCACAAAACCCTCTGGATAGATGGGGACCTCTTGACAATGCTATCGAATATTGCCTCGGAGCTTAGGGAGGGGCAGAGATATGTTAGGGGCCTCTTCACGGGGGGCACATTAGCGTCTGAGGCCATGCTTGTTCTCAGCCAGTATCTAGGTGCTGTGTATTCCAATTCACCCCTTAGGGAGGATTACAGGCTCCCAGATCCTTGGAGGAGTGTTGAAAATACCGTAGTAGATCTTGGGGGAGAGGAGTTCACTGAAGGGAGGCCGCACCCCATGATAGATCCTAGTATAAGGGTTAAGATGATTATAGAGGAGGCCCGGGATCCTGAGGTGGGCGTTATAATGCTCGACTTTGTCCTGGGCTACGGGGCGCATCCAGACCCTGTCGGGGCCCATGTAGAAGCTATTAGAAAGGCTATGGAGATCGCTAGATCCTCTGGTAGGAGGCTAGCAATATTGGCCCATGTAGTTGGGACAGACGAGGATCCCCAGGTAGCTTCCTCTCAAGAGGATATGCTCAGAAGGCTTGGCGCCATAGTTCTCCCAACAAATGCCATCACGGCTCTCTCAGCAGCTATGATAGCCTCTAGAAGGGTTGATAGCTATATGCTCTCAGACTTCCACGGTAAGTTTATAAGGGGTGTGTGTCCTGATGGGCGAAAATGTTGAGAAGGCTTTGGAGCTCCTGAGATCTAGGCCGAGGATCGTTGGGATTGGGTTGGAGCACTTCTCGAGAGAACTTAGAAGGCAGGGTATAAGGGTTATTCATGTTAATTGGCAGCCGAGGCATAGGGTTGAGAGGGATCTAGAGGAGATATTATCAAAAATCCTGTGATCCCGGCCCAGCTGTCTAGAGCTTATTAGTTGCCTGTAATGAATATTGACAGAGTGATAAGATGCCGAAGATAAGGGTCGTGAGGATCCAGGTTGAGGGTGGCAAAGCGACCCCGGCCCCGCCTCTCGGACCGACTCTTCAGCAGCTAGGCTTAGATCCTGCATCTGTTGTTGATGAGATCAATAGGGCTACTAAGGAGTATCAGGGTCTCCAGGTGAGAGTTGATGTGATAGTGGATCTGGATTCTATGAAATACGACCTGAGAATCAAGCTTCCAACGACAGCCAGCCTACTGCTTAAGGCAGCGGGGGCTGAGAGCCCTTCTGGGGATCCTGCGCATAAGAAGGTTGGGGATATAAGCTTTGAAAAGGCTGTTGAGATAGCTATTCTCAAGAAGCCTGAGTTAAATGCGAAGAGTCTCAGAGCGGCTGTGAAGACCATCCTTGGGACTGCTAGGAGTATCGGGATTACTGTTGATGGCAAGGATCCAAAGGAGGTGCAGGCAGAGATAGATAAGGGGTTATATGATGAGATTATACTTAAATACGAGGATAGGTGGAGATCAAGGTAGGGGTGTTTGTGATGCCTTCAAAGGAGATTCTTATGGAGAAGATCTCGGAGGCGATCAAGGTTGGGAGGGGTAGGAGGTTCAAGCAGAGCGTTGAGCTGATTGTTGTCTTCAAGGGGGTAGATCCCAAGTCCCCGAAGGCTAGGTTCAGGGATCCTGTCTATCTACCCAAGGGGCTTGGTAAGAATCCCTATATCTGCATAGTAGCTGATGGAGATACCCTTATAAGGGCTAGAAATGCCGGTGCTGATATGGTGATATCTAGGGAGGAGCTGCAGAAGCTGGGTAAGAAGCAGGCTAAGGCTGTGGCCTCTAAGTGCGACTGGATCCTAGTGAGAACAGATCTCATGGGGCTGGCTGGGAGGGTATTGGGGCCTGCCCTCGGTCCCAGGGGTAAGGCTCCGATACCCCTTGACCCCAATACCGATATAAATTCCTTAATCAGGTACTATAGATCTGTTACTAGGCTTAGGAATAAGGAGCAGCCATTCGTATCAGGGATCATAGGTGTTGAGGAAATGAATCCAGAGGATCTTGCGGAGAATGCTCTAGCCGTTCTGGGTTTTATAGAGGGTAAGCTGGAGCAGCCCCTATCGATAGCTGCGAAGAAGATTATTGTTAAAACCACTATGGGGTTGCCTGTGGAGGTGCCGCCGTGATGAGGGGGAGGACTAGGAGGCTATATGAGAAGGCACTTGCAGAGATTTCTAGGGAGAGACCTGTAAAGACTAGGAGATCTATTGAGGATAAGAAGGCGATGGCGGAGGAGATCAAGAAGATCCTGTCGTCGTCGAAGAGCTTTGTAGTGATCTCTGCAACTGGATTGCCTGGGCAGCAGTTCCTCGAGATCAAGAAGAAGCTTGAGGCCCAGGGGCTGGTTGTGAAGATGATCAAGGGGAAGATATTTGTGAAGGCCGCGGAATCGCTGGGCCTCCAAGGGGTCGAGAAGCTCTCTCCACTGGTCTCGAACCCCAGTATCTTCATCTTCTCAGATAAGCACAACGTCTTTGAGCTGGGTGAGATCGTTAAGAGGGTAAGGGCATATAGAAAGGCTAAGCCGGGTGATAAGGCTGATTCCGAGATAGTGATACCAGCAGGCCCTACGGGCATACCCCCAGGACCCATGATAAGCGTCTTCGGCAGGCTGAAGATCCCTGTTCAGCCAAGGGGCTCAGAGATCCATGTCATGAGAGACACAGTAGTCGCTAAACCCGGGCAGGAGATAAGCCCAGAGCTCGCATCACTACTAAACAAGCTGGGGATAACACCATTCATAGTCACTCCAAAGGTTGTCGTTGGATACGAGGGAGGCATCGCAATACCAGGAGAAAACCTTGTGCTGGATATAGAAGGGGCTAGGAAGATGCTTAGCGAAGCTATATCGATAGGAATGACCATAGCCACCGAAGCAGTTATTCCCGAGACCTTCGTGGTGGAAGCAGCGATAAGAAAGGCCTTTATAAGGGCAACAACACTCTCAATAGAACTCGGGCTAGTAACACCAGCAAACGCACCAACAATACTAGCTAGGGCATATTCCAGAGCAATAGCACTAGCACAAGAGATCCAGAAACACATAGACCTCGGCATAAAAATAGAGACCCAGATCCAGCAGACACAGAAAACCGAGATAGAGAAGAAAGAAACAAGGGCCGAGGAAAAGCAGGAGGAGAAGGAGAAGAAAGAAGTTAGCGAAGAAGAACTTGAACAAGGACTCTCAGCACTATTCGGATAAATGTTATATACCCCCCTTTCATTTCTATAGAAGATAGTATTTTCCCATGCTGGGATCTTAAGTGCTTCCATTTTAACTGGGGTTATTGTTTCTACCTCCATGATCATCGGGCTTTGATACATCGATCCCTAAGCCCTCAAAGCATTATAAACCTCATCACAGCAACAAATAATTCCCTAAAAACCTAGGACACAAGCACTACGCGGCACTATAGAACGAGGCTGCCTCTATAAAATCTCTGGTCTCTCCTAGCCCTCAGGTCTTCATCTTGATCGTCATTCCTTTCAGCGGTTCATCGATTCCCCCCATCTATTCGGGTTTACATTTATCATCTGGGGGCAGTGAGGCGACCAGAGCTCCTCAGGAGCCTATCATCTTGGGCTCCGGCTCCAAAAACACCGTGATTAGAAAGCTAATAAGCTTTCATACTCATCCCGCCCTGAAGAATGAGGTTTTCAGTTGTAATTTAATATTTATCTATAAGAACCCTTGGTCATTACTACATGGGTACACTACATAACGATGCTTATCAAGAATGTTGATATCAGGAAATTCAAGGGGATAAAGGCTTTAGCAAAACCCTTAGAGTTAAAGAAATTCAATCTACTTATTAGTAGGAATAGTGTGAGTAAATCCTCCATACTCCAAGTACTCTATTTAATAGTAGACCCCAGAATTGCTGACACTTGCAAGACTGGTCAGATTCCACCCTACAGCAATTCACCGCTTAGATACTTCACACCTCATGGGCTATTAATAGATCTTGTTTATGGCTATGCTAAACTATGCTAAAGAAGCATATATCAGATACAAGCTTGGAGTTGTCGGAAAATTGAATTGACTTTAGAGGATGTATTGGCAATAGAAAAGGAAAGAGAAAAGGAAAGAATAGGGACATCAAAATTAGAATTGTAAGAAATAAAAAGAATAATTAACAATTACCCTTCAGAAATAGATATAGAAACGATCGACATCGCAATTAAATCCGAGAATAACAATATAGTGTTTATGGTTTACGCGTCGATCTTAGGAGAACGTAAAAGACTATCATAGATAATAAACGGTATTATAGGTTTACGTCATCGCTATATCCTAAAGGAAAAACATTAGTTGTGTATATACCTAACCACAGTATGGCTTATAGGGATCTATATAACTATTCTTTAAAGAACGTCAATGATGTTATTATAAGGGACCTTCATACGAGGGTGTTTAAGAAGTATTTAAAAGGATTTTTCCGAAGGGTCGTGAGCTCTTCGTTATAAAGGAGGTTGGAGACTCAACTATCGAAGTGCATCTCAACGATCTAGAAGAGGGTGTGAAGAGGTTCATTTTAGCATATTTCACCATTGAGTATCTGAATCCAACACTAGTCTTATGGGACGATATAGAGGTCGCTATGCATCCAAGTCTCTAGATACTTTGTTAAAGTAGCTGGCTGAGTCTAATAGACAGGTAGTGATATCCACTCATAGTATCGATGTGCTGAAGAGTATCACTTTGACAGAGCCTGAGGATGCACAGGTGATAATTTTAAGAAGGGACACTAATGATACCATTCATCATGGAACAAAGAGAGGTCCAGGGTTAATGGCTGGGAGGATGAGAAAGAACGATAAGAAGAGGATTTGGGTTGCAAAGCCGGGCGACAAGATAGTTGTTAGTAGAACCGCTGTTCTACCCTCAAAGCAGTTATCTAGG
>Ga0079997_105517_pt1 | contig 13185 bp, 16 predicted proteins | sample PerSpoCPS_CMetaG_FD_69200 | JGI IMG/M metagenome (GOLD analysis project Ga0079997, IMG submission 69200) | Archaeal communities from Yellowstone National Park, Wyoming, USA - Perpetual Spouter C (PS_C) MetaG (SPADES assembly) (version 2) | ecosystem: Environmental > Aquatic > Thermal springs >... | reverse complement strand
GTTTTTGGCCGATCTTCCACGGCCTCCAGTCGAAGAACCTGACGAGCTTCATGTCTTCGGTTACAGCCTCGACGACAAAGCCTGATATGTTAAAGCTGAAGGAGGGGACCATGGGTAGGAAGAAGAAGAGCTCGCCGCCTCTGTGTTTAACAGACCGCACGACAGCCCTCCTAAGCCTACGGCCGGCCCTGCCAAGCCTGTCAAAAAGAACCAGACAGACCCCTAAGCAGGCCAGAAATGTGAAGACCAGACGGACCCAAATGCTCTGCTCCAACAGAACAACGGCCGCCAACCCCCCAGTAAAAACCAAAAAGAGCTCAAGCTTCAGAAGAAACGCAGACCTATCACGCCTCAGCCTCAGCTCAAAACTCATGGCGTGAGGAATACCCATGACATCAAAAAAACACACGCTGATATATTTAAACACTTTACCCAGACAGCAAACAATTGCAGAAATTTACTCGGAAGGGGTTTGGTTTTAGCGATGCGGCCTTTATCGGCTTGTTTGAAATCGGAGAAGCAGGTATGTTGCTGCTGCGAAAAGCAGTGAGGTTGTTCCCACGAAGATGTACTGGCCATCGCCTGTCTCAGCGGCTTGGGCCCTAAACTGAGGAGTCGCCGCCATCACAACAGCGTCCTGTGTACGCATTAAACCTAGACCCGCGAATACCAGCGACGCGGCGACGACGCCCAGCAGGACCGGGAGAACCCCCCTCAACACAGAAACCATAACAAACCACCCTCATAAGTCTAGAGGTTAGAACAGGTTTACCACGCCCTTTTCCTCCATGTTCGCACCGCCTCATAGGTTGTTGCCGCCGACGCCGCCAAACCAAGCGTTAAAGCGTAGATGTCTGGTTGGGCGAGGTGTGTGGCAGCGTAGAGTACGGTGAAGCATGTGAAGAAGGCGGCGTAGAAAGACATTCTCGGTAAGAACTTTCCGCCAACCCTGACGAAGGCCTGCAGGACAGACACGTCCAGCTTTTCCGCGGCCGTGTACGAGCCCCGCTCATCCTTCTGGAGAAGGCCTAGTCCGTGGAGTTTTTCCAAGTGATGGTGTGCGACGCTGGGGCTTGAAAGGCTTAGGCCCCTCTGCACATCCCTGACACCGACAGGCCTGCCCGCCTTAACAACATACATAAAGACCTCCAAGCTCCTACCACGAAGCTCAGACTCAACACGCCTCCTATCATCCGTCAAACCACTTAAAATCCCTCTCCAAGGTTTTAAACCTTCCATGTTCAATTGATGTTGAGAGACACGCGTTACACGGCAACAGCAGTGTAATGAACAAATACCGGGGCTTTTCATATGGTCTGCGGTGCCATACATGTACCATGTGCTTTCCGCAAAAAGTTTTGAGCCGGGCTGGGTGCTTCGGCTTTTCGATAACGCAAAGAGGCTTAAGCAGCTCTTCATGGAGAAGCGATTTCTGGACATAGCTTCCGACAGGGTTTTGATGACTGTTTTCCTCGAGCCGAGCACAAGGACTCGTCTAAGCTTCACCTACGCCATGCTGAGGCTTGGCGGCCGTGTCGTCGACTTCGGCCCCGAGGAGGCATCCAGCAGGGCTAAGGGCGAAACCTTTGAGGACACGATGCGTATGATTGACGGATACAGCCCCGACGTCATCGTGATAAGAAGTAAGGAAGTGGGTGCAGCTGAAAAGGCTTCAAAGATCGTTAAATGCCCTGTCGTGAATGCTGGAGACGGGTGGAACGAGCACCCGACCCAGGCGCTACTCGACGTCTACACCATGTGGGAGGTGTTTGGAAGGGTTGACGGACTTAGAGTAGGAATTATGGGCGACCTCAAATACGGCCGGACGGCAAGCAGCCTTTCATATCTTCTTTCAAAGTTTAAGAACATAAAACTTCACTACATAGCGCCCAACGAGCTGCAGATCAGGGAAGAGGTCTTGGAGTACGTGAAACACCTACATGTCAGCAGGCATCAGAGACTTGAAGAGGTTGACGAGGAGCTCGACGTCCTCTATGTGACACGGCTTCAGAAAGAAAGGTTTACGGACCAAAAGCTTTACGAGGCGTTTAAAGGGAGCTACGTTGTAAACCTTGAGAACCTGAAAAAGCTGAAGAAAATACCTGTTATTATGCATCCTCTGCCGCGGGTCGACGAGCTAAGCCCCGAGGTAGACACACTTCCACAGGCCAAATACTTCCAGCAAGCCGAGAACGGGGTGTACGTCAGAGCCGCATTGATAGCGGACATACTATCCCTCAAAATACCTTAGTTGGAAAAGGGTTGCGACCTACTACAGCAATTATTTTCTCCGTCCTCGGTAGTCTGGCCGCCCTTGCCGCATCATTAACCACAGCAGCGGTCACGTGGTTCACGGTAGAGTGGTTGCGAGTGTCTTCAATCTTGGCTGCATGTTGCGCAGGGTAGTTTTTGCTTTCATGGGTTTGAGGCGGCGTTAGATTTTGGTTTTGCAACGCTATCCGGTTTGCTGGGTCGCTTTGGATGTATAAAGTTCGTACTGGGAAAGATATCTCAACCCCCTCCGACCTAAGCCTCTTGAACAGCCTCATGTTCATTTGGTGAATCAGCTGATACCGGTATTTTATGTCCAGCGCTCTCCAGATGACGGTATAGTTTAGAGAGTACTCGCCCACAGTAAATCTGACCACCGGCTTGAAGGCTGGGTCAGCCCCCTCTAACTCTGAAACAGCTTTGGATGCTTCGTCGTAAACTATTGCCTCAATTCTTTCGGGGTCCTCTCCGAATCCCACGCTAACAGTAGTGGATAATCCGAGGTTGTGCTCCGGCAGGTCGTAGTTCGTGACTATTACTTCGGCCAGCTTCTTGTTAGGTATTACAAGCATGTTGTTAAAAAGCGTGACTATTTTTGTGGTCCGCCAGCCTATGTCTACAACACGCCCCTCACCCGCCCCCTCAACGTTGATGAAATCACCCACCCTGATCGATTTCTCAGCTAAGATGTAGAACCCGGAAAACATGTTGGCCAACGTGTCCTGTAACGCCAGCGCTATCGCAAGCCCGCCAATCCCAAGTGAAGCAACTATCGGTGTAACCTCTACGCCAAATTCGGCTAATACTACAATAATGCCTATCACGAGCACCAGTAGCTTGGCCATCAGTTGGCTAAGGCTTGTAATCTGGACAGCCGCCCCTATACGATGTCCGTAGTAGCGGAAAACACCTCCCGCAAGATTAGCCAGGGACCAGGAAATGGACAGGATTAGCGCAGCTAGCACTAATCGGTCCAATATGGATGCCAGCTGTGTAGGCAGCGTTATACCTAGGTATGGATGTGCTGCATAAAACCCGCCTAGGACGGCCCAGATGAGGATGGGTTTGTCGACGGCAGATATTATCACGTCGTCAAGCTTTGTCTCTGTTTTACGGGCCCATGTGTGAGCCCATCTTATTATCCAGAACCTGATAAACAACCCAGTCAGTAAAACTGCTAGGAAATACGTTAATGCAGTTAGCTGGTTTGAGGACTCAAACATGGTCTAGCCTGTTTTTGGCTTTTGCGGGCCAGCGCTATTTAGCTCTAAACGGTTTTACAGACTAGGTAAAAATAATTGCCCCGCAGATAGGGGAATGCAGCTCACAGCGGCCGGTAATCTGCAAAAGAGATGATGCTTTTGAAGGGTTAGTGGAAAACGTTACATGCATTAAGGCTGTTGGGCCTCTGGTTTGAAAACTAATTAAGTGATTTTCAGAGGTTTTTGAGGGCTTGTTATGGTGAAAGCGGTTCTGATAAGAGGGGATGGAACGGGGCCGGAGCTTGCTAACGCGTTGAAAATCGTTTTTGAAGCAATCTCACCGCCGCTTGAGCTGATTGAGTGTGAGGCAGGCTCTGAGTGGTGGATGAAGCATGGGGGGAACTCTATGATACCGCCTGAGACATGGCAGGCGATAAAGTCAAGCGACGCATGCTTCAAGTCACCGACTACAACACCTCCAGACCCAACAGCCCCACGGAGCGTGGCAGTCTCGATCAGGCAGGAGATGGACCTATACGCCAACGTAAGACCCATAAAGACTTTCAAGGGCGCCGAGAGCCCTCTCTCACAGATATTCGGTCCCTTCGACTTTGTATGTGTCAGGGAGGCGACGGAGGGCCTTTACTCAGGGATTGAATACAAGCTAACCGACGACGTCTCCATCGCCATAAGGAAGATTACGGCAAAGTCGAGTGAGAGGGTAGCACGCTGGGCCTTCAGGCTTGCGGCTGAAAAGGGCTGGTCTAAGGTGATTGTTGTCACAAAGCGCAACATACTCAGGGTAACTGACGGCGTATTCTGGGGCGCTGTAGAGAAAGTCGCTAAAGAGTTTCCCGGCATCCAGTATGAAGAATACTACATAGATAACATGTCCCAGCAGCTCATCAAAAACCCCGACCGCTTCAACCACACAGTCATCCTCAGCACAAACCTCTTCATGGACGTGCTTTCAGAGGCGGCGGCAGGGCTGGTGGGGAACATAGGGATGGTTTACGCCGCAAACATAGGAGATAGGTATGCGATGTTCGAGCCAGCCCACGGAAGCGTCCCCAAGTACAAGGGGATGGACAGAGTTAACCCGACCGCAACTATTATGGCGGGTGCATGGATGCTGAAATATCTTAAACTCAACAAATATGGGGAGGCCGTTGAGAAGGCGGTAGAGCAGGTCATTGCGGAGAAGAAAACTGTGACCATCGACATGGGAGGGACTGCGAAGACCTCCGAGATGGCGAGAGCAATAGCCGAGAAAGCCGCCAGCCTACTTTGAAAAAATTTCAAGTATCGCGTCGTCTGCAAGCGCCACCCCATAGCCTGCCACCGCACGGATAGCCCTGATTATCAGCCCGAGCACGTGGGCCTCCCTCTCGGGCCTTCGGATTATTTTCTTAAAGGCCTTCGCGTACAGCTCCCGCACCCTGTCCATCAAGTCTATGACGGAACTGGCCAGCTCCAAGTCATGTCTTAGAAGAGAGTTTAACGCCTGCTCCAGCATTTTGTCAACTATTTCCGCCATTTCAGCTATTGTTTCAGCCAGCTCCCCCTCTGTTGAGCCAAGCTCCTCAACCCTCTCCGCCGACTTCATACAGTAGTATGCAACCCTGCCCAGCTCCCTGACGGCCACGATCCTAACCACAAGGCTTGGGGTGTCCCTGACCTTGACAAGCTCCCTCACATGGCTGCTCCTAAGGGCCTGAAAACATATACGCATCATCAACCTGTAGAGCCTCGTCAGCTCCGCCCCCCTCTCGTAAGCATCATGCGCCAAAGCCCTGTCAGCACTAAGCAGTGCTTTGACAGCATCCCTCAAAACAGCCCTTGAGAGCTGGGTAAACCTCTGGAGAAGCGCGTCCACCTCAAACTTGGAGGGATCGACGAGTGATTGGAGAAGAACTCTGTCAGCGTAGTCTTCGACTATCTCCACGCCGATCATGTTTTCAACCGCTTCTCGGACAGCTTTCTTGTGCGCCGGGCTCATGATCCCTTCATCTGAGACGATCTCGGCAACGTCGTATCCCATTATGTAGAGGTTTACTATGGCCAGTGATAGGAGTTTGGGGTCCCTGAATTCTGACGTCTTTATCACCTTGCTTACTATTGACTGACGCGGTTCTGTGGGGAGAATCACTATCCTGTCCTCCTCAAGCTCGACCTTGACGGCCCTACCGCTGTCAAGCCCAAGCGTCCTTACGAACTCCTTTGGAATTGTCACCATATACGTTCCTCCAACCGTCCTCTGTATATTACGTATATGCATGCCTCTTATTCATGTATTCCATAATATATGCATTATGTATGATTTTCGAACGCCTGGATACAAACGATACATATAAATCCACGCCGAAATCCACTATATGCCCAGACATGAACCCATTACTTGAGGCAGAAACCCCTGAGGAGCTTGAGAGGGTTTGGAGAACACACCGCTGGAACGGCGTCGTACGAAGGTATACGGCGGAGCAGGTTTTAGCTCTCCGAGGCACTTGGAAGATTGACCACACGGTCGCAAGGCTAGGGTCTGAAAAATTCTGGAAACAGCTCAACAGCTCCGACTATATTCTTACAGTGGGCGCGCTGACCGGCAACCAGGCGGTTCAGCTTGTCGAGGCTGGTCTTAAAGCAATATACGTAAGCGGTTGGCAGGTTGCGGCCGACAACAACAACTCAGGCAACATGTACCCGGATCTGGGCCTGTATCCTTCAAACAGCGTACCCGACCTCGTAAGAAAGATAGTTAAAGCACTGCATCGAGCCGACCAGCTACAGCACCTTGAGAAACGGCCTAACAAAATAGACTACCTTGTACCCATAGTTGCCGACGGCGAAGCAGGTTTCGGAGGCACGCTTCACGCCTATGAGCTGGCTAAGTCTATGATCGAGGCCGGTGTAGCCGGCATACACTTCGAGGACCAGTCCCCCGGCGAGAGGCGTTGCGGACACTTGGGTGGGAAGGTTTTGGTCCCGACGAAGCGTTTCATAAACATCCTAACGGCGGCTAGGCTTGCTGCGGACGTTTTAGGGGTGCCTACTGTGTTGATAGCTAGGACGGATGCAATAGGTGCCCAGTATGTTACTAGCGATGTTGACGTGGTTGACCGTAAGTACTTGACAGGTGTTAGGACGCCTGAGGGCTATTTCGAGGTTAAGACAGGTGTTGAGATGGCTGTTGACAGGGCTCTCGCTTACGCACCTTACGCCGACATGCTCTGGTTTGAGACAACGAAGCCATCCCTCGAGGAGGCTAAAACCTTCGCAGAGGCTGTCCACCGCAGGTATCCGGGTAAGCTGCTGGCCTACAACCTATCACCATCGTTCAACTGGTTGAAGGTTGTCGACGGCGAAGACCTACATGACTTCAACAGGAAGCTGGCCCAGATGGGCTACAAGTTCCAGTTCATAACGCTGGCCGGCTTCCATACACTGAACGCATCTATGTTTGAGCTGGCGAAGAACCTTACCGATAAAGGGATGGCGGCTTACGCTGAGCTGCAGGCAAAGGAGACAGAGCTTGAGAAGAAAGGGTATAGGGCGTTCAAGCACCAGCGGTTTGTAGGAGTACACTACTACGACGAGGTCTTAATGGCTGTTGAGGGTGCTGAAACCGTTACTGCGTTGTCCAACTCTACCGAGTCCCAACAATTCATCTAAAATTTATATCGCCCCAACAGAATATCCCGGCCAAACAGTATGTCCTCCGTGACTGTGTTAGGGGCGAAAACCACCGGTGTTAAGCAGGTTCTGAATGGTGAGGCCCTAGAATTTTTGGGAGAGCTTGTTAGAAGACATGCGGGCGGTTTAGAGAAGCTTCTCGACGAAAGACGTGTTACAGCCTCTAGGCTTAGAAGCGGTCTGAAACTCGACTTCCCAGCCGAGACAGAGCATATACGGCGTTCAGGTTGGACGGTCGCCGAGATACCGCGTGACCTCTCGGTCAGGCATGTGGAGATAACCGGGCCCGTGGATAGGAAGATGATGATAAACGCACTAAACTCTGGGGCAGATGTCTACATGGCGGACTTCGAGGACAGCTTTTCACCGGTTTGGAGCATGACGATACAGGGGCAGATAAACCTAATGGATGCGGTGAGGAAGACCATAGAGTTCACCAGCCCTGACGGGCGCAAATATGTCTTGGCCGAAAAGACCGCTACTTTGATGGTCCGGCCGCGCGGGCTACATCTCCTTGAGAGGCATGTCCAGGTTGACGGAAAGCCCGTGCCAGCCGCGCTTTTCGACTTCGGCCTCTACATCTTCCACAACGCCGCCGAGCTGAGGAGTCGTGGGACAGGGCCGTATTTCTACATCCCGAAGTTGGAGAGCTATCGCGAGGCCCGCTGGTGGGCCGAGGTCTTCGCAGACGCGGAGAAAATGTTAAACCTGCCCCACGGAGCCATCAAATGCAGCGTCCTAATAGAGACCATTACAGCCGCCTTCCAGATGGATGAAATTCTCTACGAGTTAAGGGATTACGTGACTGCTTTAAACCTAGGACGGTGGGACTACATCTTCAGCTTCATCAAACGTCTAGGACACGACCCGAAATATCTCATGCCCGACAGAAGTCTTCTAACGATGGACAAACACTTCCTACGCTCAGCCGCCCTCCTGCTCGTCAAGACATGCCACAGGAGGAGGGCTTACGCCATAGGCGGGATGGCTGCACAGGTCCCCATAAGGGCCAACCCTGAGGCCCAGCAAAAGGCGTTTGAGAAAGTAAAGGAGGACAAGCTCCGCGAGATCTCGCAGGGCTTTGACGGGGCCTGGGTGGCCCATCCCGACTTAGTACCCCTTGTCAAGAACCTCTTTCTCGAAAACATGCCTGGCCCGAACCAGTTACATGTAACACACGACGACCTGGTAATAACAGCTGAGGACCTGCTTAAGGTGCCTGAAGGTGAGAGGACGGCGGAGGGGATGAGGGCAAGCATGGAGGTGGGGCTGAAATACCTTGAGTCATGGCTGCGGGGTAACGGATGTGTTGCGATAAACTTTTTGATGGAAGATGCGGCAACATTTGAGATAGCGCGGTCACTTGTCTGGCAGTGGGTCAAGCACGGGGCCCGGCTTGCCGACGGCCGCAGTGTTACGCCGGAGGTTTTCGAGGAGGAGCTCGCCAAAACCCTCGAGAAGATAAGAGAGGAGATCGGCCCTGAAAACTACGGCAAGTCGCGGTTCGACCTAGCTGCTGAAATACTTAGGAAAACCGTTCTCTCTGACGAGTTTATCGAGTTCACACCACCGATAGCCTACGGCTACCTCGACTGATTTCATGCAGTTTTTCGCCACAACCTTCCATGGATTAGAAGATGTCGCCGCGGCAGAGATCTCATCCCTGTTACCCAGCGAGGCCCATGCAGATGTTGGTAAAGTTTTCTTCTCAGGCTTGGCAGAGGACTGTGCAAGGGCCAACTACGCTTGTAAAACTGTCAACAGGGTTTTTCTCCTACTTTTATCTGAGGAGGTTGGAGGGCTTGAGGACATTAGGCGTGTCTCTGCATCAGTTGACTACACGGACTATATAGGAAGGGGTCAGAGCTTCGCCGTCCGCGCAGACAGGGTTGGTGTGCATCCTTTCACAAGCCTCGACATAGCGGCGTCGGTTGGACAAGCCGTCATCGAGTCTTTCCAAACAGCCACAGGTGTCAGACCCAAAGTTGACCTGAGCAACCCAGACGTCGAAATATACGCACTCCTACGGGACAGTGAGTTTTTGTTGGGTGTTAACACGACCGGAGTGTCGTTGCACCGCCGCTTCTATAGAACAGGCTACCACAGGGCGGCCCTGTCACCGACAGTCGCAAACTCTATGGTCAGGCTTTCCGGTTGGAGGCATACACAATCACTATTAGACCCGTTCTGCGGCTCGGGAACAATCCCGCTCGAAGCTGTTGTAAACGGCCTCAACCTCAGCCCCGGACTGCGGCGCGGCATCCCACAGATGGAGAGGCTGGTTTTCTTCGACAGTGATGTTTTACAAAAGGTGAGGGAGGAACTGTATAGGAGTGAACGTGTTGGAGAGCTGTTGAATATAGTGGGGCTTGACGCATCCCCGAAAGCCGTGGCCGTCGCGCAATCAAGCCTTGAAGCAATGAAAGTCGGCCCAGCCGCAAAATTCTACACAGGGGATGCTCTCCAGCTGGAAAAATATATCCGGGAGAGCTTTGACAAGGTTGTCTGTAACCCGCCATTCGGAATAAGGCTCGGACTCAAAGACCCCGAAAAATTCTACACAGAAAGTTTCACATCGATACGGAGAGCCTGCCCAGACGCATCGCTGACGGTTCTGGTCAGCAAGCCTGCAGCCGCCCACCGGGCTTTAGAAGGCTCAGGCTGGACACCAATATCATCCCGAAAAATTCTGCTGGGCAACATCACAGCCCACGTAATTACCTCCCTGTAAGTAGGTTTGTGGAAAGCTTGCATTTATAACGTGGAGGTGTTGATGGGCAGGTGTGAAAGAGTTCGAGGGCGGGCTGGAGGTTGACGAGGCTGAGGCCGAGGTGCTGAAGGCGCTCTCATCCGCCGCGGACGGTGAGTTCAGCTTCACAGGGATTAAAAGAACCCTCGGCATGCATCAGGAGAAGCTCTCTCGGATACTTAAGCGGTTAGAAAGGTATGGCCTGATAAACAGAGGCGAGCATGGATACAGGCTGAGTGAGAAGGCCCGCAGAGTTGTGTCGAGGGAGAGAAGCCGGGGGTATGTCTTGGTCGATGTCAAGGTTAATGACGAGGGTCTTGTTTTAGCGGGTATTGTGTCGCTGCGGGGGAAGTGGGTTGAAGACTTGAGGTGGCTGGGGTACGGTTTGGAAAACGGGGCGCACACACTCCGCTGGGTTTCACAAGACGGCGCGCTCACCATCACGCTCCGTTATAGAGGCGGCAGGCTGCGGGTTGAAAGCAGCGAGAACACAAAAGAAGCCAACCGGGCGGCCCTCGCAATACTCCGGAAAGCGTACGAGCTCGCCCTAACCTATGAAAGCAAACAAGTGAAGGCTCTCTTGCTGAGACCAGTTAACCAGGCAGCCTAGTGTGACCGGGCCACAGGTTAAGCAGTCGCTAAACACAGGCTTTCACACATAATATCGAAGAAAAATGACCACGATTGTGGGTTTGAAAGCATCGGACGGAGCAGTCCTAGCATCGGACAGAAGGGCGAGCAAGGGCTTTTTCATAGCTAGCAAGACAACCCAGAAAATCATGAAAGTTGATGACACACTTGCTGTTGCGGTCGCAGGCCTGCTGTCTGACGCCGTCTACCTCGTCAATGTCGTAAGAGCCGAGAGAAAACTAATCTCTCTGAGGCGCGGTTATCCCATGTCGGTCGCCGAGTCCGCGAAGCTCATCTCCAACCTCTTCTACAGCGGGATGCGCAACTACATACCCTACTACGCCGAGCTAATAGTTGCGGGAGTCGACGATGAGGGGTCCCATGTCTACAGCAGCGACATGAGCGGCTCCATTATGGCTGAAAGCTTTGTTGCATCCGGTTCTGGCTCACCTGTTGCGTACGGCGTCCTCGAAAGCCTCTATAGCGAAAACCTCACGGTTGAACAGGCTCGCAGCATAGCCGTCAGGGCCGTGGAAGCAGCCATGCAGAGAGACCCGGGGTCAGGCAACGGCGTGGATGTTTTAGTTATACCGGTGAGAGGTGGTTAAAGCATGTCCATGGACCCTAGGTTCCAAATGTTCTACGGGCCGGAAGGTAGGATGACGCTTGTCGACAGAGCTCTGGAGGCGGTCATGCGGGGAGCCATCTCCCTCGGATTACGGTTCCCACGCTACGCACTCATTGCATCAATGGTCAAGCCGACCAGAAAACTGATGAAGCCAAGCGACAAAGTCTTCACGGTCGACGACCATGTGGGCGTAACCGGGTCAGGCTACATAAGCGACCTCTACCGCGTAGTGGACCACATGAGGCTGGAGGCACAGCGCAGCAGGCTGCTATACGATGCACCAATAGATATAGGCTCGCTGGTCGATTCCGTTAGCAGCTACTTCCACGAATACACACTCTACCCCGTGAGGCCTCAGGGTGTCGCAGTCATAGTGGCAGGCGTCGACAAGCTCGGTGTACAGCTCTTCCAGGTTGACCCGAGCGGGACGGCCTTCGCAGGGGACGCGTTTGCGGTTGGGATGAACTCCGATAAAGCGTTGGACCTCATCGAAAACGAGTACAGCGCCGACATGGGACTCGAGGACGCGTTGAAGCTTGTGTACTCCGTGGTTGAGAGGACAGGTAACCCCGAACCCGCCATACAGTATGGCTACGTAACGTTAGATGAAAAAACCTTCACTCGCCGTAGCCTAGGGGGAAACAGCAAAAAATCTACCGCCTAAACACCGGCTAGGAGCCTACGACAAGCATCGTCAGCGTTGACCTGACCTTCTCAAGCCTCCTAATACTCCACGACACAACCTCCTTCAATTTCTCCATCGAGTCAGCTTCAACCTTAGCCACAATGTCGTAGACACCGTAAACCACGTAGGCTTCTTTAATGTAGCTGATCTTCTTCAGCTCCTTGACAACCTCCTCCTCAGCGCCTATTTCGGTGTTTATGAGGACGTATGCTGCAGGCATTTACAACTCGCTAGTAGTAGTTAAAGGTTGTATATAAAAATGTAAGTTTCAACGATAGTGATATTGAGACTTAAAATGGTGTTATTTCCTTTCTCTTCTTTCTCGGTGAATTCCTTAACTTTATACCGTCTTTTGGGCATATCGTATAATCAATTGTGAAAAATGTATGACATCTGGTACAATAACGCCATCCATCCGCATATCTTGCCGACTTCTTAAATATAGGGAAAAGAGATTTCTCGTCCTCTTTATGGAAAAGCTCTAATTTGTTTTCAGACGCCTTAATAGTAACGGTAGCCTTGTTTTCTCCTTTAAATAGATGGGCGAAAGCCGCTCCCAGATTAATCCTCATACTTGAGCCTGTAACCCCATAGCTAACCGTGGCGGTATTGCCTTTAATATGAACTGTTATAAGCCCTCTCTCTGGAATACCTAAAGTGTTTATAACCCGTTTAGGGCATTTAAGGCGTATAGAGCTACCCCCATTCTCCTTAATGACATTTGGATGTGTTTGTTGGAAAGCAGGTTGATATGCCTATGGTTGTTATCAGGGAGAGGCAGGGTAGTGAAGGGATTATACGGCTTAAATGCCCTAAACGCATTATAAACACGCTTGGAATACCAGAGAAGGGGTATCTTACGGTGCATATAAAGGGCTATCACAGGGAGAGGGTTAGATACGGGGTTACAGGCTCATCTATGAGGATTAATTTAGGTGCTGGGTTTAACGACTTGTTTACGGACGAGGGTAACAGGATTATAGCTACTTTTAAACTGTCTGAAAACGGTTTATTAGAGCTTTTCTATAAAGAGGACGAGGTATCCCGCTACTGTTTACGTAAGAAGTCAGCTAAATATGTTGAGGGGTATGGTTATTGTGGTAGATGTCAAGCCTTCTACCTTGTTGAGGAGAATAATTATAGATGCCCAGACCACCATATACCTTTAAGAACATCACCAAGAAAGAAGAAAAATAACGGTAAGGTTTGGACCTACTTCAAATACCAATAGAAACCCTGCTGAAGTCGCCCCGTGAACATTACCTCGCAAACCTAAGCTACCCCTCCAGCAGCATTGAGGAATCAATCAACAGACTTTCAAGGCTACAGT
>Ga0079997_137414_pt1 | contig 13269 bp, 14 predicted proteins | sample PerSpoCPS_CMetaG_FD_69200 | JGI IMG/M metagenome (GOLD analysis project Ga0079997, IMG submission 69200) | Archaeal communities from Yellowstone National Park, Wyoming, USA - Perpetual Spouter C (PS_C) MetaG (SPADES assembly) (version 2) | ecosystem: Environmental > Aquatic > Thermal springs >... | reverse complement strand
CGGGAAATTCGCCCTCGGGGCAAACATAAATGCGAACAGTGACCGAACCACCGGGCGGCGTTTCTGGGATTGCGTTGTTGACGAGGTTGTAAAGGGCGTTGTAAATTCGCTTAGGGTCAAGGAGCACTGACGGCAACTCGTCTTGAACTTCCAATTTCAACTCAACCCCTTGGCGTTGTGCGACGGGTTTGAGAGCCCTCAAGACTTTCTCTGTGACTTCCTTGACATCTGTCGGCTCAAACCTCGGCTCGGCTATCACTCCCTTCACAGCATCGGAAATCTCTCTCACCCGCTCTTGAATTTGAGCCGAACCTTCTTCAATCATTTGAATGGCTTCTGCAAAGAAGGCTTCAAACTCTTGCAAAGCCTTGTCCATTTGTTCCCAAGCCTCTTCGCTGACTTGAGATTTAAGACGCTGCAGTTCCTCTTTACAGCCCTCGTAAATGAGAGCCAGAGTTTGGGCTGTGGTCAGAATTGGCGTGAGCATGTTTTTGATGTCGTGGCTGATGTTGCCCAAGAGGCGGGCGATGATGGCGAGGCGCCGCTCCTCTTGAATTCTCAAAGTTTCAATAGCAGTTCCAGCCAAAGTGGCGACGATGCTCAGGGTCTCCATGTCAAATTCGTCAAAATCGCCATCTCTTTTGTTGAGGGCTTGGATTACGCCGATGGGCTTGCCCTCAATGTCCCTCAACGGGACAGTGACCATGTTGCGGGTCTGATAGCCCGTTCTTCGGTCAACATCTCGGAAGTGTCTCGCCTCCGCTGTCACATCTTCCGTTATCTTTGGTTGTCCGGTCTGGAAAACTTCTCCTGCAATCCCTTTGTCAGCAGGGATTTCCAAACCCATCAACTCGTTTGCCTTCTCGCCGACAACATAACGGAACACCAAAGTGTTTCGCTCGGAGTTGTAAAGGTAAAGCGTTCCAGCATCGGCATTGACGACATCAAGGGCAATTTGAAGGCACTCCCGCAGCAATTCGTCCAAACGAGATGCTGTCATCCCTTCCTTCGTTCCACTGTATAGAGCAGAGGTGATGCGGAAGACCGCATTTAACTGGCGATTGCGTTCCTCCAATTGCCTCGCTAACTCGCCCATGCTATCTCACCGGGGCAGGGCATGCCCCTCTTGGCTCAAGTTTCAAATCAGTCTTCACAGCCGCACAAAATTGAGCCATCGCTTATTTGAACCATCAATCTCCCACAGCGGAAACATCTGGCGATACCTTTTCGCCCATTCACTTCCACCGTCACCACTCTTCCTTCCAAGACCGCCTCAACCTCCCGGCAGAATTGTTGCCACGAAGAATTTTGCCAGCGATACGCTTCAACAACAAGGGGGAAGTCAATTTGTTTCAAGATTGGCGTCAGCAAATCCCAAGGGACTGTCCCGTAGCCGGGCGGAAGGTGAAGGTCGCGGGACTTGTCGTTGTCAGCAATGTGGTAGGTTCCAACTGAAGCGGCAACGCTTTCAAGCCAAAGGTAAGCGTTGCCTGCGATGTGGGCGTGCCCAGTGTCAAAGCAAAGCCGGAGATAGGGCGAAAAGTAGGCAGCGAGGAAACCGCTCAACTCTGCAGGGTCTGAACCAATCGCTGCCTCTGGGAGCATGTTTTCAACTGCCAAAACAATCCCTAAATCTTCGGCGAAGGGCAGAAGTTCGTCAAGGCTTTCCCTGAACCAATCCCACGCCTTCGCCTTTTCGCCCTCACTGCGCGGGGCACCCGATGGGTGAATGATGAGGTAGTTTGCCACGACCGCTTTCGTCCTTTCCAAGATGAACTTGTGGAACTCAACGGCTCGTCGGCGGACTTTTTCCTCTGGATGAGCCAAGTTGTTTTGTCCGCCAAAGGGCGCATGGACAGACCAGAAGCGAATGCCAGCATCGTTGAACATCTGAGCCCACTTCTCAAGCACGCGAACAGGGTTCTCAACTAACGGCGGATAATCGCACTCAATGGCAACGATGCCAGCACTTTTCCATGCCTTCAAATCGTCTTCAAGCGTTCCGCTTTCTATCCGACCGACAGCAACTCCAATTTCCACTCTCGCTCACCTCACTGAACGGTTAGTGCGAGGTGCGAAGTGCAATGTGCAGCCTTTACGGCAATCTAAGCACTCCGCACTTAGCACCCCGCACCGATTTGTTCTACTAAAAATTTCGCACAACCTTTTCGCCACTGCTACAATTGAGTTTGGAGGTTGACGGACATGAAGGGCATAGTTTTGGCAGGAGGCTTGGGAACGAGGTTGTATCCGCTCACAAAGGTGACGAACAAGCACTTATTGCCCGTTTACAACAAACCGATGGTTCTCTACCCGTTAGAGGCTCTTGTGCTTGCGGGGATAACAGACATCCTAATCGTCACGGGTGGCGAATGGGCTACCGACTTTGCCCGCCTTCTCGCCGACTTCAAAAGTTTCGGCATCCGCAACCTTTACTTTGCCTATCAGGAAAAACCTCTGGGAATCGCTCATGCTCTGGGTTTGGCGGAATCGTTCGTCAACGGTGACAAGTGCGTAGTCTTTCTCGGCGACAATGTGATTGAGGGCAACATCATAAAGGCGAAAGAGCGGTTTGAGCGGATGGAAAGAGGTGCGCTGGTTTTGCTGAAGGAAGTCCCTGACCCTCAAAACTACGGTTGCCCAATCTTGGACAAAAACGGTCGGATTGTCCGGATAATTGAGAAGCCAAAAGACCCGCCAAGCCCATACGCTGTCATCGGCATCTACTTCTACGACCCGGAGGTCTTCTCCATCATCAAGACCTTGAAGCCGAGCCAAAGAGGCGAACTGGAGATCACAGATGTCAACAACGCTTACGCCGAACGAGGTCTGCTGGAATACGAAATCCTTGAGGGTTGGTGGGGAGACGCTGGAGCGAGCATTGACGCATGGCTCAGGGTCAACAACTTGGTCGCTCAAACAGGCGCAAACAAACTGAAACTTTAGGCAGGTGATGGACATGACAAGGCAAAAGAAGCAAGAGGAACCGTTTCAGCACTCGGCACCCAACACTCCGAACCCAACCTGTCAAGATTGGTCACAAGTGCTCCCTCAACTTTTGAGGGCAGGGCAAGGGGAAACAATCCTCAACTTGCTCCCCAGCGCCATCCACGAACTCAACAACGCCATCAACACGGTCTTAGGGTTTGCGGATTTGCTCCAATCTGAGCCGTCGATTTCCAAAACGCTCAAAGAAGACCTTAAGGCGATAGAAAGGGCTGGTCTGAGGGCAAGGGAACTTCTTGGGGCTTTGAGGAGTTTGGCGAGCGGTGTGCCGGCGCAACTTCAACTTGCGCCCGTTGACTTGAAAGAAATTTGTGAGCAAGCGTGCAGCCTGATGGCGGCTGCGTTTCGGCGAAATTACATCCAACTCGTCACTGATTACAGCAAGGAGACGCCCATCATTATCTCCGATGCCTCCCGGCTCAGGTTCGTGTTCTTGGCTTTGCTTCAAAATGCGTGTGACGCAATTGCGTTAAAGGGAGAGGGTGGGAAAATCTCGGTGAGAACTGGGCGAGACCAATTTGGCAACGCTGTCATCTCCGTTGAAGATGACGGGGGCGGTTTGAACCCAGATGTTCGCTCCAAACTCTTTGAACCCTTCGTCACCGATAAGCCCGATGGCAAAAGGGCGGGGCTCGGGCTGTTTCTCGTTAATCGGTTCGTCACCGAGTTGCAAGGCAGGGTTGAAATCACGAGTTCGGAGACTGGCACTAAAGTCACCTTGACTTTGCCTTCGCTCGAGGCTCTGGTGTAGTTTTCCCAGAACTGCAATTCTTCGTGCGAGGTGGAAGCAGGTTCAGAATTGGAACAGCGGCTCTAAACTCATGTAGCGTTCCCCAGTGTCGGGAAGGATGACGACGATGAGTTGGTCGGGCGAGACCTCTTGAGCCACTTGAACCGCCACAAAAGCGGCAGCGCCCGACGAAATCCCGACGAACAACCCTTCCTCTTTGGCGAGCCTCTTCATCATCATGTAAGCGTCTTCGTCCGAAACTGTCCTGACCTCATCGATGACGGACAAGTTGAGAACCTCAGGGATGAACCCAGCACCTATCCCTTGAATTCGGTGGATGCCGGGCTTTCCGCCTGATAGAACAGGCGACGCTTCTGGCTCAACGGCTATGATGCGGACAGATGGCTTTCTTTCTTTCAAGACTTCACCGACCCCAGTTATCGTCCCTCCAGTCCCCACGCCAGCGACAACTATATCAACTTGCCCATCAGTTTGCCGCCAAATCTCTTCCGCAGTTGTTCGGCGGTGGATTTCCGGGTTTGCGGGGTTGGAAAACTGCTGAGGCATGAAAGCGTTAGGTGTGCTCTTGACAATTTCTTCAGCCTTCAAAATCGCACCATACATGCCTTCATCTCCCGGCGTCAAAACTACTTCCGCTCCGAGGCTTTCAAGGATGTAGCGCCTCTCAAGGCTCATGGTGTCAGGCATGACAATGATGCACCGGTAACCTTTTGCGGCGCAGACCATAGCGAGCCCGATGCCAGTGTTCCCACTCGTTGGCTCAACGATAACCGATTTCCCGGGCTCAATCAGACCCGCCCTTTCAGCCGCTTCAATCATGCTGAGAGCAATTCTGTCTTTCACGCTTGAGCATGGGTTGAACATTTCCAACTTGGCGTAAACAATCGCAGCATCCGGCGGCACGACCCGATTGAGCCTGACCATCGGCGTGTCGCCGATAAGTTCGCAAATGCTGTCGGCAACTTTGTAAGCGGGGTTCAACCTTTTGGTCAATTCTTTCCTTCGCTCCCTTGCCTTCACTCTCGGCATCGCTCTCACTCCTGATAGTGTTAAGGTTCTAATCGCTACTGCGGGTTATCTGACCAGTGAAATTGCTTTCAACGGACTCCACCCATGTCCCACATCAATTGCTCGTTTTTAGTCAAGGGCATGGGACCGACTATGACATTCTGCGGCGTCACGACAATCATACGCAATTTCGGCACTGTGATCGCGCTCTCTCCGACCGAAGCGACGACACTGCCTTGATCAACCGAAATTGTGACTGTCCCGTCGGGTTGGCAAGCGACGCTGAAGATGGCTTCAGGTGAACCGACAATTTGAACTTGCTTGCATTGAACTGGCAAAGGGAAGCGCCGTTCGCCCATAGGCGGTGGCGGCGTCCCAACCCAAATTCGCCCACTTTGAAGTGAAAGGGCACGAGTTGGCATGAGTTGAACTTCCGTTTCAGGAGCCAACTTGACTCTGGCTTTGTATGGGAACCAGACCAAGATAGCCATGCTTTTTCTGTCAGTTCTGACCGCAGTTCCAGCAGGAAATTGCTCATTCACCTTAACCCTTCGCTGCTCTCCATCGGGCAAACGAACTTCAGCGTTTCCTTTCAGTTCCAAAACCTTGAGCGAGAACTCTTGCGTCTGAGCAGCAACCAACAGAGCAGAACTGACAACCAACAACCAAATTCCGACCCGAGCCGCTTTCATCTTGCCCACCTCACTTTCAAAAACATCCCTTGCCTTCGCTTTTTGCATGCGCTGAAAAATTATGGCAACAGGGCATTGGCAATGCCTCTGACGACCTTCATCGGACATGGAGCAGTTCTGCCTCTTCCTCGAACAAATGCTTGCTCAACTTAAGGTGCTGCGGGATGGGAATAGGGTAACGCCCATCAAAGCAAGCGCTGCAAAATCGCCCTGCCTCGCCTCCAACCGCTTCAAAGAGACCTTCAATGCTCAGATAGCCCAAACTGTCAGCGCCAATGTATCTGCGAATCTCTTCAACATCGAGTTGAGCGGCGATGAGTTCGCTTCGGGCTGCAGTGTCAATGCCGTAGAAGCAAGGGAAGCGGTAGGGCGGGGAACTGATGCGGACATGAATTTCCTTTGCTCCCGCCTCACGCAGCATGCTGACGATGTTCCGAGTCGTCGTGCCTCGGACGATGCTATCTTCAACCACGACGACACGCTTGCCTTCAATGATCTCCCTGAGTGGCGTCAATTTGATGCGGACACCTAACTCCCGCTGGCGCTGGCTCGGTTGGATGAAGGTTCGGTGGATGTAGCGGTTTTTGATGAAACCTTCTGCGTAAGGAATTCCCGACGCTTCCGAGTAGCCCAACGCTGCCGGTGTGCCCGTGTCCGGGACGGGGATGACAATATCGGCATCGGCTGGGTGTTCCCTCGCCAATATTTGTCCCATCCGCCTCCTCACCATGTGGACATTTTGACCGTAAAGGTGGCTGTCAGGTCGGGCAAGGTAAACGAACTCAAAGATACAAAGAGATGGCTTGACAACTTCCGCCCACCTGACGATGTGCAAACCTTTGTCGTCAACGATAACCATTTCGCCCGGCTCAACATCTCGGACATAGACGGCTCCGACAGGATTGAGGGCGCAAGTTTCGGAAGCGATTACCCAGTGCGAACCGTTGAGTTTGCCAATGACCAAAGGTCTGACACCGTAAGGGTCACGAACGGCGAAAAGTTTGTCGGGGGACAAGATGACCAAAGAGAAGGCTCCGCTCAGTCGGTTCATCGCCGCCATGACAGCCCTTTCAAAATCCAGTTCGTCGTAACTTGCGATGAGTTTGGCTATAATTTCGCTGTCGCTTGTCCCTTCAAACCTGAAACCCAACCGCTCCAATTCCTGCCGCAATTCAAGGGCATTGACCAAGTTGCCGTTGTGTCCCAAAGCGAAGGGCACCCCACGATGGTGCTCCATGAAAGGCTGAGCGTTAGCGATGTTTGAAGAGCCTGTCGTGGAGTATCGGGTATGACCGATAGCGATGTGACCTTTGAGCGCCGACAAAATCTCCTCGTCAAAGACCTGAGCGACCAAACCCATTCGCTTGTGGACTTTAACGGTGCGCCCATCGGCGACGGCAATTCCAGCGCTTTCCTGCCCACGATGCTGCAAAGCGAACAAACCGAAGTATGTGATTCGGGCTACATCGTCGCCCGGAGCGAAAACACCGAAAACTCCACACTCTTCGGGCAACCCTTCGCCCAAAAACTCATATTCGCTCATGGCTCTCAACGCCTCCAAACGAGTGCTAAGCGCAGGGTGCGGAGTGCATTTTCTCCGAACTCAAATGGTAGCATAGCGTCAGCCCTTCTGGCAAGCATCGTTTTTTCACCTGACTGGCAAAAGTTCGTCCACCAACGGATTTTGCTCCAGCAGTTCCTTGAGTTCAGGTGGCGGGGCGAACTGAACCCTTTCTTCGGTCAGTCGGAGTTCAATGACTTCCGTTGCCCCCAATTCCTGCAAGCGCTGGATAACCTGCTTGACAAGGATTTCGGGCGCTGATGCCCCTGAAGTCACGCCAACAGATTCGGCATCAATAAGCCACTCCGTTCGTATGTGCTCAGCCCCGTCAATCAAGTAAGCGGGACAGCCGTTGGAAATGGCAACTTCTTTGAGCCTTTGGCTGTTTGAACTGTTTTGTGAGCCGATGACCAAGATGACATCAACTTGCTTAGCCAAAGCCTTGACGGCGTTTTGGCGGTTTTGAGTTGCGTAGCAGATGTCGTCGGTTCGTGGACCGACGATTTTAGGGAACTTGCGCTTTAATGCTGCGACAATCTCCGCTGTGTCGTCAACGCTCAAAGTCGTTTGCGTCAAGTAGGCGACTTTTTCAGGGTCTGGAACCTGCAACCTCTCAACATCCTCAACGCTTTGCACGAGGTAAGTGCAATGTGGTGCTTCGCCCATCGTCCCTTCAACCTCTTCGTGCCCTTCGTGCCCGATCAGGATGATGCTGTATCCCTCTTGTGCGAACTTAATCGCTTCAAGGTGGACTTTGGTGACCAGAGGACAAGTTGCATCAATGACGCGCAAATTTTTCTTCCTTGCCATCTCTCTGACCGCTGGCGAAACGCCGTGAGCGCTGAAGATGACGGTCGCGCCGTCTGGAACTTCGTCAAGTTCGTTGACGAAGATGACGCCTCGCTGTTTAAAGTGCTCAACGACAAATCGGTTGTGGACTATTTCCTTGCGGACATAAATTGGCGGCGGCAGAAGTTGGAGCACAGTGTTCACTATCTCAATTGCCCTGACAACCCCAGCACAGAAACCGCGTGGGGCAGCCAAGACAACCCTTTTCAATTTCGGCAACTTTGACATTTAAGGTTACCCTCCTTCGGGTCACATGTTTCACTCCATTGCCAAAGTATGTCGCACCGCCAAGAAAGTGACCAACAAGCAAATGAAGCCAGCGACGACGAGCCAATGAAGTGCTGCCGCTTCCCAGCGCCGCACAAAGCGGGCGTGAAGGTAGGCAGCGAAAACGCCTCCCGTCAGGAAGGAAAACAGAACTTTAGGGTCAGTCCACGCGCTCTTCCCTTCCATGCGAGCCCAAACGACACCCACAACCATGCCCAGCACCAGCAAAGGGAAGCCCAAAAGGACCAACTGGCTCGTCAACTTTTCCGTTGCTTCCAAAGGCGGAAGTTTTTCAAGGAGAGCAAGTGGGCGCTTGCGCTTCAGCGACCACAATGTGAGCAAGTGGGTAACTGCTGAGCCGAAGGCAAGCATCAGCATCAAGTAGCCACCCATTAATAGAGCCACATGGACGAGCAAAATGTCTCGCCTCAATTCAGACGGCAGCAAAGTCGGTCTCTCAAAACTCCCGAAAGCCAGCAATATTGCCGACAAGGGCAAAAGGAACCCCAAAGGTGCTTCCATCTTGCTCCGTTGGAACTGCCAAAATGCTACCGCTGCGACCAACATGCCGAGAACGACCGCAACCGCTTCAGGGGTGTCCAACTTCAACCAACCAGTTACTGCGCCCTCAGCGAGATAGAGAAAATGGCAAACGATGGTGGCAACAAGCAAAGGTCTGAGGGAAAACGAGATTTGCTTTTTCGGACGCCATAGCCTCCACAGCGTCACTCCCGCTATGACCAGATAGCCCAAAATGGATAGCCAACCCAAAAGTGACCAAATGACAGCCAATGGCATCACCTCGTTACTCTTTCCCCGCTTCTCCCAGGATTTGCCTTAGGACATCCAGTGCCTTTGGTCGCTTCTCTGCGAACAGCCATTCAACACGCAGCCAAAAGCCCTTGATGACATCAGACCTCAAAATTCCTTCGCTCAAAACCTCCTCAACATAACCCTTCCGCTTCCTCCTCAAAACCTTCACTTGCTTCCTCGGCAGGTCAATCAACCAGATTTCACGAACACCGATGTTTCGGTAGTCAGTCTCAAGGGCGATGATGTCAGAAGGTCTGTCAGTGGGCGAGATTATCTCAACAACAAGGTCAGGTGCACCGTAAACGCCTTTCTGCTTGACGATGAACTTTCGCGCCCAACGAACGAATAAAAGGTCAGGCAAACGACCACGATAAGCGTGAATTTGAACGGCAGTCCGAGAACCCAAAACTATGCCCTGACCCGTAGCCTCAACGAACCCTCCAACCAATCTCATCAACCAACTGAACAAGTCCTCGTGCTCAAATTGGGCAGCCATTCTTTTCACCACCGTTCCGTCAATCAGTTCCACATCGTCGTCTTCGTTGAACATCTCAACGAACTCGTCAAAGGTCAAAGGTCTCGGCGGGACGAGCATGACCCGCTGCTCTTTGAACTCCCGCAACTCAGAAATCGCTAACACCATTCCTCTCACCTGCCTTGTGAAGATCAATGCTGAAAAATCCGTCAAGCACAGGTCACTAACAAAGCGTCCATTCGCCTCATTAATCGCCTTTTTCTCCGCTCAGGATTTGCCTTAGGACATCCAGTGCTTTTGGTCGCTTCTCTGCGAACAGCCATTCAACATGCAGCCAAAAGCCCTTGATGACATCAGACCTCAAAATTCCTTCGCTCAAAACCTCCTCAACATAACCCTTCCGCTTTTTCCTCAAAACCTTCACTTGCTTCCTCGGCAGGTCAATCAACCAAATTTCACGAACACCGATGTTTCGGTAGTCAGTCTCAAGGGCGATGATGTCAGAAGGTCTGTCAGTGGGCGAGATTATCTCAACAACAAGGTCAGGTGCACCGTAAACGCCTTTCTGCTTGACGATGAACTTTCGCGCCCAACGAACGAATAAAAGGTCAGGCAAACGACCACGATAAGCGTGAATTTGAACGGCAGTCCGAGAACCTAAAACTATGCCCTGACCAGTCACTTCAATGTAGTTCCACAGCAGGGTGTGTAGCCAACCGAACAAGTCCTCGTGCTCAAATTGGGCAGCCATTCTTTTCACCACCGTTCCGTCAATCAGTTCCACATCGTCATCCTCGTTGAACATCTCAACGAACTCGTCAAAGGTCAAAGGTCTCGGCGGGACGAGCGTGACCCGCTTCTCTTTGAACTCCCGCAACTCAGAAATCGCTAACACCATTCCTCTCACCTGCCTTGCGGCGTTCACTTTTTGAGAATTTCGTCAAGTGCTTCCCTGAGCCTCTTCTCCAAAAAGCCCGTCTGATGGTATCGGACAAGTCCGTCTTTGCCGACAATCACATTAGTTGGCACAGCAACGACTTTGTATTCAGCGGCGACCTTGCTTTTCCTTTCTGGGTCAACGACGACGGGAAAAGTCAGCCCATGCTTCTGGATGAATTTTCGTGCCTCCTCAAAAGCGTCACCCGAAGACCAAATTGCAACACCAATGACCACGACGCCTTTATCCTTGTATTCGCGCCAAATCCGCTCAAGACGAGGAGCCTCCTCGTTGCAAGGACCTCACCAATGAGCGAAGAAGTTCAGCAAGACGATTTTGCCTCTCAAATCCGACAGTTTGATTTTGCCCTTTCCATCCGCCGTCGGCAACTCAAAATCTGGCGCAGGTTTGCCCTCCAACCTCTTCGCTTCCTCAACCTTTCGCCAATCCTGAACATCCCTCAGCCAGTTTTCAAGGTAGAGCGTGAAAAGGTCCGCATAAGGACTGTCTTGCACCTCCTCTTTCGCACGGATAAGTTCCTTTTCAGCCCGTTCAACATGTTCCACAGTCACCTGCAAGTTCCACATCAAATCGTCAAGCATAGTTTGGACAGGTCGGAGAATTTGCAAATCTTTGCGCAGCCGTTCAAGTTTTTCTGGGCTCAGGGTTTCAACTTGTTTCAAAGTCATTTCAATGGTGGTGGTGATGACGGTTTGGTTCGGGTTGTCTTGAGCGACATATTTGCTCCGTCGCTTCCAACGATGAACCAAGCCCGTTTGAGCGTCAACCCAAAACCAGTCTGTCCACTGGGTCACGATGTAAGTGTTGCCACTTCCTTCATGGACTACCTTTGCGGGTTCATTCAAATGTCGGACAACAACATAGCAAGTTTGCCCGTCCAAGTTGCTTCTACCCACCACGAAATACGAAACGCGCCCTTTCAAAACTTGACCGAAAAAGCGTTCGTCCAAGACTTCTTCCGTCCTCCAGGCTTTTCCCACGCCAATTTGCTTTGGAGAGACGAAAAGCATCGGCAAATTCCCGAAACGGGAAGTAGGCAGAAACTTGCCATCGGCGGAAATTTTGCCAATTTGAACATCAGCCGTGCGAACAGGTCTTTCCTGCAGAGTTTCCGTCAGACGAATTTGGATGGCTTCATTCCTCGTCCCACCCAAATCGCCCACAACCGCCACTATCAAAGTGACCCGTTCGGAATAGTTCAAAGGCTGTTCTTTTGCGAAGGAGAACTTGTTTTCAACCGTCCCTTCGTAACGAAACTCCATTCCCTTGTTCTGCGGGAAGGCAAAAGTTGTGAGAAGGATAAGGACGAAGCACGGAACAAAGCACGAGCGGAACATTTTGCGCTTCACCTCCCATGCTTTGGACACTTACCTTTCCCTTCACTTCAACGCTTCTTCAATTGCTTGCTTCACGCTTCTGCACCGCCGTGTTTGCTTTTTCTGGGACGGATTTGGACGACGGTGACAGTTTCTCGGAAATCGTCAACCATTACTGCTTCGCCTGTTCGCTCCAGTTGACGGATGTAGTGGCGGAGTTCGTGCGCCATGTAGTCGTGGCTGAGTTTGTTGATAGCGTCCACATCCTCAAGGGCTGTGACCTTGTGACACAAAATCAAATCGCACTGGCTCAAAACTTCTTTGTCAATAGCGCCCGGCTGTTGCGATGCGATGATGAGCGACAAGCCCGGTTGCCTTCCCTCCTTCACCCACTGAATGAGGGGTTCTTTCGCCAAAGCGGTCTTGCCTGCTGGGACAAATTCCTGAGCCTCATCAATTGCCAACCAAACTTTGGGCACCTGAGTTGAAATGCCCAATTCCTCTTGCAACCTTGCCTCTTTCCGCTTCCTGAACAAATCTCGCACCAAAACCGCTGCCACCAAATTTCTCAAACTCACCCGCCCAACTTCCAAAACACCTAAGTCCACGACATTGACCGCGCCAATCCGAAAAACTTCCAGCAACTCGTAGTATCGGGTGCTGAACAAGTCCCAATCGTTGGCTGCGGTTTCCAAGCGCAAAACGAGGGCTTGGATGCTCGTTTCGCGAATAAGCGGGTCGCTGTAGATTTCAGCAATGATGTCGGAGACGGTGAAGAAACGCTCGCGTGACCTCTGAAGTTTGCTAACTGCGCGGTAAAGCGCCAAACCCATCGGAGTTGCAATGTCAATGCCGAAGAGTTCAAGCCAGCCGTCAGGCGGTAAATCACCGGGGTTAAGCCTAAGGGGCACGACTTCAACGCCACGCCTTTCAAATGCTTCCACCACTTCCCGCCCGTAGCGTCGGTAAGGGTCACCCGGAACGAGCAACCTAACAGGGACACCTTCGGCGAACATGTTCCAATCCCACAACAACCGTTCCTGCTCCACATTGGGCAGAACCATCGTGTGGAAGTTGCGCATTGGGTCAAGGACGATGACCAGAACATCGTCCCGCCTGACCAGTTCCTCCAAGAAAACGCCCATCGTGTAAGATTTGCCACTTCCCCGTTTTCCGCAAATCAAAACTGCCCTCGCTCTGCTATCATCAATGAAAACCGTCTCACCCGAATTCCTGTCACGCCCGAGGGAAATCATACCTTCACGCCCCTTTCTTTCACTTCACAGCCTGCCAAATTTGCCTACTCATCAACAAAATCCCCGACCTGCCGATTCGCCGACCTCGCGATTTGCCGATAAATTCGGCTCGGCAGGCGACTTGTCCTCCCAGTTCGCTTACAACAACTGCAACTCGCTCAGAACCAAAACTTTCAACTCAGTCACCTTCTTAAGGGTCGCATCGTTTGTCAGGAATGCATCGCAACCTGCCTTGATTGCCGTTGCCAATTGCAAAGCGTCGGGTGTCCGCAAGTTGTAACGAGCCCTCAAGTCGGCGGCAACTTCGGCAACGGCAG
>Ga0079997_114294_pt1 | contig 13390 bp, 10 predicted proteins | sample PerSpoCPS_CMetaG_FD_69200 | JGI IMG/M metagenome (GOLD analysis project Ga0079997, IMG submission 69200) | Archaeal communities from Yellowstone National Park, Wyoming, USA - Perpetual Spouter C (PS_C) MetaG (SPADES assembly) (version 2) | ecosystem: Environmental > Aquatic > Thermal springs >... | reverse complement strand
TAATGCTGGGCGCCGAGGTGGCGGACCATCCCTTTGATCTCCATCACGGTGAGGGCGCTGCTGACCTGGGCGACGGGCAGGCCGGCGGCCCGGGCGATCTCATCGATGTGCATGGGCTCCCGTCCGAGCAGCTCCAGGAGGCGGGCCTCCACCGGGTCGGCGGGCAGCTGCAGCTGGACCTCCGCTTGCCGGGCGGTCACCGACCAGTTGAGGGCCTCGAGGAGCTCCTGGGGGGAGGTCACCGGGGTGGCCCCATCCCGAATCAGCCGATTGGTCCCCTGGCTGGCTGTGGAGAAGATGCTCCCCGGGATCGCGAAGACCTCCCGGCCCTGCTCGGCGGCGTGGGCGGCGGTGATCAGTGCCCCGCTGGTCGGGCCGGCCTCCACCACCAGCACGCCCACCGCCAGGCCGCTGATCAGCCGGTTCCGGGCCGGGAAGTTCCCCGCTTCCACCCGCGCCCCCAGGGGAAGCTCGGAAAGCAGCGCGCCCTGCTCCACGATGCGGGCGGCCAGCGGGGCGTGCGCCGCCGGATAGACCTGGTCCAGCCCACAGGGGAGCACGGCCAGGGTTCGCCCTCCCGCTTTCAGGGCCGCCTCATGGGCGATGGCGTCGATCCCCCGGGCCAGGCCGCTCACAATGGGGATCCCGGTCCGGGCGAGCTCCCGGGCGAACCACTGGGCGGCCTCCCGCCCGTAGCCCGTCGGCTGACGGGTTCCCACGATGGCCACGGCCCAGCGATCGGCGTCGGCGAGCTGCCCTCGCAGGAAAAGCACCGGCGGGGGATCCGGGATGCGGCGCAGGAGGGGTGGGTAATCCGGGTCCGCCCAGGTGAGCACCGTCACGCCTGCCCGGCGCACCCGTTCCAGCTCCGCCTCCGGACGCAGCCGCCCCCGGGCTTCACGGAGGTTCTGGATTGTGCGCCGGTCCAGGCCGGCCTCCTGCCAGGCCTTCTCATCGGCCTCCCACGCCGCCCGCAGGTCTCCGAAATGCTGGAGCAGCGCGCGGAAGCGTGCCGGCCCGATGCCCATCACCCGGTGGAAGACCAGCCAGTAGCCCAGTTCCTCCGGCGACAGCGCCATGGACGCGCTCCCCGATCCTGAGGTGAGATCCAGCGTCAAGTCTTCTCAAAATGAATGATAGCCATCCGCCTGGGGTGTGTCCCAAAATCGTAGGACAACTGCTCGCAGTTGTCCTACAAAGCGGCCAGGCCCGACAAAATTGGGACACACCCTCCGCCTGCCGGAACCCAGCGCAGGGCTGGGCTTATCGGGCGTCCTCGTCGGCCACCATGCGGCGCAGGCGAGCGGCGAGGAGGCGATAGAAATACGAGCGATCCCGGAGGCGGAGGAAGCAGGCGCTGAAGGGAGCGGCGGCGATCTCCACCCGGTCCCCTTCTTCCAGCGGGTAATCCCCCATTCCATCCACGGTCAGGGCGGCTTTGCCTTCGGTGTGCACGGTGAGGGAGACACGGGCCCCTTCATCCAGCACCACCGCGCGATCCAGGCTGAGGTGGGGGGCGATGGGGACCAGGACGATGTTCTTCAGCTCGGGGGGGAGGATGGGGCCGCCGGCGGCCAGGGCGTAGGCGGTGCTGCCCGTGGGCGTGGCGACGATCAGCCCGTCGCCGATGTAGGTGGTGAAGTAGCGCCCATCGATCTCCGCGCGGATGCGCACCACCCGTCCCAGGCCCATGCGGCCGACCACCACGTCGTTGAGGGCGGGGTAGGGCCCGCGGCGCTGGCCCTCGCGGATCTGATAGGCGGTGAGCATGAGGCGGCGCTCGATCCAGTAGCGCCCTTCCCATACTTTCTGCAGCTGCTCCGCCCACTCCTCGGGTTCGATTTCGGTGAGGAAGCCGACACGGCCCAGGTTGATCCCCAGCAGGGGCACGCCCGCAGGGGCGGCGTAGCGCGCCACGTGCAGCAGCAGGCCGTCCCCTCCGAAGGTGAGGGCGAGGTCCCAGCCGGATACCAGGGCCCCGTCGCGCAGCTCCTCTGAGGAGATCAGCACCGGCTCCCGCCCGGTTTCTCGCAGGACCTCAGCCACTGCCTCCGCCAGGCCGCGGGCGTGGGGTCGTTGCGGATGGAAGACCAGGCCGATTCGCTGAAAGCGCCTCTCCGACACGGGCGTCCCCCGACGAGGTTCTCCGTCTCTATCATACGAGGAACAGAAGGGGCCGGGAAAGCCGGCGCCTGATCGACCGGGGTGTTCCGGTTTTCTCGGATGCGGAGTGGATCAGGGCGCTGAGGCTTTGATCCCTGATCCCATGTATGACCGATGCGCTCATGCCTTATCGATCGGGCCATCGGAAGGAGCGGGCGTCCAGGCTTTGGCCGGTGAGCTCCCGACTCTCGTCCGAGGCCAGGTAAACGAAGATCGGGGCGATCTCCTCCGGCGTGGGGAGGGAGAGGGGGTCCTCTTCCGGATAGGCCTGGGCTCGCATCCGGGTGCGGGTGGGGCCGGGGTTCACCGCGTTCACCCGGATGCCCTCAGGGGCCAGCTCTTCCGCCAGGATCTGGGTGAGGATCTCGATGGCGCCTTTGGAGACGGCGTAGGCGCCCCAGCGCGCCCGCCCCCGGCGGCCGACCCCGGAGGAGAGGTTGATGATGGAGCCCCCGCCGGCGCGGCGGAGCAGGGGCAGGGCGGACCGGGTGACCAGGAACACGCCGGTGACGTTGACCTCCAGGACCTCCCGCCAGGCCTCCAGGGGGTATTCGGCGATGGGGAGGCGGGGGCCCAGGATGGCGGCGTTGTTGACCAGGATGTCCAGCCGGCCGAAGGTCTCCGCGATGGCGGCCATCAGCTCCGCCACCTGGTCTGGCCGGGTGACATCGCATGGGCGGGCGAGCACCCGGGCTCCTTCCCGCAAGGCCTGGATTTCCCGCGCGGCGTCGGCGAGGGCCTCGACGTCGCGGGCGCAAAGGGCGAGGTCGGCTCCTTCCTGGGCGTAAGCCCGGGCGATGGCCCGTCCGATCCCCCGGCTGGCCCCGGTGATCAACGCAACTTTCCCATGAAGACGCATACCACGCTCCGCGATTCAGACAAGCATCGCACCGTTGAAGGCCCCGCTTCAGAAGCCCTGGAAGGAAACGCGGGCCTGGATTCATCGGTTTCCCACCGCCAGGCCATGGGCACAGGGGAGATCCAGCGCGCTCAAAGGCGCAAATCCCTCCACGAGCCTCGAGGGGATCAACTCAGAAGTTGAAACCCCTCGCGCTCGAAGTCCTCATCGAAGGCGAAAGCGGTTGTGATCCGGTATTTTCTCATCAGGACAAAGCTCACACAATCCACCAGGCTGAGCGTCGGCTTTCCCCGGGATGCCGGTAGGCGAACGGCCTCTTCGTGATCCCGGCCGATCACCCAGTGGAGGACGTTCGTGATCCAGGGCGAACCCCCGGTCGCACTCGGGAAGGAAGTTAATATGGGGGCTGGCCCTCCCCCTCCCCAATTCGGGGAGGGGGAGGGGTCCCCAACCGAAGCCTCACTCATCCTGGACGAACCAGGTGCCGGTCTCCCCCCGGAGGGCGGCGGGGATGTGGGGTGGATCGGTGATCAGGGCGGCTTTCCCCCCGTGATCCAGATACTGGAGGATGGCCTCGATCTTCGGCCCCATGGAGCCCGGGGGGAACTGGCCCTCGGCCAGGTGGCGTCGGGCCTCCGAGGCGGTCAGCCGGTCCAGCCAGCGCTGGGTGGGCTTCCCGTAATCCAGGGCCACCTTCTCCACGGCCGTTGAGATCAAGAAGAGGTCCGCCCGCAGCTCGATGGCCAGGAGGGCGCTGGCCAGGTCCTTGTCGATGACTGCCTCCACGCCGACCAGGTCGCCCGTCTCATCCTCCACCACCGGGATGCCGCCGCCGCCCACGGCGATCACGACGAAGCCGTCCTCCAGCAGCGCCCGGATGGCGGGCAGCTCGATGATGCGCCGGGGGCGGGGCGAGGGGACCACCCGCCGCCACCCCCGGCCGGCGTCCTCCCGCACCACCCAGCCCTGCTCCGCCGCCCGCCGCCGCGCGGTCTCCTCGTCCATCCACGAGCCGATGGGCTTGGTGGGGTTCTGGAAGGCGGGATCGTTCCGGTCCACCAGAACCTGGGTGACCACGGTCACCGCCAGCTGGCGCATCCCCCGACGGCGGAACTCGTTGTAAAGGGCCTTCTGGAACATGTAGCCGATGGCCCCCTGGGTGTCGGCGTCCGCGGCGTCGAGAGGGACGGGGTGGAGCTCGTGGAGGGAGAGCTCGCTGCGCCGCAGGATGAAGCCCACCTGGGGGCCGTTGCCGTGGGTGATCACCACCCGCCAGCCCTGGGCGATCATCTCCGCGATGTGCACCATGGTCTCGCGGGCGGCCTCATACTGATCGGGGACGGTCATGCGGTCCGGCCCCTTGATCAGGGAGTTGCCGCCGACGGCCACGACAGCCAGTCCGGGTTGCAGACGCATCCGCACCTCCGGGGTTGGGCTCAGCGCATGACCAGGGCCATCACGGCCTTCTGGACGTGCAGGCGGTTCTCCGCCTGATCGTAGACCACGGATTGAGGGCCGTCGATCACGGCGTCGGTGACTTCGAGGCCGCGGTCGGCGGGCAGGCAGTGCATGTAGATGGCGTCCGGGCGGGCCAGCTGCATCCGTCGCTCGTCGGCGATCCAGTCCTGATACTTGCGGGCGATGCGGGCGCTCTCCTCCGGGTCGGTGGTGGTCAGCCAGCATCCCCAGCTCTTGGGGTAGACCGCGTCGGCGTCCCGGAAGGCCTCATCCATGTTGTCGGTGATCTCGAAAACTCCGCCGAAGCGGCGGGCGTTCTCCCGCGCCTGCTCCACGATGTCCGGCATCAGTTTGAACTCGGGGGGATGGGCCAGGACCACATGCATCCCGAAGCGGGTGAGCTGCAGGATCAGGGACTGGGGGACCGAGAGGGGCTTCTGGTAGCTGGCCGCGTAGGCCCAGGTGACGGCGATCTTCTTCCCCCGCAGGTCCCGTCCCTTCTTCTCCACCAGGGTCATCAGGTCCGCCAGGATCTGGAAGGGGTGGTAGATATCGCACTGCATGTTGAGGACCGGCGCCCGGCTGTAGCGGGCCACTTCGGTGATGTAGCGGTTGCCCACCCCCCAGTCCACATGGCGGATGGCGATGGCGTCGAAGTAGCGCCCGTAGATCTCCCCGATCTCCTTGGCGGTGTCTCCGTGGGCGATCTGGGTGGTCTTGGATTCGATGAAGGCGGGGTGCCCCCCGAGCTGGGCCAGGCCTGCCTCGAAGGAGGCGCGGGTGCGGGTGCTGCTGTAGAAAAAGAGCATGGCCATGGTCTTCCCTTCCAGGTAGCGATGCGGGATCCCCATGGCCTGCTTCATCTTGAGGTCGAAGGCCACGTCCAACACCGTCTGGACCTCCTCCACGGAGAGGTCCAGGTCGCTGATCACATCACGGCCGCGCAGATGGGTCTGCATGGGCGTCCTCCCTGATGATGAGATTGCGCGTTCACACGCCCCGCGAGGCGCTCAGGGCGTTCCGCAGCATGGAGGGGAAGAGGGCGTAGAAGGCGGTGGCTTCCACCACCTCGCTGAGGGAGATGTGCTCATCCACCCGATGGGCGTAGGTTTCATCCCCCGGGCCGAAGCCGATGCTGGGGATGCCGGCTTTCCCGGCCCAGTAGGTGCCGTTGGTGGAGAAATCCCACTTCCCGGTGGGCCGCCGCTCCCCCCACAGGGCCTCGATGGTCGCCTGTCCGGCCTGCACCAGGGGATGGGATTCCTCCATGGCCCAGGCGGGGAAGTATTTCTCCACCGGATACCGGAAGCCCGTGTAGCTGGGGTCCTCATAGCGGAGGATCTCCACGCGGATGCTCTCCCGATGCTCCGGCGGGATGCAGGACTCCACCTGGGCCAGGGCTTCCTCCTTGGTCTCCCCAAAGGTCAGCCGGCGGTCGATGTAGATGGTGCATTCGTCGGGGACGGCGTTGATGGAGGGCGTGCGGCTTTCGATCATGGTGACGGTGATCGTGCCCTTCCCCAGGAACTCGTGCGACTTCAGCCGGGGGTCCAGGTCGCGGATGCCGGCGATGACCGGGAGCATCTTGTAGATGGCGTTGTCCCCCAGCCAGTTGGAGGCGGCGTGGGCGCTGCGTCCCTTGGCTATTACCTTCAGCTCCACCCGCCCACGATGGCCCCGATAGACCCGCAGGCCCGTGGGCTCCCCGATCACCACCGCGTCCGGGCGGATCTTCGGATCCACCTCCACAAAGACATTGGGGGCCAGGCCGTCGCACCATTCCTCCATATTGCCGAAGTAATACACCGTCCATCCCTCCAGCAAGCCCAGGTCCCGGGCGATGGCCAGCCCGTAGACCATGCCGGGGGTGGACCCTTTCTCGTCGCAGGTCCCTCGGGCATAGAAGAGATCGCCCTCCAGCCGTCCTCGGAAGGGATCCCAAGCCCACTGCTCCGGGTCCCCGATGCCCACGGTGTCCAGGTGGCTGTCGTAGACCAGGATCCGTGGGCCGTGGCCGATGCGGCCCAGGATGTTGCCCATGACATCGAAGCGGACCTCCTCGAAGCCCAGGCGGCGCGTCTCCTCGGCGACCCGCTCCCCAACCGCCCGAATCTGAGCGTCGTAGCTGGGGATGGCCACGATGTCGAAGAAGAAGCGCAGGATCTCCTCCCGGCGGGCTTCCACCGCCTGTCGGATGGCAGATACGATCTCGGCGGCCATGGTCGGTCTCCCAGTTATGAGGATGATAGGGGGTCCAGGAAGGACCGATAGCCATCCTTGTCGATGTGGCCGGATTTTGTCAAGCGCGGGCAATTCCGGCCGGATGACCTGCATGCCGAATGAATTCGGCCTCAAGGGCCTTCGGCCCGCGGTCGGCCTGCGCCGACCGAGGAACGTCGCTTGCGTCGGCGAAGGCCGACGCTTGGCGCGCAGCGCCTTGGAAGGCCGATTTTAATCGGCACGGAGGCCTTCGGCCGACGGTCGGCCTGCGCGCCGAATGAATTCGGCCTGGGGAGGCCTTCGGCCCGCGGTCGGCCTGCATGCCGAATGAATTCGGCCTGGGGGGGCCTTCGGCCAACGGTCGGCCTGCGCCGACCGGAGAATTGTCTTTTGCGTCGGCGAAGGCCGACGCTTGGCGTGCAGCGCCGCTTGGCGTGCAGCGCCTTGGAAGGCCGATTTCAATCGGCACGAAGGCCTTCGGCCGGTGGTCGGCCTGCGCGCCGAATGAATTCGGCCTCGAGAGGCCTTCGGCCAACGGTCGGCCTGCGCCGACCGGAGAATTGTCTTTTGCGTCGGCGAAGGCCGACGCTTGGCGTGCAGCGCCTTGGAAGGCCGATTTTAATCGGCACGAAGGCCTTCGGCCGGTGGTCGGCCTGCGCGCCGAATGAATTCGGCCTGGGGGGGCCTTCGGCCGACGGTCGGCCTGCGCCGACCGAGGAACGTCGCTTGCGTCGGCGAAGGCCGACGCTTGGCGTGCAGCGCCTGGAGGGACCGATTTCAATCGGCACGAAGGCCTTCGGCCGGTGGTCGGCCTGCGCGCCGAATGAATGCGGCCTGAGGAGGCCTTCGGCCGACGGTCGGCCTACGCCGACCGAGGAACGTCGCTTGCGTCGGTGGAGGCCGACACTTGGCGCGCAGCGCCTGGAGGGGCCGATTTCCATCGGCACGAAGGCCTTTGGCCCGCGGTCGGCCTGCGCGCCGAATGAATTCGGCCTGGGGAGGCCTTCGGCCGACGGTCGGCCTGCGCCGACCGAGGAACGTCGCTTGCGTCGGCGAAGGCCGACGCTTGGCGTGCAGCGCCTTGGAAGGCCGATTTCAATCGGCACGAAGGCCTTCGGCCGGTGGTCGGCCTGCATGCCGAATGAATTCGGCCTGGGGGGGCCTTCGGCCAACGGTCGGCCTGCGCCGACCGAGGAACGTCGCTTGCGTCGGCGAAGGCCGACGCTTGGCGCGCAGCGCCTTGGAAGGCCGATTTCAATCGGCACGAAGGCCTTCGGCCGACGGTCGGCCTGCGCCGACCGAGGAACGTCGCTTGCGTCGGCGAAGGCCGACGCTTGGCGTGCAGCGCCTGGAGGGACCGATTTCAATCGGCGTGGAGAAGATGGATCTGGACCGCGGTGGACGGTCGGGGGGAGGCGCACCGGCTGGGATAGCGGTCGAAATTCATTTCGACCTACAACTTGAAGGCTCTGAAGCCGAAGCCCCCTATGGCTCCCTGCTTTCGATCAGCTGCGCGGCGGCCTCCTCCACGCCGCCGGCCGCCTCCATCCGTTGCGCCCACATCTGTGCGCGATCCCGGAAGGTGAGCTCCTGCAGCAGGGTGGCGATGAGCTGTCGCCATCGGAGAGGGGTGGCCTCGGCGGGCCGCATGGAAAGCCCGACTCCCGCGGCTTCCACCCGACGGGCCTGCAGATGCTGTTCCCCCGCATGCGGGACCACCAGCTGGGGGACGCCGTAAACCAGAGCGGCATGGGTGGTCCCCATCCCCCCGTGGTGGATCACCAGATCCAGTTGCGGGAACACGGCCGCGTAATCCACCCAGTCCCAGAGCGGGAGCTCGGGAAGCGCCCGCGCCACAGCCTCCCGAAGCCCGGGGGCGAAGGGGCTCCTCCCGAGGACCAGGAGGGGCTCGCCGCCCAGGGCCTGCACCGCGCGGGCCGCCCCGATGAAGAAGGCGGGATCCCCGGTGAAGGTGCTGCCCAGGGTGATCAGGACGCGGGGACGCGAGCGTGGGAGAGGTGGAACCGTCGAGGCTTTCCGACGTCCCCCGAAGAACCGGTTCTGGGGATCCAGGCGGTCCAGATCGACGAACCAGTCGGCGGGGAAGAAAACGACGTGGGCATATGGGGAGGTGATCTGGGGGAAGGGGTCCGCCCGCCAGTAGCGGCCGGCCAGGCCGAGACGGGCGGCGATTTCCGCCAGCCGGGCTCGGGCCGCTTCCACCTCGACCTGGGCCTCTGGAGTGGCTGGGGCCGGCCAGCGCCCGGCGGGGAACCCCACGACGATCAGAGGAAGCTCGTATCGCTCCGCCGCCCAGGCCGCGACGCCGGCGAAAGGCTCCGCCACGATCCAATCCGGGCGCCAGGCTTCAATCAGGGAGCTCAGGGCGCGCAGCGCCCGCGCATGCGCTTCAGGCTGGAGCCAGGCCTCCAGCGCTCGCTCCCGACGCCGTCGCGCCCGCTCCATGGGAGGAACATCCGAGGGGAGCGGGGGCAGCCATCGCCAGCCCACGGAGGGCAGCGGGACAAAGGGGAGGCCCCGGCGGACCACCGCTTCCTGCACCAGGGATCCGCTGGCCCACAGCACCCGCTCCCCGCGTCGGGCGAGGGCGACCGCCAGATCCAGGTAGCCCCCATAGTCCAGGTGGCCCCACAGAGGAACAGATACAAAAAGCCAGCGCCGTGGCTTCATGGTCCCATTCGAAGGGGTCCCCGGCCGACCTCCCGATGGCAGCGCTCGCAGGCCGGGATCACGATCTCCTGCATGATGAAGAAGGGCGTCACCGTCTCCATGTGCGCGCGATGACAATCCACGCACCCCACGGAGGTCTGGAGGTCCGGCCGGAACAGATCCGTGTGGAAGTGGTTCTCGAACCCCTCGGCCATCACCGGGTTCGTTGTGTCGGGCGGGATCCCTGCCCGAGCGGGCTCCCGGACGTGGCAGAGGCGGCAGCTGTTCTCCGGGAGGCCGGGCATGCGTACCGGGTGATGGGGAACGTCCGGCGGCGTGAAGGGCGTCCGGGCCGCGTTCCACGCGCCCAGGGCGAGGGTGCGGACGCGATCGGGGAGGGAAGAATCCCCTCGATGACAGGCCACGCAGGGGAGGCCGGCCCTCGCGTGGGCAGCGGCCAGGTCGACCGGTCGGCTTCCCCGCGCGGCAGCCGCTCGACCCACGTAGGTGATCTCCGGTCGCAGGTGACAGCCGGCGCAGAAGGGATCCCGTTCCTCCAGGTGGGAGACCGTCCAGGCTGCTCCGAGGGCGACGAGGAACAGGGCAAGGGGTATGAAGCCCAGGCGCCTTCCCCAAGATCCGGAAGCGGTGGGTCCCTTAAGTGGAGGGCCCAGCTTCATGGTTTGCCCTCCGGAGCATTCGCCAGGCCTCCCGGATTGCCTCCGGCTTGCCGATCAGGACCACGCGATCCCCTGCCTGGAGAGCCAGCTGTCCGTTTGGGATTAGTGTGCCTACTCCCCGCCGCACGACGGCGATTCGGCATTCCGGAGGCCAGGGGAGCTCACCCAGGGGACGGCCGACAGCTGACGCCTCGGCTTCCACCGGGAGCTCCACGATCTCCATCCCGCTCAGGGTGCGCAATCGGATCTGTTCCAGCTGATACTGGAGTAGGCGCTTCCGGGTGAGCGCGAGGTCATAGGCCCGCACGACTTCCTCTCGTCGGACGATCCCGATCACGCGCTGAGGATCCTCACGGCTCACCACGGGGACCTGCCCGATGTTCCATTCGCTCATCCGGCGCACGGCCTCGCTCACCGGTTCGTCCGGGAAGATTGTGATCACCGGGCGCTGGCAGATCTGGCCGACCGGTTCCTCTCCCCGGCCTGCAGTCAGGGCCATCTCGAGATCTCGGAGGGTGGTGATGCCCCAGAGCCTCCCTTCCGGGGTCTCTACGATCAGCGTGCGCCGGCGCCGCTGCAGGAGAATCTCCAGGGCTGCCTGGACAGGGAGGGTCTGAGTAGCCCGAACGACGTCCGGGTTCATCGCTTCCTCGACCCGAAGGCTCTCCAGCACATCCACGTCCCGCCCGTGGACGAGACGGAGACCACGTTGTCGGAGAGCCTCGGTGTAGAGGCTTCCAGGCTGGAGGCGTTCGCTGATCAGCGTGCTGAGGCCCACCGCGGCCATCAAGGGGAGGATGATCCGGTAATCCCGAGTCATCTCGAAAAGCAGCAGAGTGGCGGTGAAAGGGGCATGGATCGCCCCGGCCAGCAGGGCAGCCATGGCCACCATCGCGTAGGCGGAGGGATCAGCCACCCACGCTGGGAACAGAGAGCCGAGGATGGTGCCATACGCATAGCCCAGCATGGCACCCAAGAAGAGGGCGGGGGCGAACACCCCACCCACAAACCCAACCGCCAGCGAGAGAGGTGTCAGTATGAGTTTCAAGAACATCCACTCGAGGACGAGGATGGGATTATGGGGTTGACCCTGCAGGATGGTCTGAATCGAATCGTATCCCACGCCTAGGACCTGAGGAGCGAGCAGTCCCAGGAGGCCGAGGACCAGTCCGCCTGCAGGCGTCCGAAGCCAGGGCGCGAGGGGGAGCCGCTCGACGGCCAGGCGCATGCCGTAGAGTAGCCGGATGTAAAGTATAGCCACTCCGGCGGCTAACACGCCGAGGAGCAGGTAAAAAGGCAACTCCAGAAGATGACGGAACGAATAGGCAGGCACTAGGAAAGCCGGGTAAGGTCCCAAGAGGACTTGGGTGACCAATGTGGCGCTCACAGCGGCCAGCACCATTGCGGTGATAGGGGCAGTAGCGAACTCCCCCAGCAGGATCTCCGCTGCAAAGAGCACGCCGGCGATCGGCGCGTTGAAGGCTGCGGCGATCCCGCCCGCTGCGCCCGCTGCGGTGAGCAAACGAATCGATTCCTCGGAGAGCCGGATCCGCTGGGCTAAGCCGGACCCGAGATGGGCACCGATCTGGACGCTGGGATCCTCTGGTCCCACCGAGGCCCCCACGCCGAGGGAGAGGATTGCGGCGACGGCCTTCGCCGGCATGCGCCAGTAAGGCAGCCGTCCGCCTGCCGTGACCATCGCCAAGATAAGCCCGGAGACCCCCGGCATCTCCTCCCGCTCCAAAAAGAAGCGGGTCATCCCGGCGATGAGCAATCCACCCAGGACCGGAGCCAAGATGCGAATCCATCCGCCCGGCGTGAGGGAGCGCAGCATATCCTGCACGCCATCTACAGCGCGGCGGAAGAGAAACACCCCCACTCCCGTCCCCAAGCCGATCAGGGGCGCGAGGATCAATACCCAGGTGCCCTCCGAGAGGCGAACCCGCTGGCGGAGATGAAGGCGGATGAGTTCCCTCATCGCTGTCCCCTCATGAGGGGATCAGGCCTCGGACATCCCGGTGGGAGTCTTTGTCTCCGGCATTTCGGTAGGAGCCTTCGCTCCCCGTATTCGCCCGGGGAGCCGGTTCCGGATCAGGATGGCCAGCCCGGCCGCCAGGGCGATCAGGGAGAAGACCTGGGCCGCGGCGATGTTCCCCAGCTTCCACGCGTCCGGCCGCAGGGTCTCGATCCACAGGCGTCCCACCGGATACCAGATCAAATAGAGGGCGAAGAGGTCCCCCTCCCGCAAACGATGCCCCAGCCGCCGGCTCAAGTTGAACAGGATCAGGAAGCCCAGGGTGTTCCAGAGGGATTCATACAGGAACACCGGGTGGAAACGGGTCTCCGGGGGCAGGGTGAGGTGTTGCGGCAGGCGGCGCTCCAGGGGGATGGGGATGCCCCAGGGGAGGGTGGTGGGCGGGCCGTAGAGCTCCTGGTTGAAGAAATTCCCCCAGCGGCCGATGGCCTGGCCCACCAGAATCGAAGGCGCCGTGATGTCCAGCCAGCGCCAGACCGCCAGTCGGTGGCGGTAGGCGTAAAGGAAGAACCCGATCAGCCCCCCGATGAGGGCCCCGTAGATGGCGAGCCCCCCTTCCCAGATGTAGAGGATCTTGATCGGGTTCTCCCGGTAGTAGGACCAGCCGACAGCGCCCTCCGGGTTGGAGAACACGTGGTAAAGGCGCGCGCCGATCAGACCCAGCAGGAAGACGATCAGCAGGCCATCCCACACATGATCGGGGTTCTCCCCCCGACGGCGGGCTTCCGCCGCCGCCAGGTAGGCGCCCAGGAGGATCCCGATCATCAGCAGCAGCCCGTAGGCCCGGATGGCGAAATTCCCCACGCACAGGATCGCTCCGGTTGTCCCCGGCGGGCAGAACATCGATGGACCTCCTGTTCAGGAATGGCGGCCCTGTGGGGCCTGCCCCTCATTATATCCCGCCCGCCGGGATGGGCCGGCGGGGATGCGATGCTAAAATGGGAGCGATGCGTTCGATGGAAGACCTGAGGAGGCGCGCATGCTGCGCACGCGCTGTCCGTATTGCGGCCGGCCGTTCTCCGTCTCCCGGGAGGAAGCGGCGGGGATCCTGGCCCAGGCGCTGGCGGAGAACGCCCGCTATGGAATGCGGGAATGTCCCTTCTGCCGCCGGCGGGTGAAGATCGGCCTGGCGGAGCTGCGCCGGGCGGCCCCGACGGTCGCCCCGGCGGGGGCCGAGCCGGCTTCCCCCGCGCCCGAAGCGGCCGCCTCCCCGTCGCCGGAGCCGCCCGCCGGGATGGAGGCCCCAGCCCTCGAGCCGGAGGAGGAAGCGCCTCCCGCGCCGACCCCACGGGGGCGTCGGAAACG
>Ga0079997_110838_pt1 | contig 13458 bp, 14 predicted proteins | sample PerSpoCPS_CMetaG_FD_69200 | JGI IMG/M metagenome (GOLD analysis project Ga0079997, IMG submission 69200) | Archaeal communities from Yellowstone National Park, Wyoming, USA - Perpetual Spouter C (PS_C) MetaG (SPADES assembly) (version 2) | ecosystem: Environmental > Aquatic > Thermal springs >... | reverse complement strand
CCCAAAGCGAACCCGAGCCGAACGGTCATGCCCAACGAGTAAGTCCTCATCGGCGCTTGCTCATATCCGACCAACTCGGCGAACTCAAAAATGCTTGGCAGTCTCCTCACCATTTCAGCCAAAGGTATGCCCAAGACTGTGCCGACGAAAAGCAAATTTTCCTCAGCCGTCAGTTCTGGGTGGAAGCCACCTGTCACCCCAAGCAAGGCAACGACACGCCCAAAAGTTTCAACAGTTCCATCGGTCGGTTGGTAAATTCCAGCGATGGTTGCCAACAAAGTCGTTTTGCCCGAACCGTTGCGACCAATGATGCCCAACAACTCACCAAACCGAACTTCAAGGTCAATTCCTTTCAGCGCCGCCACTTCAACTGGCTTCCACCTGCCAAAGGACAAAAGGGCTTCCTTCAAAGTCCTCGGAACGGCTCGGTAACTGCGAAAGACTTTCCAGACATTGCTAAGCCTGATGGCGACTTGACCTGACTGAACCATTCACTTTGCCCCTTTCAGCCTCATTTGCTTTCATCGCCGCAAAAGAGGATAACGCTTTGTCGGTGCAAAGTCTTGCCTTTCCTTTCCCGATGCGCTATACTTGCCGTCGACCTAAGCCATTTTGAGCACCTTGAAAGCCAAATAGAGGTGAGGTGGCAATTTTAGCCCAAAATAGCCCAATTTTGAAAGCCCAGTTGCCGTCGACCCCCTAAGGGTTTTCAGGCAACCGAAGGTCGACTGCAACCCCTTCACCGTTTCCTTTCCTTTTGCCCTCAAACCCCAAAATTTTGCCTTGGCAGCAATCGCACCATTGTGGGATTGAAAGCTGACTTCAATAGCAGCATCGGCAGCCATCGCTTCTTGCAGCAATCGCACTATTGTGGGATTGAAAGGCAAGCCATCTATGACCTCACACAAGGCAACTTCAGCAGCAATCGCACCATTGTGGGATTGAAAGTCCCGTCCATGAGTTCCACTCTTGGGATGGAGATGGGCAGCAATCGCACCATTGTGGGATTGAAAGTATTGCCGAAGTTGTTCAAGGTTGATGGGCATCTCCTTGCAGCAATCGCACCATTGTGGGATTGAAAGTTGAACTTGCCGTCCAGTTGATCAAGTAAGCGAGTAGGCAGCAATCGCACCATTGTGGGATTGAAAGTTCTGAGTTGGCTCAGCAATCTGTCACCGCTGCTTGCAGCAATCGCACCATTGTGGGATTGAAAGACATGCGCTTGAGGCGCTGCATCAAGACATCGCCAGGCAGCAATCGCACCATTGTGGGATTGAAAGACTCGTGAAGGTGTTAGAAGGTTGGAGGGTTTTGAGAGCAGCAATCGCACCATTGTGGGATTGAAAGGAACTTCCATCGTCATTCAACCTCCTTGCGAATTCGCGCAGCAATCGCACCATTGTGGGATTGAAAGTCGGGCTCAAACAAACCTCGTATCAGCCTCTCCATGCAGCAATCGCACCATTGTGGGATTGAAAGATTTCATCCTCGGTTGGAAGTCTTTTCTGGGCAACAAGCAGCAATCGCACCATTGTGGGATTGAAAGCATCATTAGCGCAGCGATTAAGTTTTGAACGATAAAGCAGCAATCGCACCATTGTGGGATTGAAAGTGCAAGGCTTTCTCCCGCAGCACCGATGAACATCCACAGCAGCAATCGCACCATTGTGGGATTGAAAGGGCAACGCTGGGTTTTGTATCAACCCGCTGGCGGCAGCAATCGCACCATTGTGGGATTGAAAGGGCGAAGTTAATATAACGGCGTTGGAAATACTTGAGCAGCAATCGCACCATTGTGGGATTGAAAGGGGAGAGCAGTTGTGGAGAGTTGGATAAACGGTTTGGCAGCAATCGCACCATTGTGGGATTGAAAGTGCTCTCGCAAACGAACTTATCATCCTTTCGGCGTCTGCAGCAATCGCACCATTGTGGGATTGAAAGCAAGCAGAAGGAGAGGTGAAGGAAGATGCGTAAAGGCAGCAATCGCACCATTGTGGGATTGAAAGGTGTACATCGCGAGCAAACTGATTGAAACCGCCAGAAGCAGCAATCGCACCATTGTGGGATTGAAAGGCAGTGGCGAAGAAAGGGCAATCGTTTATCTGGAACAGCAGCAATCGCACCATTGTGGGATTGAAAGGGGATTTATGCTTACATCAAGCCCCCAACTGCAGAGCAGCAATCGCACCATTGTGGGATTGAAAGGTGCGAAGAATGCGCACAGGGCATAAAAAGGCGGGTGGCAGCAATCGCACCATTGTGGGATTGAAAGTGGATTGTGATGATTCGGTTGTCGTAATCTTGCTCCGCAGCAATCGCACCATTGTGGGATTGAAAGCTGCGGCACTTGTGGCATTTCTACAAGATGTTCGTAGCAGCAATCGCACCATTGTGGGATTGAAAGGATCGTTAAGTCGTATGCGGCGAACGCAAAGCAACTGGCAGCAATCGCACCATTGTGGGATTGAAAGGCACATCTGTGTGCAAGTTGCCGTCATCGTCTTGCAGCAGCAATCGCACCATTGTGGGATTGAAAGCTCGTAACAAAGGTAGTGGTAGTTGAAGACGATGGGGCAGCAATCGCACCATTGTGGGATTGAAAGTGAACGCGGTGTTGGATAAGCGAGGTTTGTTGGGTTGCAGCAATCGCACCATTGTGGGATTGAAAGACGAGCGTGACTTACGGAAGGTCATCCCTGCTTACAGCAGCAATCGCACCATTGTGGGATTGAAAGGACACCCTCATATTGCTTTTGGACGATGATGGGACTGCAGCAATCGCACCATTGTGGGATTGAAAGCCTCTTACAACCCTGATCAAATCACTCGTGTAGCCCAGCAGCAATCGCACCATTGTGGGATTGAAAGGTGATTTCGTAACGAATAACCATGACCATTGATGGAAGCAGCAATCGCACCATTGTGGGATTGAAAGGAAGGTAAGGTTTTTGACGGACGAGTTGATTTATTGCATGCAGCAATCGCACCATTGTGGGATTGAAAGTAGTATGCTTAGGGCACTTGTCGGTTGTAGGGAAAAGCAGCAATCGCACCATTGTGGGATTGAAAGTTTAAGGTTGTTTCAATCAACTCGGCGTCCTTCCTGTGCAGCAATCGCACCATTGTGGGATTGAAAGCGGAGGTGAGTAAGATGCTGGAGCAAAAGCGATGGAGCAGCAATCGCACCATTGTGGGATTGAAAGATGCGCTTTGCGGAAACATTATGCTGACCATTCAAATTGCAGCAATCGCACCATTGTGGGATTGAAAGGCAATCTTCGGAGGCGAATTCACCTCCGTCTTTAAAGGCAGCAATCGCACCATTGTGGGATTGAAAGACGATCAAACGACGCATAGACACCCCTCCTTTTATTGGCAGCAATCGCACCATTGTGGGATTGAAAGCGGGGTCTTTGCTTTGGTCGGCAGCCAAATTTTTAAGCAGCAATCGCACCATTGTGGGATTGAAAGAGCGAGTCTCAATCATTTTGCGAACCCCCTTAAGTATTGCTCCAGCAGCAATCGCACCATTGTGGGATTGAAAGTCTCAATCACCTCACAGTCGGACCATGCGCCATCCCAGCAGCAATCGCACCATTGTGGGATTGAAAGGGGCAAATTGAAGTTTCGTCGGGCTACAATGCCTTCGGCAGCAATCGCACCATTGTGGGATTGAAAGTAAATAGTGTTATCACGGTTCTTAAGCACGGGCAAGCAGCAATCGCACCATTGTGGGATTGAAAGCCTTTAACGGTAACGAGTTTTGGGCTTTAGCGCTTGCAGCAATCGCACCATTGTGGGATTGAAAGCCAGAAGAAACGCTTTCGGTAGTTGTTGCGCTTTTGGCAGCAATCGCACCATTGTGGGATTGAAAGAAATCACAAAATCGCACAAAATCACATAAATCGCACAGCAGCAATCGCACCATTGTGGGATTGAAACCTTCGGCATTGAAAGGCTGTGGCGGGAGGTGAAGTAAAGTGGTGCGACGGGGAAACGATGGCATTCGGTGTTACGCCTTCGGGCATAAAAACGATGAGGAGATCTGGGGGATTTACTTTCCAGAGCAACTATACATCGATGACGAAACCGCTCCAAACTTTTGGGGCATCCATTATGTTCGCCCATATTTATCTCTATCACCGAAAGCAGAGTTGCAAAGAGAATTGCTCCCCGTCTTGGAGAAACTTCTGCTGGACCTTGATGAGAAGTTACCTGACTAGAAAACCGAGTGGGGCGACTTTGAAATTTTGCCAGAGAACTTGGAACCACCAGATATTTGGTGGGCTCCCCATCCTGACGATTATCAACGCCTCAAAGAAGGCAAACGGAAGAAAATCACGGAACTTCCTGAATGGCAACTTTACTTTGGCAAGCCTACATCCTCCGATACTGAGTAACCGCCTGAAACCGAATCCTTGCCACCCGAACCAAGGCGTTTTGCCATCTAACGGTCGGCGAAAAATCCACTTCCGTCACTTGCAAGATTAGTGCTAAGCCTCCAACCTGAAGCAGCAATCGCACCATTGTGGGATTGAAAGGGGTTGAACTATGGGGCTGAGACAGTTTTGAGCCACTCCATCAATTCGGCGTAACTTTTGGTGTTGAGGATGTTGTGAGGTTCGCACCAAGCCCTTCTCGCAACTGCGACGCCGAAACGGATGAAGTCAAGGTGTTCGGGGCGGTGAGCATCTGTGCCGATGCTGAGCATGACACCTGCCTCTTTCGCTGCCCTCGCGCTTTCGTCGTTCAGGTCAAGTCGCTCTGGCGAAGCGTTGATTTCAAGAACTACACCTGTCTCCCGCGCCTTTTCAATCAGTGCGTCAATGTCCACCTCATATGGCGGTCTTTGGTTGATGAGCCTGCCAGTTGGGTGACCGATGATGTGAACTAACGGGTTCTCCATTGCCTTGGTGATTCGGCGGGTCATGGCGTTTATGTCCATCTTCATGGCTGAGTGGACAGAAGCGATAACTATGTCAAGTTGGCGCAAGATTTCTTCGTCCATGTGGAGCGAGCCATCGGGAGCGATGTCAACTTCGATGCCGGCGAGGATGGGGAAACCGAGTTTATCGCTGACCATCCGTATCTCGCGAATCAGCCTTTTGAAATCTTCTGGCTTGACACCCCATCCCATGGGCGGGGAGTGGTCAGTTATGGCGATGTATTCGTAGCCTCGTTCCATTGCTGCCCTTGCCATCTCCTCAACGGTTGCAAAGCCGTCGCTCCATTTCGTGTGGGCGTGGGTTTCGCCGCGAATGTCTTCAAGGGTGACAAGCCGCGGCAAAGTTCCCTTCGCTGCCGCCTCAAGTTCACCCCTGTCTTCCCTCAGTTCGGGCGGAATCCAAACGAGCCCGATAGCCTCGTAAACTCCCTCTTCCGTTTCGCCCGCAACTTTCTCCCCTGTCGCTTCCTTGAAGACGCCGTATTCGTTAACGGTAAGCCCGCGCTTGAGGGCGAGGTTGCGCAAGGCGATGTTGTGAGCCTTTGAGCCAGTGAAGTATTGAGCGGCAGCGCCGAAACTTTCAGGTTCAACAGCCCTTAGGTCAACTTGCAGGTTGTTAGCCATCAAAACGCTTGACTTTGTTGTCCCGTGGGCAAGGACTTTTTGCACTTCGGGCAGGCTGACGAATTTGTCCATTATCGGCTGGCTGTTTCTTGTCGCGACGAGGATGTCAAGGTCACCGACGGTTTCCTTCCATCGCCTGAGACTCCCTGCCGGCAATATTTGCTCAACTTCGGGCAATTCCTTGAGGGCTGAGACTATCCGTTCGGCGATGTCCAAGGCGATGTAGAGCGGGACGCGCCCTTGATGCTGCCGCCAGAGTTGAATGCCTTCCAAAATGTTTTTGACCTTTTGCTCGCCCATCCCCGGCAGTTTCGTCAACTTCCCTGATTTCGCCGCTTCCTCAAGTTCGTCAACAGTGGTGATTTTGAGTCTGTCGTAAAGCATGGCAACTGTCCTCGGACCGACTCCTTGAATCTCCAGCAAGGCGCGGAGTTGAGGCGGATATTTTGAACGGAGTTGCTCAAGCCTTGTGGTAGTGCCTCGTTGCAGGAACTCGGTTATATCTCGGGCAATACTTTCGCCGATACCTTCAATGGTGTTGAGTCGTTTCGTCCGCACCAACTCTTCTATCGGCTCTCTCAGCGCCGCTATGGCTTCCGCTGCTTTCCTGTATGCCCGCGCTTTGAAAGGGTTTTCGCCGGCGATTTCCATCAGGTCGGCAGTTTCTTCAAGCATCGCAACGACTTCTGCGTTCTTCATCTCCGCATCACCCCTAAGCGAGCAGGGAAAGGCAATGCCCATAGAAAAACTGTAGCGCACAACTATCGTGTGGCAACGGTGTGACCTTGCTTTTCGGTTGCGTGTCACAATTTTCAGTTGCCCGTTTACAAGCGATGAAGGGAGGCGAAGGGCGTGAAGATGATTCACGCCATCATCCGACCACACAAGTTGCATGAAGTCAAGGCTGCCCTCGCCGAAATCGGCATCTCTGGGATGACAGTCATTGATGTCCGAGGCTACGGTCGGCAAAAGGGGCATGTGGAACGATACCGAGGGGCAGAATACACCGTTGATTTGCTGGCGAAGGTCAAGTTGGAGATTGTTGTCCGGGACGAGCAGGTTGAAGAAGTCGTTGACGCTATCATGAAAGCGGCACGAACCGGCGAAATCGGTGACGGCAAAATTTTCATAACGCCCATTGAAGAGGCAATCCGAGTCCGAACGGGTGACCGAGGCGAAGACGCAATTTCTTGAACCTGCGGAAAGGTGTCAAAAGATGTCTGACTGGCAGCAGAAAGTCAACGATTTGATTGAACGAGTGAAGGCATGGAGGCAGTCAGTTTTACAAACGCCGCCCCAATGCGCCCTCATTTCACCTCTTGGCGAAACTCTGAGCGAAGCCCTTGACAATTTCGTCCGTGAAATCTACGAACTTGCCCGCGAGCGGGCTATGGAAAAGGTCGGCAAGCATTACATCCCCGACCACAGCGAGATTGCTTTGCTGGCTACGGGCGGTTACGGTCGGCGCGAACTTTGCGCTTTCTCCGACATTGACATCGCTTTTGTCCCACTTGAGGAAGATGACCCGTTCGTTGATGTCCTTTTGCGGGAGTGCTTTCGCCTGATTGTCACTGTCTTCATGGACAACACCGACCTGAAAGTCGGTTACGGTTACCGCCCGCTTTCCGACTTGCCCACCCTCGACACACAAACCCAAGCAGCGCTCATGGATGCCAGATTCGTTGCCGGTTACGAACCTTTGGCGGATGAACTTCAAAGGCAGTTGCTGGCGAACTTGGATGTGCTGAAGTTCATAAAGGAACGGGAGCGGGAGCGAACTCACGCTTACCAACGCTTCCACTCGTCCCCGTTAGTCACCGAACCGCATTTGAAGGAAGGGGCTGGAGGGCTTCGTGATGGTCACACTGCCCTTTGGCTCATCGCTGCCCTCAATCGCGTTCGGACAGAAAAGGCTTGGGAACTTTTGAGTGAAATCCTCCCAGCAGATGAGTTTCAAGCCTTCAGGGAAGGCTACGACTTCATCAACCGGGTTAGGATGTGGCTGCATTTGACAGCCCAGCGCCGACAAGATGTTTTGCTCCGAGAGTATCACCACAGGGTCGCTGCGGATGTTTTCGGAGTGAGTGGAGAAGCAAAGGACGCTGGCGAGGTGACGAAGGAAGAGGAAGAGGTTGTTCGGGAGTTTCACCGAAGGCTTTACCGAGCGATGGAATCGCTTCACTACACTTTCCGAGTCGTTCAAGCCCGCGTTGACGAGGCTGAAATCCCCCTTGAGTTTGGTTTTGCCCGCAAAGGGAACTTTTTGCTGCTCTCAAACTCCCTGACCTTCAGGCGAGAAACTCGTTTGCCTTCCGATCCTGAACTGACACATGGCACTCCGCACTTCGCACTGAAGTTGATGAAAGCCTTTGAGTTGATGCAGCGATACGACTTGCAGCCAAGTGCAGAACTCCTCAAGTGGCTGAAAGAGAATGCACAACGAGCCACGGAGATTCAAACGAACCCAGATGCCGCCGAATCTTTTCTCGCCATCCTGGCAGGGCTCGGTGACGCCCCTTACGGTAGAGTCCTTGAGTTGATGGCAGAGACGGGAGTTTTGAAAGCCTACATGCCAGAGTGGGCTAAGGCAGCCCACTATGTCCCATCAAATGCAGCCCATAAGTTCACCGTTGGCGAACATGTTTTGGAGACGGTGAAGGAATTGGCTCGGCTGAGGGAAGCAGCGAGGCGAGGTGAGTTCCCATGGGTTGATGTCTGGAACGGTGTCGCCGACGAGCAAGTTCTCTTTTTGGCTGCCTTCCTTCACGACTTGGGCAAAGCCGTTGATGAACGGGAGCACGAGTCAATTGGGAAGGAGATAGCGAAGCAGGTCGGCGAAAGGTTGGGTTTGGCGGAAGATAGGGTCAACTTGCTTGAACGATTGGTCGGGCAACATATGGTTTTGCTCAGCACTGCCCGGCTGAGGGACATTTACGCCCCCGATACTCTCCTTAATTGCGCCAAAACCGTAGGCGATGAAGCCCTGCTCAAAATGCTTCTCCTGCACTCCTTCGCTGACGCTCGCAGTGTCAGCGAGTTGACTTTCACAGAAGTTGAAGAGCGGTTGGTTCTTGACCTTTACTTCGGCGTCCTGAGGGCGCTTCAGGAAATGGAGAAAGTTGCTTCAGTCCATGCCCTTGCGAGGGACAGGAGCCGTGAACTTCAGCGAACGCTTCAAGATGTCAGCGATGAGGAAATCAGGCTTTTCTGCGAAGCGATGCCGCCGGGCTACTTGCTCAGCACGCCTCTCAAGACCATCGCCATCCACTGTCGGATGGTCCAATTTGTTCGGAAGACGGGCAAGCCAACCGTCGAGGTTCTCCAAGAGCCTGACAGCGGCTTCACTGAAATTGTCGTTTGCGCTCCCGATGCGCCTCAACCCGGAATGCTTAGCCAGATAGCGGGGACTTTGTTTGCGTGCGATGTTGACATCAGAAACGCGAAAGTTTTCACGCTTCCTGGTGACCCGCCTTTGGTTCTTGACACCCTTTGGGTCACAAGCGACGGTCGCCCGTTGAGTGAGGCAAAGACTCGCAGAGTTCAAGAGACCTTGCTTTCGGTGCTGACAGGAGAGGAATCGTTGGCAGAAGTCCTTGAGCGGTTTGGGAAGCCTTTGGTCGTTCCTGTCCAAGTTCGCCATGTGGCGATGCGAAACGACATTTCCGAGACCCACACAGTAGTCCACATCATTGCCCGTGACAGGAAAGGCTTGCTGTATCGGCTGACCAGCGAGATTGCAGCGCTCTGGCTTGACATTCAAACGGCAAAGATTGTCACTTGGGCTGACATCGCTGAAGACGCTTTCTATGTCATCCGCAAAGGAGTGGGCAAATTGCCTGACCACGAGTTGCTAGAGTTAACGGCTAAGTTGAAAGAAAGGCTAAGTTGAGGGTTGCGAGTTGAGCGTTCCTTGAGAATCCATCGGCAGGTCGGAAAACGGGACAAAAATTGCCCACCCACTCGAAGTGGGTGGCTACAAGTTCAAAGCAGGCTAAAGACTGCTATTCGGGTTGCGTGTTGTGAGTTGCGGGTTAGGGCTTTTTCTTTGAACGCATAACCTGCAACTCGCAACTTTTAAGTTAGCCTGCTTTAGCAGGCTTTGTCTCGTTAGACACCGACTTAGAGTCGGTGGTTTGAAGGGTTAGGGTCCTGCTACACCGAAAAATTTTGGCACGGTAAAGAACATGCCCCTCAGATGCTAAACAGTCGCCTTCATCCTCAACCCACAACTCATTCAGGGATTGTTTGCAGCAGTTCAGGTTTGCCGCGGTGGCATTGGGCGCAGAAGGAGCGTTGGTGGCAGAGGGCACAGTAATTTGCGGTTCGCTTCTGATACTCCTCACCGTGCCCTTTCGTTGCGTAGTCTTCAGCCTCATGCGAACTCGGCGGTGCGCTCTCGTGACATTTGCTGCAATAACTTCGCTGGTGGCAGCGACTGCAAACTTGAGGGCGACTTGATGCAGGTTCACCGTGCTTTACAGCGAACCCTTGAGGGTGAGGCATTTCAATCCCGTGACACTCTTGGCAACCGTTGCGACCGTGACAAGAGATGCAACGCCTGTTTGTTGGCTTGAACTTCTTGCCATGCTCCTTCACGAACTCAGGGGTGTGGTCAGCAGGCTTAACATCTTCAAGTTTGTGGCATCGTTTGCAAAGTTCCATCAGAGGCGCTTTCAGCATTCCGGGGATAGAGCTGTCGTGAGCGTCATGGCAAGCGGCACATTTCGCTGCTTGACCCGAAACCGAATGATGTTGACCGACCTTTGACCTCGCAACAATCTCGCTGTGGCATTTCACGCACAAGTCATAAGCCCTTGCTTTCAGCATCCAACGCCTGTCAACAGGCTTGTGGACCTCGTGGCAAGTGACACATGACGGAGCATATTGCTTGCCTGAGCCGTGAGGTGAAGCAAGCCACTTTTCAGCGGTGACGACTTTATGACATTGAAGGCAAATGGCGTTTTGCTCGGCGATGCTCAATTTGCTCCACGCAACGATGTTGCCCGGGCGTTGAACGACATGCAGACTGCCAGGACCATGACAGGCTTCGCAACCCCGCAAATGTTCGGGCAATTTTTCGTCAAGCATCCATTGGCTGTGCGGGACTTGAGCCCATACCTTTGCGACATCGATGTGGCAATCAAAGCAGATTTTGCTGCCCACATACTTGGCTTTGATTTTTGCCAAAGGTTCTGGGATTGACGGTTGCTGTGTTGAAGCCCAGACAGCCGCAAAAAGCGCCATCGTCAAAATGGTCAGCAACCTGAGCCACTTCATCGCCATCCTTTCCCCTTTCCGTTAACCCGGTCATCAAGCGATTTGGCAGGCGAGTTTGCTCGGAAAATTATGCGGCAAAATTTGAGCCCGCTAAATGGGGGCTCAACCCGACACTCGGGCAAGTTGCTCTTTGGCGAATTGCCACGCTTTTTCTGGACCTTGAGGTCCGCTCATCGCCAACTCCAAAAATTGCTCACCCAGCGAAACGATTTCGTTCATCGGCATCCCGCGTCGGAGCAGCGCTCTCAAAAACGCAATGAAAGTTCGCCATGCGCTCAAAGTTTTTCGCCGAGTTCGCCCATAGCCCCTGACCATCTCACCGCTGCGAGCGACAAGAAAAGCGAGGTCATAATCTTCACTCAAAGCCCAGTCAACTGCCGAGAGCCACTCCGTAATCGCTTCCCATTCGCTTCTGAACCTTCGGGAGTATGGACGCAAGGGCTTGAGAAGCAACAAAGCCTTGAGCGTCAGGAAGCCGAGCAAGGAAGTCGTCTCCAACCTCAGTTGAACTGCTGGTCGCTTCAACTCTTCAACCTGCGAGGGCAAAGGTGGCAGGTCATCAAATTCCGAGAGGGGCTGGAGGTCAGTGGCTGCGGTCAAGGTTTTTGTTGCCCCATGTCCCCTGCCCCTTGTCCCTTTCACTGGCAGCAAACCTGTCAACTCGTCCCAATCGGGGCTGAAGAAATCAACGACCCGATATACGACATCATCGCCGATATGGTGCTCCCGCCTCAACCTTGCAAACCTTTGCCTTTGCGTTTTCAGTTGGGCTACCCTGATAGCGTCCTCGTAAGCCATTCGCAGTGCCAAAATTCGCGCCACTTCTTTAGTGACAAGCAAATTTGAACTGCGTTCTCGGTCTCGTTCGCAAATGGCTTGGATGCAATCAAGGTATCTGGCGAAGTATCGGGCATCTTGGTAGTGGCAAAGCCAGCGGGCTGCGTAGCGCAAGGTCATAGCCAGTTCATCATCCAAACTCAGCGCTTCCGTTTTCCTGAGCACCGCTTCGGGCAAGTTGGGTTCGGGAATTTGTTCCCACTCACTCGCTGGTTCATCGGCAAGTTGGTCGAGTTTGTCGGACCACTCGCGATATTTCAGCCCGAACTCAAAGGCGCGAAGGTTGAAGTTGACGGCGACACCGTAATGCTCAATGGCTTTGCGAAAAGCATCGGTTGGGAAGGGCAAAACTTCCGATGCAGCGAGCGCCCCCAGCAAAATGGCGTTGGCGGCTCTCTCCGACAAACCAGCGAAGGTTGCTGCCTTGACAGCATCGAAGACTATGCACCGTCTTGCTGCCCGATACAAAATCGGCAAAGCCTGTTGCTCGGTGACGAACCCACCCTTTATCGGCAATTTCTCGTCCGCCGTCAAAACGCGATGCGTTGAACCAATAATGACGCCATCGGTTGAAAGGTATCCGCTTTGGATTGCCCTCAAAAGTTCCAAAAGTTCAAGCCCGATGAGGATTTGGACTTGCCCCTTTTCGGGGAACGGGGAGAAAAGTGATGTTTCCTCAGAATTGGCGAAGAACTCAAGGTAGTAGGTGGTCGCCCCTTCACGCTGTGACAAGCCGGGCAAGCCGACACCGACAGGTGCAAACCCTGCTATTTTCGCTGCATCAAAAAGCCACTGCGAGAACAGTTGTCCACCTTGCCCACCAACAGCAGCCACCAGAACGGTTATGGGCATCCGCTCCATCAACATCACCCTTGCCATACGAGTGCGAACTTGCAAGGCTCATGCGAGCAATTTTTGTTCGGCAAAGAGAAACGATTTTCATCGGAAGGCGATGGCGCGCCTCAGGCATTCTTGCACCGCCTTCCAATCACGGTCGGAAGGGCGACCGATGCGGATGACACGGTCAGCGGGAACCATGCCGAGATAGGCATGAAAAGCGCTGGGTTGATGGAGTCCTGCTGCTTGCCAATCTCGCAAGATGTAGTCAGTTGGTGTGTTGGCAACCCTCAATTGCGTCGTTAGTAGCCCGACGATTAGGTCGGGATGGTGCTGGTGAAAGAGTTGTGTGGAAATGACGACCAGGGGGCGCACCTTCGTCTCTCTTGCCCCGACAAACTCTGCCAACACGACATCCCCAGGTTGGATCATCGCTTACCCCTCCTTTTCTTCTCGCTCAACGCGCTCAAGGATGTAACGCCACGACCACTCGGAAAACTCCCGCATGTCCTCTTCCGTCCACTCTTCGCTGTAGTCCACGACGGCGCAGGAGGGGATGTCGCTCAAAATCAGTTGGGCGAGTTTGAAGCGTTCGGGGGTCGGAAGGGGCTTGACAATTTGGTCGTAAATGGCTTCAGCGGTCGGCGGTTGCGGGAGCGTGATCGTCATCGCCCCCGATTTTGCCTTTGCTGTCTTTTTCGGTTGTTTTGCCACCTTCGCTTTTGTCACCGTTTTGGGCATCGTAAATCACCTCACGCATCATTACCGTTTCGGTAGGAGCCCCGTTAGGGGCGACCATTTTCGCGGCTGACGCCGCTCCCACGGCTTTGCGTCACACGCCGATGAGCCATCGGCGCAACTTGAATTGCCATCGTTCCCACCAATTGGGATTTCGCACCCACTCAATGCGATAAAAGGACGGGCAAAGTTTCGCTGCA
>Ga0079997_117304_pt1 | contig 13689 bp, 22 predicted proteins | sample PerSpoCPS_CMetaG_FD_69200 | JGI IMG/M metagenome (GOLD analysis project Ga0079997, IMG submission 69200) | Archaeal communities from Yellowstone National Park, Wyoming, USA - Perpetual Spouter C (PS_C) MetaG (SPADES assembly) (version 2) | ecosystem: Environmental > Aquatic > Thermal springs >... | reverse complement strand
CTGGCCGGGGCTCAGCCCCGGCCCTTCGCTTGGGCCCGTAGCTCAGTGGACAGAGCAGCCGCCTTCTAAGCGGTAGGTCGGGGGTTCGAATCCCTCCGGGCCCGCCACGATGGGGACGCAAAACTTCGCCCCCCGGTAGCGTGGCCGGGGGGCGGGCCTGTTAGCTTACCGTTAGCTTACGGCTCAGGCCTGCCCTCGAGGCCCCAGGTAGTCCTCCGGGTCAAAGACGTAAACCTCGGGCCTCTTGCCCCCGCCGCTTGCGGCCACGAAGTCCTCGGGGTCAAAGATGTGGGCTTGGCGCTCCTCGGAAAACATGTGCCGGTAGTTGTTGAAGGTGATGCTGGGGCTGGTGTGCCCCATGCGCTCAGACACCAGCTCCACGGGGGCTCCTCGGGCCAGGAGCATGGAGCCGTAGGTGTGCCTCAAGTCGTGCACTCGGGCAGGGGGCAGGCCTAGGCGCTTCAGGATGCGGGTTAGCGCCCGGTTTGGGGTGTTGTAGCCGAGGGGTTCTTGGCCTTTGACCCCGGGGAATACCCAAAAGGAGGGGGGCGGGTAGCTTCCAAGCCGCTCCCGCCACCACTCCCGGTAGCCCTCGAGGCGGGCCAGGGTCTTGCTGGGGATGGGTACCGTCCGCCTGCCGCTCGCGGTCTTGGGGTCAGAGATGGCGGTGCGGGCCCCGTCAAAAGACCAGGTTCGCCGCACGTAGAGGAGCCCCTTCTCCAGGTCTATGTCCTCCCACTGGAGGCCCAGGGCCTCCCCCTTCCTGAGGCCGCAGGAGAGGCAGAGCCTGAGGACGAGGGCCGTGCGGGGGTCCGGGTGGGCATCCAGGGCGGCCAAAAGGGCCTCTATCTCCCAGGTCTCCAGGGTCCTTCCGGACTTCTCCCTCTCCTGCTCCAACCCGCCCCGAACCTTGACCGGGGCCACGGGGTTCCGGGCCACCAGCTCGAGGGCCAAGGCCTCCTCAAAGATGGCGTGAAGCTTCTCCCGCACCTTCTTCACGGTCCTCAGGGAAAGCCCGCGGTTCAGGAGCCCGTCAATGACGGCCCGGATGTCCCTGGGGTTCACCGCTTGGAGCCGGGCCCGCCCCAAGGGGTCCTTGGCCTGGGGGTCCTCGAGGGAGGGCAGGGCGTAGGCCAGCTCCTTCCGGTAGAGGAAGAGGGTCCTGGGCCTCACCTCCCGGGCCTTCCGCTCAAGCCAGCTTTGGGCGAAGTCCCGGACGGTGATGGCCTCGGGAGGGGCGAGGAGGCCCCGGAAGTGCTTGAGGGCCATCTCTTGCCGCCAGGCTTCCGCCTCCCGCTTGGTGGGAAAAGACCGGGTGAGCTTCTTGGGGCGGCCTGTCTTCGGGTCATGCCCCACCGTCAGTTGGGCCATCCACCTCCGCCGCTCCTTGCTGAAGAAGACCGTGCCCGTGCCTCGAGTGGCCCGCCGGGCCATCACCACCACCCCCTTCGCCTTCCTGCCCGCCTCAGGGTCCTTTTGGCCCACCTCCAGGCCAGGCTCTTGGGAAGCCGCCCCCGGGAGAGGGCCTTCACGTCCCCTATGAGCCTGAGAAGCCGCCAAAGCCACCTCACGCTTCCTCCTCCACCTCCTCTTCTTCCGTGGGCTCCCACCAATAGTGCTCCACCTTGAGGCCCCTGAGAAGGGCCTGCCCCCGCTCCTTGGGGGACAGGCCCTCGAGGACCCGGAAGAGGTGCCGGGGCCCGCGTATTCGCACGGTCCGGGTCTCCTCCCCGGGCTCCAGGGCCTCCACGCCCAGGGCCTTGAGCCGCCGCTTCAGGGGCGGCCTCACCAGGGCCAGGTGCCTTCCTCTCATACGGGGATTCTATCACGCTACACGATAGAAGAACGCTTTCTTTCGCCTTCCGCCGCATGCCCGCCGCCTTTTGCCGCCTCCAGGACAGCTTTTTGCCGCTTTTTGCCGCTTTCCGCCGGGTCCTGGGCCTCGAGGGGAGGGGGGTGGGGAGGGGGCTTGACCCCTCGAGGCCCTCCCCTTCGGGCCTGGCCTCACCCCTCCTGGGGGGCCTCCAGAAGGGGGGCCTGAAGGAGGGCGCTCCTGAGCCTCCTTTCGGCCACCTGGAGCCAGGAGGCCTCCCGCTCCACCCCCAGGAAGCCCCGGCCCAGGCCCACCGCCGCCACGCCCGTGCTCCCTGAGCCCATGAAGGGGTCCAAGACGGTTTCGCCGGGCCTCGAGGCCAGCTCCACTAGCCAGGCCATGACGCTCACCGGCTTCTGGTGGGGGTGGCCCGTGGCCTCCCCGTCCCGCCCCGGCCTGGGGCTTGTGGCCAGGAAGAGGTCCTTCCCCTTGCCCGGGAGGCTCCTCAGGGCCAGGACGGGCTCAAAGGCGTAGGCGGGCCCCTGGGGGCGGGGCCTGGGGTCAGGCTTGCCCCAGATGAGGAGGCGGAAGGGGAGGCCCCGCTCCCGGGCGAAGGCCAGGGCCTCCTCCAGGCGGTCCTGGGGGAGGAAGAAGAGGACCGGCCCCCGGGCCACCCTCAAGGCCTCGGGAAGCCAGGCCAGGCTCCAGGAGTCCCAGGGCTCCCGCCCGTAGACCGCCCGAGGGTCAGCTCCTTGCCCGCTTTCGGGCCGCCGCCAATGGCCGGTGCCGTAGGGGGGGTCGGTGAGGACGGCCTCCACGGCCCCGGTCTTGAGGGAGGCCAGGACCTCGAGGGCCTCCCCGTGGTGGAGGCGCACGGGGGGCGAGGAGGAGAGGTCAAGGACCATCCTCCCCTCCTTCCAGGGCGGGGAGGGGCTTGGCCTCCCCCTCGGGGAAGGCCTCCTCGGGGGTGAGGTGGCCCCACTGCACCAGCAAGGCCCGCACCCTGGGGTCTTCCGGGATGGGCCTCTCCAGGCCGAACAGCATGTTTGAGACCATCCAGGCTATGGCCTGCCCCTCCAACGCCACCAGCTCCTTGCTCTTTCTCTGGGCCTCCTCCCGCCGCCGCCTCATGGCGGGGTCCTCCTCCTCCATCTCCTGGTAGGCGGCCCGGTAGGCGGGGGTGAGGGTGGCCAAGGCGTGGGCCGCCCGGAGGGCCACCTGAGGGTCCTCGTGCTCCAGGAGCTTGGCGGTCTTGCGGATGGCGCTCCAAAGCCGCCGCACCAGGGCCTTCCTGCTTCCGTACTTCTCCCGCATTCTGGGCATCTTTCCTCCACGTGCTAACCTGGGGCTATGCCTAGGCCAGCCCCGTCCCAACCCAAGGAGGCCCCCGCCTTCGTCCTCACCCCTCCCCGGAAGAGGGGCAAGCCGCCCCTTCCCGAACCTGTAAGCCCCACGCCCGGGAAGCCTAGCGAGGCGTACTTGGAGGCGCAAAGGCGTTGAACCTCCTCTTGGAGACCAGCGGTCTTCTCAAGCTCCTCCTTCGGGAGGAGTTTTCCCCTTTGGCCCAGGAGGCCTTCTCCCGGGCAGAAGCTTTGGCGGCCAGCGCTTTCGCCCTCCCCGAGGCCGTGGGGGTGCTCCACGCCATGAGGCGGGACGGGAGGCTCAGCCGGACTGGCTACCGCAAGACCCTCAAAGAGCTCTACGGGCTTTGGGACTACCTGGAGGTCCTTACCCCCACCCTCGAGGGGCACGTGCGGGCGGCCCAGCTTTGCGAGAAGCACCCCCTGAAGGGGGCGGACGCGCTTCACCTCGTGGCCGCCCTTTACCTGAGGGAGTTTCGCCAGGAGGTGGTCCTTTTGACCTTTGACCGCACCCTTTACCACGCCGCTAAGAGGGAAGGCCTGGCCGTGGTGCCAGTACCCGCTTTAGAGCCTCCGGGGGCAGGGTGAGGAAGGCCCAAAGCTCCCCTCTCGCCTCTTCCCCCACCTCCAGCTCCACCCCCTGCCCCAGGAGGTGGAGGACCAGGAAGAAGACCGCCTGCCCGGCCCGGTGGCGGCCCTCGAGGCGGAGGGCGAAGGCCCCCTCTCCCAGGTGCTCCACCGCCACCACGCCCAGCCAGGTGAGAAGCCTCAGGTCCAAGGGGATTCCCTTGGGCCAGTTCCTCAAGAAGAGCTCAGGCCCGTCCAGGGCGTACTTGTGGCTTTCCAAAAGAGTCTTCACGCTTCCTCCTTTCCCGCCTTCCCCCTCGCCGCCACCTTGAGGAGGGCCTCGAGGGGAAGGACGGCCAGGGGAGGCTTCCGGTCCGGCTTGAGGACCAGAAGCCCCCGCCCCTCTAGCCAGGCCTCCAGGGCCAGCCGCTTCCTGGCCTTCACCTCCGCCACCACCTTCCCGAGGCCGGGAAGCTCCACCTCCAGGTCCCCGGGGTAGCCTGGGGCGCTCCCCGAGAGGGGGACACGGCGGGCCTCGAGGCCCGCCTCCTTCAGGAGGGCCAGGACCTCCCGCTCCACCCGGCTTCCCTTGCGCTTTGGGGCCTTTCCCTTCACGCCTCACCTCCTTCAGGCCTGGGCGGCCCTCCTCTTTGGGGCCCCTGCACCCCAAATGAACCTCAGGGCGTGGAGGCCTCCCTCCAAGTCCCCCTCCTCCAGGGCCTGGACCAGGGCCATGAGGGCGAGGGGGGTGAGGCGGCGGCGGGGGGCCTCGAGGGCCAGGAGGGCCAGGGCCCTCCCGTGCTCCCGTGCCTCCTCCACCAGGCCCTCCATCCCCGGGGGAAGGAGCAGGAAGGCCTTGGTGCCCTCCAGGACCACTTCTCCATCCGCTTCCGCTATGGCCTCCAGCACTTGCGCCAAGGTCTTAGGCACGCTCCACCTCCTTCTTCAAGCGGAAGAGGGCATTTCCCCTGAAGTCCTGCACCTCGAGGACCCGGGGCTCAGGCAGGCTCCGGGCGGCCCACTCCAGGTAGGCGGCGAGGTTCCCTTTGGGTACCAGAACCCGGTGCCTTCCTCTCCCGTCTTCCCAGGCCATCCAGTAGGCCTCCTCGGGCAAAAACAGGGCTTCGGCCAGGGCCTCCGCGAAGAGGTTGGGCCTCTCCCGCTTCGGACTCTCCAGGCCGGGGGGCGGTTCAGGGGGGCTTTGGGAGGGGAAGAGGTAGACGATGGGGACTTCCTCCACCCCGCCTCCCACCAGGGGCCGCACCCCCACCACCCTCACCTCCCTGGCCAAGGTGTGGCGCTTCGCTCCCCTCTCCGCCCAAAGGAGGAGGCCCTCGAGGCTGGCCACCACACCCCCTTCCACCAGGGGCTTCCCATCGGCGTAGAGGCGGAAGAGGAGGCAGTTGCGCTCCTTTAGGCGGGCCAGGATGGCGGGGGCCAGGTGGGCCAGGTTGTCCCAGGGGCTCCTCAGGGCCACAGGGCACCTCCTTTCCCCTCCTCCGCCGCCTTCCCGGGGTCCTCGTCCTGAGAAGTCCCTTCCCCATCGCTTTGCACAAAATGAGCGCCCTCCTGAAGGGTTTCCCCGCCGTCCTCGGATTTAGGAGCGCCCTCCCCATTTAGGAGCAGGGGGGTGCTCCTAAATGTTTTGCGATGAGCATCGGGGTTTTCCCATTTAGGAGTAGCAGGAGCATAGAGTGTAGGAGTTTGACTCGGTTCAGGTTCTCCCGGGAGGGGCGGGGCCTCAGGGAGGCGGTAGGCCACGGGATTGCCCTTGCCGGGGAGGTTGACCGCCACCAGTCCCACCTCCTGGGCGATTTCGGCCAGGTAGCGCTCGGCGGTTTTGCGGTGCACGTTGACCTCCCGGATAATGGCCTCCACCAGGTCCTTCTTGGCCACCACCGCGCCGCCCTGGAGGAGGGTCAGCACCAGGGCCTGGGCTTTGTCCTTCCTGGGGTTCACGCTCCCCTCGGGGAGGGAGGCCTCCACCACCCGCACCAGGCCGGGCTCAAAGGCGAGCTCCACCCCGAAGGGCTCGGGGATGGGGGCGAAAGAGTTTTTGAGCACGTCCCACCGCAGGACGTGGCGGCCCTCCACCTCCCTGGGGGGTACCCGGGTCAGGATGTGCACGCTCCGGGCCTGGGCCACCTTGGCGATGGAGCCCAAAAGCCCCCTGGCCCCGGCTTGCTCCCCGTTCACCGGCTTGGGCAGGTGGTCAATCACGACCACGGCGGCCCCGGTGTTCAGGGCCAGCCGGCGCAGGTGGTAGAAGGCGGCCTGAACCTGGTGGGCCTTCACCACGTCCAGGGGGAAGGCGGCCATGAAGCTGTCCACTATGACCAGGCCCGCCCCCACCTCCTTCACCACGCCCTCCAGTTCGGCCAGCTCCTCCTCCCCCAGGCCGTAGGTGTCCGCCTCGGGCTCGAGGACCACCAGCCCGCCCATATCCCCGTCAGGGAAGGCGGCCTTGTGCCGCTCAATCCACCCCCGCACCGCCCTCCCGTCCCCGGTGGCCGCGTCAAAGTCCACGAAAACCGCACCAGTAGGCTCCACCTTCCGGCCCAGGAGCTCCCCCTCGGGGCGGGTGGCCTGCCAGGCCAGGGCGGTGAGCAAAACGCTCTTCCCCTCCCCGGGGAGGGCCCCCACCACGCTCACGAAACCCCGGGGGATGAGCCCTTCCCAGGCCCAGGCGATTTCGGGGAGGGGGGTGTGGAGGTCAATCCGTTTGAGCCCCATGCGCTACCTCCTCCCCCCCAGCCGGGGCTTGGGAAAGCGGAGCCGGGGTTTCTTACTCTCGTGCTCCCAAACTCCTAAATCGGGTTTTTGCGATGAGGAAGGGCCAGGATTTTGGAGCACCCCCCCGCTCCTAAATGGTGCGGGTGCTCCTAAATGGCCCGGGGATTTAGGAGTTTTAGGAGCACCCCCGCTCCAAAAAGGTTTTGCCGTCCAGGACGGCAAAACGGGATTTTGGAGGAGCGTCCCCCTTGCATCAGAATCTCCAAGGTCTAGGGGGGATTTTGCCCCCGCCTCGAGCCCCCCTTCCTCGGAGGCCTCCACCTCAGGGGCCCCTTGGAGGAGCCGGCCCACTTCCTCAGGGCCAAGACGGGTAAGGGTATCTAGCCAGTCCTCCCCTTCCTCAGGGGGCACGGCCAGGCGCACCTTCCGGCCCTCCCGGAGGAGCCTCCGGGCCAGGGCCTTGGCGGCCTCGAGGCCCGCCTTGTCGTGGTCAGCCGCTACCACCACCTCCTTCACCTCAGGGGGGAGGGCCACCTCCTTCATGAACGGGGCCGCGATAGTAGCCCACACGGGCCACCCCGTGGCCTCCCGCACCGCCAACGCAGTCTCTATGCCTTCGGCCAGGGCCAGGGGGTGGCCCGCCTCGAGGGGGTAGAGCCGGATGGCACCCCCCCGGGGTTTACTCCCCCTGGCCAACCTCTTCCCCTTCCGCCCCCGCCCATCGGGCTCGAGGATGGTCAGGTGGAGGCCCAGGAGCCCCTTTACCCCTTCCACCCGGGCCACCATGACGGGCTCCCCCCTGAGGAAGGCCAGCCTGAGGGCAGGGGGAGGCTCCAGGGAGAGGCCCCTAGCCCTCAGGTAGCGGGTGAGGAGGGGGTGGCCCACCCTTGCGGTCTTCCACCAGTCCTCCCACCTCTCCCGGTCCTCGGGTGAAGGCCCTTTGGGTTCAAGCTTGGGCCTGAGCCTCGAGGGGAAGGGAGGCCTCCAGGCCCAGGGGTCAGGCTCCCGGAGGTCCTTCCAGGTGAGCCCTACGGCCTGGAGGACGGCCTCAGGGGGGCACCCGGCGAAGCAATGGAGGAGCACGCGGCCATCCCGGAGGGCGATGGAAAGGGACGGATTCCGGTCAGGATGGGCCGGGCACCGGGCCATCCAGGAGTTTGGGCCGGCAGGGCGCACGCCCTCGAGGCGGCCCAGGAGGACTTCCACTTGTGGTAGACTTGGGGTGTCCTCCACTCGGGCGGCGGGGTGCTCCCACACCCCGTCAAGTGCTTTTCTCATACCGCTTCCTCCTCAGGTTCTTCTTGGAGCCGGCCAAAGAGGCTCAGGAGGTCCTGAACCCCTGGGGCTCCCTTGGGGTTCTCCTCGAGCCAGGCCCCAATGAGCTCTCCCCGGCGCACCCGGGGGAAGGGCTCCAGGCCCTTGGCCAGCTCCTCCAGGTAGGCCAACAGGTCTTCCGCCTCTTCCCGGGTGAGGTCCTTTATGGAGGCCAGCTCCCGCTCCACCCGCCTCTGGGCCAGCTCCCGGGCGGGCTCCCCCTTGAGGCCCAAGGCGGTGAAGGCCTGGGCCAGGGCCTCCACTTGCTGGGGGGTGATGGGGGCGGGAGAGGGGAGAGGGGCGGGCCTCGAGGGCTCCACGGCCACCTCGGGGGCCTGGGGAGGCTCCACCCCAATCTCCTCCGCCGCCACCACGCCGGAGAGGGGGAACTGCCGCCTCAAGGCCCCCACTTCCGCCACCTTTTGAATCATGGCGCTGGGGTAGGTGCGCCAGGTGGGGCTGGCCTTGTTGGCCTCGTAGTACTCCCTGAAGTCGGCGAAGAAGATGACGGGGGGCCTCTCCTTGTGGTAGGCGATGGCCCAGGCTCCCAGAATCTCCCCCCGCTTGCTCCCGAAGCGGTGCACCACCTTGCCCTCGGAGGGGTGAATCTCAAAGGTGTCCCCCTCCCGGACCACCATGCTCTGGAGCCCGGCGAACCCGGGGTCCCGCATGGCCGCCTTGAGGTAGCCATCGCGGCTCACGATGAAGGCCACCTGCCGCCCGTGCTGGCCCTCCCGCACCTGGGGGATGATTTCCCGGGACACGGGGTCCAGGCCCAGCTTCTGGGCTACCAGGAGGAAGGCCTGGAACTCCCCGTCCGTGAGCCGCTTGCCGTACATGTCCTTGAGGACCTGCTTGGTCTCCTGCCAAAGCTCAAGCGCGTTCATCCCGCTCCTCCAAGAGGGGCCCGAAGTTGTTGCGGTAAAGGGCCTCCTCCACTTCCTCGAGGGCCTCTTCCGGGCTAAGCTCCCCCGCCCTCCAGGCCCGAAGGAGGACGGCGATTTCCTCCACCGCCTGGCCCGCGTCCCAGCACCCGCCCCTCACCGGCCACCTCCTTCCCACTTCCGCCGCTTCCGGGCCTCGAGGTTCACCCGCTCCTGGTCAAACTCGCCCCTGAGGACCATCTCCACCACGTGGGCGGGCACCAGGAGCCGCCTACCCAGGCGCACCCCGTAGACCCGGGCCAGGGCGTAGGCGGTGTGGTCAGAGACCCGGTCCCGGCCTATGGCCTCCCGCAACTCTTTCACCGTCAGTAGGCGCTTCTCGTGATGGTTCATCATAGCTCCACTTGTAGACCGCTCTCCCCGGAAAAGCTAGGGAAAAGACCTTGGGTAGGTGTTTTCCCTTGACATGGGCTTAGCCCTTCTGCTAAACTTCAGAGTTTAGCGCCTTGTAAAGGCCCGGGGCGAAGTCCTCGAGGGCCGCCAAATACCCCGCCTCCAGGGCGGGAAGGGCCTCCAGGGGGAGGCCGGCCTTCTCCAGGACCTCCTCGAGGCGGGCCTCAATGAAGTGCCAAAGGGCCTCTTGCTTCCTCTCCTCAACCTTCCCCACGCCGCACCTCCTTCTCCTTGACCGCAAGCCAAGCGATGAGGGCGGAGGAGAGGCCCACGCTCCCCGCGAAGAGGGCCGTGGGCCAGTCCCCCGCCTCCCGAAGCCAAAGGGCCGTCATGAGGGCCGTCCAAAGCCACGCCCTGAGCACGCTTCCCCCTGAGGAGGGGAGAGGGCGGGGTGAGCCCCGCCCTCTCCCTTTAGGCCCAGCCGAACTCCCGCCGGAGGGCCTGGGCGCTGTTGTCCTCCCGCTCTTGGCGAAGGGCCTCGAGGCCCAGGGCGGCCTCGTAAAGCTCCTCCTCGTCCATGAGGGCGCAGGAGGGCTTCCCGGTCAGGGCCCGGAGGACCAGGCGGTAGCCGTCCCCCTCGAGGCCAAGCTCCTTGGCCAGGGCGTGCACCCGGGCCAGGAGGGCCTTCCTCCGGGGGGTCAGGGGAAGCTTGGGGGCCTCTTGCCTGTGGGTTTTGGGGCTGATAGGCTTGGTCATGCTTACCTCCGGTAAGTCCTAGGGGTTGTGGTTCGCGGCCTGGCCCCTAGGTATCCTTAGCGTATCAAACTTGAGACCTTCTGTCAAGAGGTCATCCTTAGTGATACGCTAGGGGCATGCCTAAGGTGCGCTTGCGTCTAGGGGATGTGCTAAAGCAGGAAGGGCTGAGTGCTTACCGCCTAGAGCGGGTTTTGGGGGAACGCGTGGGGCGGGCTACCATCTACCGATGGGTTCGCAAGGATGAAGGCCGGGTAGACCTCGAGGCCCTCGCCTGGGTAATCTGGGGCCTACGCAAGCTCACGGGCAAGCCCTACGGCGTTCAGGACCTCTTGGCCTATGAAGAGGAGCCCTAACCCTCTCCCTCGCACCCCCCGGGCAGAAGGGCCTCCCTGACCTCGAGGTCCAGCACCCGCTTCAGCTCCTCTTTCCGCTCGCAAATCTCCCGCACGATGGCCCGCACCTCCTCGGGGTTCTCGGGGTAGGCCCTCTGCAGTTGATCAAGGAGGATGGGGAACTCCAACACTTCGGCCAGGACGTAGTCATCGTCAAAGTCCTCCGGGTTGGCCAGCATCTCCTTCAGCGTTTCCCAACGGTCTCTGGCCCTCTCCAACGGGCTGGGCAACTTGAACTCTTCCTCCATCGGGGCCTCCTTCCTTAGGGCGGCTTCTTAGGGAGAGGATACCACGGGCCTCGAGGCCGGCTCGGGTTGGGGTAGGGGAGGCCTACCCCCCGAGGCTGGCCTGGCCCCTGGCTTTTAGAAAAAGCGGCGGGGCAACCTCCGCAACCTCCGCATCCTCCGCGGGATGCGTCCCATAGGCGGTTTGCGGTTGCGGAGGTTGCGCCCCAAACCTCCGCAGGAACCTCCGCAACCTCCGCAGGACGGCATGCCCACTTGCGGCTATTCGCCCCCTCTTCCCCGCAATAGCCGCACAATAGCCGCAGGCAGAAATGCCCTCCCAGACGGGCTTCGCGGCTATTGCGGCTATTGCGGCTATTCGCTTCCCCCTTCTTTCTAAAAGGACTTGGGGGGGCTACCCCCTGAGGGGGTCAGGCCCTCGCGGTTCATTTGGGGTAGGGGCCCCAAAGAGGCCCTGGCCCGGGAGAGAGGCCCCGGGAGGCCTCTTGGGCCTCGAGGGTCAGGCCGCGGCGGCTGTGGGGCTACGGTGAGAAGGGCCTCCTACATCGTGAAGGGAAGGCACAAACTTGCAGGGGGAGGCCTCCCCCCCGGCCTTGACCGGGCCTCGAGGCGGTTTAGAGAAGCAAGAGCTTTGGGGGCTCTTCCACCAGGGCGCTCATGAGGGACAGGCACCGCACTCTGAAGGCGAAGGCCACGTAGGTTAGGGTAGGCTTTCCCTTCACGCGCCCGGTGTTCCCGTCAACCTCGGGTATCGTGTGCCTTTCCTGTGTGACGATGGTGAGCCCCCGAGCTTTGGCTATGGCCACAAGGAGGGGGTCAGCTCCTCGGGCGAAGCTTTGCGCATCGTGAGGCTGGAAGTGCTTCTCTACGAAGGCCTGGACTTGGGCCGAGAGGTCAAGTTCCTCTCCGGTGGGGGAGATGGGTTTATACCCGTCCTTGAGCTTCCAGAGGGCTTCATAACCTGGCTTTGCCTTCCCCTTCTCCCCAAGGACCTCCTCTTGCACCATGTCAGCAATGAGGAACCTGCCTGAGCACACCCCATCCTCTAGCCAGTCCTCGAGAACTACCTTGGCTCCTTCTTGGCTAAGGTGCAAGGCGGAAGCCAGGGCGCGAAGCGGTCCTTCGTGAAAGGGCGTTATAATAGCGTTCGCGTCAAGGAGATACCGGTTCACTCTGCCCCCTGGTGAGGAACTCCCAAGCCGTCCTCAGGCTCACGTTCAGGAGGTAGGCCACCTCCTTGGCATCCACTTCCCCCTCTTGGGCCGCCTTTCTCAGCTCCCGCGTGAAGGCGGGGCTGTTCTGCACCTCCAGAGCACGCCAAAAGTCCCCGCCCCCTCCACGGGGGGGAGGGGGTTCTCCCCCTTTCAGGGCCTCAAGGGCTTCCAGGAAGCTCCCCTTGGGGATGAGCCCCAGGCCTAAGGCCCGCCTGAGGGCGGCCAGTTTGCTTACCTTGAAGCGCTCAGAGGCTTCCCTGGCGGCCTCTAAAGGCGGGCGGTCTTGGGGCCAGGCCTCCCGGAAGGCTTCCTCGGGCATGAGGAAGGCCGCGGCCACCTCGTCCGCCCAGGCCTCCACTTCCGCCTGGGGCTCCTCCTCGAGGGCCCCGTCCAGCCCACCCTCCCCCCGCCACACGTGGGCCAGCTCGTGGGCCAGGGTGAAGACCTGCCTCCTGGAGTAGTCCCGGGCGTTCACGAAGACCACAGGGGCCACAGGGTCTACCAGGGCGAAGCCAGAGAACTCCCCGGGGTCATACACCCGTCTGGTGTTAGTCCCCACGTGCCCCTGCCTGAGCACCAGGACTCCCAGCTCCTCCACCTTCCTCACCAGCCCCCGGAGGAAGTCCTCTACCCGGGGGGCCTTCCACAGGGCCTCGAGGTCCAAAAGCTCCCTCAGTTCCTCCGCCACCTCATGGGGAGCCTTGGCCTTTCCGCTTCCCACGAAGGGGAGGGGTTCCCTCCGCCTCTCCCGCCACCAATCCTGCTTCCTCAGGGCATCGTAGGTGGCCTCGAGGAGTTCTGGGCTTGGCCTCTCGCCAAAGGAGGGCCCGCGGCGCAAGTCCTTCACGGGGAGCTTGGGGCCTTCTTTCGGGGGCGGGAGGAGGAGCTTGGGAAGCCCCAAGTGGAGGGCCTTGGCCAACTTGCGGGCCTGGGCGTAGGTGGGCTTGGCCTGGCCCTCAAGCCAGGCGCGAAGCTTCTCCTCCCTCACCCCCACCTTTCGGGCGGCCTCTTCCACCCCCAGGCGGCTCCACTCGAGGGCCCATCGCAGGGTGTCCGGGTGAACGGGCACCTCTACCTTCTCTGGGTTGGGGTTTTGGGCTTCCCTCAACTCCTCCATACCCGGACCCTCCCCGGTATCTTACGCCACACGCCTCGTTCACGCTTTAGGTCAGCAACCTGAGCCGGGAAGACTCAAGCCTGGTAGGCCGTGCGGGACTTGAACCCGCGACCACCGGCTTATAAGGCCGGCGCTCTCACCAGCTGAGCTAACGGCCCCCGCACAAGGGCATTATAGAGCCCGCATCGTGTTGCGCAATAGGAGATGGGCGAAGGGGAGAGGGGCCTCGACGGCCAAAGCTCAGGTTATCCTCAGCCTCTCTCGGGTCAGGACTATGGCCTTATGGATGAGCTCAGGCAGGCTTCCGGTGCGGTCTTCGCCCAGGGGCTCTGCCTTTCGGCCCTCAAAGAGGTATCTGGCGGTGCGGTGCCCGGTGCGGATGCGCTCCTCTACCCGATGGGCTATTTCCTCCTCGGTAAGGCCTTCTACTTCGTGCCACACAAGGAAAATCAAGTCCCTTTGCCGCGTCCTCCATGTCCTTGCTTTCTCCAAGCCTTTCTCGTATAGGTAGGCCTGGTAATCGTGATAGAAAGCCTTGGCCCTTTTCAGGTAGTCTTTTTCGCTTTCGAATCCCCACGGGATGGGCGGTTCTGGTTCAGGGCGAGAGGATGTAGCTTGTCCGAAGCCTAAGTGGGTAAAGTGTCGGATATAACTGGACTTACGCGGCCTCCACCTGCACCGGTAACAGAGGGCTCAAATCCAGGCTCAGCTTACCTGCGATGAGTCTCCGTCGGCATTGGTAGAAACTCAACCCCAGCCCCTCCCGCTGCCGCTCAATAAGCCCATAGGCCACCAACCCCAAGGCCAGATGGGCCAGCAGCCTGGCCCTACGCCAGTGCCGATGCCCCGTCCACCCCAGTTCCTGCTGAAGCCCCCGGAAAATCTCTTCAATCGCTTGCC
>Ga0079997_120642_pt1 | contig 13700 bp, 10 predicted proteins | sample PerSpoCPS_CMetaG_FD_69200 | JGI IMG/M metagenome (GOLD analysis project Ga0079997, IMG submission 69200) | Archaeal communities from Yellowstone National Park, Wyoming, USA - Perpetual Spouter C (PS_C) MetaG (SPADES assembly) (version 2) | ecosystem: Environmental > Aquatic > Thermal springs >... | reverse complement strand
AACCTGCGCATCTGCTCAAAGAGCGCCTCTTGGGCTAACTCCTGCTCATTGACCTTGACGGTCCACTGGACAAGCCGAATCCATCCCAACCCTCGGGAGCGTGCGGCACCAATCGCGTAGCCCGCCTTGGCAGCCAGAACGAGAAGGCCTGCGGCTTGAAGCGCCTTTTCTCGTGAATCCAACCACCCCTCGATTCGGGCACGAATCGGACTTTGCCAGGCGACTTCTGTGGAAAAGAGCCGCTCTTCGTAGGCGGTCTTGCGGTGGCGACTCAGGGAAACATTCATACGCACATCGGTTGCCGAGCCATCCAGGATGGCGTCGGAGAAGTATAGCGGCGAACGCGCTCGCGGGTTCCCAAATACCTCGCAGACCCTGCAGAGATCGCTTTCGGGTCCGCAAACGCTATCTGCCCTGGATCCATCGCAAGCCTTTTGCCCCAACCCGCGAAGGATCCGCTCCGCGCTTTCCCGAAGCCATCCCTTGAGTGTCGTTGCCGGCACAATTGGTTTCTTGCCGTCACGCCAATCCACTACAAGCGCCTTGTCTGTCCACAGTTTCGCCCGCTCGCCTGTGACGTGCACGCCAGAGGTGACAGTAAAAATGAGTTCGATCTGTAGCCGATGACTCATGGCATCCTCCCGGTTGAATAGGGCTTTAGCGCTCCAAGTTCAATGAGTTCCAGCGCATCCAGGAGCGTCGTCTTCCAGCCTTCCTGCGGCACATTGCGCCAGAACCAGAACCCAGCCGGTGCAGGATTCAGCAATTGTCCTAACTCCTGAAATGTCTGGAGCAATGTTTCTCGCTGCTCTTTCCGCCGCCGAGTCGCCTGATACAAGGCGTAATTGAGCGACACATGCACGCCTTTTTCTAAGGCTTCTGCCAGCGTGTGGCGCTGAGTCGTTGGAAGCTCCGTGAGCTTCTGAGCCAGGTTGGTCAGCTTCTCCGCATCCTCCCGGGTGTATGGGCGAGCGGTCAGCGTAGCGGTTTGCTGCCGAGAATTTCGCTTGTAGAGAGCATCCAACACCTCATCCGCCTTTTCCGAAATCACCGGTGCTCGGAGCCAGAGGTGGCAAAGCGTGCTCGTGCGGCGCTCCCGAGCCAGTTTCTTCGCTTGCTTAAGAAGTCCTTCCGCAAGCGCGAAGAGGAAACTCACCGGATACTTCACATCCGCAATGGCAAGCCCTGCCGAGAGGGTCAGCGAAATGGCTGTCTCGCGCCCGCCCTGTTGGACGAGGTCTGGCTCGTGCGAGATCGGACGACGTAAAACGCTTCCGCCCAATCGCCCTCTGAGTTCCTGCTCGAGCTTCTGGATACCCGGATGATTTTCAAACTCCTTGAGCACCTGGAGAGCAAGGGCCCAGCCGTATTCGGCGGGAACCATCACCACCACATCGTCGCCTCCGAGGGCAATGATTTCGAAGGGAACGGGCTGGCTTGCATCTTTGAGGCGATCTTCGCCGAAGACCGTCCATATCGCCGCAAACAGCGAGTCCCTTGTGGCGGATTCCAGCACTTGCGAGAAATGGCGATACGATGCTGGCGAGGGCATAAGCTGAAGCAATTCGCCCATGTTGTTCCCATCGGCATACAGGAGAGCAATTCTGCCGCCCGCTCCAGCGAGGGTGTCCAGGTCTTGGGGGTACCGAAGCCTCCCCGCCAAATCTTCCAAGGGGACCTTTACCCCTTTCGCGTTCTCAACCCACTGGACAAACTTTTTCAGGAAGTCGCGGCGTTGGCCCCTCCCCTTGTCGCGCTTTTGTTGACAGATTCTGCAGAGCCACTCATTTTTTGTATTGTCCCATAACTCCGCCGCCCGTTTTCCGCAAGAGTCACAACGGCGATACACCGGCAAGGTCTCGAAGAAGGGCGCCAGCTCCCGCATGCGCTTTGCCTGCTGAAGTCTGCCTGTGAGGGCAGAGACCAACTCGCCGAAGTTCTTGCGCTTGGTGCGGTCGGCAAGGAGGGCTTCAAAGTGGCTGAAGAGGAGATCTCCCGCTACTCCCTGCGCATCAAGCCTCCGCACCTGGTCGTCCGTGTGAGGAGCAATCCCGCGAGCAAATTCTCTGTACCCCAGGGGTTCCGAAGCAACCACTGTGACCGTTGCGACCCGCGTACTTTCCAGGTAGAGCCTTTCAATCTCTTGCTTGAGATTCCCCGCCATGCTGGCGGGCACGATAGCCAAAAAGCCCCCACCGCCGCAGTAGATGAGGCATTCCTCGACAAGCCGGTCATGAAAGAGTTTTCGGACTTCTTCCTCCAATTCCACGAGGATCTGGCTGGCGCCGCGAATTTCGGGCAGTGCTTGGGTCTCGTAGACGTAGCTTTTGATAGCGTCGGTATCGCCCATGAGCAGGCGAAGGGGCGGCTGTCCTTCGAAGAGTTCCCGCTCCAACTGTTCGGTTGCGTAAATGACCTGCAAGAATTCCTGCAAAGTAGAAGCACGCGCCAGCTCTGGACGGTCTCCGGCCGAGGCATAGCTATCGGCTAAACAGACGAGCTTTTCGAATAGCGTCTGGGGTCTATCCCGCAAGTGATGACGGGCAATGCTTCCTACGATGATCTCTTGAAGGTGCCCGTCAACACCCTTTGCGGTGAGCCACTCCGTGGCATATTCCACTCCCCGCTGGACGTGGAGCCGATACTCAGTCTCTCCTACCCGTGCTTTGCCCAGATCGTGCAGAAGACCGCAGAGACATGCCAGATGCCGCAGTTCTGATGGCTCCAGGGAAAGCCCGCAAATCTCCTCCGGAGTCTTTCCCCGCCGCAGGAGCTCTTCGGCAAACGCCGCGGCAATCCCGCCTGTAAGCACCAGGTGGTCGTAGAGGGAGACCCAGGGAATGCGGGTATCGGCCAGCAGGTAATCCGCCTGACAGAGCGGTTCTGCAAATTCCGCTCTGAAAGCCTTCACAAGGTCACGCAGGGTCATCACCTACTCCACCTTTTAGGATAGACCGAAATGCGCTTGCGGGGATCCGTTACGCTTTCCCCTCAGCCGGGGATGACTTCAGCTAAAATCCGCACCGCCAGCAAGGCGAGACCGTCTTCGATGACCCGGTCTTGTCGTCTGTCTATGAGATCCCGCATCTCGCCGGGGTTCAGGATTCGCCCCAATTCCCGCATCGCTACCCATTCCAAGGGGGTACCGCCGTATATCGCCAACGGTCCCACGGCTTCAAACCATTCGAACCAGAAGGGGTGTCTGCGCCACCACCAATACCATTCTGTCCATAGGAGAGGCCAAGTCTCGCTGGGACCCTCCCGCCAGGCCATAAGGACCTCCTTCAGGAGGCGGGTCTCCGCCCGACGGTCCCGGCCGTCGCCCGTAAGTCCCAGCCAGTATACGTAAGCCGCGTACTCGGCCGGTTGACTGGTCATGAAGGCCGCCACTGCAGGCCGTTCCTGCGCCTGAAAGTGCCAGAACGTCACCGCATTGGCCAGACTTTCCTCGATGACCCGTCCCCAGGTCTTCGAATAGGCCCCTCGTGCCCAAAACGTTGTACCCTGATAAGCGTGGACCAACTCATGAATAAGGACTATTTGGAAAACAAGATGACCATTTGGATAAGAAAAAATCCGGTCGGGACAGAGGAAGATCGCCGGTCCCCTGGGAAACGAAAGGCGGACTTTCAACGCGGCCTCCGCCGCCTGCTCAACTGTGTGGACGGCACCCGACCCCCCAAACCCCACCGTAGAGGCGTCCGCCACGTAGCAACCCAGGAGGACGGGTCGCCGACGCTGACACTCTTTCAAAAGTCCATCTATGAATCGGCCAATGTCCACGTCCTCCTTTTTCTGGACCGCTTGCCGAACCCGATCGCGTAAGTCCGCAAAGACCCGGCGGAGGCACTCCGGGTCCAGTTCCCAGTGATCCGGGGAAGAGAGGCGGTCGATCGTGTCTGGACTCACAAGATAGATGGGCACCGTGCCGAAGGGGTGTTGCAGGAAAGTCAGCCGTTGGGATACCTGTTTCCAGAGTTTCGGTGGGACAGGCACCGTGTTGTCCACGGCATGAACCGATGGGAAGGTCTGTCTTCGGGGCATAGATTCCCTCCCCTACAAGGCAGTTTTTGGCGTTCTTTTGCGGCGGGCATGGGGACGAAGGCCCATCCGCGCGTGGGCATTCGGCCCCACAAGGGACGACAAGACCGCCGTTAGGTCGGCGATCAGGCGGGTGCGGACCCGGGTGCCCGGGGCCAGGCCCACGCACGAACGGTACTTGGCGTAAGCGGACTCGAGTTGGTGGGCGACCGTCTTGGGGTCCCGCCCCAGGGAGCGGGCGATCTCTTTCGTCGTCCCATGGGTTTCTACCAGGGCCCGGACGACCGAGCGTTCGGCCGGCGTCAGGCGTTCCCAGAAGGCGTGGAGGAGTTGCCAACGCTGGCGGTCCCGGAGTTCTTGTTGATGCCGGATGGCCCGGTAGGGGTCGTCCCAGACGAGGAGTTCCCGAATCGTCGAGGGCAGGAGGCTCCACCGCAAGACGGGGACCCGGACGAGGACGGTCTGCCCGGGGTCGTCGGCATGCATGGCCTTGCTTTGGAGGAGCCGTTCTTCGGAAAGGAGGTGCCACACGGCATCGGTGTCGTCGAGCAGGAGTTGGGCGATGACCATCGTATAGGCGGCCATGACCTTACGGCCTCCGGCGATGAGGAGGTGGACTCGATGGCCGCTCCGCTTGAGGTCTCGGACCGTTCGGTACAGAATCCGCAGGAACAGGCCGGCTTCGGCCTCCGTGACAAGGTCTTCGGGGAAGTCGGCCCCGTCCTGAACGGGTATCCATGCGAAATCGACCGGCGGGCGGCCGTCGGCGTAGTGAGAAACCTCGGCCTGCAAGCGGCGTAGGGCCTCCCCGATGGGCCGGAAGGAGGGATTTGTATGGACGACGTAGACGTACCGGATGGGGAAGCCCCGCTCGCGGAGGGCATCCAAGGCGAGGGTCACGACCTGGGGTTCGACCCCCAGGGAAGCTACCAGGGCCTCGGCGACGGTATCTACCGACGCGGGCATCGGGGCCCCTCTCTATTGTGTGCCCCTCCGACGACTATAACCCCGGACCGCAGTCATTATACTTAGGACTTACGCGGTTAGCAAGCTCTTCTTTTACGGCAATAGGGCAGTGAGGCATGGGGGGCTTTATTGCTCGTTACTCGTCACCCGTCACTCCGTCACTTCGTCACTTCATCACTCCGTCACTTCGTTACTCCGTCCCTTTATAAGTAACCCCGCTCTTGCGGGCATGACGGGGATTCAGGGATCCTCCCCTGTTACTCGTCACCTCGTCACTTTGTCACTCCGTCACTTCGTCACTTCCCCTTGAACCGGCCGTAGCCGAGGCGGGTCTTCCCCCCGATGCCGGATACCTGGAGGGCTTGTGCGAGGGCTTGCCCTACGGCATCGAGGATGCGGTCGGCTTCCTGCCCGGCCCGGAGGGCATCGACCAGAATCCAGAACCGGAAGGGCGTCCGGGCCACCGTAAGAAAGACCACGGGATTGGGGCTTTCGATATCCAGGGCCTCGGGTGCGTCCCCCCGATAGTATTCGGGATAGTGCACGTTCATGACGTCGAGTTCGAAGCCCGGGGGTTCGGTGGGAAAGGCGTCCAGGAAGGTCACGAGGCCCCGGGACTCGGTGGAGCCGAACCATCGGTAGACGGTCTGAAGGTCTTGGCGGATCTCGGGGGGCAGGTCTTCGGGCGGTTGGGTCTGCCGGGCGATGCGGTCGTCCAGTTCCGAGAGTCGGGCGATGCGGTCTTGGGTCGATGCCGCCTGCAGGTGGGTTTCGGCATATCGGGTCAGGACTTGGTTTATCCGCCACCCCCGCACGATGCCCTTGATGGCCGATGCGGGGATATAGGGCAGGCCCGTCGGCCGATGCCAGGTCATGCCCGTCTCCCACACGGAAGCCCGCCCGAGGCCGATGACCATGCGGTGGGTGAGCCGAAGGTCGTAGGGTCGAGCCCGCCAACCCCGGCGTTGCCAGTCCTCGACGGCCGCCTCCTGCCGGGTCTGCAAACCCTCAATAAGGGTTCGTAATTCTGCCGAGCCTGCGGGAGCCTGAAGACCTTTTATGTACTCTCTCCACAGGTGGGCCTTGAGGGCGGAGAACTCCCGCAGACGGGATGGAGGCGGTAAATCCCTTAGGTTGACAGGGATTACACGGTCGAAGAAGAAACCGGGAGACGCTTGACGGACTCCTTCATGGAGGGATGCCAGGAATTCTTTTCTCAGTTTCTCGCCCTGCCATTCCAGTTGAACGTCACCGATCGGGAAGGCGATGGCCCGGAGGGGCACCCTCTGAATGGAATTCGGAGGGCCTGAACGCTTCATGGCTTCACCCCAATTCGACGCTGGCCATGCGGCTCAGCCATTCGGCCAGGGCCAGGGCCTCTCGGGTCCAGCGGCGGTACTCGACGACCGAGACCGTCAGCACCTTCTCCAAAAGGCCCTCCCCGTCGCCCAGCCAGCCGACCTCTCGAAACCACGCTTCCACGTGCCGGTACAGGTCACCCCAGGCCTCGGACTCCTTGTCCCGCATGAAGGCCAGGGCGGCGGCCAGGCCGTTTGTCACGATCATCGCCGGCAACTTGGCCGCATAACTCTTGTACTGGTCCTTGCGCTGTTGGACCTCGCGGACCCGGGCCAGGGCAAAGGCGGCCATCCGTTGGGTGTAGGTCCGACGTTGGGTCACCGGTCGGTCTTCCATAAATGCCCTCCTCCAGGGGTTTAGGTCACGCCGTACCCGGGGCCGGCTTCGGATGCCACGTGATGCGGACCAGGCCCCGGCCCAGGGTTTCGTCCCCGCCGAACTGAAGGACGTGCCCGTCGGTGAGTCCCTGCAGACGTTGCATCAAAGTGTCTCGGGTGAAATCAGCCTTGCGGGCGTCCTCCATGTCTACGACGCTCCAAAAGACCGTCTCGGAGGGGATCATCTCCTCCGTCCAGAGGGCCCCCTCGGCGACCGTGCCCGTGGCATGGTCGATACGGATGTGGGGGACGACCTCCGTGGCCGTCTGGACGAAGTCCGCAAACACGTTGTCATGCACGACGACCGTATGGCCCGCAATCCGGACGGCCATGGGATTGGCCTTGCCCAAGGCCTCCCGGATGAACGCCCAGACCCTCGAGCCATCCTCCGAGGGGTCCTTCACCTCAAAGGGGAAGTCTTCCAGGACGACTTGGGGCTTATCCCCGAGATGGGCGACCACCGGTGCGGAGGGGCTCACCATCACGACCCCTTCCGTGAGTTCCCCCGCCCAGGCGTCCAGGCGTTCGAGCGGGATGGGAGGCTTCACGCCGCACCGCTGAAGGTCCCGGACCCACCGACGCAGGACGAACGGGGCCGTGACCCAGGCAAACACGCCGGCCAGACTCCGGACGGGAAACAGGAGGACCTTGGCGTCGGTCAGGCTGACGGCCCCGGCAAATGCGGACGCATCGGTCGGGCCATTGAAATCCTTCAAGTCTTCCCCGGGACCGAAGATGGCGGCCACGGTATCGACGTCCCATCCGGAACCCGGGATGCGGAGTTGCCGGACGGCCTCCCATCGGAGGACCCCCTTCAGCGACGAGGACTGAATGATGGGGAAGCCCGTCGTCCGCTCCCGCTGGACGGGCAGGTCGATGTACGAGACGCGGGCCCCGCTTCCCGGATGGAGGGGCGATTCGGCGTACAGCCACATCATGGACGGCATCGTCGCCTCCTAAGGGTCATGGGTCGGGCGGCCGATGCGCCGGGACGGCCCAGCCGTAGCCGAGTGTATGGAGGTCGCCCACGGCGCACCGGCCGTCGAGGGAAATAGGTTGAGAGGTTTCGAGGACCAGGACGCTTCCGGCCGGAAGGAGGCGTCGGGACGGCTTGGGCGCATTCTGCAGGTAGTCCCATCCGACGTGGACGGCCGCACCCCCCTGAACGGCCAGCGCCCGGACGGAAAAAGGGACGCTCGATCCGTCGGCCCGGTGAAGCCGATGGGCGTCGGCACGGTCGAGGACGGCCGGCGTCAGCAGGACGACGGTATGGACCTCGGAGTCGGGGGTCGAGGCGTTCAGGGCTTCCTTCAGTTCATCCACGACCTTGGCCGGAGCCCTTCGGACGAAGGCGAGCCGACGCTCCCCGCCAAGGCGCATGGGCATCTCCCGGCCGTCGTCCCATAGGCGACACAGGCGGTCCCAGTCTGCCTCCGGCCACGTCCCGCGCTCCAGGCCGACGAGCAGAGCCGAGTCCTTCTGCAGGCGGACGTAGTGGACAAAGTAGAAAGCCCCGCCCTCCGGACGGACGACCCCCCGGGGGCTGTCCAGGCGGATGCCCGGCCGGGGCTCGATGACGTGATAGAATTTCCGGAATTCCTGACCGTCGAGGGACTTTCCTCGTTGCCAGCGACGGAGGGCTTCGAGGTCCATCCAGCCGGAAGCGGTTTCCAGGACGCCGGGCCGGTCCGTCCAAAATACGGACCGTTCGGAGGGGGGCCATCGACGGACCCAGGGCGGGAGGGGCCGGGGCTGGGCATAGAAGACGGGCTGGCTCCGTTCATCTTCCGTTTCCGGCGTCAGGAGGTCGGCCGGGACGGGGACGGCGACCGTCCATCGGTCAGGGTCCCGTCGGCACAAGAGGGGACCGCGGAAGCGGATGGGGGAGGAGTCGGCGTCTCCGAGGCGGTCGTAACGGCCGCCCAAGAGGTGCCGGCCGATGAGTGTGCGGAGGGCGCCGGCGAGGGTGGCGGGCCGGGGCGGGAACTGGCCGGCGGCGAAGGCGCTCTCGCCGGCCGTGAAGGGTCGGGCGTCTCGGAAGAGCCAGACGTCGGCGGGTTCGACAAGGAGCCAGAGGTCCGCCATCGGGCCCCCTCCGTTAGGGCCAAAGCCGCTGGGGAGACAATTGTCCAATAAACTTGTTAAATTCTTTCGCAAAGTTTCTGAATTGGGGTGACATTGGGCCCCGAAAGGCCTGGCGGACCCCAGTAGGGACGTCGATGGCCGTCAGGACGGCAATGTCATCCGCCAGGGGCTTGATGATCAGGGGTGAGGCAAAGCGGTCAGCGGACCATTCGGGATCCGATGGCTCGCTGCAAGACCTGCATTTGTGAAAGGGGTACCCCAAGTAGGCCTTGTCCGGGACGCCCATCGCCCTCCGCATGGCTTTGTATTGCACCTCCATGTCCCCCCATGGACGCCGAACCAGCCAAACGCCTTTCATCCTGCAGGACGAGGGGGAAATGGTGGAAATGGCGGACTTGATCTTCTGCCTGTACACCGTAACCATCTGTTCCGCAGACGGAGGGAGCGCTTCAAAGAAGGGGTCGGTACTTTTCGTGACGACCAAACTCCCGTAGCCCTTGCGGGACCGGGTCCCGAAGTTCCCCAGATAGAAGGCCAGCCACACGGCGGCCCGAATCCGGGCAACGTCTGCTTCGTCCGCCCACGGGGAGACCCGGAAGGTCACCGAAAGGGTCTCTCCCGCCGGAATGACCCCCCGTCGGTTCATTCGGATGGAGAAGCCGAAGTAAGGAGCGGGCAAGCGATTGAGCGTCGGACTCCCGGACACCGGGGGCGTCTCCACCGTCAGGAGGGACGCCCGAGCGCCCCCCTGACCCACGGCCCCAAACAGCCTTTCTTCGTCCGACCGGGACCCACCGGCGATGCGGAACCACCAGCGGACCACACCCTTGACCGAGGCCGCCCGCCACTCCGCAAGGCCCTGTTGCTCGGCTCCCGCCATGACGAGGGGCGTGAAGACCCGAAGCGTCAGGGTCCACTCCATGACCCCACCTCCCGACCGTCAGGCCTCGGTCTCTTCCGGCCGGACCCGGAAGGCCACGGCCATAATCAGGTCCATGAAGTCGTGGGCCGAGGAGGCGACCTCCAGCAGCCTTTCCAAGGGTCGGAGGACCTTGTCCTGCATGAACCCTTTCTGGTCATCGCCGAGTTTTGGGTCCAGGGCCCGCCGGAAATGAAGGCGCAGGAGGCTTCGCACCGTGTCCCGCAGGTTGTTCTTATTCAGACCGACCCCCTCGGCCCCGGCCACGCCGTAGACGCCCAACTCCGTCAGGGCCGCGGCCAACCGATAGGCAAAGCGGGTCGAAAGCCAGCCCTCCTGAAAGGCGCCGGCCAAAGCCTCCACGACGTCCACGACCCGGACGGGCGGCTCTCCGTCCGTCCAGTGCCATCCCGTCGTCAGGCGCTCCCCGGAGCGCTTCAGGATGCGGAGTTCAAAGGCATCCCGCCCCCGCCGGCGCTTGGCCGCTCGTTCGGCGTCCCGGACCTCTTGCAGGGCCAGGCTCAGGGGATACTTGACATGGGCGAATACGATGCCGGCGCTCATCGAGCCCTGAGCCAGGACCCGTTCCCGGAATTTCGCCTGAATGGCGTGGGCGATGCACAGGGCCGTCGGGACGGGAGCCATCAGGAGGACGTCGTCCCCGCCGGCGTAGACCAACTGGACGTCATAGGCCTCCAGACAGAGGCGCAGGACCTCCCGGGTGGCGAATTCGGAGAGGCGTCGGGAGAGGGCCGTGTGCCAGGCCGGGGACATGGGATGGGTCTTGTCCAGAATCCCCGCCGTTTCGGGGTTCCCCCGGATGGCTTCTACGACCGCCGGATGGAGGGCCTCCTCGACCCTCGGATTGCGCCGACCGCTCAGCCACTCGCCCATGCGGTCGCCGTCCATCATCGCGAGGGCGTAGTAGGCGTGGACCGCCGGAAACGGCGTCCCCTTCATCACCTTCTCCCAGGTAGACTTCAGGTCCTTCAGTTTGTTGAGGAATTCCCGAATCCAGTCTTCGGGGAGGCCCGTCTCGTCCCGCAGGTCGGGGATGTCGGATTCGTCGGCCCGGAGCCACGCGCCGTCCATGTGGATAAAGTCTTGTACCTCATCCGGTAGTCCCGCCTCTTCGGCACTCCGCCGGAGGGCTTCGGCCGTCTGGGTTTTCAGGGCCTGGGGATGGGGACAGGACCGCCAGTACTGGACAAGGTTCTGCAGTTTCTGGCGCAGTTGACCGTTCACTTCTGGGTCTTGGAAGGCTTCCAGGACGGCCCGCTTGGCCGGGAAGGCCCCGATCTCCTGGGTCGACGGGAAGCGGGCCAGGGATAGGTCCTCCCCGAGTTCCGCTTCCAGTAGGTGCAGAAACACCCGCTTCGTCCAGCAGACGGCGCATAGAAACTCCCCGCTTCGAACCAGGACGGGCCAGCCGGGCGAGACGGTCCGAAGGGGTCCCCAGAATTCCTGCTCCGAATGCCGGGTCACGGAATGGAAGTCGTTCCCGGCCCGCCTCCGAACCCTCGCCCAGACCGTACCGATTTCGACCCGTTCGCCGCAGAGGCTACACCTCCGCCCCGTCCGGGCATCGGTTTGAGTCGGGGGAGGCGGGGAGGCCTTGGTCGCCGCATGCCACCGTTCGATGAGGTGGTAGACGAGGGCGTAGGCCAAAGTCACGGGCGAGTCGGGATGCGGGAGATGCTGGACGAGGTCACGGATGAGTTCGGTACGGTCGTCTCCCGACACCCATTTCCCGTAGGTCCTCAAGAGTTCCTCCACAGCCTCCTTTCCAAGCAAGTCCTGGCCCTGACGGGTCCCCTGCAGGTCCAGAGGGATGGCCACGCCCTGGATGCGGAGGGCCGGCTCGGCGTCCTGCCGGACCTCTTCGACCCACTCCCGAATGGGGAGATCGAGGCGCATGGAACGGCTCTGCCGGACGGCTTCGTCCAGGTCCATCGCCCCACGTTTTTCCACGGCCAGGTAGGCCAGGACCAGGGCCTGCCGGAGGACCCCACGCCATGCCGCCTGGATACACTCGCAGACCCGTTGGAGCCAATCCGGCTCCCCGGCCCACGGGATGAGGGCCAACATGCGGTTGGGGATGTTGGCGATGCGGACGACCTGCTGCCACGGGTAGGGGCGGGTGCCCAGGAGATCCGAGAGTCGGGGATTCAGGCCCCCCATGCGGCGGAGGAGCCACCAGTCGAAGAGGCCGAGGTGAAAGACCGAAGGGAAGATGAAGTGGTCGGGACCCAGGCCCTCGACGATGGCCTCCATCCCCTTCCAGACGAGGTAGGACAGCAGGTAACTCCCGGCCAGGAGGTCGGCCGTCTTGCGGGCCGTGGCGATAAAAGACTGGACGGGTCCGACGGAAACGAGGAGCAGGGCCGGGCAGGGGTAGCAGGCCGTGAGGGCACTGACCTGGCTCAGGTGCTCAAACAGACTGTGGTTGGGCGCCTGGGTATCGGCCGGAAAGTCCAGCAGTACATATCGGGTCCCGTCGGTCAGCATCTCGGGCCACAGGCGGTAGACCAGGTAGAACCGAAACTGAGGGGTCTGGGGAGCCTGCGGGGGCAGGAGCTGGCGAACGAGTCGCGCGGGCGGGCCGAGGCGAAGGCTTACGTAAAGCCCCCGCGAGATATCGCCCAGCCACGGGTCCCGGACGGGGATATGCCCGGTTCGGTCTATCTCATCCAGGATAGCACGTTGCGAAAATCGGGCGGCCTTGACCAGGAGGCGGGTCATCGCCGCCGACATCCGGTCGGCCCATCGGATAATCCGCTTTTCTTGGGGCTTGGGTAACTGAGAGAGACCCATGAACCATCGGATGATGCCTTGTGCAACCTTTCCATGGGGCCGCTTCTGGAGGAAACTGACCGTGAGTTTGTGGGGCGGGTCGTGGAGGAATGCCTTGAGCTTCAGGTCCCAATCCGTCATGGAGGCGCTCCCCGTGAGGGTTGAGATTTGGGTGAGAAGAAAGCCTGAGCGCGGGAGGTCACGCGGAGACATCCGTCCGGGTCCCAAGCCACGACACCAAAGTCGATCCAACGCCTGAGCCAGCCTTCATTCGGGACAGCTTCGGGGACAAAGCCGGTCACGCCATGTTGTTGAAGGAAGTTCAATTCATCGACCGTCGGCAGGTAGAAGAGGGGCGGGAACTCGATGAGGTCCTCGAACTCCTCGTGGATGTAATAGACGGGACAGCCCGTCATGAAGGCCGCCAGGGCGACGACGATGACGTGCGCCTTGAACCCGCCCGTCGGATTCAGGACGACGGACCGGTACTGCGGCCGGACCCGCGAGACGACGTCGACCAAGTGTCGTAGAAGGTCGACCATCCCCTGCCGGAAGGCCTCGGCGGGCGACTCGTCGTTCGCCGACGGTCGGCTCCCAAAGTAGCCGGGCACGTCCTGCGGCGTGTAGATTTCGTACCCCTGCGTCTGGAAGTAGCGGGTCAGGGCGGTCCGCACGACCTCGTTGGATGCCGTCCGGGTCCCGACCAGATATAGGACCAGGTCAGACGGGGAGAGGCCGTGGGCCCGCAGGTAGAACTCCAGGCTCCGGACCTCCGCCGACCGGCCGGTCGGGTCCTCCGCCAGGAAGTCAAAGAGCCGGTCCAATTCGGCCGGATTTTCCAACAGCCGGGCCCAGAAGGCCTCGTCCCGCATACCGGGCCGGGACGAGGCCTCGATGGGCTCGACGTAGTGCCGAATCAGGCTATTGCCGACCGAGACGACGTGAAATTCGGACCTCACGGCCGCCTCGCCTCCACCGTCGGCGGGGGGACTCAAATTTTACTGGTAGGAGTTACGCACTTGGTATGTGGCCCCCTCCGGGTCCCCAATGGTCATCCCGGGCCAGATGAATTATAATGCCGCCGGAAGCACCGGTCATGCCGACCGTATGCCTGAGATTTCGCTTCCCGGAGCAGACGAAGGTCCGCCGGCTGATGGAGG
>Ga0079997_127184_pt1 | contig 13705 bp, 17 predicted proteins | sample PerSpoCPS_CMetaG_FD_69200 | JGI IMG/M metagenome (GOLD analysis project Ga0079997, IMG submission 69200) | Archaeal communities from Yellowstone National Park, Wyoming, USA - Perpetual Spouter C (PS_C) MetaG (SPADES assembly) (version 2) | ecosystem: Environmental > Aquatic > Thermal springs >... | reverse complement strand
CGGCGTATTGGGTGTTGCGGACTTCAAAGACGAAGGAGGGGAAACGGCGAAGCAGACGGACGGGTTCGCCGGGCAAAATGCCCATCGCCATCAGTTTCTGCATCTGAGGGGCATCCCGCATCTGCAGATAAGCGATGCGCCCGACTTCGCCCGGCTTCATCTCTGAAAGGGGGACAATGAGGCGGAGACCCGTTCGGCGGGCTTCCTCACAGCATTTGCCCGGCGGGATTTCGCCCCCGTGCGGGCAATAGCGGGGATGACCCAGCAAAGTGCAAACGGCTTCTTCCAAGCCTTCGTGCAAGATGTGTTCCATGCTGCAAGCGGCTTCGTCCAACAAGTGCCCCGAAGTTTGGAGCAAGTCGGCGAGCAATCGTTCCGCCAAGCGCCGTCGGCGCAGGATACTGCGGGCGACTTCCTGCCCCGTCGCTGTCAAGCGCCATCCGCCGTTGCGCCGCTCAATGAACCCTTGCCCTTCCAGTTCCGCCAAAGCGCCGTCTGTCAGCGACGCTTCCAATTGGGGCAGGTAAGGCGGATGACCGCCTTCGTGGTCTCGCAGCCAAAACAGTTCCAGCACATGCTCCGCCTCTCGGCTCAACGGCATTTCGGCATCCCTCCAAGTGACGATGGTGGCGCTTTGCTTGCCACAATGATGGTGCGCCACGAACAAGGAGGGCATTGACGATGCGCAAAGTTTGCTGGCTGGTGCTTTTGATGGTGACGATGAGCGCCGCCCAAGACCAGTTGGTGCTCGTCTCGCCCCATTGGGAGGGCATCCGATTGGAGTTTGAGGCTGCCTTCAAGGCGCACTATCAACGCACTTTCCGTCGGACGGTGCAATTGCGTTGGCTGGATGTGGGCGGGACGATGGCAATCTTGCGGTTCATCCGCACGAGTTTTCAAGCGACGCCCAATAGCATCGGCGTGGATGTCTTTTGGGGCGGGGGCGTTGACCCGTATGTGCAACTGCAAAAAGATGGCTTGTTGCAGCCCGTTCGGTTGTCGCCGCAAGGGATGCGTCGGTTGCCCAAAACGATTGCGGGTTTCCCGCTTTACGACCCACAAGGACACTGGTATGGCGCGGCGGTTTCAGGGTTCGGCATTTTGGTCAACCGAGTGATCGTGGGAATGCGGGGGATGACGCCGCCGACCACTTGGGAAGATTTGGGCAAGCCCGAATGGTTCGGCTGGATGGAAATCCCCGACCCGCGCCGCAGCGGCAGCGCCCACATGATGTGCGAAATCATCCTGCAGGCTTACGGTTGGCGGAAAGGTTGGGAGGTGTTAACGCACCTGTTCGCCAACGCCAAGCGCATCACGCCAGGTTCGGAAGAGCCCGTCACGGATGTCAGCATCGGCGAAATTGCGGCAGCGCCCTGCATTGACTTTTACGGCTGGTCAAAAATCGCCCAAGTCGGGGGCGACAAATTGCAGTTCGTCTACCCGCCTCGCCTGACGGTCATCAACCCCGACGCCATCGCCATCCTCAAGGGAGCGCCCAACTTGCGGGTGGCGAAAGCCTTTTTGGAGTTCGTCCTTTCCGACGAAGGGCAAAAGTTGTGGCTGTTGCCCGTCGGGGCAAAGGGCGGACCACGCCACTTCAACTTAGCCCGCATGAGTGTTTTGCCCCACCTTTACGAGCAACTGGGCGATCAGGCAATTGTCAAGGTCAACCCGTTCCGTTTTCCCGTCGGTTTCCGTTACAACTCGCGCAAGGGCAATGCCCGCATTGATGTCCTCAACAGTTTGCTGGGGGCGTTTTTGATTGAGCCCCATCGGGAGTTGCAGGCGGCGTGGCGACGATGGGTTGTCAGCGGGCGGGCATCGGGGCGCTTCCACGAGCAAATTTGTCGCCCACCTGTCAGCGAAGAGCAAGTGATGCAACTGTCAACCCAGTGGGCAACGGACCGAGCGATGGCGGCAAAGTTGGAGACGCAATGGGCAAATCAAGCGCGGCAGCATTACCGCTTCTGACCTCACCGCAAAAATCGCCCGCCGTCCAACGGGATGACGGCGCCCGTCAAGTAATCGCAGGTGATGCAAAACAGGACGGCTTGGACGACTTCTTCGGGCGTGCCCAAGCGACCCAACAAAGTTTTGGCGCTCATCTCGGCGCGCCATGCCTTTTCGTCCATGTGTTCGGGCGGAAGGACAGTGCCCAAAGCGACGCAGTTGACCCGCACCTTCGGCGCCAACGCTTTCGCCAACCCTTGCGTCAGGGCGATGACGCCCGCTTTGGCGACGCAATAGGGCAAAAACTCCGCCCAAGGGCGAAAGGCAGCCGTGTCGCTGATGGTCACGATGACGCCCCCATCGCCCGCCCGCAGCAAATCGGCGGCGTAGCGGCAGCAAAGGAAAACACCCGTCAAGTTGGTGTCCAACATCGTCCGCCACTGTTTGGCGGTCAGTTGGTCAAAAGGGGTTCGCTCAAAGGTGGCGGCGCTGGCGACGAGGATGTCCAACCTGCCAAAAGTGCGGGCGATGTCGTCCATCAACTTTCGCACCTGCGTTTCATCGGTCAAGTCGGCGCGGAAGGGCAAGGCAGAAACGCCCATCGTTTGCAAAGTGGCAACCGTTTCCATCGCTTCCCGTTCGGACGAGCGAAAGTGGACGGCGACTTGAGCGCCCCTCTCGCCCAGCGCCAAAGCGATGGCACGCCCCAAGCGTTTGGCGGCGCCTGTCACCAACGCCACTTTGCCTTGAAGTTCCATGCCCGTTCACCTCACCAACAATGTGGCGACTTTCGCTTTTTGACGCTACAACTTGCCGACGGAGGCGATGAACGATGGGGCGCAAAGTCACAGGCGAAGAAGCGTTGGCATGGGGCGCTTGGCGAGTGGGCGTTCGGTTCGTGACGGGCTATCCTGGCACGCCGAGCAAAGGCGTCTTCGCTGCCTTGCAAGCCCTCGCCTCCCACTTCCCGTCCTCCGTCCCTCGTCCCTCGTCCCGACACCCTGACGCCTCGCCCGTTTTCCATTGGGCAGCCAACGAGAAGGTGGCATTGGAACTTGCCATCGGGGCGACTTTGGCGGGTTATCCGTCATTGGTGTGCGTCAAGAGTGTCGGCGGGAATGTGTTGCTGGATGCGTTGATGACGGTGAACTTGACAGGTGTGCCATCGCCTCTCGTCATTGCGTTGGGGGATGACCCGTCGGCGTGGCATTCGCAAAACGAGCAAGACACCCGTTGGCTGGCGTTGATGAGCGAATTGCCGCTGCTGGAACCGACGGATGTCAAAAGCGCTGCCAAGTTGATGGCGGAAGCCTTTCGCCTTTCCGCCGACTTTTCGTTGCCCGTCATCGTCCGCTTCCCCAAAGCCTTTGCAGTGGCGACGGACGAAGTGGACGAATCGCTCCTGCTTCCCGTCCCCCGTCCCTCGTCCCTCGTCCCGTCGGAAATTGGCTTTGTGCCTTCGCTTCCGCCTCTGCCCTCCATCGCTTCAGGTGGGAACGCCATTCGGTTGCACGCTCAGTTGCACGAAAAGTTGCGACAGATAGAACGGGCTTACGAAGCCTTGTTGGAGCGGTTGTCAACGGCGACGGGGCAAGGCGCGACGGAAAGACGGGACGGCAACATCGCTGTCCTTGCTATCGGTTTTTGTGCGACGAAGGTGCGGGCGGTTTTGGAGGCAATCGGCGATTTGCCGCAACCGTTGCGGTTCGTGCCGTTGGCGACGACTTTCCCGTTACCTCGCCGCTGGCTTTTGGATGCGTTGGCAGGCGTGGCGACGGTGTTGGTCGTGGAGGAAGGCGAGCCGATTGTGGAGATGCAATTGAAGGCGTTGATGCAGGAAGCGCGTTTTCCTTGTGCCGTTCGGGGAAAGTTGACGGGCGAGTTGCCCCGTGAGGGCGAGTTGACTTTGCGACGCATCGGCTTAGCGTTGCGGGCTTTGGTGGAGTTACCGTTGGAGCGCGTGGAAGGTTTGCCCGACCCGCAGCGACCACAAGGGTTCACCTTGCGGTTTTGCGACGGTTGTCCATATCCGCCCTTTTTGGATGCGTTGATGGCTGCCTGCCGTGAGAAAGGTTGGGAGGCTGTCGTCGCTTCCGACCCAGGTTGCTCCATCGTCGCCATCGGCAAGCCTTACGAGTTGGTGCGCATCAAGCACAGCATGGGCGGGGCGGTGAATTTCATCGCAGCGTTGGCGAAGTTGGAGCGCAACCCTCATCGGCGCTACATCGCCCTCATCGGCGACAGCGATTTCTTTCACGGGGCGCTTCTGGGGATTTTGAACGCTGCCTATTGGCGAGCGCCGATGGCGGTCATCATCGCCGACAACGGTGGGGCAGCGTTCACGGGCGGTCAGCCCCATCTTGGCAGCGGGTTTGATGCGGCGGGCGAATTCGTCCCGCCCTTGCGGATGGAAGCCTTGCTGACGGCAGCAAGCATCCCGACAAAAGTCGTCTCGTCCTTTGACGCCAAGGCGCTCACGGAAAGCGTCCGTTGGGTGCTGGACTACGGAGACGAATTACGGGCGCTGATTGTCCGTGAGCCTTGCCCCTTCGTCCCCGTTTGGACGGAGAAGGGCTCAAGCCAAAAAAGACGGAAGGCAAGATTGTCGGCGAGTAATTTTTCCATCCCCTCAAAGCGGGTCGGAGAGCCCAACAGTTGCCCGCCGCTGTTTGCCTGCCGTTCAATAGACGACGAAGGGGAGAAGCCCCATGATGCGCGCCCGTTTGATGGCGACGGCTAATTGGCGTTGGTGACGGGCACAGTTGCCCGTCTGGCGACGGGGCAAAATTTTGCCCTTGCTGTCCATGAAGCGTTGCAAGCGGTTGACGCTTTTGTAGTCAATGAAGCGGATGCCTTCCATGCACCATTGACACCGCTTTTTCTTTTTGCGTCGTGCTGCCATCGTTCGTCTCACCCCGTGACCTCCTTCAAAAGTGTTTGGGCGTCAGAAAGGAAATTCGCCGCCCTCTTCGTCTTCGGGCGGTGGCAGTTCGTCCAACACGATGTCGTCAATGGGCACATCTTGTTCGGGAAGGATGTCCGTTGACTCCAAAGGCGACGGAAAACTCGGGCTGTTTGCGATGGATGGGGCAGCGGGGGCGACACCTTCGGGCTTGCGGTCCATGAACTGGACATTGAAAGCGACGACATCCACAGCGGTGCGCCGTTGCCCCATTCGGTCGGTGTAACTGTTGACTTGCAGTCGCCCTTCCACGAGCACCAGTCGCCCTTTGGTCAGGTAACTTTGGACGAACTCCGCCAAGCGGCGGAAGGTGACGACGCGGATGAAATCGGTTTGCTTTTCCATGCCCCGACGAGTCGGTCGGTCCACCGCCAAGCGAAAGGAAGCGATGGGGATGCCATCGGGCGTGTAGCGGATTTCTGGGTCGGCGACCAACCGACCGACCAAGATGACCCGATTGAACAAACCCGCTCACCTCGCAGCCCGTCCCTCCCCGTCAGGAAGAGCGGGTGTGGATGACCATGTGGCGCAAGACCCGTTCGTCCAAGCGCAAAAGGCGTTCCAGTTCGGCGATTTGGGACGGAAAGAGCCAGAAGTTGATGACGACATAGACGCCGTGCGTCCGTTTTTTGATTTCGTAAGCGAGGCGGCGGACATCGGAGATGCGGACATTCTCCACGATGCCGTCCCGCTGCTCAATAGCGCCTTGCACCTTTTCAATGAGGGCGTCCAGTTCCTCTTTGGGCAAGCCCGCATCCACGAGGAAGATGAGTTCGTAACTGCGGCTGCCCTTCGGTGGCGTCTTGGGGCGCTCGGCGGGCGCTTCGGTGGGGGCTTCGGCAGTCAGCGCCGAAACTTCCGTCGCCACCGCCGTTGTCGTCCCTTCCGCCGATTCTTCGGTGGGTGCGCCTTCCGCAACCTTTTGCTCCGACTCGCTCATCTTCGTCCCTCCTGTCAGCGGACTGGCTGACTCCTTTGGGCACGGCAATTATAGCACGCTCACGATGAAGTGCCCTTCTCGGCAACTTGAGCGATGCCGTCCAGCAACTTCTGCCCCATTTGCTCCACGACTTTGCGGACGAGTTGCTGGACAAGCGAACCGCCGATGGGCACGCGGTATTCGTAGGTGATTTCCAGCCGCATCAAAGTGCCGTCGGGATGGGGCTCAAATTGCCAAACGCCCTCATAGCGATCCAAGTCGCCTTCCTGCAAAGCGAAGCGGCAGAGATGTCCTTCGTCGTCCCACTCATCTCGTTCCACCCATCGGGCTTTCAATCCGAGCAGGGGCACGGACGCTTCCCATTCGCTGACGACCGTTCGCCCATCGTCGCTGCGTTCAAGGATGCGGATGGCGGTCACATACTCCAGCCACTGGGGAAACTGCTCCACCTGTTTGGCAAGAGTGTAAACCTTGTCAAGGGGCGCTTTGGCGACTTGGGTGAGCGTGACCGTTTCGGGCATAGTGACCATCTCCCTTCGCTTACTTTCACCCGCAACGCCCCTCGCCACTCGTCCCGCGTCCCGATTTTCTTAGAGCCTTTGGGAGTGGCGAAGTTGCGGGCGGGGCAAAAGGACGGGGACGGCACGGGGGATGACTTGGACAGTGACGGGCGTTTCGGGCGTCGGTTCGCCGTCCATTTGGGTCGGAACAGGCGGGTCGGAAACGATGTGAGCGTAGCGAATGCGTTGGACGACGACTTCGGGATGCCGACGATGCCAACCCAACCAACCCATCACGGCGAAGCGGAAGTAATCCACTTTGCTTTGCGACGGCAGAATCACCAAATCCAGCGCCCCATCATCGGGACGAGCGTCGGGGGCGATAGGGACGCCACCGTAGTCGGGCAAGTTCGTCACCAAGACGAGCCACGCATCCCGCTCCCATTCGCCTTGCGAACCATCGGGCAATTGGGCGGTGACGCGAATGTGCGACCATTCGTAGCGGAGGCTGTGGCGCAAGGCGGAAACCAGATAAGCCAACCGTCCCAAAAAGCGCTTAAGGAGTGGGGGGCGTTCAACTTCCAAACGGGCGACGACATAGGCGTCAAAGCCGATGCCGAGGCTGCAGTGGAAAACACGCCCCGCGCCCCTCGCCCCGCGTCCCGTGCCTTGCCCGTAAGCGTGCCCTAAGTCCAGCCACCGCACTTGCCCTTCCAGCAAAACTTGCAAGGCTTTCAGCGGATGGAAAGGGATGGCGAAGTTGGACGCAAAGACATTGCCCGTCCCGATGGGGATCAGGGCGATGGGGGTTTTTTTGCCCGTTTGCCATAAGCCGTTGATAGCATCGTGGAAGACGCCATCGCCGCCAGCGACAAAAATCAAATCGGCATCGTGTTCGGCGACGGCTTGGGCGGCGCTGCCCATTCGCTCCGTCAAGACGGTGTGGACAGACGGAAAGCGACGCTGAAGCGCCTGCGTCAATCGGGCGCTCCAACCTTTCCCTTTGCCACCACCCGCTTTGGGATTGACAATCAACAAGACCGTCTGCCATTCCCTCATGAGTCATCGTCAGCGGGTGTGATAAGGGCACGCATCAGGTCAACGGGTCGGATGGGGCGAAGCCACCCCAACCGTTTTTGCCGATCAAAGGGACGAAGAGGCAGGGACCGTGTTTTTCTTCCTGCCATTCATCACCTTTTCGGACGAAGCGGATGAGTTCCTGAAGGGTTCGGTCGCCGATGGGGATGACCAATCGCCCGCCATCTTTCAATTGCTCCAAGAGGGCTTTGGGGGGATGGGGGGCGGCAGCGGTGACGATGATGGCATCAAAAGGGGCGAAATCGGGCGCCCCCAACGAACCGTCACCGACCAAGACAGTCACATTGCGATAACCCAAGTCCGTCAACACCCGTTGGGCGCGGCGGGCTAACTCAGGGATGCGCTCTATCGTGATGACTTCTTTTGCCAACTCAGCGAGGATGGCGGCTTGATAGCCTGAACCCGTCCCGACTTCCAAGACGCGCTCGTCGCCTTTCAACGCCAAAAGTTCCGTCATCAAAGCGACGATGTAAGGTTGGGAAATCGTCTGCCCATAGCCGATGGGCAAGGGGTAATCGTCGTAGGCAACCCAAAGGTCTTGGGGTCGGACGAACTTGTGGCGGGGGACTTTCAAAAACGCCGCCAAAACCCGTTCGTCCCTGATGCCCCGACGCCGTAATTGATGCTCCACCATCTCCGCCCGAAGGTGGGCGAGGCGGCGTTCCACTTCTTCGGGGCGGTTGCCATCGTTGCGGGGAGATGACAGCCATTTGCCCATTTCCTTCGCCTCAATGGTCGCCTATCCCTCCGTCCTTTCCGACCCTTCGCCCGTTCGGGCAGTAGACGGCAGGGGGATGTTGAACAGTTGCAGGGCATATTGGATGCTGGCTTTCAGTTCGGTGTAGGTGATGCTGCCGCCCACCAAATCGGCGCGCAGCAATCGGTTCAGTTCCGCCAAGATTTCCGCCTTGCTTTTGCCCTGTTGCGCCCATCGGCGCACCGTCTCATAAAGCCGTTCCAAGCGTCGTTCGGGAATGGTTCGGACGGCGCTTTCCACGAAACCCAGCACCTCGTCAATGTCTTCCGTCCGCCGCTCCGCCTCGCCATCCACGAAAGTGATCACGCCTTCGCCCTCGTCCACGAGGATGTTCAACTGGTTGGTGGAACTGCCGGGCGTTTCGTAAACGATGGCGATGTTGGTGAAATGGCGATCGCCTTCCGTCCAGTCCGAAATTTGAAAGCGCAAGTTGCCGTAGTGGACTTTGCCCATATAGGGCGCTAAGGTGACGACCAAGCGTTTCTGGACTTCTTCCGCTAAGCGCCCCATCCCTTTGCCCTCCTTAGGCTACGAACCCGTCACCGATTGGGCTTCCTGTCGCTCATCGGCGACAAGCACCAAGGGTTGCTGCCGAAGGGCGTCTAATTCCTTGTCCATGCCCTCTAATTCCTTGCAAAGGGGAAGGAGGGCTTCCCACGACCAGTTGCCCGAACGATAAAGGGCGTAAGCCCGCTCACCGATTTGCAGCAATTTGTCATAGCGCTGGCTCAACCGTCGGCTCACCTCTATCTCCTTCGCCGTCGTTGCCGACCAAAGGCGCAGCCAGCAAACGGCGTCCTTCCAGCGCGCCACCAACCATGTCCCGAAAGCGATGAGGGCGACCTTGACTTTTTGGCTCACTTGCGCCCGCCACTGGCGGATGCGCACTTCCCGCAAGATGGCTTCTTTCGTCTGCGCCTGCCACATCGTCCGTTCACCTCGTTGCAGTCTTTGAATGCTGCCAAGTATTTTGCGGCGTTGCTTGGGCGAAGATTACGACGGTGGCGACAGCGTTTCCATCCGCCGCCGATCGGTCAGGAAAGCGGAAAGGATGTCAATGGGCACGGGCATGACGACGATAGTGCTGCGCTCTGTCGCCACTTCCGTCAAGGTTTGTAGGAAGCGCAGTTGCAACGACCCTGGGTGACGCCCCATGATTTCTGCCGCCTGCGCCAAAGTCTCGGCGGCTTGGTATTCCCCTTGGGCGTGGATAACTTTGGCGCGCCGCTCCCTTTCCGCTTCCGCTTGCCTTGCCATCGCCCGCTTCATCGCATCGGGCAACTCCACATCCTTGATGGCGACCATGTCCACCTTGACGCCCCACGGGTCCGTCGCCGCATCAATGATGCGCTGGAGGCGTTGATTGAGTTCTTCCCGATGGGCTAACAGTTCGTCCAGTTCGCTTTGCCCGATGACATCCCGAAGGGTTGTCTGGGCGACTTGTTGCGTGGCGTAAAGGTAATTCTCCACGCGGGTCAAGACGGCGGCGGGGTCCATGACGCGGAAATAGACGACGGCGTTGACCTTGACCGTCACATTATCTTTGGTGATGATTTCCTGCTTGGGGACATCCACGACGAAGACCCGCAAGTCCACCTTGACCGCGCGTTCAATGACGGGGATGATGAACTGGATGCCCGGCGGGAGGATGCGGTTGAAGCGACCGAGGCGAAAGACGACCCCTCGCTCCCATTCGTAAATGATGCGGATGGATTGGGAAATCAACACGACGGCTAAGACGATGACGACGACGGCTAACTGCAAGAGTTCCGCTGGCATGGCTCAACTCACCCCTTTCCAATTTCGGCTGTTTTGCGCCGCACCTTCAAGCGCAGCCCCTGCACGCCGACGACTTCTATGGGTTCACCCGCTTTGACTTCGCCGTCTACGGCTTCCGCCGTCCACCAACTGCCGGCGACAAAGACCGTCCCTTGCGGGTTCAAATCGGTTCGGGCTTCGCCGACTTGCCCGATAAGCCACTCCTGACCGACGATGGGTTTGCGCCGTTGACCGCGCACGACAGCGACAAGGGTTGCCACCAGCAATCCCCCGACGAGGATGCTTGTGCCGATCAAAGTGCCTGGCGCCACCCGCAAGTGGCGGGCGTAAAAGTCGGGCACCGAGCCGGGTTCGGGAAACAGCATGTAGCCGCCCAAAAGCAGGGCGAGGACACCTGCGCCCGCTAAGAGACCGTGACTGGTCACGAACAACTCGGCGATGAAAAATGCCGCCGCTGCCGCAATGAGCAACACCCCGACGATATTGACGGGCAACATCGTGGACGAATACAGAAACAGCAAAAAGGCGATGACGGCGACGGTGATGGGCAAGATGGCGCCGGGGTTGTAAATCTCCAAGATGAAGCCGAACATGGCGATGAGGAGCAAAAGGTAGGTGATGTTGGGGTTGGACAGAAAGTGAAGGAAAGTCTCTTTGGCGCTCATGCGGATTTCGTGGACTTCGGCGTTGCGGGTGTGCAGGGTCTTGACGCCCGCGCTGGTGCGGACAGTTCGTCCGTCAATCTTGCGTAACAAGTCATTCAAATCGTCGGCGACCAAATCCACGATTTTTTGCTCGGCGGCTTCCCGCGCCGTCAATGAGAGGCTTTTTCGCACCATCTGCTCCGCCAATTTTTGGTTGCGCCCTCGCAATTCGGCGATGGCTTTGATGGTGGCGGCGACGGCTTGCGTCGCCTTCTCCGTCATGATGCGTTCCATTTCTGACGAACCTTGTTCGCCGCCACCGACAGGCAACAAGACGGGGTGGGCGGCGCCGATGCGGGAGCCAGGTGCCATGGCAGCGATGTGCCCTGCCATGACGATGAAAGCGCCCGCCGAGTCAGCGTTGCCCGCGATGGGGGCGACGAAAGTGACGACAGGGATGGGCGATTGAAAAAACATCCGAACGATTTCCTGCATGGCGTCCACCATGCCGCCGGGCGTCGTGATTTGGACGACGAGACACTCCGCCCCATCCCGTTGTGCCGTCTCTATCGCCCGCTTCAAAAAATCCCTCAAAGCGGGGTTGACGATAGCATCTTGAACGACGGCATAGCAAACATGCGGGCGAGACGATTGAGCCGATAAGAGACCGACCGAGACGATGAGACCGACAGCGACAAGGTAACGCATCCCGATCGCCTGCCTTCAAGTTGTCCTCCCTTCCAAAGCAGGGAGCAAAGCCCTCATTAGCATAGCCGACTTGCGCCTTCCTGTCAACGAGTTCCTATCAGCCGACCCAAAAACTCCTTGCCCGCCACCTTGTCGGCGTCATCGTAAAGTTCAATGTTGATGGCGCCTGAAAAGCCCGATTGCCTAAGGGCAGTGATGACTTCTTGCCAATTGATGACGCCTTTGCCAGGCACCAAATGCAAGTCATCGTGCCCATCGTTATCGTGGACATGCAAGCCGACACAACGGTTTTGGGCGACCGACCAGTAAGGGGCGAACCCTTCGGAGACGGCGGCATGACCGACATCCAAGCAGACCGCCAACATGGGGGACGGAAACTCGGAAAGGATTTGCGCCAATTCCCCTGGTGTGTCCAGCAGAAAAACGATTTCGCTGCCGGGCGGGGCGGGGTTGATGTTTTCCAATGCCAACGGCATCTGCAAGCGTTCGGCGATAGGGAGCAACCGTTCCAGCGACCATCGCAGGCAATCTAAGGCTAACGAACGCACCCAAGCGAGCGTCGGGATGCCGACGCCATAGCCAGGGTGCACCGTCACCCAAGTCGCCCCTAAATCGTTGGCGACGGAAAGCAACCGTTCCATGTAGCGCACCGCCGCTGCCCGAATTTCGGGAAGGTAATCGGCGAGGTTGAGGACATAAGCGGCGTGGAAACTGACGGTCAACCCCGCTGATGCCAATTGTTGGCGAAGGGCTTGCACCCGTCGGCGATGGAACCGTTCCAGCCACTGGGGCGGGCTGAACAGGTCAATCTCCATGTGGGCGAACCCGTTCTCAGCGGCGAATGGGATGTAATCTTCAGGCGGCTTGGGAAACGCCACAAAGCCCAACTTCACTGCCCCTGCCCCCTTGTCAATGAGCGTTTTGTGACGCCAGTGAATTATCTGGCAAGGACGCCTCATCGTCAAGGACGATGGAGGGTGTTCGGAAAGGGAGGGCGAGGCTCCTGCCGAGCCGAAAATTTCGGTAATTCGGCAGATAGGCAGTTCAGGTGAATGAGGCTCACCGAGAGGTTCGCCCTCCCATTGGGCTCAATTTCCGAACACACTCAGGACGATGCCCTGCCAAAATTTGCGACGGGCAAGATGGCTGGGACAGGTGACAAGCCCGATGCAGATGTGCCCGAAATGCAGTTGGAACAACTTTGACAACGCCCGTTTTTGCAGCAACTGCGGCGAACCCTTGCGGGGGCTTTTAGGGCAGGGCGAAATCTTGCAGGGGCGCTACCGACTTTTGCGGGTGCTCGGCTGCGGGGGGATGGGGGCGGTCTATCTCGCCGAAGATTTGCGGCTCAATAACCGCCCCGTCGCCGTCAAGGAAAACTTTGACACCTCCCCTGAAGCCGCCCAGCAATTCCGCATTGAGGCTGAACTCTTGGCGACTTTGCGCCACCCCAACTTGCCCCAAGTCTTTGACTACTTCGTGGAACCCCGCACGGGCAAGCAATACCTCGTCATGGACTTCATCGCGGGCGATGACTTGGAAGACCTCGTGGAAAAGCGCGGACCCCTCAACGAGCGGGAAGCCTTGCGGATTTTCCTTCAAGTGCTGGATGCCGTCGCTTACCTGCACCAGCAAAAGCCACCCGTCATCCATCGGGACATCAAACCCAGCAACATCAAAGTCCAGCCCGATGGGACGGCGGTGTTGGTGGACTTTGGGATTGCCAAACGCTACCTGCCTGGCAAGGAAACGGTTGGCGCTGCCGCTGCCGTCACGCCCGGCTATTCGCCCCCCGAACAATACGGGCAAGGCATCACCGACCCCCGCTCGGACATTTATGCGTTGGGAGCGACGCTTTACTTCGCCTTGACAGGACAAGTTCCCCCCGAAGCCATTGAGCGGGTGACGCGAGGGGACACCCTCGTCCCGCCCACGCGCCTCAACCCAAATCTCTCGCCCCACATTGAGCGGGTAATTCTGAAAGCGATGAGCATCCGCCCGATAGATCGCTTTGCCTCGGTTTTGGAGTTCAAGCAAGCCTTGATGGTGCCGCAGCGTTCCGTGCCCTCTCGCCCCGCACCCCGTCCCACAACGCCACCGCGTTCCCCCATGCGTCGCCCAACCCCTGCCCCCGTGCCCCGCAGTTACCGATGGGAAGTGCAAATCGGCGGGTGGTTGGCGAGTTTTTTGGAGTTGTCCTTTTGGCTGCTCATCCTTTGGGCGCTTTTCGGTGGCTGTCGGAGTTGCCTCTTTTTCCCCATCCTTTTCCTTTTCAGCGGTTTCTTCGGTTGGCTCAAAGGTGGCTGGCTGGGCGTGCTGGCGGCGTGGAGTTTGCTCGGTTGGGTGTGGCAGCAAATGCGTTGGGCG
>Ga0079997_111810_pt1 | contig 13721 bp, 7 predicted proteins | sample PerSpoCPS_CMetaG_FD_69200 | JGI IMG/M metagenome (GOLD analysis project Ga0079997, IMG submission 69200) | Archaeal communities from Yellowstone National Park, Wyoming, USA - Perpetual Spouter C (PS_C) MetaG (SPADES assembly) (version 2) | ecosystem: Environmental > Aquatic > Thermal springs >... | reverse complement strand
CCCGCAGGGCTGGCCGCCGCCAAAACATCTCTCTCCATTCAGAAGATTATTAGAAAAAGCGCCCCCTACCAGAGGCAGGAGGCGCGTAAAAAGGGAGTTTCCCCTCCTTAGGGCATGAGGTACAGGCGGGTCGTCCCTACGTCCGTATGGAGGTAGTAGAGACCCGGCGGAAGACTCAACGGCACTTCAAAGGTTTCCGCTCCCCGCACGCTCCCTTGCCACACTATGCGGCCTTGAAGGTCGTACAATCGCAAGGAGGTAAAAGCCCCCGCCGGCTGGCAGGTAAGAGCCCCCCGACGCTGAATCGCATCCCAAAATAAACAATCCCCTCCCAACACAGATGCCAAAGAAGCCGGCGCCCCTCGGTATCGCAGAATGAATCGTCTCTGGTAGGGGCCACTGCTATCTACGCCAGATTGCCGACTCTCAATAAGCCGACCCCAGCTATCGTAGGTATAGAAGGTCGTGTCAGAACCCGATGTATCCACATCCACTCGCCGGATGGGACGACCATTATCGTCATAAAACCAGTAAATATTTGCAAATGCGGAAATAATACTATCTATACGCCCAGCCGTGTGACAGATTTTACCACTCATAGAGGGAGAGGGTATGAACGGACCATTGGCGAAACCCACATAAAGTATGAACGTATCACAGGCGCCGGGACGTGGCCGCCGACTAATCGCAAAGCCTTGATTAACATAGAAGTATCTGGCTACGGTGCTGTCCCCAAATTGTCCTATCCGATAGAGAGCGGGATAAGCCCCCACCGGAATGGCTCCATACGATAAGCCAAACACCCAAGCCGCCGAACCCTCCCAACTCGTCATGCCATAACAGTGCAAATCGCTTTGCAAAGTGGGTGAGGTGCCATTGGTAACCTCGATCTTCAAAGAAGGAGAGACCGGATAACTGAACTGCATCTCCGCCCAAAGGCTAAAAGAAACGTTAGGATCCCGTCGCCTATAGCGGCGGATGCGCTGAGCCCGGCCACTGCTATCCAAATACACACTATCATAAGCCGCTAAAAAGAGCCTACCTCCTGTCGTGTCATACCCGTCAAACCGCCGCACATTCCCGCTTCGGCTCTGAATAGCCATCGCGAGGGTGTCCTGAGCATCACCAATCCAATACACCGTGTCGGCTAACTCCACCCATGCTAAACTGGGCGCCTGTCCAAATATCATGGATAGCATTCCGCAGAGAAGTACTACGCTGCGCATATCAGAACAAAGGTAGGAAGTCGTGGCTAACCCAAAATCTATGCAGCCCTTAGGTATTTTTTGAAGGAAGCGAGGGAGAACATCAAGAGTAAGCAGGGGGCTCCCTACCGGTAAGGATAAAGGAACTCTGGCCCTGTCGGAATCCGACCCGACGCATCACATACGCCCATAGCTCCTAAGCCCAACTTTCCCCGCGATCTTCGGGGTTTCACAAAAGAAAAAGACCCCTACCAATGGCAGGGGGCGCGTAAAAGAGTAGTTTCCCCTCCTTAGGGCATGAGGTACAAGCGGGCCGCCCCTACGTCCGTATGTAAGTAGTAGAGACCCGGCGGAAGACTCAACGGCACTTCAAAGGTTTCCGCTCCTTGCACGCTCCCTTGCCACACGATGCGGCCCTGAAGGTCGTACAACCGTAAAGCCGTAAAAGCCCCCGCCGGCTGGCAGGTAAGAGCCCCCCGGCGCTGAATCGCATCCCAAAATAAACAATCCCCTCCTAAAGCAGATGCCAAAGAGCTCGGCGCCCCTCGGTACCTCAGAATGTATCGTCTCTGGTAGGGGCGATTATTATTTACGCCAGACTGCCGAGTCTCAATGAGCCGACCCCAGCTATCGTAGGTGTAAGAAGTGGTGTCGGCTCTATTATTCTCTACCTCCACGGCCCATATGAGACGATTATTAGCATCATAAGACCGGTAAAGCCTCGAGAATGAGGAAATAATGCTGTCTATCCGCCCATTCGTGTGACAGATTTTACCACCAAAATAGGGCATGAACGGACCATTGGCAGGACCCCCATAGAATATGAACGTATCACAAGCGCTGGGACGTGTCCGCCGAGCAACCGCAAGAGCCTGATTATCAGAGAAACTTCGGACTAAGACGCTGTCTCCAACTTGTTCTATACGATAGATAGCAGGATAGGCCCACGTAGGAATGGCTGGCCCGCCTACAAAGCGACTCCCTAAGCCAAGTCTCCAAATCACTGCCCCCTCAAACATGCTCAGGCCATAACAGAGCCTCTCCTCTAACACAGTGGGAGAGGTATCATGGGTAGTCTCAATCCTCAAAGCAGGAGAACCCGGGTAGCTGAACCGCTGCTCCCAAAGCAAACTATCGTTAGAATTCTCCCGTTTATAGCTGCGGATGCGCTGGACCCGGCCACTCCCATCCAAATACACACTATCATATACCGCTAAAAAGAGACTACCTCCCGTCGTGCCATACCGGTCAAACCGCCGTACATTCCCACTTCGGCTCTGAATCCAAACCCCAAACGTGTCTTGGGCATTCGCTATCCCATACACCGTGTCGGCTAACTCCACCCAGGCTAAGCTGGGCGCCTGTCCCAAAATCATGGACAGCGTTCCGCAGAGAAGTACTACGTTGCGCATACCAGCGCAAAGATAAGGAGTTTGTGTTTACGCGAAAATCCATGCAGCATGCAGGTATTGGGGGAGGGGCTCAAAGAGGACACAGCGGAGACCCGGTTTCCCAATGGGAGGGAGGGGGAAAATGGGTCTTGTCTGAGTTAGAACTGACACAAAAGCCCTGTATGCCTGCCTCTCGGAGCTTGGCCAATACCTCAAGAGGCTAAGGGGGGCTTTCAGCTTTTGGGAGCTTTTGCCGGTGGTATCGGTGAGCCTAAACCGGAAGGCTGGAGAGGGCACTCGGGGCTAAGCCTCTACCCACTCAGGGCTTCGTTACAAGCAGGCGAAGCGTCTCCGACTGCAGAGGCATCTTAAGCTGAAGGAGATAGGTGCCCGAGGCTAAGTTCCTAAGAGAGAGGGGTACCCAGTGCTCGCCAGCTGGGAGGGGTCCCAGCGTCTGGGTAAGGAGAACCTGCCCCGTAAGGTCCATAATAGAAAGCGTAACAGACGCCGAAACCGCCATGGAAAAACTCACAGTAACCTCTTCAGAGCAGGGATTAGGATAGGCTTGGAGACTTCGGAGGGGGGCCTCCACTAAGGGAAGCGAAAGATTGACACCCCCTTCCCTAAAGACCGCCAGACCCGCCGCAGCAATCCACTTGTGATCAGCTGGGTCGATGGCCAGAGCTGAAACATAGTTGCTGGGAAGGCCAGAGTTTGTTTCGTTGTAGTAAGTCCAGTTTGTCCCATCAAAGCGGGCCACGCCAGCATTCTCAGTACCCACCCACAAGCGGCCTGCCCTATCTAAGGTGATAGCGGTGACATAATCCCCGGGGAGGCCGGAGTTGAGGGTATTATAGACTTGCCAGGTGCTGCCGTCCGTGCGCACGAGGCCGCCACCTGTCGCCATCCACACTCCGCCTTGTCCATCCGAAATAATGCGCCACACCTCGTTATTGGGCAGGTTAGAGTTGAGGGTCGTATAGGTGGTCCAGGTATTCCCATCCCAGCGGGCCACGCCTTTTTCGGTGCCTACCCACAAACGCCCTCGCGTGTCGGTGGCTATCGTCCAAACCTCATTGTCCGGAAGGCCAGAGTTCAGCGTCGTATAGTGAGTCCAAGTACTCCCATCAAAGCGCGAAAGCCCCTTGATGCTACCTACCCACAGGCGATTTTGCGGGTCTAAGTGAATAGCCGTAAGCGTATCATTAGGGAAAGTCGTAGAAGAAGCTCGTATAGAAACCCAGTTGGTGCCGTCAAAGCGCACTAGCCCCGCTCCCTCCGTCGCTATCCACAATCGCCCTTGCCTATCCATCACCAATCCCCGAATAAAAGCATTTGGCAGGCCTGAGTTCCAATTGTCATACACCCACCAAGTAGAACGATCAAACGAGACCAAGGCATGGTAGTAGTCGTAGGTACGACCATAATCAGGATACCATAGACTTAGCCATACCCGACTTTGCGAGTCTATGAGGAGATGAGTGATTTCATAGTCAAATGGTAGGCCATTATAGGTGTCTCTAAATATGGTCCAGCTTATGCCATCATATCGGATGAGACCTTTGCTGCGTTTTCCGGGATAGGGAGAATCCTCGTCTCTTCCGAAGAACCAGAGACGTCCTTGAGCATCTACAACGAGAGAACTTGCCTCGGTGATAGGCAACAGCGTGTTCTGCGAGTTGAAGGTTTGCCAAGTGGTGCCGTCAAAACGTACTAAAAAGGCACTTCCCCTTCCAGCCACCCACACGTGTCCATTGGGGGCTATACCCATGGAAGAAACATAGAATCCCGCAGGAAGAGCATATCCTAACCAGTTATTGCCGTCATGCCGGGCTAAGCCATTCCACGTCAGCACCCATAGCCGACCTTGGTTATCTAAGGCTAAGCGCTTGATGGAGGTAGAAGGGAGATTCGGCGTATTTTGCGAGGTAAAGACGGTCCAACTCGTGCCATTGAACTGGGCTAAACCCGACCAGGTAGCCACCCAGAGCCGCCCCTGCCCGTCCATGAGGACATCCTCCACATTATCGCTCGGAAGGCCGGAGTTTTGGGTATTGTACTGAGTCCAGCTACCATTATTGAATCGCCAAATACCTTGATTCGTGCCTAACCATACCTCATTGGTTCCAGCGCCAAGATAGACCCGCCTTATGCCAACTGCATATGGCGTAGGCAAATCATAGATGTTCCACGAAGTGCCGTCAAACCGCCCCACTCGATTACGATCTAACCCTACCCACAAGTGCCCCTACGGATGAACAGCCATATCCACTATCGACCGCTCCCGTATGGCTGCAGGTAGCTTCGTGTATCGCTGCCAGGTGCCCGTGGCTTTATGGAACTTATAGATATACCCCTCTGCCAGCCAGAGATAGTCGCCTGCATCGGCTATTGCCGAGATGCGATAAGGTAGGGCATAGTACTCCTGCCATTCCGGATTTTGCCCGTGGGCTGTGGCCCAAAAGCCGCTCGCTATCAGAATCAGAAGGCCGAGCGCATATCCTCGATTGGAAGCGGTTAACCTGCGCATACCGCAAAGTTATACGAAAAGGCACAAGCTGCCCCTCCGTCAGGGAAAATGCCCCCTCATCCCTCAGCCTCCGTCAAAAAACCCTCCTCAAAAGGCCCTCCTCCAAAAGACCATTCAGCTGCTCTTTCAGCGCTTTGGCCCGCTCCGAAAAACACACCAGCCGCCCCGCTATCTCTAAGAATTCCCCCACCGACAGCCCTGGGTCCCACACAATCCCCGTCTCCTCATCCTCCGATGGCACCAAATACTCGCTCACCCATCGCAGCGGCGCATAGTTCCCCACCCGCTCCGAAAAAACCCACTCCGGAATCTCCGCCCACACCAGCCGATCATTGATAAAAAGGCGGCGCTCTTTATCTTGCAGGCGGACTTTTTTCAGGGGCTCCCTCAAAAAGTGGGGTTCCAGCTCCAGGCTCTGGGCATCAAAGTAGGGTTCTAACGGCTCATACCATAGGCCGAAGTGCTGCAGGGTTTGGTTGCGCTTTTGGGGGTCGGCTTGCCAGAGGCTGAGGGGGCGCGGGGAATGGCTTTGCGAGGGGGAAGCGCTTTTGGCCTGAGGCGGCAGGGGCCGCAGGGCCGATAACTGAAGGGCCGCCAACTTCCGCCCCAAATCCACCACCTCCCCAAAAACCCCCCGCAGAAGCGGCACCCGCGGCAGCTCCATCAGGAGATTCTCCCCATACCGCTCCCGATACCCCGGCGCCGACAACACCCCAAATACATAATAAAACACCTCCTCCGCCCCCACCCGCCGCCCCAGCTCCCGACTGAAATACGCCACCGCCCCAGCCGTAATATTCTCCAGACGAGCCCCTTCTCCTGCATAATAATACAGCGGGAAAAGCTGATTTTGAGCGGAAAAATAATGTAAATCCACAATCGCATCCACCATGAACGCATCAAAAATGCCTCCCTTCCCGACCGCCGTTACTACAATCGCTATATTTTCCGCATCCGCCGTGGGGAAAATGTCAAATAAGCGATGAACACTGTTGTTGAAGACTCGGTTGAAGTACAGTTTCATAGGCACAAAAGGCCGGTAATAAGCTTCTCGCAGACTTTCCTCCTCCCATTTTTGCGGGGGAATAGAGCTGAAAAGATACCGTTTGAGCGTGCTGTCCCATTTGATCTTTTTGGGGTCTTTTTCCACGGCTTCCTCTACGTTTTCTTCGGTGATTTCGCCTTTTTGGACGCGTGCTAACTCGTTATTGAAGGTCGTTATCAGGCGCTGGACGTGGCGGCGCAGCTCATCTTCGGAAAAGTTATACACATATCGGTCTCGGCAGGTAATGACGCCCCGACAGTAGAGGGCAAATAGGGTGATTTCTTTTTCTTGGGTGCTGAGGTGGGGACGGGAGGCTGTGGGGGGCGGGCTTTTTTCGGGTGCGTCTCCTTCCAGTTCAAAGGAGGCGGGCGATTGGGAGGAAGCGGCTGTGGAGCGGAGGGTATTTTTGACGTGTTTATCGCCCAGTTTGAGGAAGGAGGAAAACTCGGATTGGCCCTGTTGGAGCCAGTCGGCCTTTAGGGAGGGGTGGATTTCTTTCCAGGGGATGGAGGTGGGGTCTTGGGCGAAGGTCTCTAAGAGGCGAAACTTTTCTTCTTTGGAAGCGTAATCGGGGACGGCGGCATAGAAGATACGGCCTTTACCCGAAAAGTCTTTCTTTTTGACGAGGAGGGTAAGGCAGACGCCGGCCCGGGACTGGCTATCAAAGATTTTATCGCCTTGTTTTTTCCATTCTTCGCCGCGGGTGCGGGCGTCGCCTTTGAGGTCGTAGATGTAGATGGCGGCGAACTCGGATGGGAGGGTATTTCTTAGGCCGCGGGCGGCTAGGCCGGTGAGCCAGCCGTTATTGAGGACGAAGGCGATGATGCCTTCTTCTATGCGGTCGGTGGCGAGGCGGATGGCTTGGATGTAGGTGTCGTAGAGGGAGTTGAGGTTGGTGGCGCCTAAGGATTTGGCGGCGCGGACGTAGGTTTCTTCAATGCGTTTGCGGAGGTTGGGGTATTCCGGGTTTTTTCGGCCTTGGTTTTCGTTTTCGCGGCCGGCGCGCCAGGGGGGATTGGAGAGGATGAGGTGGAGGGGTTTTTGGAGGAAGTGGTTTTGGAGGTTTTGGAAGGCCGGGGGAAAGAGGTCTGGTAAGGTGGGGTGCTTTTTTTGATAGAAGTGTTCCATGAGCTGGAAGGTATCGCCCCATAGGGCGCCGGAGAAGGGGATGGGTTGAGAGAGCTTTTGGGCGATGAGGTGTTCCAGGTTTTTGACGAGGAGGAGGAAGGGGAGGAGGAGGATTTCGGTGGCCCAGAAGTCTTGGAGGGCGAGTTTTTGTTGGAGGGCGTGGGGGGGTATGTCGTTCATGGCGAGGGCTAAGAAGGTGCCGGTGCCGGCGAAGGGGTCCCAGATGCCGACGCCGGGGTCTTGGAGCGAACGGCCAAAGTGCTTTTGGAGGAGGTGATTGCCCACCCGCACTAAAAACTGCACGAGGGGGAGTGGGGTGTAGGCGATACCCATTTCTTCGGAGAGCTGGGGAAAGGCCACGGCAAAGAAGTCTGTGTAGAGCTGGCGGATAAACTCTTGGCGTTCGGCTGGGCTGGTGAGGCCGGCGGCGCGGGCCTGCGCCTGATCGTAAAACTTTTGGAGGGTTTCTAAGTTATTTTTCAGGAATGGGCGGAAGTGGCCGAAGATTTCTTCTAAGAGGTCGGCGGCGCTTTGGAGGTGGGTATTTGGGGGGTTGGGGTGGTGTGGAGGGGGGAAAAGAGCTTCAAAGATGGGGCGGGTGAGGAGGTACTGGACGATGAGGCTTTGGACGTCGGTGGAGTGGATTTGGGGATGGAGGTTTTTTTGGAGGCCATGGAGGAGCTTTTGGAATTGGGTTTGGAAATCGGGGTCGCGCTCGCGGGCATTTTGGAGGTGGTGATGGAGGGTTTGGGCGAGGCGGGCGGTTTCCTGCGCCCAATCCCGTAAGAAGACCCGTCCCAGGCGAAAACTGCGCACAATCCGCAGGGAAAGGTGTTGGCGCACTTGCTCAAAGAGCTCCGGCTGAAGCTCGGGACTGCGCCGCAGCATGAGCACCGGCTCTTCCGAGAGGGGTTTATTCCGATCCCCCACCAGCAAAAGCCGAATCTGCGCCCGAAAGCTGCTATCCAGCGAAGCCAAAGCCCCCAGCACCTGCCATAGCGTCTTGTAGGAAGAGTGATGGAGGCGCCGATCCACATCGCTCTCCTTTAGCGGCTGATCCGTCGCCTGCAAAATCAACGGAATAAATATCAGTCCGTAGTTTTTATTTTCGGCTGTGCGGACCACCCGCCCCACGGCTTGAATGATATCCACGACGCTTTCTTTGGGGTCTAAAAACGCCACCACATCCAAGGAGGGCACATCAATGCCTTCTGTGAGGACTTTGGCGTTGGAGAGGAGGTGAGGCTCTTGGGCACTGCCTTCCCGGAGCCAGTCTAAGCGGCGACGTTTCTCAAAGGCGGACATGCTCCCATCAATGTGTCGGAGCTGGGCTTGGGGCGGCTCGCCAAAATACTCCTGATATACCCGCGCAAACTCCTGCCCGAGTTTTTCGGACTTGCGCACCCGCCCCACAAAGACAATCCCACTGCGAATGGGTTGAGGGAGGGGCTGCCCAGACTCATCCAGAATTTGGCCCCGAATAAGTCGCCCCAGAGCCACCAGCTGCGTGGCTAAATCTACACTGAGAGCTTGGTCGGATTGGAGGTATTCGTAGAGTTCTTTTTGGACGGCCCGGGGGTCTACCATGAGGACGACGACACGATAAGGGGCGAGGTAACCCTCCTCTATGGCCTGCCGAAAACTATACTCAAAGAAGACGGGGCCAAAGAGGGTTTCATCCGACATGTCGTAGATTTTGACGAGGTTTTCGGTTTCGGCGCGCTGTCGCTCTTCTGGGGAGGTACCAAAGACTTTGGGCGTAGCGGTCATGTAGAGGCGCTTGTGGGCGCGCAGGAAGTTATCGTCATGGACTTTGCGAAAGCCGCTTTTCTCCGGGGCATGGCGCTTATCCGAAACCCCTGCCGTACGATGCGCCTCATCACAAATCACCAGATCAAAGGTGGGGAAACCCTTCGCCTGCGCCTCTATCACCACATCCAGCGATTGATAAGTGGAGAAGACGACATTGAGGCGGTCCGGCCGAAGCTCAAACCGCTCTAATAGCTCCTGAGAATTCGTCGTGGCCGGAAAAGTGAGGAGCGAACGATGATGAAAGTCGTCTTCTTTGCCCACGGTTTTGTCGGAGACCACCGCCGCTATGTGCAGGGGGAAACGGCTCTCCCGCCACCACACTTTTATACTCTGGTCCAAAAGCGCAATAGACGGACACAAAAACAGCACAAGAGGCGGAGTAGAGAACCGCTCAACCGCCCCACCATTAGAGAGCGGAAAAGAAGACAAGAGCGCACGCTCCCCCTGCAAGAGGGAGGAAGAGAGGGAGCCGAGCCTTTCCGCCTGCGAACCCTGCGAGGCTGGAGAAAAAGAGAAGCCGAGATTCTCCCCCTGCGAGAGGGAAGAGGAGAGGGAGCCGAGCCTTTCCGCCTGCGAACCCTGCGAGGCTGGAGAAGAAAAAGAGCCGAGATTCTCCCCCTGCGAGAGGGAAGAGGAGAGGGAGCTGAGACTTTCCGCCTTGGTGGAGGATGCCACCTGTGGGGAGGTGGGGTTTTGGATTTTGTGGGCTAAGAGCTCTTCGGTGATGCGGAGGGAGACGAGGGTTTTTCCGGTGCCGGGTGGCATGAGGAGCTTCCCGCGCTGGTGGTGCTGGAAGTGCTCTATGGCGGCTCGGACGGCCTTTTCTTGGTAAGGGCGAAGGGTTTTGGGGGTCTTTGGCGGGAGAGGCTTTTCCTGTAAAATCGCTTCTTCGGAGAGGCCGTATTCATCCCGGAGGGTATTGAGAATCTCGCGGGCCGAGAGGATACGGAGGGTTTTTTCTAACTGTTCTAACTGGCGTTCGGCCAGCTGCGTGAGGCTTTCTACGACCAGGTAGCCGCCTGCAAAGGGGAGGTCTTTTTTGGTGAGCGATGCCACGAAGGTGCCGAGGTCGGACCAGTCTACTTCTTTTTGCCAGAGTTTGCACTGGATAGCCCAGGGTTGGCCTTCAAAAATGGCGACGAGGTCAATGCCGGTGTCTTGGATGGGGAGGCCCTGCTGATGAGCCCAATCCCGCCAGTAATAGACGGCTTCTACCGGCATTACCCGCTCAAAGTAGAGTTTGGTGGCGATTTCTAAGAGGCGGCCTTTTTCATGGATGAGGTGGGAGGGGGTTGCGGTCATGGAGGCTAAGTTAAGGAAAGCGCGGCTGGGAGAGCGGGCATATACGGAGGGTGAGCTAACTTTGTTAGGACTTCTCGTATGAGTCTGCATGAGCTGAGGGCGTATTATGAGTCGCTGGTGAGTCCACGGCGACTGCCGACGCTGGAGGTGCCGATTGGGGATGTGCCGGTAGGAGGAAAAAACCCGATTCGGCTCCAAAGTATGACGACGGCCGACACGCTGAATATTTCGGCCGTGGTGGCGGAGGTGATTCGGTTAGTGGAGGCGGGGGCGGATTATGTGCGGATTACGGCCCCCAGCCAAAAAGAAGCCGAAGCCCTTGCCGAAATCAAGGCCCAGCTCCGCCGAAAGGGCTATAAAGTCCCCCTCATAGCCGACATCCATTACACGCCTAAGGCCGCCGAGATAGCCGCCCGCATCGTGGAAAAAGTGCGCATCAACCCCGGTAACTACGCAGATAAGAAGCGCTTTCAAATCATAGAATACACGGATGCGGCCTACCAGGCAGAGCTGGAACGGATTTATGAGCGGTTTGCGCCGCTGGTGCGTATATGTAAGGAGTATGGGACGGCGATCCGCATTGGGGTCAATCACGGCTCGCTCTCGGATCGGATTTTGAGCCGGTACGGGGATACACCGGAAGGCATGGTGGAGTCGGCCATGGAGTTTGTGCGGATATGTGAGGCGGAGGGGTTTTACAACATCGTGATTTCCATGAAGGCGTCCAATCCGGTGGTGATGGTGGGGGCGTATCGGCATTTGGTGGCGCGGCTGAAGGCGCATGGGCGGTTGTATCCCATTCATGTGGGAGTAACGGAGGCGGGAGATGGGACGGATGGGCGCATCAAGTCGGCGCTGGGCATAGAGGCGCTTTTACTAGATGGGATTGGAGACACGGTGCGCGTGTCTTTGACGGAGCCGCCGGAAAACGAGCTTCCGACCTGTAAGGCGCTGGTGGGGTTTGTAGAACGGCATCGGGGGATTTCGCTGAGCTTGCCGGAGCCTGAGTGGCCCTCCCGGGGCCTTTCCTATGAGCGTTATAGCCAGTGGAGCGTAGAGCAGGTGGGAGCCGATCTCCCCGGCATCGTAGTGGCGGACCACCACCAAAGCCCACGAGGACTTTCTCTCTATGGCGGCGAAAGGAAGCCCGATTATGTATATGTGGGGTCGCAGGTGCCTGAGGAAGCCCTTCCTGCGGACATAGCTTTGATTTACGATGCGCCGCTCTGGGAGAAGGTGGCTCGGCCGCAGGATACGCCGTTTTTTGAGTCGGTGGAGGCGTGGCTGCAAGCGACTCTGCGGCATGATAAGCTGAATTGGGTGCGGTTGAGGCCGGCGGACCTTTTGCGGGAGGATGTGCGTTTTTTGGCGGATAGGCGGGTGGTGTGGGTGTTAGAGGGGGAGGGGCCATTGCCGGCGCTGGAGATGCGGTGGATGCGTTTGTATGCGGCGCAGCGGGGGTATCGGCCGCCGATGGTGGGGCGCTGGATTTTGGATCCGCCGAGGGAGAGTCCGGAACCTCGTCCTGCCCATGCCTTAGCGGTGGAGGTGGCTTGCCAAACTAGTCTGCTTTTATGCGATGGGCTGGTGGATGGGCTGTGGCTGCTGATTCGGGAGCGGCCGGCGGCCGCCGCCGTGCGCATCGCCTTTGACCTTTTGCAGGCGGCCCGCCTCCGCCTCACGAAAACCGACTACATCGCTTGTCCCTCCTGCGGCCGCACCCTCTTCAACTTGGAAGAGGTTACGGCGCGCATTCGGGCGCGCACCAACCACCTCAAAGGTCTCAAAATCGCCATCATGGGCTGCATCGTCAATGGCCCTGGCGAAATGGCGGATGCCGATTATGGGTATGTGGGGGCGGGGCCCGGCACTATCCACCTTTATCGTGGGAAGGAGATCGTGCGCAAAAATGTACGGGAGGAGGAGGCGTTGGAGGCGCTGATTGAGCTTATCAAAGCGGATGGGCGTTGGGTGGAGCCTCCGGAGGAAAAGCCTGCCCCAGCCGACGAATCCCTTCTGTGAGCACCTCTTCGGGCCGAGCAAAACACAGGCGCAAATACCCCGGGTCATACCCGTCATGATAGAAGGGGCTAAGGGGAATCGTTGCGACCCCGTAGTCCTGAGTTAGGCGCTCAGCCAGGCGGGTGTCTCTTTCGTCTGTATAGGGCCGGATGGGCAGTAGGAAGAAGTAGGAGCCTTCGCAGGTGAGGGGCGGGAAGGCGGTGTATTGAGCGAGGAGGGTTTTGGTAAGCTGGCGTCTTTGGAGGAGGGTGGGGTGAAAGTAGGTGGCCCGGTCTATATGGTTTTGGAGGTAGGCGGCGGCGGTGGCTTGGAGCAGGGAGGGCGCGCAAAAGGAGATGAACTGGCGTACGGTTCGGATGGCGGTGGTGAGGGGCTGGGGAGCTAAGGTGTAGCCGAGGCGCCAGCCTGTCATGCCGAGGAGCTTTCCGAGGGAGCCGATGACGATAGACCTTTCTCGGAGGAGGGGGTCTTGGCGCAGGCTCAGGGGGCGGGCCGGCAAAGGCTCGTCAGGTTCCCAGACCATGAGCTCGTAGGCTTCGTCTATGATGAAGAGCACTTGGGGGTGGCGTTCGGCCAGCTGGCGGAAGTTGAGGAGGTCATCGGGATAGAGACGTCGGCCTGTGGGATTGTGGGGGAAGTTGAGGAGGCAGAGGCGGGCTCCTCGGCTGAAGGCCGCATCCAGCTCTTCCCATGGCAAAGAGAAGGTGGGTTCTCGCAGCCGCAGGGGAATCGGCTGGGCATTAGCCATTTGGATGGCGGGGAGGTAGCTATCATAAGCTGGCTCTAAGAAGACGATGGGGTCGCCCGGCTTGCTTAAGGCGGCGATAGCGGTGTAGATGGCTTCGGTGGCTCCGACGGTGATGGTAACTTCGGTCTCTGGGTCGTAAGGCGTGCCGAAGTAATGCTGAGAGAGGCGGGAGACGACTTCTCTGAGGGCGGGCAGGCCTGCGGGTAGGGTGTACTGGTGGACGGGTGCGGCAGCTTGATGGGAAAGCTCTTGGAGGAGGGCGGGGTCGGGACTTAGCTCCATCAAGCCTTGCGCCAGGTTGATGGCGTTACAGGCGCGCGCCAAGGCCGTCATCCGAGCGAAGATGCTGGTTTGCGGAGCCAATCGCATCCCTCAAAGAAACAAAAGAAGGGGCTTCCTTTCCTGTCCGTTAGCTAAGGGCGGAGGATCAAAGAGAGAATTTTTGGCCGCTCCGCCCCTTTGGGGCGGAGCGGCCGGGGCCGCCGCCCGCCGAAGGCGGGCGGCGGGCCGGCAAAATGCCACTGACCCGCATTCAGAA
>Ga0079997_117435_pt1 | contig 13745 bp, 5 predicted proteins | sample PerSpoCPS_CMetaG_FD_69200 | JGI IMG/M metagenome (GOLD analysis project Ga0079997, IMG submission 69200) | Archaeal communities from Yellowstone National Park, Wyoming, USA - Perpetual Spouter C (PS_C) MetaG (SPADES assembly) (version 2) | ecosystem: Environmental > Aquatic > Thermal springs >... | reverse complement strand
GATGGGGGCGGCCAGCGCCCAAAGGGCGCTGGCCGCCCCCCAAAAAGAAAGTTTATAAGGGGAAATGGTATTATGCTGGCCCGTTTATTGGTTAGATGGCCCCTTTTTCAGGCGTGTCCCAAAGGTATTCTTAGAGGGGAAAGGCCCGTGGATTGCCCAGAGATCAAGCAGCCTGCTGATTTGGAAATTCGGATTTGGCGGCTTTTCAGCCATCCCTACAGTCGGTTATACCTCTTGGCCTACGAACGTTCTTGAGGGCAAATACAGGATGATGTTGTAGCTACGCCAGGATAGGGGAGTGCTTTTTAGAGAAGGACGACTGGAGATGGGCGGCGGGGATGTTAGCGGGCTTCTTTAGAGCGAGCCAATGCTGGTGCTTAGCGGCCTGCCCCTCTGGGCTTTCTAGAGAGGCAGGCGAGGGGGCCAATTTCAAATAGCCTCGGACGGCTCGGTGAGCTCTTTCCAGCGTATTCCTTATCATTGCAGGGATGCGGTATTTTCTCTTGCTGAGCTGGGTTTGGGCGCAGGTTTTGACGGGGGTCGTGGTGGATGGAAGTACAGGAGAACCCCTTCCCGGGGCGGCAGTACGTATTCAGGGCACTTCTATGGGTACGCTCACCAACGACAAGGGAGAATTCCAGCTTTCCTTAGGCCAGCAAAAACTCCCCCTCTACCTCGTGGTTTCTTACATCGGCTACGATAGTGCGCGAGTTTTGGTACAAGCGCTCAAACCTATCCGCATCCCCCTCGGCGAAAAAGAAATCCTTCAGCAGACCGTGGAGATTGTGGAAATCCGCGTCAGCCAAAAGCAGCAGGAATCCCCCCTTACCATAGAGACCATGGATGCTTTGGCGGTGCGGCAAAGCCCCTCCCCAGACTTTTACGAAAACCTGGCCAACCTCAAGGGCGTAGACATCACCACCGCCAGCTTGGGCTTCAAAATCATTAACACTCGGGGCTTCAACTCCACTCGCCCCGTGCGTACCCTTCAGATTATAGACGGCATGGACAATCAGGCGCCGGGACTCAATTTCTCTTTGGGTAACTTCGTTGGCGCCCCAGAAGCCGATATTCAGAGCGTAGAGCTGATAGTGGGGGCCAATTCCGCCCTTTACGGTCCTAACGCCTTCAATGGCGTGATTGTCATGACCCTTAAGGACCCTTTCCTGCAACCCGGCACCAGTGTGCTCTTTAAGGTGGGGAATCGTTCTCTCATAGAGACGGGGTTTCGGCATGCACATATTCTGGATAGACGGGAGCGGTGGGCTTTCAAGGTGACGGGGTCTTTTATGCAGGCTCAGGACTGGCCCGCCGAAAACGATGCCCCTACCACCCAGTCGCTCGTGGGTAAAAACAACCCCGGCGGCTACGACGCCGTCAACCGTTATGGCGATGAAAACCCCGACCCCCGGGCTAATAACTTTGACAACTCCCGCTATTCGCGCTACATCTCCCCCGGCCTGGGCATTTACCACCGTACCGGCTACTGGGAAAAAGACCTCGTAGACTACACCGCCCGCAGTATCAAACTCGGCGCCGGACTTTACTTTCGTCCTACGCCTACTACCCGCTTGGAATACACCGCCAACTTCGGCACTGGCACCACCGTCTATCAGGGTGATAACCGCTATAGCATCCGTGATATCATCTTCTTCCAGCATAAGGTAGAATGGAAAGGCCCCAACTACTACATTCGCGCCTACCACACCACCGAAGACGCTGGAAAGTCTTACGATATTGTCTTTACGGCCCTGCTCTTGCAGAATAGCACCAAACCGAGCATCCGTTGGAGCTTGGACTACAAGTACGCTTATGACCTTTATTCTCGGCCCTTGCGGGATAGCTTGCGCCGTATGGGCATAAGCCACCTCAACCCCCAGTTTGATAGCGTATATGCCGTGCTTATTCAGCAGTACTGGGATTCCTTAGTAATCTGGCATCAGCTGGCCAGAGCGTATGCCGATAGTAGTCGGCGTTTCTGTGATACCTGTAGCAGCTTTCTCCTGCCTGGCACGCCGGAGTTCAACGCCGCCTTCCAACGTATCACCTCTAATCCATCCTTCCTGAGGGGTGGCAGCCGCTTCGTGGATAACTCCTCCCTTTACCACCTACAAGGCGCCTACGAGTGGAAACTCAGCGACCGTTTCACCCTCCACACCGGAGGCAATTACCGCTTATATCGGCCCCGCAGCTACGGCACCATCTTTGCCGATACGCTTATTGACCCGAATGACCCTTCCAAAGGCTACCGCCGCATCCAGCTGTATGAATGGGGGGTCTTTGCGCACTTAGAGACCCGCTGGCTGGATAATAGACTCCACCTCAACCTCGCCGCCCGCGCCGATGCCCAACAAAACTTCGTCCGAGAGCGTAACATTTTAGACCGCCCCTCCCTCCAAAAAACCCTACGCGCCTTGCGGTATAACTTCATCTACTCCCCTGCCATCATGATCACTTATGCGGTGCGGCCCTCGCATACGCTTCGGGCTACCTACACTTCGGCTCTGCGATACCCTACCCTCCAAGACCAGTACCTCTACTACAATGTCGGCCGTGCTATCCTCAAAGGCAACCCCAACGGCATGGGTAACATTATCCCCCTGGAAAACCTCTACGACTTCTTAGCCACCAACGACCAGCGCTATTTAGAGCCCATCTTCGTGCCGGGTGTGCGGCCTGAACGTCTCCGCACCTGGGAAATCGGCTACAAAGGCATCTGGAAAAACCGACTCTTCATTGACGCCGGCTACTTTTTCAGCTGGTACTGGGACTTTTTGGGCTTCCGCCTCGTCTCAACCGTGCCCGACCTCGTGGGCGGTACCCCCATCCAAATCTACCGCCTCTCCGCCAACGCCTCCGAAATCGTTACCACCCAGGGCTTTTCTGTGGGAGTATACTACTTTTTCGCGAAAAAATACACCTTTTCAGGTAGCTACACCTATGCCGTACTCAATAAAGGCGGTGGATGGATGAATGACCTGGCACGCTTCGGTAATCGTCTCTGGGGTAGAGCTGTCTTTCGGGAAATCCCGCCGCACACCGACCCTATCATTCCCGCCTTCAACACGCCCCCCCACAAATACAACCTGGGCCTCTCTGCCTCCGACCTCGTGAGCCGCATTACCCTCGGCGAAAAGACCTGGGAGATTCGCTATTGGGGCTTCGCAGTAACCTGGCGGTGGGTACATGGCTTCTGGTTTGAGGGGTCGCCGCAGTTTACAGGGTATGTGCCGGCGTATGGGACCCTGGATGCTCAGGTATCCCTTCGCCCCGCTAAAACGCCCGAAATCACCTACAAGGTGGGCGGAACCAACCTTTTGGGGCGGAGATTTTTCCAGGCCTATGGAGCGCCTTTCATCGGGCGGCTGGTGTATGCGGGCGTGTGGATAGACTTGTAGAGGGGAAAAGCCCACCGAAATAGGAGGAATGGAAGCAGATCGCCTGGCAGGACGATTCTACAGAAGGCAATCGGGAGCATACGCTGGGGACAGCACTCTCTGCTCACGGCACTAAAGGGCCTACCTATCCTGTCAACTCACGGCAGCCCAAGCCGAGGATTTTTACCCTCAAAGCGGAGGTAAGAATACCTTCTCTCATAACTGCTGGCATTTGCGTATATTTGGCGCCCATGCACTTGTCAAGCCTTTGGACGCTTGTAGGAAATTTAGCCCAATGGACCCTCTTGGGGCTGGTTGGAGGGGGTCGTCTCTACGCGCAGGCCCCTTCATGGGTCTGGGCAAAAAGCGCCGGCAACGCCAAGGGCCACAGCATCGCCGTAGATGCTAAGGGAAATGTGTATGTGACAGGTTATTTCGAAAGCGATAGCTTGACCCTTGGCTCTATAACCCTTAGAAGTGCCGGCGGAAAGGACATTTTCGTAGTAAAATACGATTCCAACGGTAAGGTGCTCTGGGCAAGAAGTGCCGGTGGAATGAATGATGATTATGGCGCAAGTATCGCCGTAGATGCCAGCGGAAACGTGTATGTGACAGGCTATTTCGAAAGCGATACCCTGACCTTTGGCACTATCACCCTTAGGAATGCCTTTGCCGAAAGAAAGAAGGCCATCATCGAGCAGCTCCATGCGAAGGATACTTCCCTAACGACCCTTATCCAGAAGGCCTTGGCAGGAGACCCTTCCGCCAAGGACCTTATTGAAAAAGCCTTTCCAGAAGACCCTTCCTTTAAGGAGCCCCTTAAAGACCTTATCGAAAGGACTTTGGCGGGGAACTCTTCCGCTAGAGACACTCTTGAGATGTTCTTGAGGTTGAGCATTTTCGCCAGAGGTTTTGTCACGCAAATGGCTGGGGGTATGTCCACACGGGACATTTTCATCGTGAAATATGATCCCAACGGCCAGCCGCTCTGGGCCACTAGCGCCGGCGGGGAGGATGATGACGAAGGCCGTAGTATCGCCGTAGATGCCAAAGGAAATGTGTATGTAACGGGCTACTTCAAAAGCGCTAACCTAACTTTTGGTTCTATTACCCTCGAAAATGCCGGTAAAGGCGGCGATGATAAGAGCTTTGAAGAGGACATTTTCATAGCGAAATACGACCCCAAGGGCCAGCTGCTCTGGGCTAAAAGCGCCGGCGGAGACGAAGAGGAAAGGGGCGAAGGCATTGCCGTGGACCCCAATGGAAATGTGTATGTAGCAGGCTACTTCCAAAGCGACGTCCTCTCTTTTGGCTCCGTCACCCTTAAAAAGGACTTCGAAATAGAGAACATCTTCATCGTGAAGTACGACCCCAATGGCCAGCTGCTCTGGGCTAAAAGCGCCGCCGGAAGATGCAGCGGAAATAGTGGTACTAGGATCATCGCCGTGGACCCCAGTGGAAATGTGTATGTAACAGGCTATTTTGAAAGCCCTATCCTCAGCTTTGACTCCATTACCCTCAAGAATGAGGGTGAAGAGAGGGATCTCTTTGTAGTGAAATACTCCCCTAACGGCCAGGTGCTCTGGGCAAAAAGCATTGGCGGAGAAGACTACGAAAGTGGCATAGGCATCGCCATAGATGCCCGCGGAAATGCGTATGTCATGGGCCATTTCTGCAGTGATAGGCTTACTATCGGCTCCACTACCCTCAGAAGGGCTGCTAATACCTCAATTATCAGAAAAGGTGATATACCCGGTGTAGCGAGCATGAGGGTGGGTGACATTAGAATACGGAGGAAGACATGGAACCAGGTCATTTGCGAAGGTGACATTTTCATCGTGAAATACAACCCTAACGGCCAAGTGCTCTGGGCAAAAAGCGCTAGCAGAAAGGGAACAAAAAGCGGCACAGGCCTCGCCGTGGACCCCAGCGGAAATGTGTATGTAACAGGTTGGTTTGAATCCGATGAGCTAATCCTCGATACTATCCGGCTCGAAAATAGAGGGCTCAATAGTATGTTTGTGGGGAAGCTGAAACTTTAGCCCTCATAGGATAGAGAGGGGGCCCGGCTTCCCTGAGCTTAGGTAGAAGGAACTCGCCCGCTCGCAATAGGAGAGGAGGGTTCTCTTATACGAAGGGCACTTTCCGGGGGTAGGAATCCCCCTACGCGTAAGTCATTCGGCCGCCGGCAAGACTGCCAAATACATTGAGATGCCGTGGGCAGCCTAAAGGCCTCTTTCCCCCCTCTAAGGCCTTTCCGCTGTATCTCATTCGCCAAGAATGCCGGGAAAGGAGTATGAATGGCTTTTTAGCTCACCCAGAAGAAAAGAAGGAGATGCCCCCTTGCCCTAATCCAGACCTGAAATATTTTGCTCCCAAACGCAGGTAAGAAGGTACAGCTTTGGAATCAGGAGCCTCTGCGTATATTTGAGGCATGCGCTTGTCAAGCCTTTGGACGCTTGTAGGAAGTTTAGCCCAATGGGCCCTCTTGGGGCTGGTTGGAGGGGGTCGTCTCTACGCGCAGGCCCCTTCATGGGTCTGGGCAAAAAGCGTCGGCAACGCCAAGGACCCCCGCATCGCCGTAGATGCCAGCGGTAATGTGTATGTAACGGGCAGCTTCTCCGACGATAGCCTGACCTTTGGCTCTATCACCCTCATCAGAAATAAGGAGACCACAGAGTTTATCCCAAGAGCGGACATGTTCGTAGTGAAGTACGATCCCAACGGCCAAGTGCTCTGGGCAAAAAGTGCTGGTGGAAGTGAGGATGAGTACGCCAGGGACATCGCCGTAGACGCTCGCGGGAATGTATATGTGATAGGTGAGTTCAAAAGCGATAGCTTGACCTTGGGTTCCACCACACTCAGACGCAAGGGTGAGGGAGACTTTTTCAGGAGGTCGGACATTTTTATAGTGAAATACGATCCCAACGGCCAGGTGCTCTGGGCAAAAAGCGCCGGCGGAGACCAAGCTGAGTATGCCTCCAGCATTGCCGTAGATGCCAGCGGTAATGTGTATGTGACGGGCTATTTCGTAAGCGATACCCTGACCTTTGGCCCTATCACCCTCAGAAATGTCGGCGGATTAGACATTTTCCTCGTGAAATACGATCCTAATGGCCAGGTGCTCTGGGCAAAAAGCGCCGGCACAAGCGAAGAGGGTAAAAGCCCGGTCTCCCACATAACCACCGTAGATGCCAGTGGCAATGTGTACTTAGCGGGCTCTTTTTCAAGCTCAACCCTCACCTTCGGCTCCACCACCCTGAGAAATGCCGGCGAATCAGACATTTTCCTCGTGAAATACGATCCTAATGGCCAGCTGCTCTGGGCAAAAAGCGTGGGCGGAGAAGGAAATGAAGAGCCCCGAGGCATCGCCGTAGATGCCCAAGGAAATATATACGTAACAGGCTATTTCGGGAGCTATAACCTGACCATCGGCTCTACCACCCTTAGAAATGCTAGGGGAACATGGGGCCACCCATTTGACATTTTCGTCATGAAATATGGTCCCAACGGCCAGGTGGTATGGGCCAAAAGCATCGGAGGATGGGGAGACGAAGGTGGCGAAGACATCACCGTAGATGCCAGCGGAAATATATATGTAACAGGCACTTTCTGGAGCGATAGCCTAATGTTCGGCTCCACCATCCTGAGGTTCGGTACCAATGTATGGGGCCGAGCCACCATCACTGTTGGTGACACCCGGTACGTTTTTGTGGGTGCCATTTTCGTAGTGAAATACAATCCCAATGGAGAGGTAGTTTGGGCAAAAGGTATAAGTGGAGAGGAGCTTTATAGCCAAGGCATCGCGGTGGATGCCCGCGGAAGTGTATACGTAATAGGCCACTGTGGAAAGGAAAGCCTAACCCTTGATGGCATTGAACTCAAGAATACTAATAAATCAATAGGCCTGTTCGTGGGGAAGCTAAAGCCTTAGCTCTCCTCCGGACGAGGCCTGCTTCCCTCCAAAGTCAGCCGTAAGTAGGACCCCCTCCCCAGACGGTTTGAGAGGCTGAATGCTCTATTCTATGCCTTCAACGCATTTTTTTGCGGGCGAGAGCACATGCCACGAGCCTACCCTCCCCCTCTTTGTCAAGGGTGCCAGAGCCAGAACAACCCTTTTAGCTCGCTCCCTAACAGGACAATAAAAAAGAGGCCGCCCAATACCGACCCGAAACTTTCGCTCGTAAGACAGAGCTCATGATACCCTAAAGGCTGGGTACTTTGGACAAAAACCATCGGCAAAAGCTATGGTGCAGGCATTGCCGCAGATGCCAGCGGAAACGTATACCTCATAGGACCCGTAGGGAATAGCCCCTCGCTCTACGTTGATTGCCCTACGGGCGAGCCGAAAAGGAATAGGTCCCTTTTGACCCGATTAGTGGGTATGTTCGTGGGCAAGTTGACGCCTTAGTCCACCCAAGGTACCCAGCCGACGCATCCCTCCCGCCAAAGCCAGACAGAAATGGGTCGGTCTGCGGGGGAGGTGTAATACCAGTTCAATGCAAAGAGTTTCTGAATGCGGGGCAGTGGTATTTTGTGGGGCCGCCGCCCGCCTACGGCGGGCGGCGGCCCCACCCAATACCACCGACCCGCATCCAGAAAAACTCTTCGCATCAAATTGGTATCCCTACCGACACCCGGCGTCCAAACCATCAGCCATGTCCGAATCCTTCCAGAGCAAGTAGGAGTTTTTTCGCATATTTGTGCTATGCGTTTTTGGGCATGGGGCGTGTGGATAATTGGGCTTGCTTGGGCGCAAGAATGTGGCATCATCTATATTTCTCCCACGGGAGCCAATAGTGGTCCAGCCGGCACCCGAGCTAATCCTGCCAGTCTAAGCTATGGACTCTCGCTGATTTCGCCTCAAGCTCGCTACCTGAGATTGGCTGCGGGGAATTACTCCATTGACGAGCCTATCACGCTTACCATAGATAGCATCATTATAGAGGGGGGTTATCTTCCGTCGCAAGGGTGGAAAAAGTCCAACACAGCCATTACGAAGATTATCCGCACCGCTGCGAATGTGGAGCCTGCACCTCCTCGTTTGACGGCTATACAGGCTATTGGGCGGAGGGGCTTTCGTTTGCAAGACTTAGAGATAGAGGTGGCGGATGCGCCGGGCCCGGGTATCTCTACTTATGGGGTGTATTTGCGGCAATGTCGGGATTATGTGGTGGCTCGCTGTAAGATTCATGCGGGTAAGGGCGGTGATGGTATTAATGGCACCCCCGGTCAGAACGGGGCGGCTGGGGCGCCGGGAGCTCCTGGTGGCTTAGGCTGTCAGCGATGTGATCCCACTACACCACCTTATACTAACTTAGGTGGTGCAGGTGGCAGTAGCTGGTCAGGGGGCAGTCGTGCGGGCGGCAATGGTGGCAATGGCGGCGCCCGCGGCACCGGCACAAACTGTGTCTTTTGCAGCCTCTGCGATCCGAGCATCATTTCAGCTCCCGACGGCCAAAATGGCCAGAACGGTAACGGCCCTGGCGGCGGCGCCGGCGGCGCCGGTAAGCCCGGCCTCTGTTACTGCACCAACGGCCTAAACGCCACCGACGTCATTAATTTCTTCAATAACTGCCCGACTCTCTTTACCGATCCGGCCCATACAGGCGAAGACGGCCAACCTGGACAAGACGGAGAGGATGGACAAGACGGACAAGATGGCGTTGCACAGTTTATCGGGGGTTACTTTGTCCCGCAGGATGGTACGGATGGGACCGACGGTACGGATGGAAGTGGAGGCGGTGGCGGTGGCGGTGGCGGTGCGGTAGGATGCATTCCGGGCTTTGGAGGAGTCACCTACGACTGGAATAGTCCGGGGGGTGGGGGTGGTGGCGGCGGCGAAGGAGGCCAGCGCGGTACTGGCGGCACTAAGGGCACGGGCGGAGGAGGGAGCTTCGCCGTGTTCCTCTGGGATAATGGCCCCAATGGCCTCTTTAAAGACTGTCGGCTCTCTACGGGAGGGCCGGGGGCTCCTGGTCTGGGAGGAGCTGGGGGACTTGGCGGAGCGGGCGGCCTAGGCGGCCTCCCCGGCAATGATCGCCTTCTCAATGGAGGGCGGGCCGCCGGCTGCGAAGGCGGGGCAGGTGGCCGCGGCGGAAACGGCGGCCGTGGCGGAAACGGCGGCCGTGGCGGAAATGGCTCCCCAGGCATCGCCGCCACCCTCTACGAATACACCACCCCCACCAGCTACCCAGCCATCATCCAAAACTCCTACAACCCCTTAGAACCCCCTATTCTCATTGATAATATTCCTGCTTGTACCTATCAGCCTGTCACCCTCTCCACCAGCGCCCCCGGCAGCTACTTTGTCTGGAATACAGGCGGAGACCCCGCCGCTATCGTAGCTTCCTCAGGTACCGTCTCTTATCCCGCCACCGGCGCTAAAACCCTCTCCCTCCTCGTAGATGGCCTCCCCTATACTTACACCGACTTTGTTCTCATCACTAAGTCAAGCCCCCTACCTGTCATCAATGCTTCTACCATCAGCACCTGCGTAGGCACACCTGTCTCCTTTTCTACTCCCGTTACTGCAGACGGCTATGAGTGGAGCTTTCCGGGCGGCAGTCCGGCCTCTGCTACCACCCAAAATCCCCCTCCTATCACCTACTCCACGCCCGGCCTCTACTGGGCTAAGCTCCGCCTCCAAACTAACTGCTGCGGGTGGTCCCCCTGGGATAGCGTCCCCGTTTATGTCGTGAGCCAACCGCAACCCACCTTGCCGCCCGATACCGTCCGCTGCCAAACCGACCCCCCTATGACCCTCTCTATCTCAGCCCTTCCCGGCGCTACCATCAGCTGGTACTACAACGGCTCCCTCGTCGCCACTAACACCACCCAGTACACCACCACAGGCGCTGGACAATATGTCGTTATCGTCTCCTACCCCGGAGGCTGTGAGGGCCGAGACACCTTCAACCTCTCGCTTGTCCCTAATATCCCCGTCAACTTAGGTCCTGACCGAGAGCTCTGCGCCGGCGATCCCCCACCTCTCCTGGATGCAGGCATACCCGGCGCCCAGTACCTCTGGACCCTCAACGGCGTCCCCATCGCCACCTCCCAAACCCTCCTCGCCACCCAAAGCGGCACCTATGCCGTCCTTGTCTCCAATGGCCTGGGATGCTCAGGACAAGACTCCATCACTATCACTTATACAACCTTCACTGTGGACCTCGGCCCTGATATCACTTTATGTGCGCCGACGGTTACCCTGGACGCAGGTCCCAACGCCACTTCCTGCCAGTGGTTCCTCAATGGCAGTCCTTATCCAGCGACAGGCTGCCAGATTACTACCTCTACCAGTGGCACTTACACCGTTATCGCGCAGAATGCGAACGGCTGCACCGCTTCTGACCAAATTCAGGTGACCTTAGGAAGTCCTCTCACCGCCCTCTTTAGTGGACCAGCTACAGGGCAGGTCGGACAGCCCCTTACCTTCACCGACCTTACTACCCCAACCCCCACGTCTCGCACTTGGAATTTTGGCGATGGCACACCCCCCGTCTCCAACATCCCCAATCCCACCCACACCTACACCCGAGCCGGCACCTTCCCAGTCGTCTTAGCCGTCAGCAATGGCCTCTGCAGCGATACAGCCGTACAATATGTAGATGTCCGCTGGGATTGCGCACAGCTTACCTTACGGGCGGCCTTCAGCGCTAATCCCAACCCCATAGATTTGGCAAGCGGCGGTACCGTGTTCTTTACTAACATCTCTACGGGCGCTACCTCCTACTGGTGGCACTTTGGCGTAGGCAATGACACCAGCACCGCCACTAACCCCTCTTACGTTTACACTGCCCCCGGTCTCTACACCGTTACCCTCGTCGCCCGAAACTACAACTGCACCGACACCGCCCGCCAGAATATCTCTGTGCTGCGGGCCGAGCCCTCCGCCCTCCACACCGGCCCCGAAAGTCTCCTCTTAGTTTACCCCAACCCCGTCTCAGACTACCTTTTCCTAAAAGCTCAGCCGCCTTATCACCTTAGAAGCATAACGCTACACAACCTTTTGGGACAAACCCTCTGGACTCTCTTCCCCAACGGCCAAGAGACTGTAAAGATAGACTTTACCTCCCTGCCTTCGGGGCATTATCTCTTGGTGGTGAGTTTGGTAGAGCGGGCCGAGCCCCTCTACTTGCGGATATGGCATCCGTGAGCACTTCTTATACCTGGCATACCCCCCTCAAATACCTCAAGGGCTTAGGTCCTCGCCGCGCCGAAATCCTTGAAAAAGAAGCTAAACTCTTCACTTGCGGTGACCTCTTAGAGTACTATCCCCGCAAGTACTTAGACTACAGCCGTATTACCCCCATTGCGCAGGCCCTCTTAGACCAAGAGCAGGTTTTCCGAGGAAGGCTCGGCGCTTTCCGCGTGCGCATCTCCCCCAAAAGAAACGCCTCCCTCCTCACAACCACCCTCTACGATGGCACCGCCTGGATGGAACTCGTCTGGTACCACCAATGGCACTGGATAAGAGAACAGTTCTCCGAAAACCAGGAAGTTCTCGTCATTGGCAAACCCACCTACAAAGGAAACACCCTTCAGCTCTCCCACCCCGAAATTCTGCCTCTACGAAGCGATACCGACATCCAAAAACTCTTAGCCGTCTATCCCGTTTATCCACTTACCGAAGGCCTGCGCAAAGCCGGCCTGACCCATAAACGTTTCCGTATGATTTTTCAAGAGCTGTTTCAAAGGCTGCATTTGGACCTGAGCGATCCTATTCCGCCAGCTATTCGGCAGCGCTACGACCTTATGGAAATCAGGGACGCCTACCGCGCCATGCATCTCCCCACTACGCTGGAAGAGGCTCAACGGGCCACTATGCGGTTCAAGTTTCAAGAGTTTTTCCTTTTGCAGGTGCTTTTAGCCCAACGGAAACGCCTCCTCAAAAGCGAATACACGGCTCCTGCTTTTACCCACGTGGGGCCGCTGGTGGAGGAGTTTTACCATCGTCATTTGCCTTTCCAGCTGACGGAGGCCCAAAAACGCGTCATCCGAGAAATTCGCCGTGACTTAGGTCAGCCCGTACCCATGAACCGCCTCATTCAGGGCGATGTAGGAAGCGGAAAAACGATCGTAGCGCTTTTTGCGGCCCTGATTGTAGTGGGGAATGGTTACCAAGTGGCGCTCATGGCCCCCACCGAAGTCTTAGCCGAGCAGCATGCCCGATCTTTTCGGCGATGGCTCTCCCCCATGGGAATCCCCGTAGGCCTCCTCACAGGAGGAATATCAGCCGCCCAGCGCAAAGACATCTTAAGGCGGCTGGAAAACAACGAACTCCCTATCGTCATCGGCACCCACGCCCTCTATCAAGAGAATGTTACCTATGCTCGGCTCGGCTTGACGATCATTGACGAACAGCACAAGTTTGGCGTTCGCCAGCGAGCGCTCCTCTGGGAAAAAGCCCACCCCCATCGCCCCCACAACCTCCTCATGACGGCTACCCCTATTCCCCGAACTCTCGCCCTCTCCCTCTATGGCGATGTAGATGTATCTATTATTGATGAGCTGCCGCCTAACCGCCAACCCGTTAAGACCCTCGTATTCGCCTATCACCAGCGCCCACAAGCCTGGCGCCTCCTACAAGAAGAACTCCAAAAAGGCCGCCAAGCCTACATCATCTACCCATTAGTGGAAGAGTCCGAAAAGCTGGACCTTCAAGCCGTAGAAGTGGGCTACCAGGAAATCCAAAAGGCCTTTCCGCAGTATAAGGTCGGGATGATTCACGGCAAAATGAGCAGCGAGCGCAAAGAGCACGAAATGGCCCGCTTCAAAAGCGGCCAAACCCAAATCCTGGTAGGTACAACCGTTATTGAGGTAGGCGTAGATGTACCCAATGCCACGGTGCTGATTGTGGAACATGCGGATCGGTTTGGGCTTTCGCAGCTTCATCAGCTTCGGGGGCGGGTGGGTCGCGGCAGCTATCCCTCTTATGCCGTGTTCATAGCTTCTCGGGACGTCTCGGAGCAGGCCACAGAACGCCTGCGGGCCCTCCAAACCTACCAGGATGGCTTCAAAATTTCCGAAATAGACCTTAAGATGCGCGGCCCCGGCGACTTTTTAGGGACGAAGCAGAGCGGCCTGCCTGAATTCCGCATTGCCGACATTGTGGAGGATGGGGAAATTCTAAGAGCCGCCCGAGAAGCCGCCTTCACCCTCATAGAAGAAGACCCCCTGCTTCAATCCCATCCCCCCCTCCAAGCCCACTTGCACCACTACATCAAGCGCTACGGATTGGAATTCTTCACGACCTAGTACATTTCCCATTATAGACCGGCGGCCACCCCGCCCCCCGCGCGGGGCGCCGCGGCGCGGGTCGGGCCCCCCCCCCGCCGGGGCGGCACCCCCCCCCCCCCCCCCCCA
>Ga0079997_105067_pt1 | contig 13795 bp, 6 predicted proteins | sample PerSpoCPS_CMetaG_FD_69200 | JGI IMG/M metagenome (GOLD analysis project Ga0079997, IMG submission 69200) | Archaeal communities from Yellowstone National Park, Wyoming, USA - Perpetual Spouter C (PS_C) MetaG (SPADES assembly) (version 2) | ecosystem: Environmental > Aquatic > Thermal springs >... | reverse complement strand
AACTGAACGGTGGGAGGACGCCTACGCCCGTTGCGCTCCGTCCTTTCAGGGGCAGCTGGGCGGGCCGGAGGAGCTGGCCCGGCGGCATGGGGGCGATCGCCGGCCGGTCGAGTGGTCTTTCCCCCGCTGGAGCGTGGAAGTGAAGAATGGGGTCCGACAGGCCCATCTGGAAGGAACTCTTACGACGGCGAGCGGGGAGAGGTTTGCTTTCTCCATTGAGCTCCGCGCTCGCTCAGTCGAGTCCGGCGAGGTATGGGAGGTCAGCGCGTTCACGACGGAGTGAAGAGGGGCGTCGACCGGAGTCCAGGCCTGAGTTGGGACAGATGGAGGGGGCGTGGAAGGCGGCCCGCGCCGCGCCCACGAGGGCCCGCCGCTCCCGTCTTGAAACCGACCCCTTCCGCTTCCGCAAGACGAACCGGCCGGAATCCCACGCCCCTCTTCCCTTCCGTCGCCTCCGGCGGCCCATGCAGAAAGTCCCTCCGCTGCTCTCCCGCCCGCGACCCGATGGCATAGATGATCCGCGGCCAGGCGATCCCCTTCATATCCTCTGGACGGGTTCATCGGGCGCTCCCGGCCCCACAGGCTCCTCCGGTCCCGGAACGCCTCCTCGATCTTCATCCGCTTCCAGGTAGATCCGCAATGCTTTCTCCGGACCCGGGTTGCTTCCTAAAAGGGCTCTGCAAGCGCCCACCTCCGGATGCCGATCCCACCGGGGATGGCGTGTCCGCGATGCGGGGCGGCCCGAAGCAGCCGCCCGAAGCTCCGGGTCCGGCCATCCGGCAGCAGGCCCCATTGGAGGTCCAGAGAGCAGCGTTTTTCCCGGCGTCCGTGCGACCCATGAGGAGGTCCCCCTTCTCCCCCATCCCGACTTACGTTCGAACCTCAGGAACATCCCTTGACGTTTTGAAACATCGAGATTAGCATGGAGGTGGAAGTCAGGTTCCCCCTCTCCGGCTTGGACGAGCGTGGGGGAGAGATGGGCGTTAGAGGCGTGGGTTCCCCGTTCCTGGATGGAATGCGCCCCGGGGGCGGCGTGAGCGGGCCGCTCAGGGAAAGCCTCCTCGCGGATCCTTTCCTCGCTATGCTTCACCGGAGGTTCCTATGAAGACCGCTGGGCCTCAGTGGGGGGTTAAAGTTCAGGTCAGGAGACCCGACGGGCGCGGGGAGGATCCGATGGGCGTCAGAGAGGCGGGCTTCGGGTTCCCCGATGGGATGGGCCCCGGCGCGCGGGCGAGCGGGCCCTGGTGGGCGTCTCCGGCAGGCGATCCTCGGACGCGGAAGGTCCCCGCGGCGAAGGCCTCGATGGGGGTTGTTCCGGGTTCCCTCCGATTGTTCCGCTCTCCGGAATCTCCCGTTTGGTGAGGAGGTGGAGCCATGAAGGGGATGAAGCCGATGTGGGGGCGGTGGGGGTTAGTGGGTTTGGTGGCGGCCCTGATGGCGGCGCTGGCGGGTTTGGGGTCGGGGGGTCGGGGCTTGGGGGCGCTGGCCCAGGGCGGCTCCAACGTGGAGCTGGTGGGGCAGATTGGGGGGGCGGTCTTAGCGGTGGCGGTGCAGGGGCGGTATGCGTATGTGGGGGTGGGGCCGTGGCTGGTGGTGGTGGACGTGGGGGATCCGGCCCGCCCGGTGGCGGTGGGGCGGACGGGGGTGCTGCCGGGTGTGGTGCGGGGCGTGGCGGTCTCGGGATCGTATGCCTATGTGGCGGATGGGGATGCGGGCCTTCGGGTGATCGATGTTTCGGATCCTTCTTCTCCACGGGAGGTGGGCTTTTATGACACGCCGGGGTTTGCCTTTGGCGTGGCGGTCTCGGGAACGTATGCCTATGTGGCGGATTGGGATGCGGGCCTTCGGGTGATCGATGTTTCGGATCCTTCTTCCCCTCGGGAGGTGGGCTTTTATGACACGCCGGGGGATGCCCGTGGCGTGGCGGTCTCGGGATCGTATGCCTACGTGGCGGATTATTGGGCGGGGCTTCGGGTGATCGATGTTTCGAATCCTTCTTCTCCTCGGGAGGTGGGCGCTTATGACACGCCGGGGTGGGCCCGGGGCGTGGCGGTCTCGGGGACGTATGCCTACGTGGCGGATGATACAGCGGGGCTTCGGGTGATCGATGTTTCGAATCCTGCTTCTCCACGGGAGGTGAGCTTTTATGACACGCCGGGGGGTGCCTCTGGCGTGGCGGTCTCGGGATCGTATGCCTATGTGGCGGATGGGGATGCGGGCCTTCGGGTGATCGATGTCTCGAATCCTTCTTCCCCTCGGGAGGTGGGCTTTTATGACACGCCGGGGTGGGCCCGGGGCGTGGCGGTCTCGGGGACGTATGCCTATGTGGCGGATGGGGGAGTTGGTTTGGTGATTTTGCGGTTTTTGGGGGCGGGGGGGACGCCGACCCCGACGCCGACGGGGACCTCCACGCCGACGCGAACCCCGACGGCCACCTGGACCCCCACGCCGACGCCGACGGGGACGCGGACCCCGACGCCCACGCCGACGCCGGATCCCCGGCTGGTGGAGGCGATTAACCGGCTGACCGACACCGGCATCGCCGCGCTGGATCAGATCAAGGCGGACGGCTTTGCGGTGGCCGCCCATACGGATTACTTCTGGCAGAGCCTCGGCGAGGATCGGCCCCGGCTGGCCATGGACGTCCTCTTCGGGGCCCTGGATGTGGTGGGGGGTGTGGTGCAAACCGCCTCCCAGGTCTTCATTCGGCCATCGGTGCTGCTGGCCTGTCCGGGCTGCTATGGCCCCGGGGCCTGGAACGTGCGATTTACCGCCGAACATCCGATGGCGGCGGCGCTGGTGGAGGAGCTGCTGGAGGCGGTGAATTCCCCGACGAGGGATCTGGTGGCGGAGCTGCTTCCCTGGCGCGGGATTCGGTATGTGGCGGCGCCTTTGCTGAATATGGGGATTCGGTCTGTGGAGAAGCGGCTGGCGGTGGAGGCCTGGCGGCGGCTGGCGGGGCAAGGGGATGGGATGATGAGGTGGGTGGCGCCGAGCCTGGCGGAGGGGGCGGACCAGGCGGCGGCGCTGCTGGATCGGGAGCGGCGGGCCCTGCTGGGGCGGCTGCCGGCCCTGAGTCCGGCGGAGCGGGAGGCCTGGCTGCGGGATCTGGCCCTGCGGGAGGGGGCGGTGAGGATGCAGGCGCGATGGCTGGAGGCCACCCGGCTGACGCTGGAGTCCCTCCGGGCCGTTCGGGAGCAGGGGCAGCGGCGCGGGATGCTGGAGCTGGGGCTGCGGCTGGCGGCGAGGATGCTGGCCCTGCATCTGGATGGGCCCGGGGCGCTGCTGGTGGGGGGCTCGCTGGGGACGCTGGATGCGTATATGAGCGGCAAGCAGCTTCAGGAGGACCAGCTGGCCTATAACATCGGGGTGGGCGGGCTGGGGACTCGGGCGCCGGATGGGATGGGGCAGGTGATGATGACGGTGCTGAGCGGGCTGCGGCGGCTGGGGCGGGGGGAGCCGGCCGGGGGGGCGGCCGTGGTTGTGGAGGAGGTCCGGCATGTGAGCGAGGGGCGGTCGGTGTGGCTGGGGCTGAAGTGGGAGGAGCGGGCGGCCTACAGCGAGCTGACCTTGCGCAACACCGGGAGCCAGCCGACCACGTATCGGGTGGTGGCGAGGTATCTGGCCGATGTGAAGCGGCTGGGGCTGCCCTGGGCCGGGCTGTTCCTGGAGGAGGAGGGAGCTCTCCGTCTGGAGCCGGGGGAGCGGGGGGTGGTGCGGATCCGGTATCTGCGGCCGACGGAGCAGGGTCCCCAGGGGATCAGTCCGCGGGAGGGCTCCGACATCGCCTTCACGGTGCTGGGGACGACGGAGGCCGGGACCTATCTGACGAGCTTCACGGTCAGCCCATGGCGGCCCATCCGCCAGGCGGTTTCCGGGGCGGGACTGGGGGCTCAGCCGGCCGCGGGCGAGGGGGAGGCGGTGGACCCGCTGCTGGCGGGGTATGGGGTGGGCTCCCCCTGGGGGCAGCGGCATCAGGTCTTTCTGGTGGCCCGCAATCCGCTGACGGTGTCGGTGGAGGTGACGGTGACGCAGCCGCTGACGGGGGGGATTGAGCTGCTGGACGCCGGCGGGGCGGTTCGGCAGGGGGATCGGCTGGTGTGGACGGCGACCCTGGGGCCGGAGGCCGGGGAGGTGTTCAGCTTCACGTTCCGCTTCCCGGCGGTTCCGGGGACGGTGGGGTGGCTGCCGGCGGCCACCCTTCGGCTGCGGGAGCCGGCGGGGGGTCATCAGGAGGAGATCCAGGGCAACCCCATCCGCTTCGAGGCCCTGTGGCCGGTGGAGATCCGGCGGGCGGTGCCTTCCTGGGTGGCGCCGGGGGTGGCGGCCTCGGGGGTGGTGACGATCGCCAACCGGTCGGCGCAGGCGGTGGAGGGGACGGTGCGGATTCGGGTGCGGGAGCCGGAGGGGGAGGGGGTGCGGCATCAGGAGGACCTGGCCTTCCGCGTGGGGCCGGGGGAGACGGCGACCCTTTCGTTCGCCTTGCCGGCGACGCTGAGCAAGGGCGCCTATAGGGTGGAGGGGGAGCTGGAGGCGGCCGGGGCGGTGGAGACGGTGTTTTGGGATCGGCTGCAGGTGGGGCTGCCCGGTCCGGCGCTGGGGTATGAGGTGGCGCCGGAGGGGCTGGTGGAGCCGGGGGCGGTGCTGACGTATACGGCGCGCTTCACCAACACGACGGGGGTGGATCTGGCGGGGGCGGTGGTGACGGCCAGCGTGCCGGCGCGGACGCGGGTGCTGGCGGTGAGCCCGGGCGGGGTGGTGGAGGGGGAGACCATCCGCTGGGCGCTGGGGACGGTGGGTCGGGATGAGGGGGTGGAGGTGGGCTTTCGGGTCCAGGTGAGCGCGGAGCCGCTGGGGGCGGGGCAGCGGGTGCTGCTGACCAGCCGGGCGGTTTTGACGGCGGAGCCGATCCTGCCGGTGACGGCGTCGGAGGCGTGGGTCCTGCTGCAGGGGCCGCCGTTGTATTCGCTTTATCTGCCGCTGGTGCTGCGGGACCGGTAGGAGCCGAGCGGACGGCGTTCGATCGGAGCCTGAGGCGAGAAGGACGGAGCCGGGATTCCCTTCGGGGGAGGCTCCGCGAGCCTCTATGCTCGGAAGAGGAGGTGCGCGATGGCGAAGCGTCGATCTCTTTCTCTTCTCTCCGGTCTGAGTCTTGCCGCCGGCCTTTTCCTGGCCCTCCTGATCCTGGGCCGGGGGCCGGCGGGCGCTGCTTCCGAGGCCGCGCCGCCGGCCCCGGCGGAGGCCGAGCGGGTCTTCATCGCCCTCCCGGCGCCGCCTCCGGAGGCGATGGCGGAGGCCGAGCGAGGGGACGGCCTGAGCGGGGAGGCGGCCATGCTCCGGCTGGCCGAGGCCGCCGCCCGCCCGCTGCGGGAGATCCTGGAGCGGCTGCAGCGGGCGGGGCAGATCGAGGGCTTCCGCCTGCGCCCGGATCTGTTCGCCGTGGAGGTGCTCCGGCCGGCTCCGGGGGCTCTGGAGGCCCTGTCCCTGCCGGCGGGGGCGGCCCTCGTTGAGGGTCCGCAGGCGCTGGCCTGCCTGCGGCAGGACGCCGAGGCCTTGCGGGCGCAATGGGAGGCCCGGCGTGCGCGGCCGGCGGTCGAACGGATGGGGGCGGCCGCCCTCTCGGCCCAGGCTACCAACCCCAGCATCGACGTCTACGCACCCCCGGACGCCTCGTACACCTACGTGACCGGGCGGACCGACCCCAACGCGAGCGTCCGCATGCGGATCTATCGGGGTGGCCAGCTGATCGTCGAGCGCTGGGCATATAGCGACTCAGACGGAGATTATTCCTTCTATCCGATGTGGCTGGGCTCCTCTTGCGGGGGCGGGTCCGGCTATGACTGGACGTTGCGGCCGGGGGATGAGGTGGAGGTGGCGGTAGGGGACCGGGCGGTCCGCACGGTGGTGGCTTATGTGCAGGCCTGGGCCGACCCCCAGAGCGATACGGTGGCCGGGCGCACGGATCCGGGCCGCGCCGTGGAAGCGGCGCTGCGGATCCCCGACGCCTCCCTGTGCAGCTGGACGCCGGTGACCCGCACCGGCGCCGTCGACGGGGCTGGGAATTTCTCCATCCCCTTCCCCGACTTCGACGGCCAGGCGTGGGGTTTCGTTTACGCCCGGGACGGGAACGGCAACAGCACCTTCGTAGCTGTCCGGGCCTTCCACCTGGAGGCCTGGGTGAGGGGCAGCTCCGTCTCTGGCTTCCTTCGCCCGGATGTCGACTTCACCGCGGCGGTGTGGCGGGGCAGCGCGGTGGTGACCCAGACCGTCGGGCGGACCGGCAGGAGCGACGGGTTTTTCTGGTGGTGGTTTGGCTTCCCGCTCCAATCCGGGGATGTGATCTCGGTCACCGGGGGCGGCGTCACCCTGCGGCTGACGGCGGTGGATCTGCGGCTGTCCTTCGATCCGGCCGCCAACCGGGTCTCGGGCGTCACCGCGCCGAACCGCCGGGTTCGGATCAACTTCTACAAGTCGACGTATTACCCGGTGGCCACCGCGTGCAACTACGGCTCCGAGTGCCGGGGCGTCGTCAGCGACGCCGCGGGGAACTTCACCGCAACCTCCACCCTGGACCTGGTCCGGGGCGACGCGGTCGACATCCGGATCCTGGATTCGGAGGGCAATTCTCAACACGCCGGCCGTTACGTTCCCATCATCATTCTGGAGCTTCGCTCCCGACCATGGGGCAGCTCCGAAATCCGCGGTTACTGGGGCGATCCCTCCGCCACTTCGGTGACGGTCACCCTTCGCGCTCCTGATAACACCATCAAATACCAGGAACTCACTAGTCCAAGCGAGTCGAACGGTTACTTTTCAGCGTGGCTTGGGTCGTGGGTGAGCATGGCGGCGGGGGATCGGGTGGAGGTCACGGACGGTCGGATCACCGAGACCACTACGGTGCCCGTGCTGACCGCCCGGCTGGACGGAGCGGCCCGGCAGCTGCGGGGGCAGGCGGGCCCCGGCCGGGTGGTGGCCTACCTCCGGGATTACCGGCCGGAGAGCCTCTACTATGGATCCTCGTGGCCCGGCTACTTCCCCTTCTGCGCGGAGGGCCCGGTCAGCGGCGGGGCCTATGCCCTCTCCTTCCCTTCCTCTGCCCAGGTGGGCGGGATGGACGGGGCGGATTTCTGGGCCTTCGGGAGCGACGGCCACGCGGCCACTTTTTACGAAGCCTACTATACCACTCCCTTCCCGGGCCTTTATTTCTCCTCCATCCAGGCCTTCACGGTGTGGGCGCGGCAGGACGGGCAGAGGCTCTGGGGGGTGGTCGGCGTGGCGCCGGTGACGACCTCCCTTCCGGTCACCATCACGGTGCGGCGGGGCGCCGCCGTGCTGACCTCCACCGTCGCGACTGCCGATCCGGCCTTCGACCTCTCCCTGGGCGTGGCGATGCAGGAGGGCGATGTGATCGAGGTTCGCACGGGGGCCGGGGAGGAGGCGAGCGTGACGGTCCCCCGCCTCACCGTGGCGCGGGACACGGCCCGCCAGGAGATCTACGGCCAGGCCCTGGCCGGGAAGTATGTTCAGGCCTTCGCCGTCCGCTGGCGCTGGGGTTATCCTTACGAATACAAGGCCCGGAGCGTCCGGGCGGGCTCGGATGGGAGCTACCGGGCGGGCTTCTCGGATCTTTTCTGGTCCAACTGCGATCCGGTTCGCCTCGATCACCGGTGCGTGCGGGGGCGGGCGGATTTCATCAACGAGCAGGGCCACACGGTGTCGGTTTGGGAGCCTGCTCCGCCGCCTCTCGGCCCCGACGCGTATGAGCCGGACGACACGGCGGCGCAGGCCCGACCGTATACGGGGATCCAGCTGCACACCTTCCACACGGTGACGGACACGGACTGGATCACCTTCACCGTGCCGGCGGCGGACCTCGCTCAAGGGGTCCCCTACCTCATCCGGCTCTCTGACGGCTATGTGTATGGATACATCCGCGTCTATACGAATACCGCGTATAGTCCCATTATCGAGGGATGGTTCGGCACCTGGGGCGGGAGCTGGGGGGTGAGCTGGACGCCGCCGGCCGCGGGGACCTATTACCTGCAGCTGGAAGCTCTTGGCGGCGGCCATTGCGATGCGAGCTATCGGCTGCTGATCCTCCCGGTGCGGAGCCGGATCTATCTGCCTCTGATCATGCGCAACTTCTCCAGCCGGTGAGGCCGCGAGCGGGGCGGGCCGGCATCCTGAAAAGCCGGCCTGCCCCCTCCGGAAGGGGCGGACCATGCGAAGAGGATGGTGGATCGCGCTGATATTTGTCCTTTCATGGGGCCCGGCGCGGTCGGGCCTTTCCGTTTCGAGCCCTCAAGCGGCTGCTTCCTCCTCCATCGGCCTTATCGCGCGCCTTTCAGGCCCTTCGACCCGCGCGGTGGCGGCGGCGGGTTCCGTTCTCTATGCAGGCATGGATCGCAAGGTGGTGGCCGTGGATGTCGCGGATCCGGCGCGGCCGACCGTGCTGGGGGAGAGCATGGAGTTGGCCGGGGCGATCACAGGCCTCGCCGTCGGCCCTATCGTTTATGCGACGGCTGGAGACGCAGGGTTATATCTGCTGGATTTCCAGCCCCCTGCGTCCCCCCGGATCCTTGGGTTTGTGGACACTCCCGGATGGGCCTATCGTGTGGCAGCCTCTGGATCTTACGCCTATGTGGCAGATGGATCCGCAGGGTTGCGCATCATCGATGCGCGCAACCCGTCCAATCCTCAGGAAGCGGGGGCTTATGATACCCCGGGGATCGCCTATAGCGTGGTGGTCTCAGGATCCTATGCCTACCTGGCAGATGGTCCGGGGGGAGTTCGGGTGCTTGACATTTCGGATCCCTCCGCTCCTCGTGAGGTGGCCGCCATTTCCACCCCTCAGCCGGCTCGGGATCTGGCTCTGATAGGATCCCGTCTGGCCGTCGCCCTGGGGTGGGAGGGATGGGGCGATCCGTTGCCGGAGCAACCGGATCTTCTCCTCCTAGAGCTCTCCGTCCCCTCCTCTCCTCAGGTTGTTGCTCGTCTCAGGACCGCCGGCTCCGGCCGGGCTGTCGCGGCCGAGGGGCCCTGGATTTATTTGGGGACGTGGGAGGGTGTGCAGGCGGTTCGAGCTACCTTGCAGGCTTCTTTGATGGAGTGGGGGAGGAGGACCATAGGAACTGTGGCGGATCTGGCGGCTGGAAGCGGTTATCTGTATGCGGCGATCTCGGGCGGAGCCACCGGAGTGGCGATCTTGCGTATTGGAGAATGGGGCGATTCGCCTGTCTTGACTCCCATCGGCCAATTTGGAGGAAGGGCATGGCGGGTGGTCCATCAAGGATCACAAATTTATCTGGCTGTCCGTCCCTTTAAAGTTTGGCGGGTGGACGGCTCCGATCCGACCCGGCTTCGGGAGACAGGTCAGCGATTGCTATCGGGAACCGTCTGGGATCTTTTGCTATCCGGGGATCGTCTGTATGTGGCTGCCGGACGGGCTGGCTTGCGCATTCTGGATGCGGCGGATCCCTCGCTCCGGGAGGTCGGCGGGATAGACACACCAGGGGAGGCGGTGGGGCTGGCGGCGATGGACCGCTATATCCTTATAGCGGATGGGCCAGGCGGTCTTCTGGTGATCGATCCGGAAGACCCTCAAAGGCCGCGGGAGGTGACACGCTGGCCTCCGGAGACGGGCACAGACATTCGGGCGGTCGTCGTCTCGGGCACACTCGCTTATATGCTGGTCGGCTCTGAGACGGTTCAGGTCCTCGATCTCTCCTCTCCTTCGGCGCCACGCCCCCGAGGCGCTTACACGGTCTGGGGTTGGAGGGCGCGGTCTCTTTTCTTATGGGGCAACTATCTGTATGTGACCGCAGGCTCCACGCTCTGGATTCTGGATGTCTCGGATCCGGATCGCTTGCGGAGCGTGGGATCCATTGCTCCGGGTTATAGCGATTTATGGGACGTGAAGGTGATCGGTGATCGAGCTTATGTGGCGGGAGGAGGGCTGCATGTCCTGGATGTTTCCAGTCCGTTTTCTCCTCGCTTGCTGGGGACTTTTTCAACAGAGGCTTATGGGATTGATCTGGCTGGCGCTCTGGTCTATGTGGCGGCCGGAGAGGCCCTGCGGGTGATCCAAATCATTGATCCCTCCTCCATGACGGAGCTGGGAAGGCTGGGGATGCCTGAGATCGCCAGATATGACAGCGCCATGGATGTCGATCAGGGGATTCTCTACATTACAAGCGGCGATCAGATCATCATCGTCGACGCCCGGGATTCGGATCATCCGCGCCGGCTTGGAGAGTATCACCCTGATTGGAGCCGATGCTCCTCGTCGTTGAGCCCGATGCCCTCTATCTCCCCCGTCATTGTGGATCGGGGGCTGACCTTCTTCACCAGCGCATGCTTTTTTAAAAGCGAGGCTCGTCGGTTTGAGGTGGTAGAGGTTTCGGATCCGGGTGAGCCGCTCCCCGCAGACTCCACGCCCATCGATGCCTATGCTGAGCATCTACGGACGCGCCTGCCATTTGTCTATATGACGGACGGAGAAGACCTTTGGGTTGTCAATCTTCTCGGTGCATCTATCGAAAAAAACCGCTTCGCCACGCCCGGAAAGGCGGCAGGATTGGAAATCTTTGGCTCCCGGCTTTACGTGGCCGACGGGATGGGCGGTTTGCGCATCCTGGATATCTCCAACCCTGTGGAGCCGGTGGAGATCGGGGCTTATTTATGGCCCTCTGGGGAAGCGAAAGTTGTTCTAACTAATGATCGGTATGCTTACGTTCTGCTTTGGCGGACGGACGGTGAAAATAGGTGGGATTTGCGGGTGTTGGATCTTGCCGATCCGCGGGCTCCTCGCGAGCGGGCCGTTTATCCTCTTCCTGAGGGCATTGGATCGGAGCGGGGACTTGCCCTTGCTGGAGGCTATATGTTTGTTGGAGGGTCCTACGCCGGGGATCGGATGCTGCGGGTGCTGGATGTGCAGGATCCTGCCTCTCTGCGTGAGGTCGAAGCCTGGCCCGATCTGCCAGCGGTTGCGATGGTTTGGGAGGGGGACCGCCTCTATGTGTTGAGCTGGGAAGGGTATCTGACGGTTTTCCGACTCCCTCCTTCCCCTATGCCTTCTCCGTCAGGGCCTTACCGGGTTTATCTCCCCATGATTGCCCGTTCTGATCCCATCGATTTCACAGTGGCCCAGGTGAATGTTCTCCAGGGGACGGCCGTGAGCCCGCCGTATTCGGTGTTCATCGCAGGACGTCCCACAGTGGTCCAGGCTATTCCGGTGATCCAAGGGGCGCTCTACCGGCGAGTGACAGGCCGCTTGATTTGCTACCGAGGAGATTCCCCCATAGCCAGCATGGATCTGCAAACCGTCGCCCGGTCTTCTGTGAAAGCGCCTGCTTTCGGGGAGCATACGGGCAGTCTGCGTTTCCTGGCGCCGGAAGGCTGTCGGGAGCCGGGCTCCACTTTCATCGTGGAACTGGATCCGGAGAATCGAGTTCCGGAAGTGAACGAGGAGAACAACCGGAGCCCGGTTTCCGGTCGGCATGCGCCGGACTTCCGAACTGCTCGGCCCTTGCGGGTAATGATCGTCCCGGTGCGTTATCGGGGGACATTGCCTCCCGGCGCGGAGGACCTGAGCGGTCTGGATTATCTCACGTGGTATCCGGTGCGCGTGTTCCCTGTCCCTTCTGTGGAGTATTCTCTCCATTCGCCTGTGGACTTCGAGGATGGCGGATGCAGCGGATCTGATTGCTGGCGGTCGCTGCTGGATCTGATCACGGCTATTCACGATCAGGAACCCCAGGGAGCCGGAATGATTTACTACGGCTTGGTCGATGCGGTATGGGGGATGATCGCCGGTGTAGGATGGCTGGGCCGGCCTACCTCGGTCGGATGGGCAGGATGGCCGGATGATCGCCAGCCAGCTTCGATAACGGCTGCCCATGAGATGGGGCATAATTTCAATCGGCTCCATGCTCCTGGATGCGGAGCAGGACAAGTGGACCCCGGCTTCCCCCCTGCCTACATCGATTCCAACGGGAGGGCAACCATTGGCGTGTGGGGGCTGGATCTCTGGGAAATGCGCTGGAAATCTCCACGGGAGTATTTTGATCTAATGAGTTATTGCTATCCGCAGTGGATTTCGGATTACACCTATCGGGCGATTTTTGACTTTCGGGAAGGCGTCGGGTTCGCGCCTCCCGTGGTCGGCGGATGGGAGGAAACCCTTTATTTGCGGGGATGGGTTGATCCTCAAGGACGGGTATCTTTGAAGCCTGCCTATACTCTGAAGGCTCCGCTTGATGCGGAGGATTCCGGATCTTTCCGAGCCGAGCTCTTCGATGCGGATGGGAGGCTTCTGGCAGCCCGACGCTTCTCCCCTGTGGCCCTTCCGGATGATCCCGAGGGGTGGCAAGGCTTTGCCCTTCACATGCCTGCGGCTCCTGGAACAGCCGCCGTGCGCATCTGGCATGGAGATCGCCTGGTCGTCGAGCGTCGGTCCGAAGGCCCGATGCCGTCCGCAAGCTCTGCTCGTCTGCGGCGGGAGTCATCGGGAGTTATGGCCGTTCTTGCTGATCCTCAACCCGGGATCTGGTATCGGCTCCGGATCTCCCGGGATGGAGGCCGGACCTGGGAGGTGGTTGCTGTAGACCGTGCAAACTTGCGTGTAGCGCTCGGCAGGCCTGACTGCGAGATGCTTATTGAGGTCCAGGCCAGCGATGGACTGCGCACCGATACCCGAACGTTCGCAGGCTGCGAGGCCCCTTTGCCCTAAGAATGCCCTGTGGATCCCGCAACGCCCACCGCAGGTTCGAATCCCGCCCCCTCCGCTGAAAACCCCGGTCTACGAGCGATGGGTCGAGGAACAGGAAGCAGCCGGTCGTTGGTTTCACCCGGGCGGGTGAAATCAATGACCATGCGCTGCGGAACGGCAAGCTCTTCGTCCCCGACGATCCGGTGATCTCCACCGCCCGCGGCCTCTGGAAGCTGGCGCGGATGAAGCGGTAGGCGGCCCGGCTTTTAGGGGGCAGAGCCCGGCCTCCCCCCGCTGTTTCTGCCCCCTAAAACCGGAAAGAGGCGTCGGGATGGGGCGGCGCAAGTCCGGGAGAGCGATGGTGGTGCAGATCTTCCTCCGGCTGCGGGAGGGGGAGAACGAGGATCTCATCGCCTCCTTCGAGAGGATCCCGTCCGGGCGGCGGCGGTGAAGACGGCGCTGCGGATGGGGGGCATCCCCCGCCATCCGGACGGGGCGGCCGGCCCGGCGGAGGAGGAGATCCTGGAAGACCTGGCCGGGCCGGCGGAGGGATGGTGAAAGGAGTTACGCAGTTGGATGCGTCCTTCTCCTCACGCGGCGGACAGGGCTATCATCATGATGGAGGTGATGACGATGCCGAGGGGCTCCCTGCGATTCCGATTCGAGGAGCATCCCAGAATCCGCGCCCTGATGGAGGCCTGCGCCGACATCCAGCGACAGGCCGTCGACTACGCCCTGGAAAACGGCAAAACCGCCACCTTCACCCTCATCCAGGCCCTCTACCCCTCCCTGCGCGCGCAGCATCCGGATCTCCACTCCAACCTCATCTACGGGGCGATCCGATCCGGCGCCCGGATCGTCCACGGCTTCCGAAACCAGCAGCGGAGAGGGAAGACCCAGGCGGACCGGCCGGAGATCCAGCGCCCCTCGATCTATCTGGTCCGGCAGACGGTGAAGATCGAATGGGACGGCGAGACCCTGACCGTCACGATCCCGGTCTCCCCCCGGGATCCGGAGCCCATCGTCCTCACCTTCCGCCCTCACCACAAGTATCGCCGGCTGCTGGACGAGTGGAAAGCAGGGCGG
>Ga0079997_117720_pt1 | contig 13872 bp, 15 predicted proteins | sample PerSpoCPS_CMetaG_FD_69200 | JGI IMG/M metagenome (GOLD analysis project Ga0079997, IMG submission 69200) | Archaeal communities from Yellowstone National Park, Wyoming, USA - Perpetual Spouter C (PS_C) MetaG (SPADES assembly) (version 2) | ecosystem: Environmental > Aquatic > Thermal springs >... | reverse complement strand
ACTCAATCAGGGTGAAGCCGACACGAAAAGCGACTCTCTTATCGGTTGACCTCCTAACGACGCTGAAGTGCTGCAACATCTTGCATCCCTCCTTTGTGGTTTTGTGCAACCGTTTGCACACTAACAGTTTAGCACAGCAGGGTTGCCATGTAAAGAGGGAGGCTGCTGTGTTCTGAAACTGCCATTCGCCCTCCAGAAAGTTGTCTCACCCATTTCCGTTCGCCATCCGCTGCCGTTTCGCCAGTCACTAATCGCCATTCGCCATTCACTGCCGTTTTGGCTCGACAGAAGTCTCGCCCCTCGTTTGTCCACCGACTGAAGTCGGTGGCTACGAAAACGAAGCCAGGCTAAAGCAGGCTGAAAAACCGAAGGGCGCATCTCCTGATGCGCCGAAAAATTTTTCGGCAGCGCAGAAGCGCTGCCCTCCAGAAAATTTCTGTTTCACCATTCGCCATCGCATTCGCTACTCGCGCCTTTCCATTCGCCACTCGCTATTCGCTACTCGCCGCCGTTTCGCCATTCGCTGCCGTTTCCCGACTTGCCGATTTGCCGATTTCACGATTTGCCGATAAGATTCGGCTCGGCAGGAGCCTCGCCCTCCCACAGTGAATCCGTTTTTGGTGCTTTCCTTTCGTTGCCCTTAAGCGGTGCGTCCTACCACTCCTTAAACTCCCTTCGCCTCAGACCTTCCAAGTCGAGTTCGCCTGTTGAGGGGTCAAGCCTGATTTCCCATTGCTCCATTGTCCGTGCCCCGATGATGGCGTCCAACCGATGCCCATCCGCTTCACCTAACTCAGCGACAGGAACGGCATCGGTTAAAAACGGCAAGCCCTCAATTTTGCCCTCCACCAAGCAGACTTCTCGGATTTCAATTTCCTGTCCACCCAAAGCGACGGTAATGGGAGGTGACATTCGCCTTCGCGGTGCGTTTTGAACCAAATCGGCGCGGACATAGGTGTAATTCGCTCCCGTGTCAAAGAGGGCAGTAGCAGGCTGACCTTCAATCTCAATTTGCTTGACGATGCGCCCCATCTTTGATCACCCCGATGAAGGCTTTGGACACATTTCAATTTTGCCACTTTGGCACGGTTGGAATGTTGAAGGCTCAACGGCGATGATTGACTGAGTGCGCTACCATTGTTGCCGGAACAACTGCGAAGGGAAGGTGAAAGTGATGACTTGGCAGGATGCGGAACGGTTTGTCGGGAGAAGCATCTTTGATGAAAGCGTTCCGACGCCTTTCGTTTTCGTTGACCTTGCCATCTTGCAGCGGAACATCGTCCATATGCAAGCGTTGGCTCAAACGGCAAGGGTTAAGTTGCGCCCACATATCAAAACCCACAAAATTGCAGCCATCGCAAAAATGCAACTTCAAGCGGGGGCTTGTGGCTTAACCGTTGCGAAACTTGGCGAGGCTCAAGCGATGTTGAATGCAAACATTCAGACCAGTTTCATGGTCGCCCAACCTTTCGTCGGCACGGAGAAAGTTCGTTGGGCGCTCCAAATGGCGGAAAACTGCGAGTTGCTCGTCTGCCTTGACAGTCCTGAGTTGGCTGAAGAAATGGGCGAAGTCGCTGCTCGTGACGGCAAAACTTTGGACATCGTGCTCATCGTTGATACCGAATACAAACGCTTCGGCGTGGATTGGCGCCAAGCGCCACAGGTTGCCGAACGCATAGCCCGACTGAAAGGCGTTCGGTTTCGCGGCATCCGCTCCCACGACGGGCGAACTTACCGCCTTCCCACCCTTGAGGAGCGAATGCAAGCGGCGAAAGAGGAATCGGAAAGGATGGCTGATGTGGCAGACAAAATTCGCCAACGAGGAATTGAATGCGAACTCGTCAGCATCGGGAGCACGCCCGGCGCTTACTTCGTTCTGCAAAACGGTTGGACAGATGGGATAACGGAGTTGAGACCGGGCAACTATGTCTTTCACGACCGCATGCAAATCAGTTTGGGAGTTGCCCGACCCGAGGATTGCGCTTTGCGCATCGTTGCTTCAGTCTTGTCAACGCCGCGAGAAGGTGAGGCACTGATTGATGCAGGATTGAAGACCCTGACTGGAACGCTTGACAGGTTCTCGGAAGGTTATGGCTTGATCGTGGCTCACAGTCGGAAAGACGGAGAAGTTTGGGAATTGCCACAAATGACCATTGAACGATTGTGGGAGGAATGTGGTTTGGTTCGCTACGAGGGCGAACCATTGCGAATTGGCGACAGGTTGGTCATTGTGCCCAACCACTCCTGCGAAATCACCAACCTCGCCGAAGTTGTGCTCTTTGGCTCAAGCGCTTGCGTTGAAGGCTTTTGGGTTCCAGAGGCGCGGGGCAAAGTTTGGTGAACCGAGTTCAAAGGTCACCTTCGCCTCCAGACGAGGTAGTCAAGGGCTACGGCGATGATGATGACGACTCCGATGACGACTTTTTGCCAGAAGGCTGAGACATCAAGGAGCACCATCCCGTTACGCAACACTCCTATCAGTGCTGCTCCTATGGCAGTTCCCAAAACTGAACCTTGTCCGCCCATCAGGCTGATGCCGCCGATAACCGAGGCAGCGATTGCGTCCAATTCGTAGCCCAGCGCATCAGATGGTCGGACTGAACCCATCCTCGCCGTTGCAAGCAAACCCGCCAATGCTGCAAGTGTTCCGCAGTAGGCGTAGGCGAAAAGTTTGACCCTGTTGACAGGGACGCCGGAAAGGTGCGCTGCTGCCTCGTTGCCGCCGACAGCATAGATGTAGCGCCCCAATCGGGTGAACCTCAAAAGCGCCCAAGTCAAGACGATTACACCGACTGCAACGATGACTGGCACTGGCACGCCGAAAATGTCTCCTTGCCCCCACCACTGGAAGGCATCTGGCAAACCGGAAATTTGAAACCCGCCCGTTATGACTTCGGCGAGCCCTCTGGCTATGCTCATCATGCCCAATGTAGCGACGAAAGGCGGGATGCGGAGCAAAGTGATGCCCCATCCGTTGACAATCCCGCAAGCCAACCCGACAGCCAACCCGATCAGAACCGAGAATGTCCAAGCCAAACCCTTGTTGACGCAAACAAAAGCCATCACAACAGAAGAGAGAGCCCAGACCGAACCGATGCTTAAGTCAATTCCAGCAGTGATGATGACGACGCTGACCCCAGCCGCCATGATGGCGTTGAAGGAGGCTTGTCTGAGCAAAGTCAGGATGTTGTCGCTGGTGAAGAAAAGGTTCTCGCCAGCCTTGAAGTAAACAGCGATGCCAATCCCAATGCTGACGACGATGAGCCCAAAGAAGGAACTGAACTGCTGAATCCAGTTTCGCCACTTCATCCCCTCTTCAACCCTCCTTGCCGTTGAGCGTTAGTGTTTGTCGCTACCACTTCAACCTGAAAATCAGGTCTCTGCCTGCTTGAAAAACGACTTCCCCATAGCGGTGCAAGTTCGTTGAGCCGCCGGCAGCAAATCGCTCAAAATCCGTTTCAAGGGCGTAGCGAATTCGATGTCGACGAAAGAGCCCCCTCGCTTCCTCAACGGGAATTAGCCCTCTCCAAACAGCCGTCGCCACTCTCAGTTTCTCAACGAAGTTCAGCGTCTCCGCCCAATGACCCACGAACACTTTCCGACCAGTCAAGACGGGCAGATAGTTTCCCAACATCGGGTGGCACAGGACTGCTTCATCGAGGCGAGCGTTCTGCTCCAGCCAATTGAAAAGACGCAGGTGGTTTTCGGAAAGGTAATATGGCGGCATCAGCATGCGAGAGTAAGGCGGATTGAAACGGGTGTCATAAATCAAGTTGTTGTGCACAAGCCAGTAGCCGTTGAGAGCGAAAAAGGCTATTTGCGATGGGGCGGTGAGGACAATGAACGCCAAAATGCTCCAAGTGGGACATGGGGCAGGGGACAAGGGACGGGTTGATGAAATGCGCGACTGCGTTTGAGCAGCGAATTGTCCTTTCAAATCCGTTCGCTGTGATTTTGCTCCTCTTGCCTCGTCCCTCGTCCCGTGTCCTTCGTCTCGCCTCTGTTTTTCGCCGAACCTTTTCATCCACTCTTCAAATGCCAGCGCGGTCAAAAAGCACAACGCCACATGCAACCCTTCAATCATCTTCCGCTGGAAACTGACAGGCAAGTAGATTGAGACGATGATGGCGGTTGTCCAAGCCAACAAAAGTGCCCATCCCTTTTCGCCCGACTTCGCTTTTCTCCAAGCAGCGGGTAACCCCAAGACTGCCCCTAAAGCAATGAACCCGTAACTGCCGATAAGGATAACAGGACTGGGGGTCAGTGTTGGCGTTGCGGCTTTCTGCGCAAAGGCAGGGTCGCGCGAAAACAAAAATGCCTGTCCCCCCAGCAACAAGGTAACAGGGAACGCAAACAGCAAAACTGCGGCGAGTTCCCGAAGGTTGACTCGCCTGATGGTGACGATTTGAAAGGCTTGCCAAAGGAAAACGGCAATCAACATTGGAACAGCAGCGTAAGTGTGCACATTGACAACGAGCATACCGAAGAGGACGGAAAAGGCGACGAAGCGAAGCAGGGCAGGGGACAAGGGACGAGGGGCGAGGGAGGCATTTTGGGGCTTAAATTCCATGCTCGCAAGCAAGCAGCCCAATGCGCCCATTACCAAAGTGACGCCCAATGCTGCAAGAGGAGCAACGGTCATGGACAGGAAGGAATTGGCTTCAGGCATGGTGAGTTCTGGGCTGACATCAACGAAGAAGAAAGGCGGTCGTTGACCCGTCAGCCACCAGAAGAGAACAAGCACCCAACCGAAACCTGAGGAGAAACCGACGAGCAAAAGGGCAAAGAGACGGGAACGGCTATCACCTAAAAGAAAGCCGCTGAGCCAATGAGCGGTGAGAAGGAAAGCGACAGCGATGAGCGTTCTGAAAACTTGATAGCCGAAGTGAAGCGAAATGCCTGTGAGCCGACAGAACCAGCCAAGCAGTAGGCTGAAAAGGTTGGTGAACAAGCCGGGATGAAGTTCAGTGGTGAACAAGTCGTGGAAGAAAAATTTCCCTTCCATCGCTTGGCGAGCCCACATCAAGTGGACATTTTGGTCATCGGGGTTGTAGATGAGCCAAAGGTAGCGGGTTTCAGGTGGCGTCAGCCACCAACCGAAGATGTAAGGCAACCAAGTTGTGAAGACGATTGCCGTAATGAGCAAAAGCAAATGCCGTCGCGCCATCGTTGACACCTTTCCGTTTCCCGGTGGCGTGAGGGCGAATTTAAACCAATCACAAAAGGAGGGGTCGCTATGAACGGTAGCGCAGTCGCAACTCTTCAACATGTGCCGCTCTTCCACAACATGCCCTCTCAATTTTTACGCCACATCGCCCAAGTCGCTATCTATAGGCGATTTCGGGCAGGCGATGTCCTTTGCAGTAAAGGCGAAGCGAGTTCAACTTTGTTCGTTTTGCTCAGAGGACAAGTCATGGTCGTCGGTGTGGACGATGAGGGTAGGGAAGTGCTTTTGAACTTGCTGAAGCCGGGGGATTTCTTCGGTGAACTTTCGTTGATTGATGGAAGACCCCGTTCAGCCGATGTAGTCGCAGTGACTGATGGGGAAGTCCTCTTGGTCAGGAGGTCAGACTTCATAGCGCTGATGGAGCGAATGCCTCACCTTGTCTGGCAAATTATGCAAGCGATGGCTAAGCGATTGCGCGAAACGGACGAATTGGTCATGCGGATGGCTTGGCTGAACGCGCAAGAGAGGGTGGCTTGGGCTTTGCTGGAGTTCGCAGACTCAAAAGGCAAATTGCCTTCGTGGCTCAATGTCAACATACTCGCAAAACGATGCGGTTTGGCGAGGGAAACAGCGAGCCGAATTGTCAGTCAATGGCAAAAGGAGGGCATCTTGCAGCGGACGAGAGAAGGTTTCATGCTTCTAAAACCGCACAAACTTCAGGCGATGTTGAAAGCGAAAACCTGCAACGATGGATGGATGTGACGCTTTCAATTTAAGCCAAACTTTGGCAAGAAGGCAAAAACGGCGTATCAAAAGGCGTGCATTTCAAGTTCGTTAGCCTGCCTTTGCAGTTTCTCTGGATGCAGTGTTCCCTCGCTGCCGAAAGATTTCAGTGCTTAACATCCACGCCTTGAACTCAGAACTTCCATGCCTTGCCCACCTTTTGACCCGCCGATATAATTGTTTGTCGCTCAAAACTCCGCCAACACGCGTTGCCTGCGACATCACCACCTTTGACCGCAAGGAGGGATGAGAATGCGGCTCTATGTCGCCGTTGACAGCCAGAAGTTCAAGTTTGTTGGCAGTATGGCAACAGCCTTCAGACAACTGACCGAAACGGTTTCGGAGGGACAGACAGTCCGCATCTTGACAATCTTTTACGACAGCAAGAAGGAGAAGCGGCGCTTCAAGCGGGAACTCAGGGAAGCAGGAGGCGATTTGGTTCAAGCAGCCAAAAACTACCTCAAATGGTGGGAGACAATTCAGGAGCGGCGGCGGAAGAGGCTGATGGAAAAACTTGCCAAACTTTCGTCTTAAAGTTTTTCGGGCAAGTTCACGACCCCTGTCCCACGAGGGCAGGGATTTCTTGTCCCGAAAGCCAGCGTTGGATTTCCGTCCGCCGAATTTCGTTCAGCAACTCATCCAAGTCGCCGTCCAAAATGTCCTTGAGTTTGTAGAGGGTGATGTCGTAACGGTGGTCAGTTACTCGGTTCTGGATGAAGTTGTAGGTTCGGTCCTTGTCGCTTCGGTCGCCAGATTTGATTTGCTCGCGCCGTTGACGCTGGATTTCCGCTTCTTGTTCCCTGCGTTTCATTTCTAAAAGCCGCGTCCTCAAAATCCTCAGCGCTTTCATCTTGTTCTGATACTGACTTCGCTCGTCTTGGCATTCCACGACAAGACCTGTCGGTTTGTGCCTAATTCGCACCGCCGTCTCGTTCTTTTGCATGTGTTGCCCACCGGGACCCGATGAGCGGAAGGTCTCAATTTCCAAGTCCTCTTCGCGAATTTCAACATCGGCTTCCTCCGCTTCTGGCAAGACGGCAACGGTGGCGGCGCTGGTGTGAATGCGACCTGACGATTCGGTGACCGGAATTCTTTGGACGCGATGGACACCGCTTTCATACTTGAGCAACTTCCACGCGTCCTTACCGCTAATGTGCAAGATGACCTCCTTGTATCCTCCCAAAGCCGATGGGCTTTCGTAAACGATTTCTGCTTTCCATCCCTTGCGCTCGGCATAGCGCAGATACATCCGACAAAGGTCACGGGCGAAAAGCGCTGCTTCTTCCCCTCCCGTTCCGGCTCGAATTTCCATGACGACATCCTTGCCCTCGTTTGGGTCTTTGGGCATTATCGCCTCCGCCAACTCGCTCTCCAATTGCTCCTTCAACGGGGTGATTTCTTCCAATTCATCCCGCGCCAACTTGATCAAGTCCTCGTCGTTCTCCGTTTCCAAAATTTCTCGCGCCTGTCGCTCTCGTTCCAGCAACTGCTTGTATTCCCGGTATCGCTCCACGATGGGCAGAATTTCCCCGTGTCGGCGCATCAGAGCCTGAAGTTTCGCTGAGTCTTTCGCTGTTTCCGGGTCAGCCAGTTGCTCCTCAATAGACTGAAGTTCTGCTTCCAAAGCATCAAGTTGTCGCCTCATTCTGCTTTCATCACCTGCCTTCCGTTAGCGAATGTCGCATGAAATCGTCGGAGGAGTGGGCAAGCAAACCTTCAAGCCTCAAAAGTTCTTTCAAGGCAGCGAGAGCCACTTCTAATTGTTGCTCATCGGGTTCACGGGTGGTTAGTTTCTGAAGCCAAAGCCCCGGAAGGGAGAGCCAACTGAAGATGGGCTTAGTCGCACCTAACCTGAGCAGTTCAAAACTGATGGAAGCCACGACAGGAAGCATCGCTATTCGCATTAGGACACCTTGCCATCCCCCGACGGGCAGGAAAGCGAATAAGGCAATTTTAACCAGCAAAACGAGAAGCAAAAAGGCAGTGCCGCAACGAGGGTGCTCTGGCGGAAAAGGCTTGAGACCATCAACGGAAAGCGAAGCGTTATGTTCAAAGGCGTGAACTGCCTTGTGCTCAGCCCCGTGATAAGCGAAAAGTCGTTGCGCTTCTTTTGACCGACCGATGAACCAAAGAAAAGCGATGAAGACAAAGAGGCGCACAATCCCCTCAATTCCGCTCAATGCCCAGCGCTCCTTCATTGGCAGTTGTGCGGAAATGAGGTGAGGAAGGGCGACAAAAAGGACGATGGCGAGTGACAATCCCAAAATTGCCTGCCACGCAAAGTTGTGGGGCTCGGCGATATGTTTCTCCTCTTCGGAAAGTCCCATCAAAAGTGATAACCTTAATCCACGCAAGCCTAAGGCTATGGCGTCGTAGAGGGCGACAACGCCGCGCACGAACGGCAACCTCAACGCCTTGTGGCGCTGATTTAAAGGTTCTGAATGCAAGGCGATTTTGCCCGTTTCAGTTCTGACGGCAATCGTCATATGGTTATGGCTTCTGAGCATGACGCCTTCATAAACTGCTTGCCCACCCAAAACCAAGGGCACAAAAGACACCATCCTTGGACAAAAGTTGGCGGAGAAGGGGCAGGGCAGGAATCCTGCCCCTGTCAATCCTTGGGTTCGTCACCGGCGAACTACTTTCGTTTGCGTTGAGCCGGTGCCTTTTCCGCCTCCTGAGCCTGTTGAGCCTGCCTGCTTGCGGCGCGCCTTCGCTCAAACTTTTCAATCCTTCCCAATGTGTCCACATAGCGTCGCTCCGTTGTTCGCCCTTGATACCACGGATGGCAAGCGGAGCAGACCTCAATGTGAAGCATTGGTTTGGTTGAACGGGTCTTCCAAGTGTTTCCGCAAGCGCAAACCACCGTGCATTCAACATACTCAGGATGGATGCCGGGCTTCATGGGTTCGTCCCTCCTTCTTCGTGACCATACCAGTTTGCCAGAAAAGTTGTCCCGAATCCGATTAACAAAGTTGGAGCAGCGCTACTCAGCGCCACTAACCTTCCTGTCCCAGAAGGCAGTAGAAACGCTACCCCGACCAAAAGCCAACCGAGCGCAAAAAGCGCCCATCCCCATTTGTGCAATGGCGTCCCCTCTCGGTTTCCCACCGTCCACGCATACCAACCCGCTACAACAAAGCACGGAACGGAAGAGAGCCCTTCGCATGTCCTCGGCGAAACCCAGCCGACAATGTATGCGAAAAGGACTGCTGCCCCATAGATTAGGACGGCAATTGCTAAACCTGTGACCCACTTTTGTCCTTCTGCGGTCATAGGCATCTAAGGGAGTGTTCGGTTCCCTTCGCTTAAACGACCTTTCACAATTCCTTCCGCTTTTCGGCGGATGAAAAGGATAGCACGCTTCCACGAAAAAGCAATGCCCATAGCCCCTTAAGTTCCGCCGCTCACTTGCCGATAACAGTTGGCGGAAAAAAGAAAATCGTTCGCGACCGGAGGACGGGGCTATGAGCAAAAAGAACCGAACGAACGAAACAGAAGGCATTTCCGTCGTCATTTGCGATAAACAGCCATTGTTTCGGCTGGGCTTGAAACTTGCTTTGGAGCAGCAAGGGAATCTTCGGGTCATCGGTGAAGCAAACGATGCTGACGAACTAATGGCGCTCCTCGTTCGTTCCGTCCCAGAAATTCTCGTGCTGGACATGTTCATAGCGCGAGCGGAGAACTTCAGTTTGCTTCGTCAGTTGAGGGCTAAGTATCCGACTGTCAAAGTCATGCTAATCGTCCCGAGAAGCGTCCATCCAATAGAATTGCTCAGCGCCATTCAATCAGGTGCAATGGGTTGCCTCCTTCGGGACAGCCCACCAGACTTGGTGATTCGCGCACTCCATTCGGTTATGACTGGAATGCCTTGGGTTCAGAGGGAACTGACAGAGCACATCCTTCAGGGCTTTAACACTTTCCCCATTTCCGAGGAACCCATAAGGGCGCTAACGGAAAGGGAGCGTCAAATCCTGATTTTGTTGGCGAAGGGCTTGAGCAACAAAGAAATCGCAAAGCAAATGGGCTTGAGCCTTCAAACTGTGAAAACGCATGTGAGCCACATACTGCAAAAACTAAGGGTCCGAAGCCGAGCGGAAGCGGCACGCTACGCTTTCATTCTACTGAAAAGCAGTTTTGATGGGCAGAAGTTGGCTTTGTCTGGGAAACGCCGATAAGGACTTAGGCAGGCAAAAGAAAAATTGGTGGAGCCGCCGGGAGTTGAACCCGGGACCTCCTGAATGCCATTCAGGCGCGCTCCCTCTGCGCTACGGCCCCACCATCTTCTGCCGTTGGCTTCATTTTAACTCAAATTCGCTCCCAATGCAAGGGAGAACTGTGATGAAGCGGGATTCAACCCAACTTCTCCGCGAGAAACTCCGCCAACGCTTCGCGCCAATGCCTCAAAGGTGGCAAACCTGCCGATAGGAGTCGGACGCTGATCAACGCGGAAAAAGAAGGGCGTTTGGCTTTCAAAAGGATTTGGTCGCTCGTTATCGGCTCAACTTGTGCGTTTAGTCCGGCAAGTTGAACTATCGCGGACGCAAACTCGTGCCACGAACAATAGCCACGGTTGGCAATGTGATACAGTCCAAACTTTTCCGTCTCAACCAACTTGACTAAATGCGATGCCAAGTCTCGAGCATAAGTTGGGCTTGTCACTTGATCGGTCACGACTCTCAGTGGCTCGCCTGTTTTCGCCTTGTTCAAAATCCGCTCAACAAAACTCCCGCCCTTTGCCTTACTCCCTTTCCGCCCATACAACCCAGCCGTTCTGACAATGAAATGGCGGGGGTTGTAAGCCCTCACGAAAAATTCGCCCATCAACTTCGTTGCGCCGTAAACATTCAACGGGTTGGGCTGGTCAAGTTCCGTGTATGGCGATTTTTTGCGACCATCGAAAACATAATCGGTGCTGATGTGGACCAAAGTTGCCCCCAATTCGGAACAAATTTTCGACAAGAATAGCACAGCGAAGGCGTTGACCCTCCATGCCTCTTCAACTCTTTCCTCAGCATCGTCAACTCGGACGAAGGCTGCGCAGTTGAAAACAATGCGGGGTCGCAACACCGTTAAGGTCGCTTGCACCTTGTTGAAATCGGTGATGTCCAAGTCCTCGTGGGTCAAAGCAACTGTTTCCTCTTTGGGCAGCAGCGAAGCCAACTCACTACCCAATTGCCCACCCGCGCCCAGAACAACGAAATGCGGCATATCCTTCACCCCTCAAGGTTTGGTTGCGGTAATCAGCCCTGAACCTCTCTTCGACAAATAAGCGACCAAGCGGACATCCTTGAAACCCGCTTCTTCAATGATCGCCATCAACTCCCCAACACTGTATGCACCGACCATCAAATTGAACAGCGCTGCCGGCAGCGGTCCGGTCTTTTCGTCGTTGAGCAAAAAATCGTGAACGATGAGAAGCCCACCTGATTCAAGGGCTCGGAACGCTTTCGCCAACTTCATTGGCGCTTGGCTGCTCGGACCGTGAAGTATGTTTGACATCAGCAGGCAATCGTAGCCGGTGCCGAACTCGTCTTTGTTCCAGTCACCAACTTGTAAGGTTATCCGTCCCTGCATGCCAAACCGTTTGATGACCTCTTCAGCGATAGCAATGGTTCGTGGCAGGTCCCAAATGACTGCTCTCAAATTGGGGAATCGCTGGCAAAGGATAACGCTGTAAGTTCCCGGACCACCACCGACATCGAGGAGCAATTTTCTGTCGCTCAAATCAAGGTTGCTTGCCAACCACTGCCCCACGCCATTTGCGGCAATTCCATGCATCGCCCAAATCCAAAATTCGTGCCATTTATCGGCGAACTCTTGCGGGGCGGAAGGCGCTGCCTCTCGCTTTCCCGTTCGAACCACTTCCTTTAGCCCCGTCCAAAACCACCAAAGGTTCTCGTAATGTCCCAAGATGCCGCCAATGTATCTCGGACTTTCGGGCAAAAGTAAATCCCTGCCCAGTTTCGTCAAACCGAACTTACCCTTATCCCGTTGGACGACTCCCAAAGCGCAGCAAGCGATGAGCAACCGTTCGGTCATGCTTGGGTCAGTGCCACATTGCTTAGCAACTTGCGCCGTTGTTTGTGGAATTCGCAGCGCTTCAAAAATGCCTAACTGATGCCCAGCCATCAAAACTCGGACTGGACGAAACTGCCAGCACAATTCCAGCAACTCTAAGGCTTCATCAATGCCTTCAACGCTCAACAAATCCATCCTTCCCACCGTCCCCTTTCGGTAATCGGATTTCCTTTGGCGCCGTCAATTTGACAGAATCGTTCAAAAATTTTTTATCGTTGCGAAAGAAGTTAACCGACCAAACCACCTCAAAAGCAAAACTTGGAAATAACAAGAACCTAAAGCCAGTAAAACCTGTAGCCGATAAAACTGCCATGTTCTGCATTGTCGCTTTCATCATTACCGCCTTCTTCGCTATCTCCTCCCTCTCATTGCATGCATACCCTTGCTTAACGCCTATGCTCTTGCAACCTCCTCGTAAACTTCCCCCTTTCCTCTCGTTTTTTACAAGCCATCTCATGAACTCATCTAATCTTTCTTTGCGGAAGAGTTGGGCGAGTTAGAAGATGTGGTTTGGTGGGATTGTTGTTAGGTCCGCTTCTGTTCTTCTTCTCATCACTCATCACCTTGCAAAGCATTATAACGCTCTTTCTGAATGCCCTCAGGGTGAAATCATCAAAAGCCTAAAATTGGGAGAGATGCCTCAATTAGACGAACATAGGAGGTTAAAGATGCATATTCGCTTTGCATGTGCTATAATGATTGCACGCAACCTGTTGGCGTATTATCACAAGGAATTTGTTTGTGCGCCGGTAGCTCAGTCGGCAGAGCACCGGACTTTTAATCCGGGGGTCGCAGGTTCGATTCCTGCCCGGCGCACTTGATTTTTTCGTACCCAAATTGCCATGTTTACGAACTCTTGTGTTGCCATAGATGGGTTGTCAGTCATAGTTTGGACACTACCGAAATGCGTCAATATTAGTCTGCCGAGAAAACGACTGTGGGAGAAAGGCAGTTTGCTGCATAGGCTTTCATCTATTTTGACAATGACTTCAGGATAGAAATTTCACTCATCAAAATCGCTGAAAAGAGGCATATTTTGGGTCACTTTTGAATTATGCAACAAAGCCGATTTTGCCTTAATTTTTCATGGTGCCGGGGGCGGGACTTGAACCCGCACGGGGCTTGACCCCACCAGATTTTAAGTCTGGCGCGTCTGCCTTTTCCGCCACCCCGGCTTTCAGCGAAAATTAAGGCTAATCCTGCGAAAATGACAACCATTTTTTCTCCCGTTTGATACGCGCCAAATTCTGCTTTACTTTTCGCCACAAATGTAAAGTAACACAGCCAGCCGTCCATGTAAAGGGTCTGGGAGTATGTTCGAAAAGTCTTCCTTCATGCGTGGAAAGAAGCAATCAATAAGCCACCTTCCAAGACCAAACACCTAAACAACAAAAAACCTGACACCATCAAAACCGCCATGTTCCACAAAACCGCCCTCATCATTATCGCCTTCTTTGCCATCTCCTCACTCCTTTCCCTGCACCCTTCACCATATGACCTCTTTAGCAACCCTATCACTTGCTCTATCTTGTATCTCTGCCTGTATATCTCCCTACCTTCCTCCCATTCTCTCATCGCCTCTTTCCTATCCTTCGCCCTCACTCCCTGCCATATCCCTTCCTTCACCTTCACATATATCTCCCATCCCCTCCTTTTCGCCTCCCTCAAAATCTCTATGCTCTTGCCATACAATCCATCTCCAACATATTTCACCCTCTCTCCTATCTTCTCCCTTTGCCCCCTCAGCCACGACAAAAACATCTTCCTCTCATCTCCATACGAACTTTCTACCCTCACTCCCAAAATCATCCTCTTACCTTCCCTCTCTCCCAAAACAAAAA
>Ga0079997_119221_pt1 | contig 13976 bp, 9 predicted proteins | sample PerSpoCPS_CMetaG_FD_69200 | JGI IMG/M metagenome (GOLD analysis project Ga0079997, IMG submission 69200) | Archaeal communities from Yellowstone National Park, Wyoming, USA - Perpetual Spouter C (PS_C) MetaG (SPADES assembly) (version 2) | ecosystem: Environmental > Aquatic > Thermal springs >... | reverse complement strand
TGTTGGGGTCTTTGTTCAGGAAAGCGGCAATAACGCCATTGTGACCTTCTGGGTAGTGCTCTTTTGGCTCAGTTCGCTCCGACCAAGCGAGGACATAAATGGGCTTCTTGCCCCGTTGCTGGGCAACGCCTAAACTTGTCGCCGCCGCTGTGAGCAACAATCCCTTCCCCAAATTCAGCCACTCTCTCCTTCGCATCCTTCAGAACCTCCTTTTAGTTTTTGGGACTTCGTTCATTCGCACAACTCCGCAGTGCCCCAAAGGTGCGGCGAATGCAAAACGCTCCAATCCTTTTGACGATGCCAATAGACCTCTCGGTCGTAATGTTTGCCACGCACCGTCAGGTTGATGTTCAGTCCGATTTTAGCACCAGTTTGGGGCTTGAAGCCTTGAAGGAAACTTGCGGGCAGGAGAAACTCCACGATATAACCGCCCTCTATCTTTCGCGACGCTCCCTTGACAGGTAGGTCGTAGCGAGTTTCTGCGATTTCGTTCCCCCGTTTCCATTGACCAGCGTAAACCCGTCCTTCGTCAATCAGCGGCACGAACCAAAACTGATGGTCGCCGGGCTCAAATGAACGGGGTCGCTTGTCGTTTCTGGTGTCAATGAACAACTCAAGGCAATCGCCCATCCAGAAATTGCGCGGGTCGGTCACTTTGATGACTGAGTCGCGAATTTCGGCGGCTACATAAAGCCCTTCGGGCGACCAAGCCAAGTAAATTCGGGCGTTCGCCTCACCGAAGGTTGAGCGAAGTAGCCAGAAGGGAACAGCCCACTTTTCTCCCCATTCGTCCAACTTCCCATCCAAATTGACCTTCGGTGCTCGGTGGATTTTGAAACATGTGGGCACGATGAAATCCCAAGCGAGTGCTTGCCCTAACGAGCCGAAAACTGCTTGAGCGCTCTCTCCGATTTGCCAATCGCTCGTCCAGTGCAATTTGACTTCAACAGTTCTCACCTCATTGGGCTTTAAATTGTCAACGGTCACAAACTCAGGTTCCGTTCGCCACGATTTTGGCAGCCGAAAACTCAAAGTGCCGCTGGCGGGCTTGGACGAGTTGTTCATCAACTGAACTTTCAAGTTCGCTTCTCCCGGTCCCCCCTCAATCGGTAGGACCTTGAGGGCAATCGGTTTGAGCACGAAAACCTTGACCCGAATTTCTTTCAACCTCTGCCCATCCTCCTCAATGACGACGAGCACCTCCCTGACACCGACGGGTTCCTTCGCTGGAACTGAAACGACAAACTCAGCAAACGATTGTGCGTTTGGGGGAACTTTGAATTCCGCATGGTCTCTGTCAACTTGCCAGTTTTCTGGCGCCAAAACTCGGACGGTGGAGTTTATGTCGGTGCTGCGGTTGTTTTTCGCCCGCACTTGAACTGGGAAACTGTCGCCGGCAGCGACGGATACGAAATATGCGGTCTCAAGGCTGTATGCCGTTTGCTTGAACCAAACGCTGTCCCGCGATATGCCCACGACAAACAGAGGTGCGCGGCTGAGTTGGAAACTTTTCCCGCTCAACGGGTTCGCAAGGAAATCATATGGCTGACCTGTTTCAAACTTGACGATTGGTCCCAAATCGCTGTCAATCGACCACAAAGCCAAAACCAATTTCCCATCGGTTTCGAAGACGAATCCCTGAGTCCCGGAACCGGCGTTGCAATCTCCGATGTATCGGGGATTGGGAAGCAGGTGGGTCAGGGCGGATAAAGCGCAAAGCGAAAGTTTGGGCTGACCGTCTGCGGTTAACAAACCGCAACCATCAAAAAACTGTTTCGGTTCGGGGGAGTCAAAGTCGTAAAACCAAAAGGCTTTGTCAACACCCGCAGCGAGAGCAAGAAGCCAACCTCGCTGTAGGTAGACCGCTTGCTCAAAAGTTGAAACCTTCGGTCCAGCGAGCGTGTCCCAACCGAACTCGGTCAGCCAAAGTTGTCGCTGCTTCCTATCGCTTGTTGCTGCCCGCTTCGCTTCCCGAAGCAAATCAAAAAACGATACGACTTTTCTGACAACTCCGCCCTCAGAGATTTTGACCGTGTTCAATTCGGGTGGGTCGGAGCTACAATAGTGGTGGACATTGACGACGCTGATGCCTTCAAAGTCGCCACTTTCAACGCACTTGCGAATCCGCTCGGGGTAGACGCCAGCCTGACCCTGTTCAACGGCGACCAAATTCCCGCCGCCGATTGCTGCAATGATTTCTGCAAACGCCTTGTGGAACGCCCGATAATTGAGCCATTCAATTCGTTCTTCCGTCTCCCTGTTTTCCGCCGAAAGGTCATACTCGTTGTCAAGTTCCCAGTGAGTGATTTGTGGGAAGGAGGCGATGATGCTCGCCATCTCGCGGCGCCACTCGGGGTTTGGTCCGATTTCGCCTGAAAGTTTCCCGTCCCGCAAATTTGGTCGCTTGATTGACCCTTGAAGGCAAGCAAGCACTTTCGCACCGACTTTTCGGTAGCGCCACAGAAGTTGGTGATACCACGGCCAACCGTCAAACCGACCGTCTCCCTTTGCCTTGAGCATCGTCTCAAACCCGAAGGCATAATCGCGGAACCAGACTATGCCTGCTTTGCGGAACGGTTCAATAGCCAATCGCTCTCGCCCGCCGTGAACATTGAGCCCATAGGGTGAAAGGAGTTTCTCAACCTCGGTCAATTCGCGGGGAGGTGGAACGAAGGCGAAAGCAAGGTGCTCCGAACGAGTTGTCCCGTCTTCAAAAATCAAAGTTGCCTGAACCTGATACCAGCCAAATCGCTTGAGTGCGAGTCGGAAAGGCTCTTCTGTCAAGCCGAGTATGGTGACCGTTCGGTCAGCGCTATAAACTTCGTTGCCCCAAAAATCGGTGACCCGCAAAGTGACTTTCCCTTGTCTATGTTGGGGCAACCAGTTTCGTGCTCTAAAGACGATTGTGGGTTGTTCGCCCGCGAAGACATGGTTCTCAGCAGTGCTCGTCAGTTCCGTCTCAAGGAGCGAGACGGGTGGTCGTTGCTTGCGCTCATCATCGAGGTTCGGCAGCCACGACAAGGGCAGACCCGTTTGCAAGTCGGCTGAAGATAAATCCACTTGGGCATCAATTTGGTCAATCCAGACCTTCAAGGTTGCAGGCTCATTTTGGCAGTCCCAATTGTGGATGGTCAAGCCATTGATGGCGATGGGGAAAAGCCAATTTTCAGGCACCGTAAAAGTCGCCACTTGCCATTGACCCAGTTCTTTCACCGGGAGAACCCACGAAAGTTTCTTGCCATCAACTTCCAGCCTTCCCCAACCGTCAACAAACTCCAAAGCGATTGTGTATCCGAGTGAACTGACTTTGTAGCGGATAGTGATACCCCTTGCTTTGCCGGGAAGCCAGATTGGTTTCGGCGGCTTGACTGAAAACCACTCAAAGCCTCTGCCCGAAAAGTGAACTTCAACGAACATGCTTTGCCCTGAGGTTAAGTCAGGTGAGCGTTCTTCGCTACTCATAACTTGCCCAGCCGCTTTGCTCCAACCCGAAACCCAGTGACACCAGTCAAAAGTTTCCAAACTCAAGGTGACGGTCTGAGCGTGGACATGCAAGCATAAAATCCGCGAAACCAAAATCGCGACTTCAATTAACCTGCTAACCCTCATTGCGTGCTCATCCTTTCGCTCTTTAGAGGTTACGAGTAGCGCGCAAAAAGCGAGTGGCAAGGTAGCGTCAGGGCTTGTTCCCGACGACAGTTATCCTTTTGAACGACCATCGCCCACAAGAGGCGACGAGACAAATGGTTTTCCCTTTTGACCGCTACCCAAACATTCTCCGCCTTTTCGTTGAGTCTGTAGGCAATGACTGCCAGAGAAATCATCAAGGCTGACATCGCAAGACCATTAACCTGTCCAAGCAAATTCTGTAAATCTTGCCCGGTTCACCTGTCATAATCCAAGCGGTCGGCAAGTTGCCCAATTTGCCGATCAACTTGAGTGACAGTTGAGGGTGTTCGCTGACTTCAAACATCGCAACCCAACGGTGGTAAACGCCGAGGAAAAGGAACTTGCCGTCGGTCCAAACATGGGTGTAGGTGATGGCTTCGTTGAAGCCCAAATCCTTGCTGACATCCCACTGGTTGGCGATGCGCGGTTTTGTCGGCTCGCTAATGTCAACAGCAACCAACAAACCTGAAGGTCTCCGACCGCCACTTCTTTGAGCCCAACCGAGGAAAAGATGCTTGCCGAGAAAAGCCATCGTTATGACGCGATGTCCCAACGGCAACAACAATTTCCCGACAAGTTTCGGGTTCTCTCGCTGGCTGATGTCAACGACATAAAGGGCGCCTTGTTGAGTTTCTCCTTCGCCAGCGAAGTTGGCGACAAACAGGTAAGGCTCTCGGTAGGCAATCTGATAACCCGAACATGGTAGGCGAATGTCAAGCCTTCTGGGCTTCTCTGGGTCTGAGAGGTCAAAGATGTCACCGCCGCTTGTGTAAAGGTAACGCTCAACAACGACCATGCCGTAAGCCCGATTGACACCGGGGATGACAGCGAGTAACTTCGGGTTGCGAGCGTCTTGAGTGTCAACGGCAAAAAGGGCGCTGAAACCGGGACGAGGGCGGGAGAAATCTCCCTGAGCGTAAAGGTATCGGTCTTTGTAAACCGCCATGTTGCCCCAAAAGCGGCAGGGTGCAAGGTGGAGATGGCTCAGAACCTGTGGGCTTTGAGGGTTTGAAACATCAACGAATACGAGCCCGCCGGTAATGTTCTGACCGACGCAAAGGAGTTTTCGCTTTGGAAACAGCGCTACTGCCGACAATTCTCCGCCTTGTCGGTCAATTGCGACTTGGCGAATGTTTCTCGGATTTCGGACATCAAAGACCCGAAGCCCAAAGGCAGCGTCGCTGGCAAAAACATGACCTTTGTGGTAAGCGAGGGTAGTGAAGTCGGAGACAAATTGAGGCAAAGCATACCAGCCCAAAAGCGTGGGTTTGTTCCAGTCGCTCACATCAAAAACAGCAACCCCGCATTGAGCGCCTTCAAAAGGACCTTGTGCGATTCCCAAAAAGTCGCGCAAGTTTCGGCGGATAACGACGAAAAGCCGACCATCACCGTAAGTTACGGCGGAACTGCGAAGGGAAAACTCGTTTGTTGTCAACTCTTGGAAACTTGCGCCGTCAATTGAGCAAAGCCTTTTAGGGCGCGATGGTTCGGCGACATCGTAGACGCTCAGGCGATTGTTGCTGGCAATGAAAAGCAAGTTACCCACAAGGTTCGCCGGCGCTCCCTCATTGATAGTTGCGAGGAGTTTGGGGCGTTGGGGTTGGCGAATGTCGTAAATCTCTGTCGTGTTCTCAAGTGTCCCGTAAAACAAAGTGTTCTCTGTGGCGCAACTTGAGTAAGTCAAGCAAGGGTGGACGAGAAACTTTTGCCCGCGAAATTCCGGTCGCCATTCATCCCGCGACCAAACTCGTTCCAACCGTCGCAGGTTTGGACCTTCAGTGGGCAAAAGCGAAAAACGCGGGTTTGATGGGTCGGCAAGGTGAAAGAACCCCTCACCGTTGCCGTGAACTGTCCAGAGCCAATCGCCAATAACTCGGCAACGCATCGGCCAACCGGGAGCAGGCAAATAGCGGACTAATTTGGGCTTCGTTGGGTCACGAATGTCGTAGACCAAAAGCGGGTGAGTGCTTTCGTTCAGCACCATGTAAAGCCAATCCCCGTATTTCGCCAGTCCCGAAGCATTGCCGTTGAGGATAACTGCTTCGCCTGTCGGGACAATTGACTTGTTCCCGTCAAAGTGACCTAAAAGCGCAACGACTGAAAGCAACCCAAAGACAACCAAAAACTTCAATTTCCCCATCCCACTCACCCTTAGCCGCTCTTTCTAAAGCCCTAATTCGTCTCGGTCAGGCTCAAGCCGCCTCAAAGCCATCAAGGTGTAACTGATGGTGGCTCTAACGGTTTCGGCTAATTCGGCATTTTGTGACTGGAAGGCGGTTATCGCTCCCTTGACAGAATCAATCGCTTCCAGCGAGATAGATTGACCTTCCAAGAATTCCCGCACATACCTGACTAAATTTTCGGCGCTGTTTCGCTTCGCCTTCCTCCAACCTAAACACCGCCTCACTTCCCTTAGAGCGAATTCCACCATGTCTTCCAAAGCCGCTTCGTTCCTACCTTCACGGAGCAGCCAAACAGGCTTCGTAGCCATCTTGAAACCAACGGTGAAACTCCGTCCCAATGGAGTGAGGGGGAGCATTTGCCCCATGTTAACCCATGTTTCCTTGTCAAGGCTTTGAGGGTCAAAGGGGTCTGGGTCTTTTGGGACGATTCGGAAACTCACAATGCCTTGCTGCCAGAGTTCAGCCAAAGCGGCAAAAATCATCATCTCAGCCAGTTGGTCTGTCAAGGCTAACTTGCCTTCAGCCACTTCGGTGTATCTGTGCCTTCGCCACTCAGGGATTTCGGATTTTGGGAAAGTTTCCACGAACTGTTCGGCGAACTTCAAGACCACGCATTCAGCGCCAAGTTGGTTTGGCGGCGGCAGGATAGGTTCGTCTGGCGCGTTGAGCCATCGGTTCAGTTGCCTGTAGCCGACAAAAATCAATGCTGCTATCCCCAAAGAGATGACCAGCAACCAGAAAACGACCAAAACGATACCAAGTGGCATCTCCCCTCACCCTTCACCCAGCAGATGTCGCCTTCAAAATCTTGTCACGGTTTACTGCCAACCATGCAACCCACTTCACTAAGGTCTTAAGGCGATTTGGTAGTTCCAGAAGTGAGGTGGATTGAAGGCAACAGCAATTCCATCTCGATGAAGTAACTTGACAAGCATAGGGACACCTTCATAGCGGGGTAATCCTTCAACAAGGAAGCGACCCGCTGCGTCTGTTCTGAAAGTTCTGTAACTGCGCCAACATGGAAGGTTAACCACTACTTCCGCCAGCGGCAGCGCTTCAGATACGCTCTTGGGAGAACCCTCAAAGGTTTCCGCTGGCTCAGGGATTTTAATGGTCAGTTGCGATGATGGTATGGTCACCAATTGGTAAGTTACCCTCGGTCGCCACTCTCCGCGATAGAGAACCGATGCCACCAGCAAATATCGCCCTTCCCTCAACCCTGAAACACGGAACCTGCCTTCTGCATCTGCTTGGGCGTGGGGCATGCTGCTGACACTTCTGTCTTCAAACGCTGTCAATTCTTGCCAAAGAGGTTCTTTAGGTGACGGTTCAAATAGAGAGGGGTCAAGGGGCAGCATGACGATGCTGGCGAAACCGATAGGTTCGCCCTTTTCGTCCACAACTCTCCCTTCAAGTTTTTGCTCGGAAGAGAGTCGCAATTTCCCGACATCTAAGGTCAAGTTACCTTCAGGTCGTGACAAGAGGCGAATAAGTGATTGTCCATAGCCCGGTTTCCACGCAATTAACCAAAGTTGATGGCGGGAGTTGGGGAGAAGGGTGTCAAGGTGCTGCATTTCAAGGGTTGATTTCGATGGAATGCGAACTTTCAACCTAAAGTGCCCATTTTCGTCACATACAGTCGCCCATCGCCTCATTGACTGGTCAGGGTCGTGAAGTGTAACGACAGCATAATTTGCGGGTTTGCCATTAGGCAAAAGCACTTGACCTGTCAAAGTCAAAACAGGAAGGGCGCTTGGAGGTGATATTGCTAAGCGGTCTACATTCTCACTCACTTGCACAACTCCATTGAACTGTTCTCCCTCCCAACCCCATGAGGTGAAGCGATAAAAACCTTGTGGCGCCTCAACACTCCCATCCCAAATCATATCCTCGTCCCCAAGTTCTCCCAATGGTTTGGCTATTGCTACCCTTGATGGAAGTTCACAGCGGCTCTCATAGACATGTTCGCCCCTTTCTTGTCGGATGAACAATGTGCCTAATTGAGGCAATTGTGTGAACCACAAAGGGAGGGCAAGATTGAGGCTGCAAGAAATTCGTGGCTTCAATTTCCACTCCACTCTCGTAACTTCCCCGGCTTTAACGAAAACGGGAGGACTTAAAGACGCTCCTATGTTGGGACTGCCATAATCTCTCAGCATCGGTTCTGCTTTGAAGACATAAACTCCTTCGGGCAGAGTGCAAAAGAAACGACCATCAGGGAGCACCCGCAATTTGGCAATTTTTTCAGGACTTTTGTAACCGAATTGTCTTTCTTCCGACAACCGCCATGCTGTCACCAATACTGAGTCGCTGGTTTTACCGTCTGGAAGGAGAACTCTCCCTTCAACTTGTCCGAAAAGGGTAATTGGGACGGTAACGGTTATCTCGGTTTGATCTGGTGCAATGCGAATTGCAGGGAGACGCCAAGAGTAATCGCTGGCTCTAATCTCTAACCATTCGCCCCGAACTTTCAAGTTCACGCAGCCATGCTCATCGGTTCGCCCCCAAGACTCAAACTGGGACATGACTGAGACATCGCACCCGAAATATGGTTTACCGTCTGGGAACAGTAGCCTCAAAGTGATGGTGCGCTCTTTCGGCTCTTCCTGTCTGACGAAGTAACCCAGCAGCGTCACTTTCGTCGTTTCCCCAGCCTTAACAACTGCTTCAACGCAGCCAGTCCATTCAAAGCCTTCAACGAAGATGTCGTATTTGCCTTCAGGCAGTTTCTCAAAGACGAACCTGCCTTGCTCATCGGTTTGGGCATAGAAAGCGCTGTTATCCTCTTCTGAGAGCCAATCAACGAGTTCTCTTTCAGCGAACAAAGCGATTATCGTCCTTTGGGCAACAGGCTTTCCGTCCAGAGTCCGTGCAACCCCTTCAAGCCTTCCCGTCTTGATGCGTAGAACTTTCGGTCGCTCCTGCTGTGGGAGATTGAGTTGAAACCTCAACTTTAGGCGTTCCATACCGCTTGTTTTCAAGGGGACAGCGACGAATCCACTCCTGTTCCATTCGCCGTAGTAGACACGCAGCAGCACAGGTATCCACGGAATGAGCATAAATTTTCTCTCAGCCCTGTAGTCTCCTCCCATCAACTGTTTCCAAAGGGTTTCCGCAAGTTCTTTCGGCAAAATCTGCTCACGACCGTAAAGTCGTGCATCAGCGAGTGCTTCCCACAGTTTATCCTGTGCTGCTCTGTTCAACCTCAGGACATCCAGAAGATGCCTAAGTGGGTTTCCCTTTTCATCTACGACCTCAACTTCCACTTGAGTGATGGGGTAAGGTTGCAGATTATGGTCCAACTCATGAATGGTGTCCACAACGGGTCGCATCGGAAACCGTTCCACTGGCAAGCGAAGAAGGTGCAAAGGCGGAACGAAAACAAATTGGTAAGGGTCAGTCCTGTCAACTTCAGCCAAACCGCTCCAACTGTTTCCTTGGTTTACCAGCAAGTTGCCCCTTATTGGCAAATGTAGCGGTGATTCGCTTGGTTTGAAGGCTGGGTTGAAAAAGCGAATTCGGACAGGAATTTTATCTGCTGGCATAACAGGCACAACCAACTGCCTTTCTTCGTAAGGGTTCAACCGAACACTAATTCCAGCGACCGTTAACCACTCATTTGCTGGCAGCCAATCCTTCTCTTCAATCCACCACAAGGATTCGTGGTCATCGGGGAGACGAACCGATGCGCCCTTTCGCTCAACTTCGGTGTTTAACAACAATCGGACAAACTTCACCGTCAACCTTGCAGGTGGCTTCAGTTGAAGTGGTGGCAAAGGCTCGCCGATAGTCCAAAGGAAGCGTCTTGTTATTAGCGCTCCGACCTTCGGGACATAGATGTAAACCCAAGTCAATGCCCGCTTGCCTTTGTCTCGCTCTAAATTTCGCAAATTTTCCTTATCCAGCCAATCTCTCACTTGCGGGCGATAAACGCCCCTTTCGTCAGTGCGAATGGAAAAGGAAATTGAGTGGCTAAGGTAACGGTCATCAAAGCCCTTCAATTTCAACTGCAATGTCCCATCCAAATTTCGAACAGGTGTCCCGTCAGGGGCGATTAGCAAGCCTTGCAAAATGAATGATTGTTGGGCGGCAGAGAAGGAAGCAAGCAGCGCTGCCAACACTAACAAACCAAATCGCACCATTTTTCATCCCTCCCTCTTCCAATCAAATTTTGCCGAAGCGTTGTTTGGATAGCAACTTGAGATCGTGCTGCGAAATTTCATTTTTCGGTGAAATCCGATGAGTTGAGTTCATGTGGGTTAGCAGGACTTGGCAAGTTTTCAACAGGAAACTCTGTGGCATATGCAGGGCGAGGCAAAGTTGATGTGTCAATTTCGGATGGGCTGACGGCTCGCGGCAGACGACTTATCATCTCAAGTTTGTCAAGAGCCTGTTTGCAGGCTTGTCTGATTTCCGTTGGCAACCAACGGGCAATTTGGGCGCGAAGGCTCGGAATCGCCTCTATAGCCCAGAGTTCCGCCAAAGCCCAAGCAGCTTTTGGAATGACGGAGATGTCCTCACGACTCCAAAGCGCCCTGATAAAGCCAGCAATAAAGGCTTTGCGGTATGGATGCTTTTTGATTGCTTCAATCGCCGTTTTGTCGTTGCTCATCGCGCCCTTATACAACTCAACCAAGTCTCCTGCACCGAGTTTCCGCAAAGCATCCACCGTAACGCCGTTAAGCGATTCGCTTCCCAAGAAGGGCAAAAGTTCGGGCACAACTGAGTCATCGCCGATTTCGCCCAAAGCCCAAATTACTGTCTCGCAAATTTCTCCCTCGGAAGTTTTCAACAACCTGAGCAGGACAGGAATAGCCCTCTTTTCCCTCAGCCTGCCTAAGCCCTCAACAGCCAAAGTGCTCGCTGCTACACCGTCCCAATCGGCAATTTCTTCCTTTTTGCGCGGTGCGGTGAGAACTTGCAGGAAAACATCGGCTGCATGTTTTCCCATTGCCATCAACTGCTTGAAGGCTTTCTGGCGTTCATCCTTGTTGAGGTTTCCAAGTTGTCGGGCGAGTTTGGGGAGCGATTTGAGCCGATAGGCATACAAGCCAGCAACCACGATGGCGGGAACGGGAAAAGCGAGAACGAGCCAAAAGGGATTGAGGTTGAAAACGGAGATAACGGCGAAAGCAGCCAAGGTGCTTGTCACCCATGCCCCGCAACCTGCCAACCATGCAAAGGTGTCAAAGTGATCGCTCATGGTCTTCACCGCCCAGAAGAAAAGTGTGGCAATCAAAACCAGAAGTGTTAACTCGTAACCTGCCCACCCTGCTAATTTGCCAAATCTGATTTGCCAAACCTCTGACATCGCATTCCGCAAAGAAATTTGGCTCACTGAGAGCCTCGCTCGGTTTCCCTGTCCCTTGCCCGCGTCTTTTATCCTGCCGTTCCTTCTCCTCACTTTGACCTCTTCAAATCGGCTTCAAACGAACTCGCCTTCCCGATCGCGCTCTCAATCTTGACTTTTCAGGTCTGAAATGCCAAAATTTTGGTTGAAAGGAGGTCGCTGGCATGAGCAGCGAAAACATAAAGGGAAGGCAAACGACGGCGCAGAAGCCGTTGGAGATACCGTCGTGGGATTTAGTGCTCAAGCGCAACAGCATTGAACGGATGAAGCAAGAGAAATTTCCGCTGGACATAATCAACGAACTGCCGCAGTTGATTGCTGCCGGCTATGAAGCCATCCCCGAAGAGGACATTGTTCGGTTGCAATGGTGGGGCTTGTATCACGACAAACCTAAGGTTGGCACATTCATGATGCGCATAAAAATTGCTGGCGGCTACCTGACGCCCCAGAAGTTGAGGGCTATCGGCGAAATCGCTAATCGCTACGGAAAAGGTTACGGTGAAATCACCACACGCCAGAACATTCAACTGCACTGGATAAGGCTTGAGGATTTGCCCGCCATTTTTGAGCACCTTCGAGCCAATGGGCTGACGACGGTAGGCGGCTGTGGCGACACCGTGCGCAACATCACTGGCTGCCCCGTCGCTGATATTGACCGCCACCAACTTTTTGATGTCCAACCTCTCATTCAGGAAGCGGCTCATTTCTTTTACGGCAACCGCGAATATTCCAACTTACCCCGAAAACACAAAATCACCGTCTCTGCTTGCCCGTTCCAATGCAATGCCCCGGAAATTCACTGCATCGCTTTAGTGGGAGTCATCAAGGACAGTCGTAAAGGCTTTGCAGTTCGCATTGGCGGCGGGCTTTCTTCAACTCCGCGCATTTCCAGAGACATGGGCGTTTTTGTCCCTTACGAGGAAGCACTGGAAGTTCTGCGGGCTATCATTGATTGCTGGAAGGAGAACCCACGCTATCGGCTAAGCCGAGTTAAGGCTCGGCTAAAGTTCATGGTGGACGATTACGGCGCAGAAGAATATCGTCGCATGGTGGAAGAGAGATTGGGTCGGCAGTTGGAAGACTTTCAAGCGCCCGAACCTGTCGGTGAAACTGACCATTTGGGAGTTCAGCCACAAAAGCAATCGGGCTACTTTTACATCGGTTTCCCCGTTCCTCTCGGCTGGCTTTCGGGTGACCAAATGTTGAGGATTGCCGATGTTGTTGATTCGGTTGGTGGCGACATCCGCTTAACCCGTCAGCAAAACTTCATTGTCGGCAATGTGCCTGAAAGCAAAGTGGCTTGGGTCGTCCACCAGATAGAGAAGATTGGCTTCCCGTTGCGCATCAATCGCGTCTGGGGTCGCTCCATCGCGTGCACGGGTGAACCTTTTTGCAACTACTCCGTCACCGAGACGAAGACGAAACTCAAGGAAATCATTGAACGGTTGGAAGCGAAATTCGGTGATGCCATTGCCGACTTGAAAATCCACCTTGACGGTTGCCCTCACGCTTGCGGACAGCACTGGGTCGGAGACATCGGGTTGCAAGGGACAACGGCTCGCGAGACCGACGAACAGGGAAGCAAAATTCAGGCTTATGACATCATCTTGAGGGGAGGCTTGGGCAGGAAGACTGCCATCGGCAAGCAAATTTTGCGGCGCATCCCAACCGATTTAGTCCCGTTGTATTTGGAGCGGCTGATAGAAGCGTGGCTTTGGTTTCGCATCATCAGAAACGGTAACGGTGCTAACTACACTTTCCGCGATTTCTGCGATGAACGGACAGATGAGGAATTGATCGCCATCGCTGAGGGAAAGTTGACAGTTCGTGACCTTCTGCTGAAAATCGCTCCCGAACTGGCAATGGCGTGCTGAGCAAAATCTGTCTCATCGGGTTTAAGGCGTCACTTGCAATGCCTTTGCCAACAACTCTTCAACCCAAACCCTGTCTTCGTCTTTCAACGGCGGCTCAACAGGGCGACGGTAGTCAAGCAAGTAGCGGTAGCCGCCACGCTCATAAACGGTGTTGAAAACCGACTGCAAGTCCAACCTAACCCACTCATCCCTTCCCTTAAGCGGGACAGGCAGTGTAGGCATAGGTTCTCTTAGCCCCCACGCCCAAACCAAGGCTTTGGGTCTCCATTCCCATCGGCTCACCATCGCCCGATAATCTCCTTTCGGCTCTCCCTTCTTTAAAGGCATCCTTTCGCCTGCCCTCAATAGGTCTATTTCAACCATGTGGACTTGGCTAAGCAAAATCTCGTGCCGCTTCGTCAAATACTCATTCCAGCCAACCTTCCCCTTCTGCTTGTTTGAAGGTGAAAGCAACTCAATGACCGTCACCAACTCACCTGTCTCTCGGATGCGAATTTCAACAAATCGCTCCCGAAAGACCTCTCGGAAAGGTTCTGTCAACTCAACTTCAACCGCACCTTTTGCTAATTCAGGGTCAACTTCAACCAAGACTTCACCCGCTACCTGAGTAACTACCGATGTGGCTGCAGTTGGCATGGTTTCCACAATAGCGATGTCAGGCACACGCAATTGATGGGAGGCTGTTTCCTGCTCTAGGATTTCGGGAAGCCACTCAACATAAATTCTCTCACCGACGACAGAAATGTATCGAGGCGCCAGTTGAGGCATCAATCCCCTGTGGATTTCGTAAATGAACTCGCCGTGAAAGTGCTCCCACCTTTGCCCTTCAATGAACGGGTCCATGCCAGGGAAAGGCGACGGCATCTCTTTCACCTCGCTTTAAGGCGTCACTTGCAATGC
>Ga0079997_118776_pt1 | contig 13983 bp, 10 predicted proteins | sample PerSpoCPS_CMetaG_FD_69200 | JGI IMG/M metagenome (GOLD analysis project Ga0079997, IMG submission 69200) | Archaeal communities from Yellowstone National Park, Wyoming, USA - Perpetual Spouter C (PS_C) MetaG (SPADES assembly) (version 2) | ecosystem: Environmental > Aquatic > Thermal springs >... | reverse complement strand
TGCGGGTTTTTCGAAGACGGGTGCCCGGTACCGGGTACCCGGTATCGGGTACCGGCGATCTGGCACCTGGGACCTGGTACCCGGCACCGGAGCCGAATCGACGCCGAAGGCCGGACACCGAGCACCGAGGACCGAGCCCGGCCACCGGAAAACGCGCACACCGGGTTTGCATCCTGCATCCATCTCCAAAACGGAGGAGAGGGTCTCATGAGGCGACGTTGGGTGTCCCTTTGCCTACTTGGCTTGGGGGTCCTCGGCGGAGGCGTCTTCTCGTCCCTCTCGGCTCAGGAAGTCACGGAACCGGCCACGGGCACGAAGTTTCCGGCTCAGCGACCCTTCCGAGACGAGGCCGGTCAGCCAGCCGTGCAGTGCGTCGGGACGGCCGTCCGGAAACGGCTCGTCTTCAAGGTCTACGGCATGTGCCTGTACGTGGACCTGGAAGGGCTTCGCCAGCAGGCCGGTAGTCGGAAGCTTTCGGCCGACGAGGCCGCTCGCCTCCTCGTCGAGGGAGACGTCCGTCGAGGCTTCGTCCTTCAGTTTGTCCGGGACGTCGACAAGGACAACATCGTTGAAGCCTTTCGGGAGGGCCTTCGAAAGAACTGGCCCGGCGGGCCGTTCTCCGAGACCCACCCGGCCGTCCAGCAATTCCTGGACGCCGTCCGTTCAGACATCGCCAGGGGTCAGGAGATCCGGATCTGGTTGGACCCCGAGGGGACCGTCACCGTCCAGTTTGCCCAACGGCCGGCCGTGCGGATCGCCGACCCTTCCCTGGTTCGGGCCATCGCCGGCATCTGGCTGGGAGCCCAGCCGGTCTCGCCCGATATTCGGGCCAGCCTCTTGAAGGACCTGCCGGTTCGGATAGCCTCTCCATAAGGGTCATGCTCTTAGGGCGTGCACTCCGTGGCTATGACCTTGTTCGATGCGGGGGTGAGATATCGCCCCAGTGGCCAGCAGGGGTCTTGGGTTCCAGATACCTGATACCCGGTACCCGAATCGACGCCGAGGGCTGGACACCGAGCACCGAAGACCGAGCCCGGCCACTGGAAAACGCGCACACCGGGTATGCAGGATGCACGATGCAGGATAGGAAGGGTGCGGATCCTGGCTACCTGGTACCCGGGACCTGGTACCTGGCACCCGTGTCCAATTCCCACATTTCAAATCTTAACAAAGCAGTAGGGGCCTGCTCGAAGATGTCGGGCGGCATCTTACCGGCCACCCATAATCGAAGTGACGGAGTGACGATGAAGAGCTGGGATACCAGGAGTGCGTTCTATCGTGGGGAATCCCAGAACGTTTTCAAAACGAAGGTCAATACACACCACCCAGGATAGAAACGGGGGACGTAGCCTCATCCTGCATCCCGCATCCTGTATCCTGCATCCTGTATCTCGCATCCCGCATCTCACTACGAGTCCAGCCGCCGGCGTCTCAGCACAGCCCTCGGAGGACTTCCGTCAGGTCCCGGAGGCGGTCGACGGCGGGAATGTCCGGGACGGCCGAGTCGTCCCCACGAACCCGCCAGCGGGCGCGCAGGCCTGCCCGACGGGCACCCCAGTAGTCGAGGTCCGGGTCGTCGCCGACGTGGAGGGCCTCGGTGGGGACGACGCCGGCTCGGCGGCATGCCTCGTGAAAGATGGCCGACTCGGGCTTGGCCGCCCCGACGGCCGACGAGTACACGATGACGTCCAGCAAGGCACCCAGGCCGAGCCGCTCGAGCAGGACCGGCAGTCTGCTGTCGAAGTTCGAGACGACACCCGTGCGGAGGCCCCTTTGTCGAAGCGTCTCCAGGACGGACCGGGCGGCCGGGTCGAGCCGCCAGACGGCGGGTGTGGCGAAGACCTCATAGAGGTCGGCGAAGTAAGATTCGAAGGCGAAATTCAGGGGCTTCGGAGCAGAGGGGCGGAGGGGCACGCCGCAGGCCTGGAGGGTATCGGCGACGACGGCTCGCCACCAGGCAAACTCGGCGGCCCGCCGGGCGTCGTCGGACAGGTCCGGGGGAAAGGCCAGGGGCGGACGGCAGGGAAGGACTCGGGCGAAAGCCCGGGCGACGGCGGCCGCTTCCAGGTTGAGGCCAAAGGACCGGGCCCTGTCGGCGTAGACGGTCCCGACGTCGGGTTCGACGAAGGCGAGGGTCCCGACGAAGTCGAAGAAGACGGCCCTCACCGCCATCGCTTCAACTCTTCCTGGACCTCTCGCTCGATAGCCCGTTGGCGGGCGACCTCCCGCTTCTGATGGACCTTCCGACCCCGGGCCAGGGCCAGTTCAACTTTAATGTAGGGCCCTTTCAGGTAGACCCGCAGGGGGACGAGCGTCAGGCCCTTCTCCTGGACGCGGCCGGCCAGGCGGAGGATTTCCCGCTTATGGAGCAGGAGTTTCCGTTCCCGCGTGGGGTCTAACGTCTCATGGGTCGAGGCGGCCGCATAGGGCGAGATGTGGCAGTTGACGAGGTAGGCCTCCCCGTTCCGGATGCGGGCGAAGCTGTCCCGCAGGTTGATCCGGCCGGCTCGGACGGCCTTGACCTCGCTTCCGCGCAGGACGATGCCAGCCTCGTAACGCTCTAAGATCTCGTAGTCGTGAAGGGCCTTCCGGTTGACGGCCAGGGTCTTTTCGGGCGGGGACGACTTCATGGGATGGGTCCGCATAGTGTCTCCGGGAAGGGATGGACCCGCAGGGGCAGGGCCGGGCGGAGCTGGTCCTGCCACCGAGGAAACTCCCGGGCGACGGCCTCGTCCAGGAGGCTCTGGTAAATGGTCGGGTAGACCCGTTCCCAAGGGGGCCGGGTCGCCGGGTCCGGATAGAGCTGTTCGTACCGCTGACGGACCTGCTCGGGGGGAATCAAGAGCGTGTTTCGGAAGATTCGGTCTCGGTAAGAACGGACGGCCAGGACCATCTCCACGACGCGACGGAGCAGGCCCGGGTCGAGGCGGTCGCCCCACGGCTTCAGACGGGCAAAAGCCGCCGCCGTTCGGTCGACCTCTTCGGCGGGCGGGCGTTCAAAGCCGTTCTTGTAAAGATAGACGGCCGTACGGGCGTCCCGGAGGAATTGAAGCCACAGGGGTCCGTCGTTCCGGTATTCTTGCAGGGCGGCCGCCTCGTCCCATCGTCCCGTCTGGACGCTATACCAGTATACGTAAAACTTCCAGGTCCACACGTGGGTATCCCCCGACAGGACGACCCAGTCGGCGCAAGAAGCGGCGGCCACGACGGCGATCAGGCACGACCGGAGGCACCCCGTCCCCATCGGGTTCGTCTCCTGGAAGCCGGATTCGCCACCCCGTCGGGCCTCATCCGACGGGGGGCGCGCCATAGCGGAGGCGGACTTCGGCGGCCCGGGGGTCCGAGACGTGGATAAACTGGAGTTCCGGAACAGTTCGTAGGTACATGGCCTTTCCGAGAAAGCCCCGCAGGCGGCCCTGGACTTCCATCAGAGCCGTTCGGGCCTCCCGGGCCATCCGCTCGTCCCCGAGGACGTCGAAGATGACGTAAGCCGTTCGGGCATCGGGCGTCAAGTAGACTTCCTGGAGAGTGACCCACTGAAGACGCGGGTCGCCAAACTCTTGAAGGAGGATCTGGGCCAGCTTTTGATGGAGCTCGCTGGCAACCTTCCGCAGGGTCCGTCGCTGAATCATGAGGCCGCCCTCGCCGAAGCATAGGGTTCGGGTACGGCGACCTCCTGGACCGTGTAGACCTCGATGAGGTCGCCCTCCTTGATATCCTGGAAGTTGACGAGGGTCAGGCCGCACTCATAGCCCTGAGGGACTTCCCGGACGTCTTCCTTAAAGCGGCGCAGGGTGTTGATCCGCCCGTCGTAGACGACGACCTGGTCCCGAATCAGGCGGGCCCGCTCACCCCGGACGACCTTCCCCTCCCGGACGAAGCAACCGGCGACGACGCCGACGTCCTTGATGCGGAAGGTCTGGCGGACTTCGGCGACGCCCAGGACCTGCTCGACCTTCTGGGGTTTCAGGAGTCCGCGAACGGCATTCTTGATGTCCTCGACGGCGTCGTAGATGACGTTGTAGTAACGGATTTCGACGCCTTCCTGATCGGCCTGCTCCCGGGCCTTTTTGTCGGGTCGGACGTTGAAGCCCAGGATGATGGCGTCGCTGGCGGCCGCCAGGAGGACATCGCCGCTACTGATCCCACCGACGCCGGCGTGGATGACGTTCAGACGGACCTGCTCGACGCTCAGTTCCTCGAGGGCCTTCTGAAGGGCCTCCAGTGACCCCTGGGTGTCGGCCTTCAGAAGGAGGTTCAGGGCCTGGACCTCTCGGCCCGCCTGGACCTGAGCGGCGATGTCCTCCAGGCGGGCCCGGCGGGCCATGCGGAGCTGTTCCCTCACCTTTTCCCGCCGGAGCTGAGCGATGCGGCGAGCCTTCGTCTCGTCCCGGAGGACCTGGAAAGTGTCCCCGGCCTGGGGAAGGTCCTCAAAGCCCAAGACCTCGACGGGCGTCGAGGGCGGGGCCTCTTGCACGCGCTGGCCCCGGTCGTTGAACATGGCTCGGACCCGGCCCCAAGTCGCACCGGCGACGAACACGTCCCCGACCCGGAGCGTCCCGTTCTGGATCAGGACCGTCGCCACGGCTCCCCGCTTGGGGTCCATCTTGGACTCCAGGATAATGCCCCGGGCCGGCAGTTTCGGGTTTGCCCGCAGGTCGGCCAAGTCGGCAACGAGAAGGACCATCTCCAGGAGCTCCTCGATGCCGATGCCCTTCTTGGCCGAGATGGGGACGGCGATAGTCTGACCGCCCCATTCTTCGACGGTAAGGCCGACCTGGGCCAGTTGGCGCTTGACCTTCTCCGGGTCGGCGTTGGGCTTGTCGATCTTGTTGATGGCGACGACGATGGGACAACCCGCCGCCCGGGCATGGTCGATGGCCTCGAGGGTTTGGGGCATGACGCCGTCGTCGGCCGCCACGACGAGGATGACGACGTCGGTCGCCTTCGCCCCTCGGGCCCGCATTTGGGTAAAGGCCTCATGGCCCGGCGTGTCGATAAAGGTAATCTTACGGCCGTGGACCTCGACCTGGTAGGCCCCGATCTTCTGCGTGATGCCACCGGCCTCCTGGGCGACGACGTTCGTCTTCCGAATGGTATCGAGGAGAGTCGTCTTGCCGTGGTCGACGTGGCCCATGACGGTCACGACGGGTGGGCGGGGAACACGGTCCTCGGGACGGTCCTCGACGGCTTCCTCGAGGAGGAGCTCCTCCTCGATGGAAACGGGCCGGGCGATATAGCCGAACATTTCAGCGACCTCGACGGCCAGGTCCATCGGGACCGTCTGGGTCAGGGTCATCAGATGGCCCTTCTTCAGGAGAGCCTTGATGAGGATCGGGGCCTTAACGTTCAGGCGTTGGGCCAGGTCCTTAACCGTAATGCCCTCGGGGATCGTGATCTCTCGAATTTCCGTGACGACTTGGGGCAGGAAGTCCTCCTCCCGGCGCTTGGGCAGGACGAGCTCCTTCTCCCGCTCCCGGAGACGGACCAGCTCCCGTTCCTCCTCTTCCTTCGTTCGGGGCCGCTTGCGCTCAATCTTCGGAGGCGGGGGCGGGACGTAGGGCCGATGGAGGTCGGATACGGGCGGACCGCCCGTTTGGGTGGAGGCCCGATGCCATTCACTGAGTCGAGCGCCCGACGTCCGGGCCGTTCGCTCCCCCATCCTCACGTAGTCTCGGCGCTCCTTTACCCGGCGAAGCTCTTCCCGGAAGGCCCGCTTGTGAGGCCGGGTCTCAGGGGCCATGTAACGCTCCTCGGGCGGGCGCTCGGGAATCCGCTCGGGTCCGGGGGAGACCTCCGGCCGAGACGGCTCAGGGCGGGTTTCCCGACGCTCCTCCCGCCGTCCTTCCCGTCGCTCCGGACGCTCTTCCCGCCGCGGGGGTCGGGGCGGACGCTCCGGCGGAGCCGGTCGGACCGGCGATGGCTCAACCGGCGGGGGTGGAGACACGGGCGTTGCGGGCGCCGTCGAGACGGGCGGCGGCTCGACCGGCGGGGGGGGCGGGGCCGGGGCCGCCGGGGCCTCCGGGGGCGCTACAGTCTCGACGGCCGCCTCGACCGGCGCGGGCGGCGGTGCCGGGACCAGTGGCTCGGTCGGCGGCGAAACGACCGGCGGGACGGGAGGCGGGGCTTCGACCGAGACGGCCGGCGAGACTTCCTTAGGTGCCTCCTCCCCCTTCGGCGTGGTGGGGAGGATCCCCTCCCGGATGTAGTAGTCCCGTACTTTGCGGGCGACGTCCGCGTCAATGACGCTGGCGTGAGACGTCACCAGGATCCCCATCCCGTTCAGGATGGTGATGACTTCCTTGCTGGGACGACCCAGCTCACGGGCTAACTCGAAGACACGCATAAACCCGCATTCCTCATGAGAAGCCGATGCAGGATGCGACCCTCAGGACGAAGCGGCCGTCGTCGGCTCCGTCGGTTGGGTCTTGTAACGACCCCGGGTGAACGCCCGCAGGGCCTCCTTGATGGTCCGGGCCGTCTCGGGCGTCATGCCCGGGACCTCCATGAGGTCGGCGATGCCGGCCTGGATCAGGGGCATCAGGCGGTCATAACCCCGTTCGATCATCTGCTGAATCAGACCCTCGTCGATCTGATGATGGGTCCGCAAGATGCGGTAAAACTCTTCGACCGACGGGGTCACGCCGAACTGGCCCTCCTTCTCGCTGGCCCGGATGACCTCGATGCGCCAGCCGACGAGCCGAGAGGCCAGCTTCACGTTTTGACCATTCTTGCCGATGGCGATGGACAACTGATCGTCGGCCACGACGGCTTCGAGGACCCGTTCCTCCTCGTCCAGGACGTGGACCTCCAAGACCTTGGCCGGCTTGAGGGCATTGGCGGCAAACTCACAGACGTTATCCGACCACTGGATCACGTCGATCCGCTCGCCGTGGAGCTCGTTCATGATGGCCTGGATCCGAGTTCCCTTGACGCCCACACAGGCCCCGACCGGGTCGATGTGAGGATGTTTCGAGTAGACCGCGACCTTGGCCCGCTCTCCGGGCTCCCGCACGATGCGGACGACCTCGACCAGGCCCTTGAAGACTTCCTCGATCTCCATCTCCATGAGGCGGTAGATAAAGTCGGGATGAACTCGGGAGACGACCAGCTGGGGCTCCTCATGCTCGTAAACCTTCACCAACAGAGCCCGCACGTACTGACCCCGCTCGAAGCGGTCCCGGGGAAGTTGAAACTCCTTTGGAAGCAGGGCCTCCGTGTCCGGCAGGTCCAGGGTCACGTCGCCCTTCCAGACGGCCTTCACGGTGCCCGTCACGATCCGGCCGACCTGGTCCTTGTAAATCCGGGCGATCTTCTGACGTTCCGCCTCCCGGACCTTGTGAAGGATGACCCGCTTGGCGATCTGAACCGCCTTGAGGCGGGAAAGGAGCTCACCCGGATAGGGAACCTCGACCTCCTCCCCGACCTGGACGCCCGGCTTCCAGCGTTGGGCCTCCTCAATAGGGATCTCGACCTCCGGATGCCGAACGGACTCGACGACTCGCTTGCGGACCAATAGATGGATCGTCCCCTCCTGGCGGTCCAGCCGAACGGAGAGCCGCTCCTTCGGCCGGGCCAGCCGACGAGAGGCCGTCAAGACGGCATCCTCGATGGCCTCGATGAGGTACCCCGGGTCGATACCCTTCTCCCGGGAGACCTGCTCGATGGCCGCGATCAACTCCTTGCTCATCGTCCTCAGCCTGTCGGTCTCGATTTTTCAACAAAAATTTAAGACTCCCCGGAGTCATCCGCCAGATGTACACGGATCACATCCTGCCACGAAAGGTCCAGGATGCGGTCGGCGTCCGTCCGGACCCGAATTCCCGCGAGGTCGACCTCCTGAAGGATGCCCCGCCAGACGACCGGCCCCCCGGAGGCCGACCGGCCCAGGACCCGAACCGAACGCCCGACGGCCCAGCGAAATTCCCGGGCCGTGCGAAGCTCGCGCCCGATCCCCGGGGAGGAGACCTGCAAACGCCAGTCCCCCCTCACGAATTCGTCCCAGGGGACGCGGTCCTGCAAGGCCTGGGTCGCTCGCACGCACATGGCCACGTTCACGCCCCGGGGATGGTCGATGGTCACCGTCACCAGCGTAAAACGGCCCTCTTTGACCTGACAATCGACCAACGTCAAGCCCATCGAGCGCAGGACCGCCTCGATACGGTCCTCCAAGGCCTGCCACGGGCGTGGCGCAAAAGGATCCCCTTTCATCGTCAGCACCGTACCCGGGGATCGGTTCTAATTTACGGTATTCTACAGAGTGATGCAAATGAACGCAGACCCGGTGTTTGTTTCCGAGCTTGTGGAATCCAAGCCCCGCACGTCCGTGACCCCAGCCCCGGCCGGTCCGAAGGGTGATGGAGGCTTGCGGGCCGAGCCGGAAAACGCACACACTGGATTTGCATCCCACTATCATTATCATGTATCCTGCACCGTGCATCCCGTATCATGCATACCCCGTGTACGGGTTTTCGAAGTGTGAGCCAGGCATTCCGTCTTATTGCCCTACTGCCTTATTGCCCGATTGCCCTGCCGCGTCTCGGGTACCCGGCACCTGGGACCGGATCGACGCCGAGGGCCGGACACCGAGCACCGAAGACCGAGCCCGGCCACCGGAAAACACGCACACCGGGTATGCATCCCGCTATCATTATCATGTATCCTGCATCGTGCATCCTGTATCCTGTATCGTAAGTCGGACACCCGGGAGTCTCGCCATGCGGCCGGATGAGAGAGTGTCGGACCTGCAGGGGACTTTCCTCCGGGACGTCCTCACCGCCCTCGCCGCCGGGGGACCCCGGACGGAAACCCGCTTCCCCCTTGCCTGGGTGGCCCTCGCCGAAGACGACGGAAGCCTCCGCGTGACGACCGTCTGGGACCCGACGGGCATCGTCGGGTCGCCGGCCGACCTCCCGCCCCTCTGCGACCGGCTCCGGCCGGAGGCCCTTCCGTTCCCGGCGGTCTGGACCGATGAATGCGGATGCCTGCGTCGGTTCGAACGGCTCCCGGCGGGCTCCCGGCGTTGTCACGGGACCCTCCCCCTGCGGGACGAAGACCGGTTCCTGGGCGTCGTGAACGTGGTCGGCCTCTTCTCGCCGTCCGACGGGGATCAAGCCCTGCTGGCCCTGACCGGAACCTTCCTGAACTTGGCCCTCCGGCAGGCCCGCCTCCACGCGGCCGTTCGGTCGGCCCGCTGGCAGGAGCAGGCCGTCCTCCTCGACCTGGCGCGGAAGTTCCTGGTCCCGACGGAGCCCAAGACCGTCGTCGAGACGACCTTCTCGGTCCTGCGGGAACACCTCCGGCCGGATGCCGTCAGCCTGCTCGAGCCCGACGAACGGACGGCCTTTCTGGACCTGACCTTTGGCGAAGGTTGGAGTCAAGCTTACGTCGGCCGACTTCGGCTTCCCCTGACGCCGCCGGAAAGTAGCGGCGTGGCGTGGGCCGTCTATATGCGCCGTTGGGTCGTGTGGGACCCCACTCGGGAAGACCCTCCGGTGGCCGTCCCGGAACCCGTCCAGCAGGCCGGCGTGCGGAAGTCCCTGATCCTGCCCCTCCTGACGTCGGACCGGGTTCAGGGCGTCCTGGTCCTGGACAGCTTAGAGGATCGGGACTTTACCGACGATGAGGTCCGCTTTGCGGACTTGGTCGCCCATCTGATGGCCGTCGCCATGGAGCGGGCCCGGCAGTACCAAGTCCTTCGGGAAACTCAGGCCCGGTATCGGGACCTCTTCGAGCGGGTGCCCGTCGGCCTATACCGCACGACGCCGGACGGTCGGATCCTGGACGCCAACCCGGCCCTGGTCCAGATGCTCGGCCATCCCGACCTGAAGTCCCTTCAAGCGGTTCCCGTGCCCGACCTCTATCTTGACCCGGAGGACCGTCGCCGTTGGCAGGAGGCCATCGAGCGGACCGGCGTCGTCGAGGGCTTCGAGTTTCGGGTTCGCCGAGGGGACGGCACGGTCCTTTGGGTTCGGGACTCGGCTCGATGCGTTTACGACCACGACGGGCAGGTCGTTTGCTACGAAGGCGTGGTGGAGGACGTCACCCAGCGGCGGCGGGCCGAATGTCTTTTGGCGGCCGAGAAGCAGGTCCTCGAGATGATCGCGGCGGGCCGGCCGCTCTCGGAGGTCTTGACGGCGATGGTCCGGTCCATGGAGGACCTCGCCGACGGCTTGCGCGGCTCGGTCCTTTTGCTGGACGAGGAGGGTCGGCGACTCCGGCACGGAGCAGCGCCGAGCCTCCCCGAAGCTTACAACCGGCTCGTCGACGGTCTGGTCATCGGACCGGACGTGGGGACCTGCGGCACGGCCGCCTACCTGGGCCAGGTCGTGGTCACGCCGGACATCACCACGGACCCCCGGTGGGCGGACTATCGGGACGTGGCCCTCCAGTATGGCCTGCGGGCTTGCTGGTCCGTTCCCGTGTTCTCGACCGACGGCCGGGTCCTGGGGACCTTTGCGATGTACTATGGGGAGCCCCGATATCCGACTCCCTGGGAGATGGAGCTCATCGGGCGGGCGGCCCGTCTGGCCGGTATCGCCATCGAGGCCGAGCGGGCTCGGGAGCAACTCCGGCGGCAGGCCCGACGGCTGGAGCGAATCCTCGATTCCGCCGCTTACGGGATGGTCCTCTTGGACGGGTCGGGCCGGGTCCTCCTGGCCAATCCGAAGGGCGCGGAGTATTTGCGGGTCCTGGCCGGCATCGGGGTCGGGGATATCCTGACCCGGCTGGGCGACCGGCCCCTGGCGTCTCTCGTCCCTTCTCCCGACGAGGTCCTCTGGCACGAGGTGACCCTCGAGGAGCCAACCGGAGAAGAAGCGACCCCGGGCCCCCACGAGACCGTTTGGGCTTGGCCCGTAGCCCGCTCCCGGACGCACCGACGGGTCTTTGAAGTCGCCCGGCGGCCCGTCGTCGAGGCCGAAGCCGCCGAGGGCTCGCTCCTGGTCCTTCGGGAGGTCACGCAGGAGCGGGAAGCTCAGCTGTATGCCCAGACCCGGGACCGGCTGGCGGCCATCGGCCAGTTGGCGGCGGGCATCGCCCATGACTTCAACAACATCCTGACCTCGATCTTAGGCCTGGCCGAACTTCTCCAGATGCGGCCGGACGACCCCTCGGCCGTTCAACGGCACGCCGGCGTCATCCACGCTCAGGGCGAACGGGCGGCCCAGATGATCCGGCAGGTCCTGGACTTTGCTCGCAAGACGGTCGCCGAGCAGAAGGCCTTGAACCTGGCCGCTTTCCTGAAAGAATATGCCGTCTTCGTCCGCCGGGTGATCCCGGAGAGCATCGAGATTCGGGTCGAGGTCGAGACCGAGGACACCTGGATTTGGGGGAACGAGGTTCAAATCCATCAGGTCCTCACGAATCTGGCCGTCAATGCCCGGGACGCCATGCCGGAAGGGGGGCGGCTGACTTTTCGGCTGACCCGGACGGAGGTCCTGCCCGGGCAGAAGCCGCCCCTACCGGGAATGGCACCGGGGTCGTGGGTCACCGTCGAGGTCACCGACACGGGGGTCGGGATCCTGCCGGAAGTCCTACCTCACATTTTTGAACCCTTCTTCACGACCAAGCGACCGGGTCAGGGGACGGGGCTCGGTCTGGCCCAGGTGTATGGCATCGTCCAACAGCACGGGGGCCACATCGGCGTCCGAAGTCGTCCCGGGGAGGGTACGACGTTCGTCATCTACCTGCCCTGCCGGGCACCCGAGGCTCGGGCCGGGGTCCCAGAGACGGCTCGTCCCGAGGCCGCCCGGTTCGAGGGGATGGTCCTGCTCGTCGAAGACGAGCCGAAGGTCCTGGAGGTGATCCGGGAGATGCTGGAGTCCCTGGGCTTTCAGGTCCTGGCCACCGTCAGTCCCGTCGAGGCCCTACGACTGTATGATGCCCATCGGCCGGCGATCCGGCTGGTCCTTTCGGACGCCGTCATGCCGGAGATGAGCGGTCCGGAGCTTCTGGTGGCCCTGCGGGCCCGGGACCCGGACGTCCGGGTCGTCTTCATGAGCGGCTACCCCTTGGGCAGTAGCCGTGGGACCTCCCTTCCGGACGGTGTCCCTTGGATCCAGAAGCCCTTCCGCCGGGATGCCCTGGCCGAAGTCATTCGGCGGGTCCTGAGTCTGAGGGAAAGGGTATGAGGGGGTGAGTCTCGGAGCCGGTTTCCGAGGCCGGAGGTTTGCATGCACTGGCCGGCGTGGGTCGCATGGCACCTGATCCGGAGCCGTTCCGGACGGCTCGTCACGCTGACCGGCTGGGCGGCCTTAACGGGCGTGTTTCTGGGCGTTGCCGCCCTGGTCGTCGCCATGGCCCTGATGACGGGCTTTCAGCAGGACCTGAAGGCGAAGCTCCTGGGCGGGATCCCCCACGTGACCCTGACGGGCCTGACGCCCGAGAGCCTCCCGCGGGTCCTGGACCGACTCGACGGGGTCCGACGCCTGCCGACCGTCCGGGGCGCCTTTCCGGCCGTGTACGGTCAGGGTCTGCTGGTCAGCCCTTACGGGAGCTTGGGCGTCCTCATCAAGGGCGTGCCCCCCGAAGCCCGGCCCTATGTCCCCGTGCTGAACCGCTTGGTCGGTGGCCGATGGGAGGGTCTGACGGCCCGAGACGGCATCGTCGTCGGACGGGGTCTGGCCCAACGGCTTGGCGTCTGGGTTGGCGAGACCGTCCGCCTCGTGATTCCCGACGGCGTGGCGTCCCCCCTGGGACTCTTCCCCCGCATGCCCCGAGTCCACGTCGTCGCCGTCTTTCAGTCCGACATGTACGAGTTCGACAACACGTGGGTCTTCATGCACATCGACCTGGCCCGCCGGCTGTTCCAACCCCCCGGCGGGGCGTCGGTCGTCGAGCTCATGCTGGAGGACGTGGACCAGGCGCCTCGGGTCGCCCGTCAGGCGGCCGAACAGTTCCGGGACGCCGGGGTCGTGACGGAGACGTGGATGGAGCAGAACCGGGCCCTCTTTGCGGCCCTCCAGCTGGAGAAGTGGATGCTGTTTGTGGCCATTACCCTGATCGTCGTCGTAGCGTCCTTTAACATCGTCACGCACCTGGCCCTGATGGTCCACGAGAAGCGGAGCCGGATCGCCATGATGATGGCCATGGGGGCCGACGGACGGGCCGTTCAACGGGTGTTCCTCTACCAGGGCCTCGTCCTCGGTCTGGCGGGGATCGTCGCCGGTCTCATCGTCGGCGGAACGGCCAGCTTCGTCCTGGACCACTACCGGCTCATCCGCCTTCCGGCCGAGGTGTACTTTATCCCGTATCTACCCTTCCGGCTTCGGTGGCTCGACGGCCTGTGGATCGCCCTCGTGACGACCGGGATCGTGACCCTTTCGGCGTGGCTACCGGCCCGGCAGGCGACGCGTCTCCGACCGGCTGAAATCCTGCGTTCTCCCCCGTAGCGATCGGGCAGTAAGGCAGTAGGGCAGGATGACTGTCGACTATGCCGCGTCCCTTGTCCCCGTCCCTTGAAATTTGGATGGTGTACGTTGCTCCGTCGAAAACCCCTTAGAATGATAGAATTGGAGGAGCTCGGATGGGGTCCCGGAAGAGAGGAGTCGCCATGAAACCGTCGCAACTGCTGAAGTTTGCCCAGCTGGCTTTGCAGGTCGCCCGTCAGCACTTGCCCCCCTATGGGTCCAAGTACTCTCCCAAGAAGTTCACCCAACCGTCGTTGTTGGCGTGCCTGTTGGTGAAGGAGTATTTGCGAATGGACTATCGGGGGCTGGAGGACCTGTTGGCCAGTTCCGCCGAGCTGAGGGCCGCTTTGGGCCTGGAGTCGGTACCGGACCATTCGACGTTCCACTGGTTCATGCGGCATCGGGTAACCCCCACGTTGCTGAAGGCGGCCCTGGCGACGACCCTGCGGCTGTTCCGGAGGCGTTCCCGACGGGGGGAGACGGTAGCCGTGGATGCCACGGGCTTTTCCCGACGCCCGGCCAGCCACTACTACATGAGGCGCATGGGGCGTCGTCAGCGAGCGAGGCGGTTCCT
>Ga0079997_116635_pt1 | contig 14059 bp, 14 predicted proteins | sample PerSpoCPS_CMetaG_FD_69200 | JGI IMG/M metagenome (GOLD analysis project Ga0079997, IMG submission 69200) | Archaeal communities from Yellowstone National Park, Wyoming, USA - Perpetual Spouter C (PS_C) MetaG (SPADES assembly) (version 2) | ecosystem: Environmental > Aquatic > Thermal springs >... | reverse complement strand
GGGTCGTGGAAGAAATCGTCAGGCGGTTGCAATCGCCAGAAAGGGTCGGGGTTGATCCCGCCTTACCGCCTTCCGCCCGCTTGCAAGGCGTGCAGTGGGAAGGGACGACGCTGGTCTTGGACTTTGATGCGGGGTTGACCGAACCGAATTTTTGGCAGGGGAGCGAAGTCGCCCACCTGCGCTTGCAAGCCCTCGTCCATTCCCTCGCCTCCCTACCACAAGTGCAACGGGTGAAATTGACCGTCAACGGTCAACCGCCTGAACCGTTGGGAGGGCACGAAGAAGTCAGCGAACCGTTAACGCCCGACCCGTCTTTGTAAAGCGCCTGAAAAAACGGCAGCGACTGGCGAATAGCGATTGGCGACTGGTAAGAACGGCAGCGACTGGCGATTAGCGATTAGCGACTGGTAAGAACGGCAGCGACTGGCGATTAGCGATTGGCGACTGGTAAGAACGGCAGCGAGCGGCGAATAGCGATTGGCGACTGGTCAAACGGCAGCGAGTAGCGAGTGGCGAATAGCGAATGGTAGGGGCAGACCTTTGTGTCTGCCATAAGGCTATCAGCCACGACCGAAAACGGCAGCGACTGGCGAATAGCGATTGGCGACTGGTCAAACGGCAGCGAGTAGCGAGTGGCGAATAGCGAATGGTAGGGGCAGACCTTTGTGTCTGCCATAAGGCTATCAGCCACGACGGAAAACGGCAGCGAGCGGCGAATAGCGAATGGCGAATAGTAGGCGAATAGTAGGGGCGAACGGCAGTTCGCCCTGAAGTCGTGAACTGTTGGAGTGGCTATCAGCCACGACCGAAAGGGCTATTGTTTTCTCGCCCGCAAGAACGCCTCAGCGATCAACAAATCGGCGGGATAGGTCACCTTCAAGTTGGTCGGTTCGCCCATGACCAAACGGATGGGTGCGCCCATCCGTTCTACGAGCGTCGCATCGTCGGTGGCGGTAAAGCCATCGGCAAGGGCTTTTTCATGGGCGGCAATCAAAAGGTCGGCGGCAAAAACTTGGGGCGTTTGCGCCAGCCAAATTTGCTGGCGGTCTAAAGTCTCGGCAATCAGCACGCCGTCCAAAGAGCGCTTCACTGTCTCGGCGCAAGGCAAGGCAGCGATGGCAGCGCTGCCGATTTCCCTTGCCGCTTCCCAGACAGCGATGACCAACTCAGGCGTCACTAAGGGGCGGGCGGCATCGTGGACAATCACCCATTCCGTTTCAGGTGGCAACGCTTTCAAACCATGCCAGACAGATTGCTGTCGGTCGTCGCCACCATCCACAAGCCAGACGGGTTTTTGAAGGGCGAGGGCTTGACAACATCGTTCAAATGCAAGGCGATGGGAAGGTGGGATGACCAAGACGATGCCGTCCACGATAGGCGTTTGCGCCAACGCCTCCATCACCCAACCGACCATCGGCTTGCCAGCGACAACCACCAACGCTTTCGGCAAATCCCGTCCCTCGTCCCCCGTCCCTCGTCCCCCGCTTTTAAGCCTTTTGCCCAAACCGGCGGCGGGGACTACCGAAATCGTCATCAAAGAGGTCACCGCCTTCCACCTTGACGACATTGCGCCGCACGACTTCTTTGAAGTCGCCGAAAATCATCTTGCCGACGGGTGATTGAAGGACGCTGGTGACTTTGATCTTGACTTCGTGCCCCAAGTAGTTGCGCCCCCGCTCCACGACGACCATCGTCCCATCATCCAAGTAGCCGACGCCTTGCCCCGGCTCTTTGCCCGCCCGTTGCAAGATGACGGTCAATTCTTCGCCGGGCAAGACGACGGGTTTGAGCGCCGTCGCCAATTCGTTGACGCAAAGGACAGGGACACCTTGCAGTTCGGCGATTTTTTGCAAGTTGTTGTCGTTGGTGATGATGGCTGCCCCCAACTCTTTCGCCAGCCGAACCAGTTTCAAGTCGGTTGACGGGGCGGCGTCCACTTCAGGGCTGAAAGCGTCCACGACTTCCACGACAGTGCCTGGCAAACTTTTCAGCGTCTCCAACACCGCCAAGCCCCGTCGCCCCCGTGCCCGTCGCAGTTCGTCTTCCGAATCAGCGATCATTTGCAGTTCGTTCAACACGAACGACGGCACTAACAAGCGCCCTTCAATGAACCCCGTGCGCACGATGTCAGCGAGCCGACCGTCAATGATGACGGAAGTGTCCAGCAATTTGTCGCGGCTTCGGGGCATTCGGTGATTGGAGGCGGCGACCTCTGGGGCGCTCCGTAGTATCTGGGCGATCTGGGGGAAGGACAGCGAGATGGCATCCCGCACCCGCAACAAGGTGTGAACGGCGAAATAGACGATGCTAAAGGCGACGGCAAAAGTTATCGCCAACAAAGGGAAGGGAGGCACTTGCCCCCGAAGCAGCATCAAAGGCATCAGCAACACCAAATACGCCAACGCCAACCCCAATATCGCCCCGAACAACGCCGCTATCTTGTCGGCGGGCGAAAGGGCTTCCAAAGTTTCCCAAAGCGACCAAAGGCGTTGGGTGAACCAACTGCCCAAAAGGAACGCCGTCAAAACGCCAATCATCACAAAGCCCAAATCCACGAGGAATTGCTGCTGGGGGGAAAGTTTGACTTGAAAGTAGAGGCGTTGAAGGGTCTGCGTGTAGTAGTTGGCGGCAACGCTGCCCAACCATCCCAAAGCGAAGGCTAAGGCAGTCGTGATGGTGATGAAGAAAAGCCGATAGCCCCATTGTTGCCAGTTACGCATCGCACGAAACCTCCTTGTCGTTGGGTGATGAGCGCCCGACATTTTTGCCCTGCCCTTATGTTGGACGGGTCAAGCCCAACCGTTGGGCGGCATCGGCGAGGGTCATAACGACCTGCCAAGCACCCTCTTTCGGATGACCGCTTGCCCGTCGCTTCGGTTCAGGCGGTCCAAAACATTGGACGAAACCCAATCGTTTCGCCTCCCGCACCCGCACTTCTCCCTGCAGGACGGGACGCACCTCCCCTGTCAGCCCCAACTCCCCGAAGGCAGCGACCTCCGAAGGGATGGGCACATCCAAGCGGCTGGAGAGCAGCGCCAAAGCGACGGGCAAATCGGCGGCTGGCTCAGTCACTCGCAACCCGCCCACGATGTTGACGAAAACATCACGGTCGCTAAAGCGCACCCGCAAATGGCGCTCCAAAATGGCGAGCAACATCAGCACCCGCCCAAAGTCCAAGCCCGTCACAACCCTCCTCGGCATCCCGAAAGGGTTGGGCGCAACTAAGGCTTGCACTTCCACGAGCAATGGGCGATGTCCTTCCATCAACGCTGCCACGATGGTGCCCGCAACAGGTTGAGGGCGAGCGGAAAGCAACCATTCCGACGGGTTGGGGACTTCCTCCAACCCCTGCTCATTGAGCCGAAAGACCCCGACTTCTCCCGTCGGTCCGAACCGATTTTTCGTCGCCCGCACCAACCGCAAGGCGTAACTCGCTTCCCCTTCCAGATAGAGCACGGCGTCCACGATGTGTTCCAACACTTTCGGTCCCGCCAAAAACCCTTCTTTGGTCACATGACCGACCAGCACCAAAATCGTCCCCGTTCGTTTGGCGATGCGCAGCAAATGGGCGGCACTCTCCCGCACTTGACTGACGCTGCCTGGTGAGGAAGAAAGCGACGGGTGATAGGCGGCTTGGATGGAATCCACGATGGCAAGGGTGGGTTGGGTCGCTTCAATGACCGTTCCGATGGCGGTGACTTTCGTTTCTGCCAAGACGAGCAATCGCTCGTCTTCCACGCCCAATCGTTCCACCCGCAAAGCGATTTGCTCTAAGGACTCTTCGCCCGTCACATACAGCGCTTTCTGCCCACTTTGCGCCATCCGCCCTGCCACCTGCAAAAGGAGCGTGGATTTGCCGACGCCAGGTTCACCGCTGAGGATGGTGACGCTACCAGCGACGAAACCGCCCCCTAACACCCGATCCAGTTCGCCAAAGCCCGATGGCAGGCGCTTTAAAGGCTGGCGACGCAATTGGGGCGCAGGGACGGGCGCCATCCCTTCCTTGCGCGGCGTTCCCTCAGGAACGGTCTCTTCCTCCAACTCCTCCACGAGGGTGTTGAACGCCCCACAGTTAGGACACCGCCCCAGCCATTGGGCACTCTCATAACCGCATTGCTGGCAGACAAATTTGCTTCGGCGTTTCGGCATCGCGCTCCATCCCTTTCGGTCAGGGAGAAAGCCTCTCAGGCTATAATTATGGCTGTCAACGGCTCAGGTTTGGGTGGGGCTACTGAGGGAGGCGCGCCCGCCGCAAGGTTAGGGAAGAACCGATGCAGATGGCGGATGGGTTGGTTATTGCCGTTTGCCTTGGGGCGATAGTAACGGATAGCCGATGGCGGCGCATCCCAAACTGGCTCACTTTCCCTGCGATAGGGTTGGGGTTGGCGGTCAATGCCCTTGACAGCGGATGGAGTGGGTTGGGGCGGGCAGTGGTGGGGTTGCTTGTGGCGCTCCTATTGACCGTCCCCCTCTTTGCCCTCAACTTTGTCAAGGCAGGGGATGTCAAATTGATGGCTGCCTTTGGCACAATCAAAGGTGTCGGGGCGCCGCCTATCCAATCCTTCGCCCTCTGGGCGTTTTTGTATGGGGCGCTCATCGGTGGCTTTTGGGCGATGGCGGTGCTCCTTCGGGCAAAAAGTTTAGGAGTTGCCTGGCAGCGGGTGTGGGGTATGGTCGCCCATCTGATTGGGCTACCCATCCCAGCAAAGAAGCAGGAGGAAGCCAACGCCCTTCGCCTGCCCATGCCTTACGGGATTGCCCTGAGTTTGGGGGCGCTGATGGCGCTGGCACTGGAAGAATTGTTTGGTCGCCCCTTCCCGCTGTTGGGCGCGTGAAGGTGATCGGTAATGCGTCGGCGGTTTCGCTACTTTCGGCTCTCTCTGATAATGACGGTCTTAGTCGTCATCGTCGGGGCAGTGTATTGGGCAACGAGGCGAAGCCCCACCCAAAGCGCTCAAAAACCTAACGGCGACCAAATTGTCCAGCGCTATCGGGTCGTCGTCGCCGCGACGGATTTGAACCCTTACACCCTTTTGACGCCTGACATGGTGCAAGTGCGGGAAAGCGAGATGCCCCCGCCACCAAGCACTTTCACTTCACCAGAAGAAGTCGCCCAACGAGTAACCCGCACCTTGATCAAAGCGGGCGAACCTATCTTTGCCCATCAAGTGACCCCGCCCCTTTCCGCTGGCACCATCGCCCCGATGCTCCCTGTGGGCATGGTCGGCATCGCTATCCCTATCGCTCGCCGTGAGCAATTGCCTCCCGTTCGGGTCGGTGACCTCGTGCGCATTTATGCCGTCTTCTCCCGCAACAAAGTCAAGGCGGTGGCGATGCGGGCGATTGTTTTGTCAAGTGGGTTAGCCAATGCCGCTCCCTCAACCAGTCAACAAGCGACCAGCCAACAAACAGGTCAACCCTCTCCGCAAAGCGCAGTGACGGAAAGCCCTCCCGTTTTGCTGATTGCCGTTACCCCCGATGAAGCGCGCGCCATTGCCTTAGCGATGGACAGCGGGGCAACCCTTTACTATGCCGTCCTTCCGCCCCCGCCTTTCCTTCCTCAGTGGGAACGCCCCCTCACCTTAGATGAGTTGGTCGGAACGCCACCAGCCAAACCGCCTGCCAACCCTTCCCCGTCTCGCCGTCCAGCGCCTTCCTCGCCCATCACGGTGCGCCCTTCCCCGCCTGCCCCTTTGCTGCCGCCACCCCCCCTCATCCTTCGGGACAGTGGGAAGGCGAGTGAACTGAAACCCAACCGTCCCGCCCCGCCCGCTATCTTCGGGATTGTCGGCGACCGTCCCACCATTTTGAGCGTGCCCACAACGGAGGAGGCGAAGGGGAAGTGAAGCGATGGTTCGTCGTCTTTTGGGGTGTTTTTCTGTTGCCCTTTTTCTCCGTCTCCCTCGTCAGCCAGTCGGCGCCGCCTTCCGAGCGGGTCATAGACGCGCAAATGAGCCCTGTCGTTTTTCTGCAACCCGAAACGCCGACCCGCCTGATTTTGCGGCGGGGGGTCAGCGCCGTCTTGGTTGCCAAAGGGCTTCTCCGCCGCTTCGTTTTGGGCGACCCCCAAATCGTCGCCCTTAACGCCTTGACCGAACGGGAATTGGTCGTCAACGCCAAAAGCGAAGGGACGACCAATTTGCTCGTCTGGGAAGAGCGGGCAGGACAAACTTTCGTCTCCACCCTTTGGCTGGAAGTCGTCCCCATCAAAAAGGAAGAGCCCGCCCCTCCCCCCAAACCGCCCGACCCCGCTCAATTGCAAGCGCTCCTCTCCCAAGCCTTGAAAGGGTTGCCCATTGAACCCCTCGTCTTCGTCCTACCCGATGGGACGGTTGCGGCGGTCTTGCGGGGCGAAGTGGCGACGCCCGAAGAAGCCAAAGCCGCCGAAGCCTTAGCCAGTTTGGTGGCGACGAAGGTCATCAACCTGCTGCGGGTTCGGGCTGTCCCCCAAATTCCCCTCTCCCCCGAAGAGCAGAAAGCCCTGCGCATTGAGATGGCGATCGGCATCCCCGGCGTGCGCGTCACCCTCGTGGACGATAAAGTCGTTTTGCATGGGACGGTCAACAGTTTGATGGAGCGGCAGACCGCCGAAGAGCGGGCGAAACCCTTCGGGACGATTGTCAACCGCATAGAAGTCGCCCAACCCAAAATCCGCCAGTTCGTCACCGAGGTGAAAGTTTTGGAAGTTTCCCGCACCGCCCTGCAACGGTTGGGCATCACCCTTGGGTCGGTCATCGGCGCAGGCGCCGCTCAACCAGGTCAACCCCAAGTCGGCATCTTTTCCGTCCGACCTGGGCAAGTTATCTTCGGCGAACCAGGCACCGTTGACCGCCCCATCGCCCGCGCCACGCCCGTCGGGGCACAATTGGATGCCTTGATCCAAAGCGGATTGGCTCGGCTGTTAGCGAACCCCCAACAGCGCACCATTGAAGGCGCCGACGCCACTTTCCTCGTCGGCGGGTTAGTGCCCATCCCTGTCTTCGGCTTTTTTGGCGTCGGTGCGGGGGCGGCTGCGCCCGGCGCTGCCACCGTCGTCTTCTTCCCCTTCGGCATCACCTTAACCTTGCACCCTGAAGCCTCCCCGCAGGGCGAAATCTTCCTGCAAATGCGGGTGGAAGTCACCTCACCCGATTTCGGCTTAGCCGTCCAAGTGCTGGGCACGACGGTGCCAGGCTTCCGCTTTCGCGGTTTGGACGATGTGCGCCTTTTGCTGAAAGACGGTGACACCATCGTCATCTCAGGGCTCATCCAAGATGAACTGCGCGAGCAAATCAACCGCGTCCCCTTACTGTCCCGCATCCCCATCTTGGGCGAATTGTTCAAAAGCCGCGAGTTTGTCCGACAGCAATCGGAGTTGGTCTTGCTCGTCACCGTCCGAATGGAAGAAGTTACCGTCAGCCCTGAAGCCTTGCAGTTGCTGCGGACTTATCAGAAACGCCCTGTTTTGCCCCGTCCCTCTTTCGTCGTCCCGTTGGGCGGCATCGGTGGCGGATTGGGTGGCGGGTTGGGTGGCATCGGCGGCGGATTGGGCGGGGTCGGCGGGGTTGGCGGCGCCCCAAGTGGCATGCCGACCCCTTCACCTTAAACCCTCACGGAGGGATGAAGGATGCCCGCCAGAGTTATCCTTGCCATCAGTCACGAACAGGAGCAATTGACCGTCGCCCCCGTCCTGACGAAAATCCCCGGCGTGGAACTCATCGCCACCGTCACCAACCCAACCGAATTGGAACAACTTGTCGCCCAACAAGTGCCCGATTTGCTCATCCTTTCCAGTGAGTTGGCGGGCGCAGGGACGGCGGGATTGTTAGAGCGCCTCGTCGCCCGCCACCGCCTCGCTGCCGTCGTCCTTTTGCCTACCGAAGACTTGCGCACTGCCCGCCGCTTCCTCCGAGCGGGTGCTGCCGATGTCATCCCTTTGCCCTCCGTCGCCGATGAACTCCCTGAATTGCTCCAGACCGTCCTGCGGCAAGGGACGCCTGCCCTCCGCTCCCCCTTGCAGGTCGGGCGCATCATCGTCTTTTACGGGACGAAAGGCGGCGTCGGCACCTCCCTGCTCACCACCAATGTCGCCGTCGCCCTCGCCCGCTACCTGCCTCCCGATTCGGTTTGCCTGCTGGATTTAGACTTGCAATTCGGCGCCATCCCCATGCTGCTGAACTTACAACCTAAAACCAACCTCGCCACCCTCGCCCAACGCTTTCAGGGCGAACTGGACTTTGAGATGCTCCGCTCCTTTTTGCTTTTGCACCCCGAAAGCAACTTGCGCGTGTTGGCAGCGCCTTCCCGCCCCGAATTAGCCGAACTGGTGACGACTTACCTGATAGAGCGCGTCCTTCAAGTCCTCAAAAACCATTTCGCCTTCATCCTCGTGGACACCCCCAACATGCTCCAAGACACCACCCTCGCCGCCTTAGACGCTGCCGACCACATCCTCGTCGTCACCGCCTTAGATTTGCTCGCCATCCGCAACGCCGAAATCGTCCTGACGATGTTCCAGAAACTCTACCCTGCCGAACGCATCCGCCTCGTCCTCAACCGCTCCAACACCCGCTTCGGCGGCTTGACACCTGAGCAAGTGGAAGAGCATTTGCGCATGACCATCGCCGCCCGCATCCCTTCCGACGGGCAACTGGCAGTCACCTCCATCAACGAAGGCATCCCCTTCGTCCTTCAAGTCCCCGATGCCCCCATCTCCCAAGCCATCTTCCAACTGGCTTCCCTCATCGCAGGACAACCCATCGGTCCAAGCGAAACGGCAGAGGCGACAGGCGGCAGCCTCTTCCGCCGCCTCGTCGGTTACTTGCTCGGCGAAGAGTGACAGTTGTTGGAGCGGCTACCAACCGCGACAAAAATAGCCGCGACGAAAATAGCCGCAACAAAAGTGGTCAATCGGAGTGAACGACGGATGGCGGTTCGGCGTCCGACAGCGGCGTGGGCGCTCTTGACAATCGCTTACCTCGCTTTCGCCTGCCTTTACAACGCCCTCATCCCTTTGGGCTACGGTCCCGACGAAGCCCACCATTACGGCTACATCCAACACCTCGTCTTGTATCGCTCCTTGCCTGTCCTCGGTCCGCAAGACCATCCCATCCTTTGCCATCGCGACCCGCGACCGCCGATGGCGATCGGCATCCACCCGCCCCTTTACTACGCCTTGCTCGCCCCGATTTACGCCCTCATCGCAGGACGGCGCATTGACTACCCTGCCGAAGCGGCGAGAAAAACGCCCTTCCCTTTGCTCCCTCGCTCCCGCAGCGAGTTGGTGCAGCGCTTGTTGCGAAGCATTTCCCTGCTGATGGGTTTGCTCACCTTGCTTTGCCTCGCCCGCCTCGTTGCCTTGCTGACCGACGACGCGTGGCGACAATTTGCCGTCGTCGGTTTCGTCGCTTTGCTGCCTCACTTCCTCATGCTCGGCGCCGTCATGAACAACGACAATCTCGCCGTCTTGACAGGGACTTTGTTTTTGCTGTTGCTCCTTCGGCAAATCGTCCGCCCGTCCGAACCGTTGCGGGAAGCGATGCAATTGGGTTTTGTCGGTGGGGCAATGTTGCTGAGCAAAGCGTCGCTGTTGGCGTGGCTGCCACTGCTTTTCTTTGGCGCATGGCAATCGGCGCGTCGCCTCCCGACCGCTGTGCGATGGCGGGCGTGGCTTCTCACCCTCGCCATCCCCGCCTTGCTTTCAGGCTGGTGGTATGCCCGCTTCTACCTGCTTTACGGGCGCATCATGCCCATCGTCCAGTGGACGCACGAACCGCAAATGCTTTTCCTCTCACCGACGGAATTGCTCACGCAACCCGACAAGTGGTGGCTGATTTGGCGCTTCCTTTCAGGGGCACACCGAAGCCTTTGGGCGCAAGTGGACTGGTTTCTCCTCAAACCCGAACATGTCGCCCTGTGGCATCAAAAATTTCGCACCGACTTCGCCGCTGCTTATCCCGTCTCCGAACCGATTTACGCATTGCTCGTCCTCTTGACCGTTGCGATGTTAGCGGGTTGGCTCATTCGGTTAGGGCGATGGTGGCGCAATCGCCAATGGACGCCAAAGCGCCTCGCCCTCGCCGTCCTCGCCGCCGCTTTCGTTTTGCTCTATGGGGCGCTGATGCACTACACCCTTTTCACGCACCCCGGCGGTTACGAAGGAGGGCGCTACTTGCTCCCTGCCATCGGGGCTTTTAGCGTCCTGTTTTGGTGGGGCATCACCGCCCTCGTCCCAACCCGCTGGCATCGTCCCCTCATCGCCACCGTCCTCGCACTGCTCGTCGCCCTCAACCTTTGCTGCGCCGTCAACCTGCACACCTTTTTGAACCCGCTTTATGCGCCCCGATGAAACTCCGAACTCAAATCGGGCGGGATGCCAGTTGTTTCAGCGACGCAAGGAAGGGCTCAAAGGATGGGCGTGTCTCGGCAGGAAGCCGCTCCAAAAGTTCCACCAACAACGCCGCCATCGCCACACTGAGCAACTCAGCGCCGTCAGCCCCCTTGACAGAAACGCTAACTGCTTCTTCCGTGTCCGCTTCCTGAACGGCGATGACGATTTGCGTTTCACCCCGTTGCCAAACGCTTGCCTCAACGCCCGCGACTTCGCCCGCTCGCACTTGCTCTTGAAAACCTCGTTCCTTCAGCAACCGTTCCATCACTGCGATGAAAGTGTCGGCAAGCCCTGTCGGCAAAGAGATGCGAAAAGTTTGCTCATCCATGAACCTTCGCCTCCTTCGCTCGCACGCCACTTTGCGGGTTGCGGAAGAGCGGCACCAAAGCGATGGGTGCAAGGAAAGTCGTGACGAAGGTCATCATGATGGCGACGCCGAATTCCGCCTCGTTGATGGCTTTGTATGCTAAGCCCATCCCCGCCACAATCAAAGCCACTTCGCCACGCGGCATCATCCCCAAGCCGATGCGCGCCCCACCGAGGGCGTTGAAACCGACCGCCAAAGCGGGCAACCCGCACCCGAAAACTTTCGTGATGATGGCTGCGATGGAAATCGCCACGCCGAACCAAAAAGCGGGGAGCATCGCCGAGAAATTCACCAACATCCCCATCGCCACGAAGAAGATGGGCACTAAGCCGTGAAGGAGCGGGCGAAGGGCATGCTCCAAGTCTTCCCGCAACTCTGTCCGCGAGAACGCCAGACCAAGCGCATATGCCCCGATGATCATCGCCAACTTCCCGACACTCTCCGTCAGCGACGCAATCAGAAAGCACAAAGCCAACGCCAAGCCGATGAAGGCGCCCTCACTTTTGAACCGCCGCAAAAACTTCGCCAGCATCGGCGCAAGGGCAACCAACACGCCCGTCAACACCAACCAGAACCCGAAGGCTTTCACGGCGATACCGCCCAGTTTCAACGCATCCACTTGCCCGACCTGAACGATGCTGGTGACGATGGCTAAGACGATGATGCCCAGCACATCGTCAATGACGGCAGCCGCCAACACTGTCACGCCCTCAGGTGTCCCCAAGCGCCCTAACTCCGAAAGCACCCGCGCCGTGATGCCCACCGAAGTCGCCGTCATCACCGCGCCCATAAAAAGCGCCGACGGATGCATCAAGTTGTCGGCATAGCCGAACATCACCGTCAAAACGACGCCGAAAAGGAACGGAAAAATGACGCCACCCATCCCCACGACGAAAGCGGGAACGCCAAAGCGCAAAAACAGGCTGAAGTCCGTCTCCAATCCCGCCCCGAAGAGCAACAACACCGCCGCCAATTGCGCCACACCCCAAAGTTCGGGCGACAACGGAATGCCCCCAGCATGCCCATGTGGGATGGCAAAAAGCGGCTCTTGCATCCCTGGCAATCGGATGAGATGACCGAGGGCGTAAGGACCGATGAGCATCCCACCGACAAGTTCGCCCAATACCGCCGATTGCTTCAAGTAGCGCTCAAACAGTTCGCCAAACAGTTTGGCGACGAGCAAGATGACACCGAGTTGGGCAAGCAGATGCGCCGCCCGTTCCACCAACTCCATTGACAACCCTCCTTCGGCACAAAAATTTGGCGCACCTTGATTTTGAACGGCAGCGACAGGAAAAGTGATGCGCTAACCTTTCAGCGACGACCGCCACTGACGAAAGGCAGGTGACCGCCCATGACCAAACGCATCCGAGCCATTTACCGCGATGGCGCCCTTCATCCCGCTGAGCCGTTGGATTTGCCCGACGGGACGGTTGTCTGGTTGGACATCACCCCCTTGACACCTGAAGAGCGGCTGGAGGAAGCCACCCGCCTTTACGAAGGGTTGAGCGACGAAGAAATCGCCGAGATAGAGCGCGCTATCTTAGAGCCGCGCCAACTGATGCGGGAATTCTTTGACCGCCTGTCGGTGGAAGGGGGGGAAGAGAGGCGATGACTCTAATGCCCCCTTCCTTGCTGGACACGGACATCGCCTCCCTTGTCCTGCGCCGCCATCCCCTCGCTTTGGCGCGGGCGCAAGCCTACCTGCGCCAACATCCCAAACTCCTCATCTCCATCATCACCCGCTACGAAATCTTACGGGGCTTGAAGTTTCGCGATGCCAAAGTGCAGTTGGTGCGGTTTGAGTTAGCCTGTCAGCCGAACGGTATTTTTGAAGTGCTGCCCCTCACCGACGCCGTTGTGGAGCGGGCAGCGCAACTGTATGCCGATTTGCGCCGTCAGGGCAAACTCATCCCCGATAACGACCTCCTCATCGCCGCCACCGCCTTGCATCATGGCTTGGTGTTGGTGACGAACAATTTGCCCCACTTCCAACGCATCCCCAACCTGCCCATAAGCAATTGGGCACAATGAAGCGTGGCGGCGCAAAGGGTGATTAGCCGTTAAAATGCATCGCACTGAAGCGAGACCGCAAAAGCATCGCTGGTGAAGGAGGCTGGAGTGATGACGGATCGGCAGAAAGTGGACGCGTTGGCGGCGATGGCGCAACTGCTTCGGCGCCATTGCGTGGAGATGACGACTTTGGCGGGTTCAGGGCATCCGACGACTTGCCTGTCTGCCGCCGATTTGGTGGCGGCACTCTTTTTCCACACACTCCGCTACGATGTCCCCAACCCCGATAACCCGCTCAACGACCGTTTCGTCCTTTCCAAAGGTCACGCAGCGCCATTGCTTTACGCCGTTTGGGCGGAAGCAGGCGCAATCCCCGTTGAGCGATTGAAAACGCTGCGGCGGGTTGACAGCGAATTGGAAGGGCATCCGACACCACGATTCAAGTGGGCAGAGGTGGCAACGGGTTCGCTTGGGCAAGGCTTGTCTATCGCTAATGGCATGGCGCTGGCTGCGAAAATGGACAAACTGCCATACCGAGTTTATGCGCTGTTGGGCGACGGTGAAGTTGCTGAAGGCGGCGTTTGGGAAGCAATTGCTTTCGCGGCGCATTACCGACTGGACAACTTGACCGCCATCGTGGATGTCAACCGCCTCGGTCAAAGCGGACCGACAATGCTGCAACATGACCTGCAAACTTACGCCCGTCGCTTTGACGCTTTCGGTTGGCATCCCATTCCCATTGACGGTCACGACTTCACCCAAATCTTGCGCGCTTTAGACGAAGCGAAGACGGTCAAGGGCAAACCGACGGTCATCCTCGCCCGCACCTTGAAGGGAAAGGGCGTCTCGTTTTTGGAAGACAAGGAAGGTTGGCACGGCAAACCGTTGCCCAAAGCCGATGCCGAAAAAGCGCTGGCGGAACTCGCCCTCACCGACGAGCAGATTGTTTTGGCTCGCTCGTTGCGCGTCCATCCGCCCGACGGTAACTTGCCTGCCAACCCCCAGTCCCCAATCCCTGATCCCCAACTGCCCCGCTACGAGTTGGGTCAACAAGTCGCCACAAGGGAAGCCTACGGCGATGGGTTGGTGGCGTTGGGCAAAGTTAACCCTCAAATCGTCGCCCTTGACGGCGATGTCAAAAACTCAACCTTCTCGGAGAAGTTCATGGCTGCTTTCCCTGAGCGGTTCGTTGAGTGCTTCATCGCCGAGCAAAACATGGTTGGCGTCGCCGTCGGCTTGGCAACAAGAGGCAAAATCCCGTTCGCTTCCAGTTTCGCTTGCTTCTTGATGCGAGCCTACGACTTCATCCG
>Ga0079997_118746_pt1 | contig 14075 bp, 14 predicted proteins | sample PerSpoCPS_CMetaG_FD_69200 | JGI IMG/M metagenome (GOLD analysis project Ga0079997, IMG submission 69200) | Archaeal communities from Yellowstone National Park, Wyoming, USA - Perpetual Spouter C (PS_C) MetaG (SPADES assembly) (version 2) | ecosystem: Environmental > Aquatic > Thermal springs >... | reverse complement strand
CCCGCCAGACGGGCCAATATGGGATGGTGGTCCCCCGCTTCGTGCGCCAGGCCCTGAGGGGGGAGCCCATCACCGTCTACGGCGACGGGACGCAGCGGCGCTCCTTCACCTGGGTCGGGGATGTGGTGGAGGCCATGATCCGCCTCATCCAGGAGCCCCGAGCCTACGGGGAGGTTTTCAATGTAGGACACACGGAAGACATTTCCATTTACGAACTTGCTCGCCTGGTGAAGGAAATAACAGGGAGTAATTCAGATATTGTGTTTATCCCCTATGAGCAAGCTTATGAGGAGGGTTTTGAAGATATGCCCAGGCGGTTACCAGATATTTCTAAAATTCAGGCTCTTATTGGTTATCGCCCTACTCTTACACTTCGGGAGATGCTTGAACGGATTATTGCTTATGAGCGAGAGCAATTAAGGTCGGAGGCAACATGATTGAATGGGGATAAAGCAGGAATGAGGACGATTTTAAAATCTACTTGGGCATCAACTTCAGTGATCGGGTCTACTTCCTTGCGCCCTCTTTCTCTAAGGCTCAACTTTGCCTGGACTTTGATCGGTAATGTGGTGTACGCAGCTTGTCAATGGGGTATGACGGTAGTTCTTGCCAAGATTGGTTCCCCGGAAATGGTCGGACAATTCGCCCTTGGGCTGGCAATCACTGCACCGATCATTCTCTTTGCAGGGCTGGCATTGCGGCCCGTTCAGGCAACGGATGCCCGGAGGATTTATCAGTTTGGCGATTATCTGGGCTTGCGGTTGGTGACTACTTTTTTCGCCGTAATAGTAATTGCCGGAATTGCTTGGAGAGGGAACTACAATGGAGAGGCCCGATGGACTATCCTGTTCATCGGTTTAGCGAAGGGGTTTGAAGCAATCAGCGATATTTTCTACGGGCTCTTCCAGCAACATGAGCGAATGGATCGGATTGCTAAGTCTATGATGATAAAAGGTCCACTTTCCCTGGCTGCGTTGACGCTGGCGGTAATGGCTACCCATAGGGTGGGGGCAGGAGCAATCGCTCTGGCGATTGCCTGGCTTGTCGTTTTGGTTTTATACGATATACAAAATGGTGCGCGGATTTTGAGTGGAGATCGGCGGATTGAGCTGATACCGAAATGGCATCTGCCAACTTTGCTGAAACTTACCCGGCTAACTTTTCCTCTGGGCCTGACAATGATGCTCATCTCTCTGAACACAAATATTCCTCGGTATTTCGTAGAGCATTATAGGGGTCAGCGAGAACTGGGCTTCTTCGCGGCCATTGCCTATCTCATAATTGCTGGGACAACTTTGGTAAACGCGCTGGGGCAATCCGCCAGCCCTCGTCTGGCCAAATATTATGCCTCGGGAAGCAAGCGCCTGTTTTCTTATTTGCTGGTAAGATTAATAGGGGTAGGATTAGCATTGGGTGTAGCAGGCATTCTGGTATCGCTATTGATGGGGCGTGAAATACTCACCCTGCTTTATCGTCCTGAATATGGACAATTCAGTAATGTCTTGGTTGGGGTGATGGTGGCCGCAACATTCGGTTATGTGGCCTCATTTCTTGGATACGCCATGACAGCAGCCCGCTATTTCGCCATCCAGCCGGTCATTTTCGGCGCTGTAGTCTTGACCAATGCGCTGTTTTGCAGTATCCTGATTCCCTCTTATGGGCTGCCAGGAGCGGCTTGGGCACTGGGGATAGCTAACGGGATGCAGGTTCTGTTGTCATTGACTTGCGTTTTCATTGCCTTGCACCGCCTGCCAAAAGATGGACCCAGATGGGAGGTTACCCCCTATGAACTGGAAAGATAAAGGGCGTCTCTTTGCACGCAAGTTGATGCATCTTTCCCTTTTGCGGGAGGTTCTGAGAAGGCTTTCCATGGCCGGATTCCTTCCGCCAGCGATTTGGAAACGGCTGCCTGTGGAAGTAGTTTTCCCAGTAAAGTTACCTGATGGACGCTCTTTCCTCTACTCTGCAACTCCTAATGATGTTATCGCTCGGGCTCTATACTGGCGAGGCTTGAAGGATTGGGAAAGTTAAACAATTCCTGTTTTTTACAAAATGGCGCAATTTGCTCAAATTGTTCTGGACATCGGAGCAAATACGGGCTTCTATACACTCCTGGCCTGTACCGCCAACCCTAATGCCCGGGTAATTGCTTTTGAACCAGTTCCCAGAGTGTATGAGAAACTTATGGAACATATTCGGATCAATCATTTTGATGACCGATGTGAGGCCCATCGGATGGCGGTTTCCAACTTCGTCGGCACAGCACAGATGCACATTCCATTTGGGGATTTGCCGACCTCGGCCTCGTTGAACACCGATGGTTTCCGGGGATTTAGCGGAATCTTGGTGGAAGTGCCTGTCACTACGGTAGACGCAGTGATGGGAGATAAACCTGTAGACTTGGCAAAAATAGATGTTGAAGGATTTGAACCTCAGGTTCTGGAAGGAATGCGGATGACGCTACGGCGGTTCCGTCCTGCCCTTTTCATAGAATGCCTCCCCGATGGACCTTACCGTGAGGTGGAGGAAATCCTTAAGAACTTAGGGTATCAAATTTATCTACTTTCCCACAATGGACCCATTCAGGTGGAGCAAGTTACCCCCAGGCGCATGTATCACGAGAACTTTCTCTTCATCCACCCAGAGGGGAGAATTAAGATATGAGCCAAACCGTCCGGGTGCTCCATATTTTTGGACGGATGAACCGGGGCGGTGCTGAAACGTTCATTATGAACGTTTACCGGCATATTGACCGAACCAAGATTCAGTTTGATTTTGCGGTTCATTCGGATCAGCCGGGTCATTACGATGAGGAAATCCGGAGCCTGGGAGGGAGGATTTTTATCCTCCCTCGCCCACGCCTGACGACGCTGCCTGTATATAAGCGGGCACTGACGCAGGTTTTGCGGGAGGAAGGACCTTTTGCGACCGTCCACAGCCACGTCCATTTCTATAGCGGAGTCCCTCTCGCCGTTGCGGCATCCGCAGGTATTCCTGTCCGCATCGCTCATTCCCATAATACTTCGGATGGGAAAAGGAGCACCTTGTCTCGTCGCCTGTACCGCTGGTATATGCGCTCCCAAATTTGGCGTTATGCCACGCATATGCTGGGCTGCTCCCGTCCAGCTTGTGAGGCTCTTTATGGTCCCAGATGTTGGCAAGATTCGCGCGTGCGAGTAGTTCATTACGGGATTGACCCCACACCGTTTGAACTGCTTCCGAAGGACCGGAATCTACTGCGTGATCGGATTGGGCTTCCCAGGGATTGTCTCCTGATCGGCCATGTGGGACGTTTTAATGTTCAGAAGAATCACCGTTTTCTGGTAGAAATTTTCGGGAGTTTGGCGGCCCGGCTCCCAACTGCCCGGCTTGTTCTGGTCGGAGATGGACCGCTACGGCCACAGATTGAGCAGTTGGTAAGAGCTAAAGGATTAGAAAATCATGTCTTCTTCCTGGGTGTTCGCGCCGATGTGCCGGAAATTATGGGGTGTCTGGATGTCTTTCTGTTCCCGTCACAGTACGAGGGTTTGGGTATCGTTTTGATAGAAGCGCAGATGGCAGGGGTGCCTTGTGTGGTCTCCAATATCATTCCAGATGAGGCCGATTTAGAACTGGGGCTGATCGACCGTGTCAATCTTGAGAGTCCGTTGGAACTATGGGTGGAAAGTATAATGGCAAGCCTTCATGTTTCTCGCCCAGATTGGAATGTTCGAGCTCGAGCGCTAAGAGAGAAAGGCTATAACATCCAGGAATCTTGTACTCACTATGAGCGAATATACCTCTCATCTGCGTTTATACCCCATATGTAGGGGATTAGCGTTTGGCGGTCCGATGCGAGTTCCTTTGCTCGCTCGCGTCACACCGCTAAGTATGGGGGCAAGAATGTCCTATCCCCTTATATGTGGTTAGAACAAACGTTTCTCCGAAAGGAGAGTACCTAGTATGAATAGCTTGAATTATATCGCTGTAAGCCACAACAAGCCAAAAGTTCGCTTTTTCCAGACAGTTAACTTTATTTGGGCATTCTATATTTCTTTTCTGATTCTTTTGGTCTTTATTGTGTTATCACCAGATAAATTCTTGCATTGGTTTATCCTTCCTGTCTTTCTTTGTGGAGCGATAATAGGTGATGATGCCTTGAAATGGTTTAAAGGGCAAGTCGATCTATTTGATCCCGTAGGGATTATAGGGGTTTATGGATTCTATTTCTTTTTCTTAGCCCCCTTATTGCACACTTATTATGATTATTGGATGCCTTTCACGGGTATAACTCACCCTCCTGATTGGAGAGATTGGGTTGGCTTTATGGCCATCTTGAATCTCCTGGGTCTGTTCAGCTATAAAATTATAACAAAAACACGCGCCCATTTAAACAGCTCTAAGGGAACACTTTGGATTATTGATGACCGAATATTTCTGCCACTGCTACTGCTGGCTCTTTTTATCACGTTGGGTCTTCAAATTGCAATCTACGCTCAGTTTGGTGGGTTAGCGGGTTATATTGCCACTTTTGAGGAAGGTATAGGCTCTTCCCTTACATTTCGTGGGATGGGTATCTGGTTTACAATTTCAGAGAGTTTCCCTTCATTGTTCTTTATAGGCATCATAATATTTGGAAAAAGAAAAGGATTTATTCGCAAACCGCTTTTAATTATGATTATTTTATGTATTTTCTTCTCGCTCAAGTTACTTTTTGGTGGATTGCGGGGAAGTCGCAGTGAAACTGTCTATGCGATGGTGTGGGCAGTTGGCACAGTGCATTTTGTATTGCGACCTATTCCAAGGAAGTTTATCTATATAGGCATGATATTGATATTGATTTTTATGTATTTTTATGGCTTTTATAAAAGTGTTGGGCCTCAGATCAAGTATATTTTCACAGGTGAAACGAGTTTTTCTGCGCTTGAACAACATACTGGGCGAGATGCGCGAGCTCTGTTATTGGGTGATTTGGGGCGGACGGATATTCAGGCATATCTTCTGTATCGGATTATAGAAGTCAAGAATTACGAGTATGCATGGGGAAGGACTTATCTTGGTGCTGTTGCTCTTTTAATTCCTCGGCAAATTTGGCCCGATCGTCCGCCAACCAAGATCAAGGAGGGGACCGAAGCCCAGTATGGAATGGGATCGTATATTCCAGATCAATTTCAATCATCCAAGGTTTATGGACTTGCCGGCGAGACTATGTTGAATTTTGGCCCTTTGGGTGTTCCATTTGCGTTTTTGGTGTGGGGTTTTGTGGTTAAGTCCGTGCGTTCTTACGTTTATTCTTTGAATGCTGATGACGCGCGCCGGTTGATAGCAATGTGGTTAGTAATTTTTTGCTGGGCTGCTTTGATAGGTGACAGTGATAATATGTTGTTTTTTGTGGTCAAAAAAGTCTCAATACCCTCACTACTTCTTTGGATTGGAACAAGGAAAGTTAAGAAATGAATGTTGTAGTCGTCCTTGAACACCGCTTCCTGCGAACTCCAGATGGTCTGGTGTGGACGCCGACCACTTTTGCTTGTAACTTCTGGCAAAGGTACCTAGAGGTTTTCGATTCGGTGCGCGTGGTGGCGAGAGTACAGGATGTCCCAGATGTGCCCAATAGGTGCCGAAGAGCCGATGGAGAGAACGTAACCTTTGCCTCAGTCCCGCACTACGTCGGCCCCTGGCAGTTTGCCCTTCGCGTATGGAGCGTTACGTGGGCCGTTCAGGAGGCTGTGACATCCCAGGATGCTGTCATTTTACGTGTTCCTTCAACCCTGGCCAACCTATTGGTACCGGTTCTAAGGAAAAGAGGCCAACCATTTGGCCTGGAGGTGGTAGGCGACCCATGGGATGTTTTCTCGCCGGGAGCCTTCAAGTGGCCATGGCCCGTGCGGGTTTTGGCCCGTTTCTGGTTTACCCGGGCTTTGAAACAGCAGTGCCGGGAGGCGGCAGCAGTGGCTTATGTCACCAAGTTCACCCTTCAGCGCCGCTATCCACCCAGTGCCACAGCCTTTGTTACCAATTTTTCAAGCGTTGAATTGCCGCCTTCTGCTTTCGTGCCAGTGCCGCGAACGTTTGGGAATAAAAAGGGTCCTTTTACCTTGATTACCGTGGGCTCCCTGGCTCAAATGTATAAAGGGGTGGATGTTCTAATTGATGCGGTTGCTTTGTGTATTAAAGAGGGCTGGGACATCCGGTTGCTTATTGTTGGTGACGGACGACATCGCCCCGATCTGGAAGCCCAATCCAGGGAAAGAAAAATTGAGGATCGTGTGCGCTTTCTTGGCCAACTCCCTGCAGGTGAGCCTGTTCGCGCTCAATTGGATCAGGCGGATTTGTTCGTCCTGGCTTCCAGGCAGGAGGGATTACCAAGAGCTATGATAGAGGCTATGGCGCGTGGGCTCCCTTGCATTGGAACGACTGTAGGAGGTATTCCTGAACTGTTACCGCCTGAGGATTTGGTGCCACCCAACGATCCTTATGCCCTTGCGGCTAAGATTAAGGAGGTATTGAGGAGTCCGGAGCGAATGGCACGCATGTCAATGCGGAACTTGCAGAAAGCCCAAGAATACCGTGAAGAAGTTCTACAGGCGCGACGCCGCGCTTTTTATCAAGCCGTAAAGGAGATTACTGTAGAATGGCAACGGCGGCAAAATCCCTAAGCAAGGACATCACGAACTCTCTGAGTGAAAAACGATTCGTTTTCTTCTCCCAGCACGACTTCAACCTCTATCGTTTCCGCATGCCCGTGATGCAGGCGCTGCGGGAGCGTGGGGCACAGGTGTGGGCAATCTGCCCACCGGGAGAATATAGCCCACGCTTTCGGGAACACGGAATTGAGTTCGTGCCCATATCCCTGGCCCGCAAAACCTTTAATCCTCTGAGGGCGTGGACCACGGTTAACCGGCTCAGGTCTATCTTGCGGGAATTGTGGCCCGATGTGCTTCATACGTCCACGCTGCGGCCGAATGTCTATGGGGCCCTGGCCGGGTGGTTGGCCGGAGTACCGGTGATTGTTTGCACCGTAGAGGGGCTGGGCACCCTTTACACCAACCATGATTTAAAGACCCGCCTGCTTCGCTGGGGAGTGGAGCAGACCACTCGCCTGGCCTTGCGGGCGGCGGATGCAATTATCTTTCTGAATCCGGATGACCAGAGTTACTACCTGAGCCAGAAACTTTGCCGCCCGGAGCAGGCCCGGCTGATCGTGAGCGCAGGCATAGATGTTAAGGCATTCTCGCCTGATCGTTTCTCCCTGGAGGAACGTCAGAGGCTGCGCCAGGAGCGGGGCCTCTCTCCCGAGACGGTCGTGGTGACGATGATCGCGCGGCTGATCGCCCCCAAAGGGGTTCGGGAGTTTCTGCAGGCGGCCGAGCGTCTGAACGGGAAGGCCCGCTTCGTGCTGATCGGCGAGCCCGATCCCGGGAACTTCGACTCGCTGACCTGGGAGGAAATCCAGGCCTACGTCCGGCGAGGCCTCGTCCTGGCCCCGGGGTGGCAGAACGACGTCCTCCCCTGGCTGGCCATCACGGACGTTTTCGTGCTTCCCTCTTACAGGGAGGGAACACCCGTGACGGTCCTGGAGGCGATGGCCATGGGGCTGCCGGTGGTGGCGACGGATGTGCCGGGGTGCCGGGAAGCCGTCGTCGCCGGAGAGACCGGGTTCCTGGTGCCGCCCCGGAACGTGGATGAACTGGTTCAAGCAATCCGGAAACTGGTCGAGGACCCCGCCTTGCGCCGGCGGATGGGGCAGGCCGGCCGGGCGCGGGCCGTCCAGCGGTTTGCGATCGAGCGCATCACGGCGCAATATCTGGATCTGTATGCGGAGCTGCTCCGCGGGCATGCGGGCTGAGCATCCCGTGGCCGTCGACGAGGGCCGACGGATGGGGAGCCGGAGGGTCCAGCTGGTCATCAAGCGGGCGCTGGATGTGGTCGCCTCTCTGTTGCTCATCCTGCTGTTCTCGCCGCTCATGCTGGCCATCGCCCTGGCCATCTGGATCACGATGGGGCGGCCCATCCTCTTCCGCCAGCCCCGCATCGGCTACCGGGGCCGGGTGTTCACCATCTACAAGTTCCGCACGATGACCGAGGAGCGGGATGAGAACGGGAACCTCCTTCCCGATGAACAACGATTGACGCCCGTGGGCCGCTTCCTGCGCAGCCTGACCCTGGATGAGCTGCCGGAGCTCTTCAACGTCCTCAAGGGGGAGATGAGCCTGGTGGGCCCCCGGCCCCTGCTGGTGGAATACCGCGACCTCTACACCCCAGAGCAATGGCGACGCCACGAGATGCCGCCGGGGATGGCCGGGCCGGTTCTGGCCAGCGGCCGGAACCTGCTGGACTGGGAGGAGAAGTTCCGGCTCGATGTCTGGTATGTAGACCACTGGTCCCTGTGGCTGGATTTCAAGATCCTGCTCCGGACGGCGTGGAAGGTGCTGAAGCGGGAAGGGGTGAGCGCGCGGGGGCACGCGACGATGCCCAGGTTTGAGGGCGTTGGGGTGAAAGCCCATGAGGGGCGGCGAGACGGTTAAAACGATCCATGTGCTTTTCACCAGCGTCGGCCGCCGGGTCGAGCTGCTTCGGGCGTTCCGGCGAGCTTACGCCGAGCTGGGGCTTCGGGGGAACATCATCGCCGTGGACGTGGATCCCCTGGCGCCGGCCCTGCAGGAGGCCGATCGCCCTTACATCGTCCCACCCCTGTCGGAGCCCTCCTATATCCCTACGCTGGTCGAGATCTGCCGTCGAGAGCGAGTTCATCTGATCTTCCCGCTGATCGACCCGGACATCCCGGTGCTCGCCCGCCATCGCCGGCAGCTGGAGGCCACCGGCGCCCGGGTCGTGGTCGTATCCGAGGAAGCCGCGGCCGTGGCCGCCGACAAGTGGCGGACCTATGAATTCTTTCGTCGATGGAACATCCCCACCCCGCGCTGCTGGCTCCCCGAGCACATTCATCCCGCCGACCTGGAATACCCGATCTTCATCAAACCGCGTTTCGGGAGCGCGGGCCGACAGGCTTTCAAGGTTCGCAACCGGCGCGAGCTGGAGTTCTTCATCGATTACGTCCCCGAACCCATCCTTCAGGAATACCTGCCCGGCCCGGAGATCACCAGCGACGTCATCTGCGACTTCGAAGGCAACGTGTTGGCGGTTGTCTCCCGCCAGCGGATCGAAGTGCGCTGGGGCGAGGTGGCGAAGGGCAAGACCGTATATGATCCGGAGATCCTCCGGCACTGCGTGGCCGTGGCGAAGGCGCTGAACGCCATCGGTCCGATCACGGTGCAGTGCATGTTGCGGGATGGCCGGCCCTGCTTCACCGAGATCAACGCCCGTTTCGGGGGAGGCGTGCCCTTGGGGATCGCCGCTGGCGTGCCGGCGCCCCACTGGTTCCTGGCCCTGGCCGCCGGGCTGCCCATCGAGGTCCCGCCCCTGGGCGCTTATCGGGTCGGGCTCTACCTCACCCGCTTCGACGATTCCTTCTTCCTGACCGAGGAGGACTATGCCCGCGTTGCGAGCTGTCGTGTTTGATCTCGATGATACGCTCTACCCGGAACGGGACTTTGTGCTCAGCGGTTTCCGGGCGGTGGCCCTATGGGCCGAGGAGCGGCTGGGCATCCCGGCCGATCGCGGGTGGACGGAGCTCCGTCGGCTTTTCGAGGCGGGCTTTCGGGGAGACGTCTTCAACCGCTGGCTGGAAGGCCATGGGTTCCAGCCGGACTCCCTGGTCCCGCAAATGGTGCAGGTCTATCGGGGCCATCGTCCCCACATCGCGCCCTACCCGGAGGTGCCGGGGGTGCTCCGGCGGCTTCGCGGGCGCTATCGCCTCGGCCTGATCAGCGACGGCTACGTCGAGGTTCAAAAAAGAAAGCTGGCCGCGCTGGGGCTCGCCTCTTGCTTTGATGATCTGATCTTCTCGGACGAGTGGGGGCGAGAGGCATGGAAACCCGACCCCCGGCCCTTTGTGGCCCTTCTGGAGAGATGGGGCCTTGCGGGGGACCAGGCGGTCTATGTGGCGGACAACCCCCTGAAGGACTTCCTGGGCGCTCGGCGGGTCGGCATGCGGACGGTGCGCGTCCGTCGGGCCGACGGCCTCTATCGTCACCTGGAGCCGCCGTCCCCCGACCATGCGCCGGACCTGGAGATGGAAAACCTGGAGGGCCTGGAGGCCGTGCTGCAGGAGTGGGCGGAAAGGGGAGGCGATGAAGATCCCGATGTCTTCGCCCGACATCACCGCGGCTGAGATAGAGGCGGTGAGCCGGGTGCTTTGCACCCCTCATCTCAGCCTCGGGCCGCGCCTCGCGGAATTCGAGCGGCGTTTCGCCGCGTATATCGGGGCGCCTTTCGCCGTCGGCGTCTCCAGCGGCACGGCCGGCCTTCACCTCTGCGTCATCGCCGCCGGCATCGGCGAAGGCGATCTCGTCATCACCACCCCTTTCTCCTTCGTCGCCTCCGCCAACGTCATCCTCTACGAACGCGCGATCCCGGTGTTTGTGGATATCGACCCGCTCACCCTGAACATCAGCCCGGAGCAGGCGGCCGAGGCCGTCCATGACCTGAGCCAAGGCGGCCGCGCCGCCCGACGCTGGCTCCCCCCTGCGCTTCGGGAGAGCCGGTTCAGGCTCCGCCCTCCCAAAGCCCTCCTGCCGGTTCACGTCTTCGGCCAGCCCGCCGACATGGACCCGCTGCTGGAAATCGCTCGGGCCTACGGTTTGGCGGTGATCGAGGACGCCTGCGAGGCCATCGGGGCCGAATACAAAGGCCGCAAGGCGGGCACCTTCGGGGACGCCGCGGTCTTCGCCTTCTACCCCAACAAGCAGATGACCACCGGCGAGGGGGGGATGATCGTCACCGGCCGGGCGGGCTGGGAGGCCCTTTTCCGGTCCCTGCGCAATCAGGGGCGGGATGCCGAGGATGGGTGGCTGAGCCACCCCCGCCTGGGCTACAACTACCGGATGGATGAGATGAGCGCCGCCCTGGGCCTGGCCCAGCTGGCCCGCATCGAGGAGTTGCTGGCCAAACGGGAGCAAGTGGCCCGATGGTATAACGAGCGGCTGAAGGAGCTGGAAGGGATCCGGATCCCCTTCATCGCTCCCACCACCACGCGGATGTCCTGGTTCGTTTACGTCATCCGCCTGGCCCCGGGGATCTCGCGGGACCGCGTGATGGCGGGCCTGGCCGCCCGGGGCATCCCCTCCCGTCCATACTTCCCGCCCATCCACCTTCAGCCTTTCTACCGGGAGAGGTTCGGCTACCGGGAGGGCTGCTTCCCTGTCGCCGAGGCGGTCGCTCGCTCCACCCTCGCCCTGCCCTTCTCCGGACGGATGGACGAGGACCAGGTGGAGGAAGTGTGCCGGTGTCTCCGGGAGGCCTTGCAGCACGGCTGAGGGATCAGGTGGGAATGCCGGGGGAAACGATGGCCGGCGAGAAGATCCGCAGCAGGCTTCATCGATGGGGGAGCTCCCTTCGGGCGATCCGGCGCCGGATTGCCCTGCTGTGGCTCGATGCGCTCGTGGTGGTCCTGGCGTTTTACATGGCCCTGTTGATGCGCTTCGATGGCAGCCCGCCGGCCTTCTATCAGCGATCCCTGGGGCGCGTGCTGCCCCTCCTCCTCGGCGTCTACCTCGCTTTTAACGCCGCCTTCGGGCTTTACCTGCAGCTGTGGCGCTATGCCGGCGCCCGGCAGGTCCTTCCCATCGCCCTCGCGGGCGCCGGGGCGACGCTCACGGTCCTGGGGATGGACTTCGTCCTCAGACGGCCGCTGCCGGTCACCGTGGTCCTGATGGGGGGCTTCTTCAGCACGGCCGGCTTCACCGTCCTCCGCTACCACCGGCAGCTGCTCGCCGGCCTCCACGCCCTCCGCCTCCGGGAGGAGCCGCTCACCGCCTCCGGGCGCCCCCGGATGCGGGTGCTGATCGTGGGGGCCGGGGAGGCGGGGCAGCTCCTGGCCTGGCGGCTCCAGAACCAGCGGGAGGGGAGGGATTACCAGCTGATCGGCTTCGTCGACGACGACCCCCACAAGCACGGCCTGCGCGTCCACGGCCTTCCCGTCCTGGGGGACCGCCACGCCATCCCGGCTCTGGTGGCGCGCCATCGGGTGGATCTCATCGTCCTGGCCATCTACAACATCTCCGAGGCCGATTTCCAGGCCATCCTCCGGATCTGTGAGGAGACGCCGGCCGCCGTGCGGGTCCTCCCCAACCTCTTGGATTTCCTGCGCGGAGGCAACGGGGCTTCCCTCCGGCCGGTCAGCGCGGAGGACCTGTTGCGCCGCCGGCCGGTGGAGATCGATGGGGAGGCCTGCCGGGCGATGCTGGAGGGGAAGACCGTGCTGGTCACCGGTGCCGCCGGCTCCATCGGCTCTGAGCTCTGCCGCCAGATCCTCCTCTTTCAACCCCGGCAGCTTCTGATGCTGGATCACAATGAGTCCGGATTATACGATCTGCTCAACGAGCTGGCCCCCGCGCCGGATCCTTTCCCGGCGGCCGGGGCGGAGCCGCCCCTGCGGCCTATCGTGGCGGACATCACCCATGAGGCCCGGATGCGCGCCGTCTTCGCTGCCTATCAGCCGCAGATCGTGTTCCACGCCGCTGCCTATAAGCATGTTCCTCTTATGGAGGAACATCCGGAGGAGGCTGTTCGGGTCAACGTGATGGGCACCCGCCTCCTGATCCGTTTGGCGGAACGCTACGGCGTTGAGCGATTCGTCCTCATTTCCACGGATAAGGCGGTCAACCCCTGCAACGTGATGGGGGCGACGAAGCGCATCGGCGAGCTGATGATCCGGATGTCGCCTTCCGGCCAGGGGCCCGGCCGAGATCCGGGCCCGCGGACGCGCTTCACCGCCGTCCGGTTCGGCAACGTGCTGGGAAGCCGGGGGAGCGTGGTCCCCACCTTTGAGGCGCAGATCGAACGGGGAGGTCCGGTCACCGTCACCCATCCCGAGATGACCCGTTATTTCATGAGCCTCACGGAGGCGGTCCGCCTCACCCTCCAGGCGGCGGTCTTCACCCAGGGCGGGGATATTTTTCTCCTGGATATGGGGGAGCCGCTGCGCATTGAGGAGCTGGCCCGTCGGCTGATCCGCCTGCGGGGCCTCCGGCCGGAGGTGGATATCCCGATCCGCTACATCGGCCCCCGTCCCGGGGAGAAGTTTCATGAGGAGCTGGTGGGAGCGGATGAGCGTCTGGAGCCCACCCCCCATCCCCGGATCTTCCGCGTCCACGGCCCGCTGAACCTGGATCCTTCCGCCTTCTGGGAGGGGGTGGAGGAGCTGATCGCCCTGGCGGAGGCCTCCCGTCGGGAGGCGCTGACGGCCCGGTTATGGGCGCTCCTCCGCCAGTGGTCCTCCGTCCCCCCGGGATGAGGCGCTCCCATGCGGGTTCTGATCACCGGCGGCGCGGGATTCATCGGCCGCCGGGTCATGGATAACGGCGGCATCGGACGGCTGGACCCCCTCGTGGGAGGGTCCAAGGCGGGGTCCGTGACCCTCCTCCGACGAGACCTTTCGCGGCCGGCCGACGGGATGTCCGCATGCCAAGGGACGGATGGCGTCGTCCACCCGGCCGCCCAGATCTCGGCCGTCTCTTCGCCATGGGGATCTCCCCGGTGCGCCTGACGCCCCTGCGGGAGGGCCTGGCCCAAACTCGGATGCTCCACAATGCGCTCCCCCTGACCTTCGTGATCCCGCCTCTTTGCTTATAATCTATATGGGAGGCAATGGTGCGGAGGAGGCGCTGAGGATAACCTGTAAAAACGGAGGCTGAGGATGTCTTCCACAATTTCAATTGAAATACCTCGAGAGGTCATTCATGCAACGCGGATGACTCCACAGGAGATAAAATGCGAGTTGGCCATTCATCTCTTTCAGCTAGGCAAGCTCTCTTTTGGCAAGGCTCGTGAAATGGCGGGCATGACCGTTTGGGCCTTCCAACAATTGCTGGGCAGTAGGGAGATCCCTGTCCACTACTATCTCGAAGACTATGAAGAGGATCTATCCACGCTGAGGGAACTTGGACGTCTATGAGTATCGTCAGCAACGCTTCCCCGCTGATCAATTTGGCGCATATTGGCAAACTTGACTTATTTCATAAGCTTTACGGCGA
>Ga0079997_114908_pt1 | contig 14095 bp, 12 predicted proteins | sample PerSpoCPS_CMetaG_FD_69200 | JGI IMG/M metagenome (GOLD analysis project Ga0079997, IMG submission 69200) | Archaeal communities from Yellowstone National Park, Wyoming, USA - Perpetual Spouter C (PS_C) MetaG (SPADES assembly) (version 2) | ecosystem: Environmental > Aquatic > Thermal springs >... | reverse complement strand
TCGTCCCCTGGGCACCACCCGTCGGGGCATCGGCCCGGCCTACAGCGACAAGGCGGCTCGCATCGGCCTGCGCGCGGGCGACCTGCTCCATCGGGACTGGTTGCATCGGCGCCTGCGGCAGGCGTATGCCGCCATCGCCGCCCGGATCGCCGCCCTCGGCGGCGAGCCCCCCTCGCTGGAGGAGCTGATGGACCGCTGCGAGGGATGGCGGGAGCGCCTGAAGGACCGCATCATCGACACGATCCCGCTGCTTCAGGAGGCATTGCGGCGGGACGCCCGCATCCTCCTCGAGGGCCAGCTGGGCGCCATGCGGGATCTGGATTGGGGGATTTACCCCTATGTCACTTCCTCCAACACCCTGGTCGGATACGCGGCGGTTGGCGCCGGGATCCCGCCCCAGGCGATCCGGGAGGTGATTGGGGTGGTGAAGGCCTTCGCCACGGCGGTGGGCGAGGGCCCGCTGGTCACCGAGGTCCACGGGGAGCTGGCCGAGCGCCTGCGCCGGGGCGGGCCGCCGGAGGGCTGGGAGTTCGGCGCCACCACCGGACGCCCCCGCCGGTGCGGCTGGCCGGATGCCGTGGCCCTGCGCCACGCAGCCTGGCTGAACGGCTTCACCGCCCTGGCCGTCACCAAGCTCGATGTGCTGGACGGGCTGGAGGAGATCCCCCTGTGCGTGGGCTACCGCTTGCCCTCCGGCGAGGTCCTCACCCATGTCCCGGATACCCCGATCCTCGAGCAGGTCTCCCCGGTATATGAACGCCTTCCGGGATGGACCGGCCCCACCGCCACGGCCCGGCGCTGGGAGGATCTCCCGGAGGCCGCCCGCGCGTATCTGCGTCGCCTGGCGGAGATCGCCGGCGCCCCCGTGCGCTACGTCTCCGTGGGGCCGGGGCGGGATCAGATCCTCGAGGTGGATTCGGCCGAAGCGAAACCGGGAGCTGCTTCCCTTTGATCCGGACAGCGGGCGGGGCGAAGAGCCCGGCCTCGTTGTAGGTCGAAATGGATTTCGACCGCCATCCCGGCCGCCTGGTCGACATCCACACGTTTTTTGTAGGAGCGGCTTCCACCGCGATCCTCGCGTCATCGAGAATCAGGGGTTCGAGGTGAAAGCCTCTCCTGCAAAAGATCGATGAAGATCGATTCAAGCGCTGGAGGGGAGCTCTGGATGTTCACCCACGACAGCTATCTTTCTCCCTTCACCTGGCGGTATGGAAGCCCGGAGATGCGCCGGCTCTGGTCGGAGATCCATCGCCGGCGTCTGTGGCGGCGGGTTTGGATCGCCCTGGCCCGGGCGCAGATGGCGGCCGGCCGGGTGCGGCCCGAGCAGCTGGCGGACCTCGAAGCCCACGCGGAGGCCATCGACCTGGCCCGGGCGGAGCAGATCGAGGCGGAGATCGGCCACGACCTGATGGCGGAGCTGTTGACCTTCGCGGAGCAGGCCCCCCTCGGCGGCCCGGTCCTGCACCTGGGCGCCACCTCCGCGGACATCGAGGACAACGCCGACGCCCTGCGCTTGCGGGAGGCCCTGGATCTGATCCGAGGGCGCCTTCGGCAGGTCCTGGAGACGCTGGCGGAGGCCATCGAGCGCTGGGCGGAGACGCCCTGTATGGGATGGACGCACCTTCAGCCGGCGGAGCCGACCACGGTGGGCTACCGCTTGGCTCTCTACGGCCAGGATCTCTTGATGGACTGGGAGGAGCTGGCCCGTTGTCGGGAGATGATCCGGGGCAAGGGCTTCAAGGGGGCCGTGGGCACGGGGGCCTCCTATCAGGCCCTGCTGAGGGGGACCCCGATGACGCCGTCCGAAATGGAGGCGCGGGCGATGGCGGAGCTGGGCCTGGAGGCCTTCCCGGTGGCCGGTCAGATCTATCCGCGCAAGCAGGACTGGCGGGTTCTGAGCGCTCTGGCGGGCCTGGGGCTTTCCCTTTACAAGATGGCCTTCGACCTGCGCCTGCTGCAGGCGCCCCCCTTCGGCGAGTGGTCCGAGCCCTTCGGCCCGCGCCAGGTCGGCTCCTCGGCCATGCCCTTCAAGCGCAACCCGGTGCTGGCGGAGCGGATCAACGCCCTGGCCCGCTACCTGGGGGCGTTGCCTCAGATCGCCTGGGAGACGGCGGCCCACTCCCTGCTGGAGCGCACCCTGGATGATTCCGCGGTCCGCCGCATCGTGCTCCCCGAGGCGTTCCTGACGGCCGACGAGATCCTGCGCCTGGCCCTGCGGATCCTCCGCGGCCTGAATGTTCACGAGGAGGGCTTGCGTCGCAACCTGGAGCGGTATGCGCCCTTCGCCGCTCTGGAGCCGATCCTCATGGCGGCGGCCCGGGCGGGGGCGGACCGTCAGGCCCTTCACGCCCGCCTGCGAGATCACGCGATGGCGGCCTGGGCGGCGGTGCAGGCAGGCTTGCCCAACCCGCTGCCGGATCGCCTGCGGACGGATCCGGAGATCACCCGCTGGGTGCCTCCGGAGGACCTGGAGGAGCTGCTTCGAGTGGAAGCCCACATCGGCGATGCCCCGGCCCGCGCCCGGGCCATGGCGCAGCGGATCCGGGAGGCCATCGCCGGATGATGAATCCGGAGGGGGTTCCGATGGAAGCGCGCTACGCCCTTTTCAGCCTGACCGATCGCACGGGGGCAGTGGAGTTCGCCCGGGGGCTGGTCGCCCTGGGCTGGCAGATCCTCGCCACCCGGGGCACGGCCCAGGCCCTGGCGGCGGGAGGGGTTCCGGTGCGCTCCCTGGAGGAGTGGACCGGGTTCCCGGAGATCCTGGGGGGGCGGGTGAAGACCCTCCATCCGCGGGTGCACGCCGGGATCCTGGCCCGAGCGTCCGAGGCGGATCAGGCGGAGCTGGCGGCCATCGGGGGGAAGCCCATCGATCTGGTGGCCGTCACCCTCTATGCGTTCGAGGAAGCCGCCCGCCGCGGGACGGAGGAGGAAGCCATCGAGGCCATCGACATCGGCGGGGTGGCGTTGCTGCGCGCCGCCGCCAAGAACTTCGCCCGGGTGATCGTCTGCAGCCGGCCGGAGGATTACCCGCCGGTCCTGGAAGCGCTTCGTCGCGAAGGGGAGGTTCCTCTGACGCTGCGCCGGCGCCTGGCGGCGCGGGCCTTCCGTCTGACGGCAGCTTACGACGCGTGGATCGCCCGCTATCTCGAGCGGGAGGACGGGGAGGGGGAGCTGCCGGAGACCCTGCTCCTAACCGCCCGGCAGGCCCTTCCTCTCCGCTACGGGGAGAACCCGCATCAGGCGGGAGCGTTCTACCTGGAGCCCCTTCAGGAGCTCCCCTTTGAGGTGTTGCAGGGGAAGCCGCTCTCTTACAACAACCTGCTGGATCTGGAGGCGGCATGGCGGGCGGTGGAGGAGTTCGAGGAGCCGGCGGCGGTGATCGTCAAGCACAACAACCCCTGCGGGGCGGCGATGGGGGCTGATCCGGCGGACGCCTTCCGACGGGCCCTGGCGGGCGATCCGGAGAGCGCTTACGGCGGCATCGTCGCCTTCAACCGGGAGGTCGATGAGGGGGCGGCGGCCGCATTGCAGGAGGTCTTCCTGGAGGTCATCGCGGCGCCGGGGTATCGGCCGGAGGCCCTGGACCAGCTCCGGCGCAAGAAGGCCTGCCGGGTGATCCGGATGCGGGCGGGAACCCGGGGCGCCCTGGAGATCCGAAGCGTCCTAAGCGGGCTCCTGGTCCAGACTCCGGATCCGGGGGATGGGGATCCGGAGAGCTGGCGGGTGGTCACCCGGCGCGCGCCCTCTGAAGAGGAGTGGCGGGATCTGCGGTTCGCCTGGAAGGTCGTCCGCCATGTGCGCTCCAACGCCATTGTGCTCGCCCGGGAGGGGCAGACCGTGGGGGTCGGGGCCGGTCAGATGAGCCGGGTGGATGCGGTGCGGGTTGCGGTGATGAAGGCGGGCCCGCGCGCCCGGGGCGCGGCGATGGCCTCCGACGCCTTCTTCCCGTTCCCCGATGGCGTCGAAGCGGCAGCGGCGGCCGGGGTGACCGCTGTGATCCAGCCGGGCGGCTCCATCCGGGATGCGGAGGTGATCGCCGCGGCCGATCGCCTGAGGCTGGCCATGGTCTTCACCGGCCGCCGGCATTTCCGGCATTAGCCTCCGGGCAGGAGGCTGGAGAATGAAGACAAGGAGGATGCACATGGGGGAGATGGTCTGGGATTTCGAATCCGTGTTATCCCTTGCGGAGGCCTATCTGGAGAAACGGATGGCCATCTACATGGAGCGGTGGCTGCAGGCCCGGGGCTATCGCCTGCTGATGCCGATCGCCTCGCTGCCGGTCGATTCGGAAGCGGAGATCGATGGGGTCACCCGGATTCAGGACGCTTCAGGAAACACGGAATGGGTGCTGGTCTCGGTGCGGGTGAAGGTCAGGCGACAGGATTTCGAAACCTTCGCGGGCGTGCTCCAGCGCCAGAAGATCCGGGACCTGCTGAAGACCTACGGGATCACCGGGAAAGCCCGGCCCTTCATCTTCGGGATCGCCATGGAATGGGGGGTCGAGGAGGAGGCCCGCCGCCATGGGATCGGGCTGGTGATGGATGAGCGAGGGGAGCTCGTATCCGCGGAGGTCTGGGAGCTGTGAAGCCGTCTTCACGAGCTGGGGGGACGCCGCAGGCGTCCCCCCAGCTTTTCACTCGGCGTAGATCCGCACGTAGCGGTTCGGCTCCTTCCCGTAGCTGTGGGAGATCAGGTTATACTGGCGGGCCAGCAGATGCTGCTGGCGTCGGATGTAAGCGTTCTGCGGCGAGAGATCCACGTAGCGGGCCTCCCCGTTGAGGATCTTCTGGATCGCCGCCTCCGCCTCCTCCAGGGCGCGGGCCAGCTGCGGATCCTCCTCCCCATCGGCCGGGGCCAGGTTCAGGATGTCCGCCAGGCAGCTCTCAATCTGGGTCACCGTGTTCGAGCGGACCACGTAGATGGGGATCCCGCGGCCCTCCGCCTCGGTGAGCGCCCGCGGATGCCGCCGGTAATGGGCCTTGGTGGTGATCACCACGTCCGCCTCGTGGATCTGCTCCACCACCTGGATGGGCGTCCCGAAGACGCTGGCGGCGCGCTGGAGCCGGTTGCGGGCCAGGCCTAACGGATACACCCGCAGCGGCCGGCGCGGCCCGTTGCCCGAGGGGGCCGGGGCGGCCCATGGCGATGGGGGCAGTCCCTCCTGCTCCTCCTCCAGGTCAAAGGCCCCCACTCGCTCGGCGCTCACCCGCGGGGGCTGCGGGGGTTCCCCGGGGGAGATGGGGGTGGTGGCGATGATCTCGCCCCGCCAGAAGGGGAGGGGCGACTTCCCCACCATCACCGCCCGTCGGAACCTCGGCTTCTCAATGTGGATCCGCCCCTCCTCATCCCGATAGCGCAGCTCCACATCCGGCTGCTGGCCCCGCAACAGGGCGTCCACGCTGGCGGCCACGTCGTGGTGGACCAGCAGGCGCTGCCGATCCTGGATCTCGATGAGCACATCGAAGGTGGGGGGCGCCCGGCGCTCCAGGACCGTCTTCTGGGTGCCGCGCCGTCGGGCCTCCTCGTCCGAGAGGGTCACGCTCTCCACCCCTCCCACCAGGTCGGAGAGGGTGGGGTTCATCAGCAGGTTCTCCAGGGTGTTCCCGTGGGCGGTGGCGATCAGCTGCACTCCCCGCTCGGCGATGGTGCGGGCGGCGATGGCCTCCAGCTCCCGCCCGATCTCATCGATGATGATGACCTCGGGCATGTGGTTCTCCACCGCCTCAATCATCACCTCGTGCTGGAGGCTGGGCTTGGGCACCTGCATGCGGCGCGCGCGGCCCACCGCCGGATGCGGGATGTCCCCATCCCCGCCGATCTCGTTGGAGGTGTCCACAATGATCACCCGCTTATGCTCTGCCAGGACCCGCGCCGCCTCCCGCAGCATCGTGGTCTTTCCCACGCCGGGGCGGCCCAGCAGGAGGATGCTCTTCCCCGAGAGAATGATGTCCTTGATGATCTCGATCGTCCCGTAAACCGCCCGGCCGACCCGACAGGTCAGGCCGATGATGTTCCCCCGCCGGTTGCGGATGGCGCTGATCCGATGCAGCGTCCGCTGGATCCCCGCCCGGTTGTCCGCATCGAACTCCCCGATGCGGGAGACCACATACTGGATATCCGCTTCGGTCACCTCCCGGGCGCACAGGGTGACCTCGCCATCCGTGTAACGGGCCTCCGGATAGCGCCCCAGGTCCAGCACCACCTCCAGCAACGCCTCGTTGCGGTTGCGATCCCGGACCGCCTGGGCGATGTCCGGAGGCAACACGTTGAGCAACGCTTCCAGGTCGTCTGTGATCTGAAATTGCGTCATTCTCGCGATCCTGCTCCTCCCGTCGAGATGCCGGAACGCCTTTCAGGGAGTTCCTGAAGGCTGCCGCCTCGAGATCATCTTATTTTATGGCGATCCTCACGAGCTGTCGAGTTCCTGCAGCGCCGCCCGCATGGTCTCCAGGGGGGCCTCCCGTCCGGTCCACAGGGTGAAGGCCAGCGCGCCCTGATGGAGCAGCATCCCCAGCCCGTTGTAGGCCGGGATGCCGGCCGCCTCCGCCAGGGCCATCAGCCGGGTCCGGGGGGGCTCGTAGATCAGATCGATCACCGCCTGAAGCCCCCACGGGAAGGGGCGATCCGGGGGCCAGAGGCAGGCTTCCACATCCGGGGCCATTCCCACCGGCGTGGTGTGGATCAGCGCCACGATGCCCTCGGGGAGGGGATCCTCCAGGCGGATGGGGTGCACCGGCGGGAGACGCAGGCTGGCGGCCGGGAACGACGCCTCCAGCGTTTCGAGCATCCGCTGCGCCCGGTCCAGGCTGCGGTGGAGGAGGAAAACCTCGCCGACGCCCTCGAGGGCCAGGGCGGCCAGGACCGCACGGGCGGCCCCTCCGGCGCCGATGACGGCCACCGTCTGCCCCTGCACCGACAGCCCGATCTCCTGCAAGGCGCGGCGGAACCCCTCCACGTCCGTGTTCTCTCCCACCCATCGCCCTTCGACCGCCCGCAGGGTGTTCACCGCCCCAACCGCCCGGGCCAGCGGGGAGATCTCATCCAGCAACGGGATCACGGCGGTCTTGTGGGGGACGGTCACGTTGGCCCCGGCGAAGCCCAGCGCCCGCAACCCCCGGATCGCGTCCTCCAGATCCTCGGGGCGGACCGGCAGGGGCACGTAGGCCCAATCCAGGCCCAGGGCGGCGAAGGCGGCGTTGTGCATCTGCGGGCTGCGGCTGTGGGCCACCGGCCATCCCAGCAAACCGACCAGACGGGTGGTCCCGCGGATGCGCGCCATCGCTCCCCTCCCTGGCTCTCCTGAAGCGCGGGGCGGGCTTCCCGGGCCTCACGGTTCCACTTCGATCTCTGCGCCGAGGGCCTGCATCCGCTCCACGAAGCCCGGGAAGCTGTCCCCGATGCATTCGGCGTCTTCCACAATGGTCTCCCCCTGGGCGATCAACCCGGCCACGGCCAGGGCCATCGCCAGGCGATGATCCCCGTGGCTGTGGACGAGCGCGCCGCGCAGCGGGGTGGGCCCTTCGATGGCGAAGCCGTCCGGATGCTCCTCGATCCGCGCGCCCATCCGGCGCAGCTCGGCCGCCAGGGCGGCGATGCGGTCGCTCTCCTTCACCCGGAGCTCGGCCGCATCCCGCACCCGTGTGGTTCCCTCCGCCTGGGTGGCCGCCACGGCGAAGATGGGAAACTCATCGATCATGCGGGGGACCCAGGGGCCGGCGATCTCAATGGCCTGAAGGCGGACGGCGGAGGCCCCCAGGAGCCGGCCCACGGGCTCCCCGTGGCGTTCCCCCTCCGGGATGACGCGGATCGGCGCGCCCATCGCCTGAAGGGCCTCGATCAGCCCCAGGCGGGTCGGGTTGAGCAGCAGGTCTGTGACCTCGATCTCCGAGCCCGGGATCAGCAGGGCGGCAACCAGAGGGAAAGCGGCCGAGGAGGGATCCCCGGGGATGGCGCAATCGAGGGGCGAGAGCCGCTCGGCCGGATAAACGGTGATCGTCCTTCCGTCCTGCTCCAGGGCGGCTCCCATCGCCCGCAGCAGGCGCTCGGTGTGATCCCGGGAGGGCGCGGGCTCCACCAGGGTGGTGGGGCCCTGGGCGTAGAGGCCGGCCAGCAGCAGCGCGGACTTCACCTGAGCGCTGGCCACGGGCATCTCGTAGCGGATGCCGCGCAGCGTCCCTCCCCGCAGATACACCGGCGCGTGGCCTTCTGTCGTTCGAACCTCCGCTCCCATCCGGCGCAGGGGCTCTGCCACCCGCTCCATCGGACGCCGGGAGAGCTGGACGTTGCCGACCAGGGTGCTGGGGAAGGGGAAGCCGGCCAGGATCCCCATCAGGAGCCGCATGGTGGTCCCGGATCCCCCGCAATCCAGCGGGGCGGAGGCCGGCTGAAGGCCGCGCAGCCCCCGGCCGCGGACGATCAGGCGGTCCGCGGCCGGGCGCTCCACCTCGACCCCCAGCGCGCGGACGCAGCGCAGCGTCGCCTCGCAGTCGGCCGCCGGGAGCCAGCCCTGGAGCGTCGAAGTCCCTTCCGCCAGGGCGGCGAACAGCAACGCCCGGTGGGAGAGAGATTTGTCCCCCGGCACCTGGATCGCGCCATACAAACGAGCGGACGGGCGAACCCTCAGTCGCATCGCTTCTTTCCTGCGTGCTCCGAGATGGGGAAGATCCCTCGGGCTCCGGGATCCGTCCCGAGGCCTCGTCTTTCCCCATTATAATTTGAGGTGGGCGCTCCCTTTTTGGGGACGTCGTTCTCATCGACTTTGGGGGATATCTCACACGTGTGGATAGGGGGTGGCGATGGAGCGGAAGCCCAAGCCGTATACGGTGGCCGAGATCATGACCTCGCCGGTGGTGACCGTCCCGCCGGATATGCCGGTGGAGGAGGCGCTGCACCTGATGGTGCAGAAGGGAATCTCCAGCGTGGTGGTGGAGCCGGAGGGGCCCCATGGGACCTGGGGGATCATGACCAAGCGGGACATCCTCAAGAAGGTGGTGGCTGCGGACCGGCCGCTGAAGGGCCTGAAGGTCCGCGACCTGATGAGCGTGCCCCTCATCACCGTCTCCCCGGACACCACGATCCGCCAGTGCTCGATCATCATGCTGGACGCCAACATCCGGCGGGCGGTGGTGATGCAGGACGGCCGGCCCGTCGGCATCGTGAGCGACACGGACATCTTCCAGGCCGTGGAGGAACGAGGGTGGGGTCCGGATTGAGGGCCGGGCTTCCACGGCCCATTCGGGTGCGGCGGCTGACGGCGGACGGCCGGTTGCGCGTCGTCTATGCCGGGCGCCTGGTTCAGGCCACGCCGGAGGTCCTGGTGGTGGAGGCCCTCTGGGAGCGCCCTTCGCTGGATCTGGGATATGTCCTCCTGGAGCCTCAGGATCGGTTCGTGGAGTATTTCTTCCCGGGCCGCTGGTTCGTGATCTATGAGATCCACCATCATCGGGACGATCGGCTGAAGGGCTGGTATTGCGACATCGTCTATCCGCCGCGGGTTACGGAAGGGGAGATCGAGATCCGGGATCTGGCCCTGGACGTCTTCGTCACGCCGACGGGGGAGGTGCGGGTGCTGGATGAGGAGGAGTTCGAAGCGCTCCGGCTGCCGGAGCGCGACCCCTCCGCCTACGCGGCGGCCCGTTCGGCCCTCCGGGATCTGCTGAGGATGGTGGAGCGGCGAGATCCCCCTTTCGGCATCTTGCCCTGGGCGGCGGCTTGATCCTCGCGAGCGTGAAGGCACAGGCCGGGGAGGAGAAGGCTTTGCGAAGGCGCTGGGCCTGGGCTCTGGCATGTCTAACGCTGGCAGGAAGCGTGCGGTTCGTGATGGCAGGCCGCATGCCGGTGGAGGCTGATGAGCCCGCTTACCTTCGCGTGGCCTATCGCTATGCGGTTCTGCTGCGTCAGAGAGATATCGAAGCCATCCCCTCTCTTTGGGAGAACCCGGAGCATCCGGCCCTGGTCAAGCTCTTATACAGTTTAGCCTGGCTGATCCCGGCGGGTGACAGATGGCTCTCCGATGCCCTTTGGGGGGCTCGCCTCATGTCGGTTCTCTTTGGAGCCGCAGCAGCGGGCCTTATGGCCTGGATTCAACCGGCAGCCGGCTTGTTGCTTGCTCTCCATCCCCTCACGGTCTACTACACTTCGGCCGCCTTGCTGGAATCCATGCCTCAGTTTCTCGCCCTGCTGGCGGTCCTGTCGTGGCGTCCGACAAGCCGTCGAGGCGCTCGCTGGTCTTATCTGGGCGCGTTCGCCTTGGGAGCAACCGGTGCGGCGAAATGGGTGTATGCGCTCCCCCTGTTCCCCGCGTCGATCGGGATGCTTCGACGTTCTCGAAGCGCCTCGATCCTTTTCGTGCTGGTGGCGGCCGTTTCCTTCGTGGCTCTGAACCCGCCGATGTGGACGGATCCCCTTGGATATCTGCGAGAGGCGATCCGCTATCATTTCGCGTATTCTGCCTCGGAGCACGTCCGGCGCTATGCCTTCCCGTGGTATCAGCCCTTCCTTTGGCTGAGCCATTCCCTTCCGGAGGCGTTGATTTTGATCCTGGGGCTCGTGGGGGCTGTCCGTGGCCTGTTTGGTTCCGCCTTCCGAAAGCGCGTGGCATGGGGCGCGCTGAGCGCTATGGCCTTTCTGCTGGCCTGGCCGACGAAATGGCCTCACTATGTGCTTGTGGCAACGCCCTTTCTCTCCCTCACCGCCTCAGATGCGCTGATCCGGGGGCGACGCGCTCGAGTTCTCTTAAGCGCCATCGGGCTCCTGAGCATGACCGTTAGCGTGCGTATGATCATGGGGCAGCGTCCTTATCTGGAGCCGGATCTTCTGGCGCATCGCATCCCCAAACCTTTCGATGCACGCTGGGAAGGGATACGCCTGGAAGGATTGCGATGGGAGGGGAAAGAGGCCCGCGAGGGCGTTCTCTCCCTTGTTGTGTGCTGGCGTCCGGAACGCTCGGCGGATTCGAATCTATCCGTCTTCGTGCACCTGCTGGGGGAGACGCCGAACCCTCGCACCGGGAGCCCTCTCTGGTCCCAGGTGGATGCTCAGCCTCTCGGAGGCGCCTATCCGGCAACCCGATGGGTGCCTGGCGTGGTCTTCTGCGATCGTTATCGAATCGCCCGGCCACCGGATTTGCCTCCCGGTATCTATCTGCTGACCACCGGATGGTATCGCTGGGAGGATGGCTATCGGATCCCGCTGCGCGAGGGTCCCCAGGATCTTCGTTATCCAGATGCCTTGGTGATCGGACGCTGGGTTGTTTCGAGCGCAGGGGAATAGATGAGGGGATTGCGAGGGAAAGGGGATCCGGGCAAAATAGAGGCGCCACGCCGCGAGGGCTTTTCTCCCCACTCTTCTTTCTGTCAGATTCCTGATCCGAGGAGGGCGCCATGGGTTACGGATACGCCGGGCGGATCCTGCACGTGGATCTCAGCGAGGGGCGTTTGTGGGTGGAGACCCCGCCGGAGTCTTTCTACCGCACCTATATGGGCGGCAGCGCCATGGGCCTCTACTACATCCTGAGAGAGATGCCGCCGGGCATCGACCCCTTCGATCCCCGCAACGTCCTGACCCTCTTCCTCAGCCCGCTGACCGGCGCGCCCATCTCCGGCCAGTCCCGTCTGATGGCGAACGCCAAGTCTCCCCTCACCGGCGCCATCGGGGATTCCCAGAGCGGGGGGTTCTTCCCCGCTGAGCTGAAATACGCCGGCTTCGACGGCATCGTGATCCGCGGGCGCGCTCCCCGGCCGGTCTACCTCTGGATCCACGATGGGGAGGCCGAGCTGCGCGATGCCTCCCACCTGTGGGGACGGATCACCGGGGAGGCGGAGCGAATGCTCCAGGAGGAGCTGGGCGACGATCAGATCGAGGTGGCGCAGATCGGCCCGGCCGGCGAGCGCCTGGTCCGCTTCGCCGCCATTATGAACATGTCCAACCGGGCCAACGGGCGCACCGGGATGGGCGCGGTGATGGGCTCCAAGAACCTGAAGGCCATCGTCGTCCGGGGCCGTCGCAAGGTGACGGTGGCCGACCCGAAAACGCTGGCGGAGCTGGCCCAGTGGGGCGCCCGCCACATCGAAGACAACCCCGACGTCCAGGGCCTGGCCCTCTATGGGACGGCCAGCGTGGTGGCCTGGCAGCAGATGGCCGGCACCCTCCCGACCTACAACTACAACGCCGGGCAGTTCGAGGGCTTCGAGAAGATCACCGGCGAGCGCATGGCTGAAACCATCCTCAAGGAGCGGGACACCTGCTACGCCTGCGTGGTGCGCTGCAAGCGGGTGGTGGAGACGGAGTGGAACGGCCGGAAGGTGGATCCCTTCTACGGAGGTCCGGAATACGAGACCATCGCCACCTTCGGCTCCTATTGCGGGATCGACGATCTGGACGCCATCGCCCTGGCCAATCAGCTGTGCAACCAGTATGGGGTGGACACCATCTCCTGCGGGGCGACCATCGCCTGGGCCATGGAATGCTTTGAGAACGGCGTCCTCACGGAGGCGGAGATCGGCTTCCCGCTCCGCTTCGGCGACGCAGGGGCCATGCTGCGCCTCCTGGAGATGATCCTGAAGCGGGAGGGGATCGGCGACGTCCTGGCCGAAGGCTCCGCCCGGGCCGCGGACCGGTTGGGGAAGGGCCATGAGTTCCTGATCACGGTGAAGAACCAGGAGGCGCCCGCCCATATGCCGCAGGCCAAGCGCTCCCTCGGGCTGATCTACGCCGTCAATCCCTTCGGCGCCGACCATCAGTCCAGCGAGCACGACCCCATGTATGAAGAGGGAGCCTCCGAGCTTTACCTGCGCCGTCTCGCCCTCCTCGGTCTGACCGATCCCCCGCCTCCCGGCAGCCTGAACGAGGAGAAGATCCGCTTCGCCTACCTGACCCAGCTCTTCTATTCCTTCCTGGATTCCGCCGGGCTCTGCCAGTTCGTCTACGGCCCCGCCTGGACCCTCTACGGCCCCGAGGAAACGGTGCGGATGGTCCGGGCGGTGACCGGGTGGTCGGATTTCACCCTGGAGGAGCTGCTGCGCATCGGGGAGCGCCGGCTGAACATGCTGCGCTGGTTCAACGCCCGGGAAGGCCTGGACCGCCGGGCGGATCAGCTGCCGAAGAAGTTCTTCAAGGCGTTGCAGGGGACCGGGCCGACGGCGGGGGTGGCCCTGAGCCGGGAGGAGATGGAGAGGGCGCTGGATCGTTATTACGAGATGGCCGGCTGGACCCGGGAGGGGATCCCGACACCGGAGAAGCTGCGCGCGCTGGGCCTGGGATGGCTTCTGGAGGCCTGAGGGAGGCCGTCCCGGGTCGGAGGACGGAGGAACGGCGATGCCCTCCACGATGGAGCATGTGGCGGCCCTGAGCGTGACCATCGGGCCGCGGGGGAGCACCACGGAGGCCGAGCGGGCGGCGGCGGATTACGCGGCGGAGGCCTTCCGGGCGCTGGGCCTCACCCCTTGTGTGGAGCCCTTCGTCAGCGCGACCTCCGCCTGGCGGCCTTACGCCATCGCCACAGGCGGGATGCTGCTCATGGTCCCCCTGTTCTTCCTGGGCGGGCGATGGATCGCCGCCCTCGGGACGTTTCTGCTCATCCTCTGCACCGTCCTGGAACTGACCTTCACCCCGAACCCCCTTCGCCTGCTGGTTCCGAAGGGGAGGAGCCAGAACGTCTACGCCATCCTCCCGCCCGCCGGGCCCGTCCGCCAGCGGGTGATCCTGTGTGGCCATCTGGACACCCATCGCACGCCCTGGGCTTTCTCCTCGCCGCGGGCCCTGGCCCTCTACCGGACGCTGGTGACCCTGGGGTTGCCCGGGGCGGCCGGGATGGGCGTGCTGTTCGGGATCGGAGCCTGGACCGGGGATCCCCGGTGGGGGTGGCCGGCGCTGCTGCCGGCCCTCCTGCTCGCGGCGGTCTTCGCCATGGCGGTGCAGGCGGATCTCACGCCCTACACGCATGGGGCCAACGACAACGCCACCGGGGCGGGGATGGTGCTCGCGCTGGCGGAACGGCTTCGTCGGGAGCCCTTGCGCCACACGGAGGTCTGGGCCCTCTGCACGGGATGTGAGGAGGTGGGAGCCTATGGGGCCGCGGCCTTCGTCCGCCGCCATC
>Ga0079997_133787_pt1 | contig 14188 bp, 5 predicted proteins | sample PerSpoCPS_CMetaG_FD_69200 | JGI IMG/M metagenome (GOLD analysis project Ga0079997, IMG submission 69200) | Archaeal communities from Yellowstone National Park, Wyoming, USA - Perpetual Spouter C (PS_C) MetaG (SPADES assembly) (version 2) | ecosystem: Environmental > Aquatic > Thermal springs >... | reverse complement strand
CGCCCCCCCTCCGGCTGGGGGCCGCCGCCCGCCGAAGGCGGGCGGCGGCCCCACAAAATACCACCAACTCGCATTCAAAAACTCTTTGCATCGAGTTTGGTATTAGGGCCTTGGGCTCCCCCCGCCAAAGTAAAAGCACAAAAAAACAGGGGGGCAAGTACCTCCTGCCCCCCTGCACATCCCCCTTTACCCGCTACTCCCGTACAAATCGCCCACTCCACTCGTATCGCTGACCCAAGAGCTGCACAAAGTACACGCCTTTGGCCCAAGTTTGCGCGGGGATGACCACGGCATTTAGACCTGAGCTCATGTCGCCTTTCCAGCGCCAGACTTTCTGACCTAAGGCGTTGACCACTTCTATCTCTATGGCGTCAGCCTCAGGCAGCTGAAGGTACAAGTGGATGTCGTTTCGGGTGGGATTGGGTTGGAGGGTAGCCGCAAAGCTGACGCTTTCCGTGGGCAGGATCGTCTGAACGACGTTGCTGCGAAGGACTTCTGCTCCATTAGCGGAGAGAGCTGCAACTTGGTAGTAGTAAAGGGTTCCGGGTTTGACGGAGGCATCGGCATAGTCATAGGTGCGGCTTTGATTAGCGGGTACTTCGGTGATGGGCCGAAGGTCAGTGGGGGTTTCGCCGCGCAAAAGGCGATAAAGGGACACATTATCTTCGGCGTCAGCTTTCCAAGTGAGATGAATGGTAGGCGCCTTAGGCTGGGCCTGCAAGGTCAGGCTGGCAACGGGTAGCGGCGTCGTAGACCCCACTATGACAAAGTCCGAGAAGCCATTATCAAAGTCATTGCGGCACACGCCCGAGGTAAGGCTGGAAGTGGCACAGCAGGTGCCATTCAGGTACCAGGGGCCGCCTTCCCGTTTCATGATGCTGAAGTAGGGGCTGGCGGTACAGGTGGGGCCGTAGCCAAGGGGATAGAGGGTTAGGTCGTACGTAGTGCCCGTGGCGTCTCCGCCGGCGAGGCTAATCGTCCAGTAGCCGTTATCTATGGCGCAGTTGTAGTTCGTTCCGCAGGGTGGCTCGGGAGTGGCAGTTATCGTCTGCGGGATAGGGGTGAAAAAGCTCAGCAGGGCCGTAACATTCGTGGGATTGGAGAGGGTGATTTCAGCGAGCTGATAGCCTTTACCGGTGGCGAGCTGTGCGGGATGGACATCGCCTACCGGCAGGGCATACAGGCCGCCGGTATTCTGGATGGCCCGCTGGAGCCGCCCCTGGATGTAGTTATTGACATTGTACCCTACGATAGAACCGGGGTTGGCATTCGTGATCACCACAGCATTTGTAGCAAGGGTAGCGATGCGGCCATTTACGAGGTGGAGCTGGTTAGTGATGATCATGTCGCCCTGCGTTACTTCCACGCGACGGTTGGCCAGGGTAGCAGCAGGTTTATCTACAATCACCTGGTAGAAGTTTCCGGTGGCCCCGGCAGTGCGCGTGTAGTTCTGGACGCCGCTTCCGATGAAGCGCACCCGCCCACCTAAGGTGGTGTTGAGCGCTCCGCTGTGAATGAAGTCCCCACACACATCCAGCTGGGCATTCGCATCTGTGAAGGTTAGCGACGCCCCCGCTGCGATCGTGATGCTATTACAGGCGGCGGGGATGGGGTTCCAGCCAATCTCTGGATAGCGTCCAGAAGCGACTGGGAAGGGAATTGTCACGGTCGTCCCGCAGTTGGGTACGCAGCCGCTGGCCCAGTTATTGGGGTTGAACCAGTCGCTACTAACGGCACCGGTCCAAGTGTCGGTAGTGGGAGCGGCGGTGACGGTAACGGTTACAGGCACGCGAGCGCTTTCCACACAGCCCGGCACCTGCACCGAGACATAGAAGGTCGTGCTGGTAGTTACAGTAGTAGTGAAGGTGTTACTGCCGCCGGTTTGCAGGAGGGTCGCGCCCGCACCGGGACCGTCCCACCAGTTATAAGTGGGTGTGCCCGGGCCTGCGTAGTTAGCCACTAAGACCACAGGGCCAGGCCCGCAGCGGCTCACCGGGGAAGCCGTAGGAGCGGTTGGAGGATTCACAGTGATAGAGACGGGCGTACGGCTACTGCGGCAGCCCTGCGGCGAAACTGCTTCCACATAGAGGGTGTAAGTGCCCGGGCTATTGTAGTTGGTAGGCCAGCTGGCCGGACCACTCGTGAAAGGAATCGTGAGGGTGCTTCCCGTCCCAGCCAAAGTACCTCCCACAGCCGCCGTGTACCATTCAAACGTTACACCTGCTGGCCCCGTGGCGGTATAGACTAAGTCTGCCCCTTGACACACTGGGGAAGTACCGCTCGCCGTAGGCGCCGCCGGCAGCGGATGCACGGTTACCATTATCACATTAGACCAGGCACCCCACCCACAGCAGTCCGTATAACGCCGATGCCGAATGTAGTAAGTCCCCGCCGATGTGAAGGTATAAGTAAAAGTATGCGTGGAGCCTGTACCCACAATGGTGCTAAAGGCCGCATCGGTCGCGACCTGCCACTGGTAGTTAATCCCTATGAGGTCCGTAGTAAAGGTCAAGCTGCCACCTTCGCAGACGCTGGTAGCCGAAGCTGTAATCGTAGGGGCGGCATTGGAGATGAGGATATTCCAGAAGTCGGTATAGGTATGGCCGTCGTAGGTGATGGTTTTACGGCCGGTGGAGCTGTACTGGACATTTTCGGAGGAGTTAGTGGAGGTAGCCGGCGTTGCATCTGCCCCAAAGTTCCAGTTGTGAGGGGCCGCATCGCCCGTGGCGAAGTTTACATCGGTGTTCATGCAGGAGATGTCGGCCACGGTGATGATGGGCTGAGCAGAGAAGTTGAAGTTCGTGATGCTAGTAGCGAGGGGACTTCCGGAGGCGAGGCGTACGGCGAATGCTTCACCGGGCTGGCCATTGCCGCCCGCGCCGCCATTGCCGCCATTGCCGCCATTGCCGCCACGGCCACCATTACCTACATCGCAGTTATTTGAGGCATTGCATGGAGAGGAGAAGTAGCATGGCTCGCCTACACGTGAGCCGCCAGTTCCGCCACTACCACCTGCTCCACCTGTACCCCCTACTCCTCCCGCACCGGCACTGCCGGTCGTGATGTTACAATCCACCACATAACCACCGCTGCCATTATTATAGAGATAGATGCCATAGCTGGAGCCGCCTCCCCACCCCCCTGTACCTCCAAAGCCGCCCTGACCTCCACCGCCACCACCTCCACCGCCTGCACCTGTGCCTCGCCAGTCACAAAGCGTATTTCGCTGGCCTGCGCCGCCCCCGCCGCCACCACCGCCACCCCCATGTTGCCCTTGTGTGCCAGTTCCTCCCTGACCACCCGGCTGCCACCATATACCTGCTATACCCGCACTTCCGGGTGCCCCCGGTGTGCCATCAGCTCCGTTGGCTCCATTAGCTCCCGGACGCCCCTCGAAGGTCGCCGCGTCACAGTCGCAGCCCAATCCTGCCCCACAGTTGTCGGAAGGTGCTTTTGCGCCACCTGCCCCACCAGCGGCTCCGCCGGGGGCAGTGGCTCCTGGGCTTCCGTTCGTGGGAGCATTGCTATTATGATATCCTCCATTACCTCCATTACCACCCGTAGCGCCTACCGGTGACCAGCCTCCCGCTCCGCCAGCTCCATTATTCCATCCACAGTTGTCAGGATTTCCAGGCTGACCTGGACTTCCACTCCAACCTGCAGCACCATTGCTGCCGTTGGTACCGTTGAGCCCTGCGCTGGCATTGCCAGCTATGAGCCGACACCGCACGATATGGTAGTTAGAGCAGTTGGAGAGATGTATAGCATAGGTGGAGACCCCGCGGCCGCTCGCACAGCTGGCAGAGGCAGGCGGGGCATTATCTACGGTGATGGTGAGGTCCTGCAAACGGAAGTTAGAGGCATTGGAGATTTGGAAGGCGACGAGGCGTGGGGCATTGGAGCCGTCGTTACAGCCTTCTACATTGGCGGCAGTGCGGCGGATGGTCGTAGCGCCGGGCTGAGAGGTCTTTCGCCAGCCCGCCGCCGGATCAAAGCCCCCCTCAATCGTGATATTGCTGGTTACAGTAGTGATGGGATGGTTGAAGACATAGGTGCCCACCGCCATCTTGATGATGGTATTGGAGCAAGCGGCGCGACTGAGGGCTTCTAAGAGGTTGGTAGGGTCGGCCTGGGTGCCCGCAGCCGTACTGGAGCCCGTGGGCGTAACATAAATCACATTGCAGGTATTGGTACTGGCCGGTGGGGCCGTAGCGACTTGAAGGTTGACGATATTGCTAAAACACCCGGCGGGAGATTGGTAACGTATCTGGTAGGTGCCGGGAGGGAGGTTCATGGGATTGGGCGTATTAATCCAGCCAGAGCCGCTATTGTACTGCCACTGACCGCCAGGGACATCAGTACTGCCTGTTACAAGAGCAGTACCACTACAGATGATGGCAGGATTAGGAGAGACGGAAATAATGGGATTGGGGTTGACGGTAACTGTATAAGTAGCAGACCGGGTGCAGCCGCCATAGGTAATATTGACGGTGTAAGTAGAGGTGCTACTGGGGGAGACGGTGATGGAGGGGGTATTATCGCCGGTATTCCAGCTGATGGTAGCGCCTGCGGGAATGCCACCAGCGGTATTAGCCGTGAGCGTAGTGGAGCTACCCGCACAAATAGGAGAAGTGCCCGAAATGGAGACGGGCGCTAAATACTGAAAGCTCATGCTCATGCCGGGTGGAATGGCGTTGTCGCATTTATCTAAGATGGTATTGCCGTCTGAACCTGCCTGAATGGTAAGCGTTTTGACCCCACTGGTCAAGGTCCCCGTGAAAGTGAGGACAACCTGGGTGGTGAAAGTTCCACAGCCTATGCCGGAGACGCTGGTTACGGTGATCCCTGGCCCCAGATAGAAGTCGGAGGGATGCAGGCTGGAGCATTTGACGGGCTCATTGAAGGTAACGATGAGCTGGTTGGGGTTGGTGCAGCTTTGTTGGACGCTGGCAATACCTGGTGGGATGTTATCAAAGATTTGCGCGGTTCCTGTAAAGGTAATCGTAAAGCCCGTGGCATCCCCAGTCCAGTTATCTACGACGAGGAGGTAAGTTTCGCCAGCAGTAACATAGAGGCCGGGCATGATAGGAGGCTGGGAGGCATCCCATTGCATGCTGCCGGGCTGGGGGTTATTTGCGTCTAAACCGGTATTCCCATAGTCGGCGGAGTAGTTACAACGGATAGGCGTAGCCGTGGCCGTTCCCCCACAGCCGCCAATAGCATCGTAGTCAAAGAGCGCAAAGTCATAGTCATAAACGGTATTGATGATGAAGCCGAAGGTACCAGAGTTTTGCACCGTGAAGATAAACCAGACGGTTTTTTGCTCTCTCCTAAGGAGACAGGTATTATTGCCGAGTTCTTGAATAGTGCCATAGTTAGGTGGAGAGGCGGAATAGGTGTAGGTCTGCTGACAGACGGGGATAGCGTTCTGGCAGTCGGACTCCGGCAAAGTCAGCGGCAGGGGCGTACCCGGGGGTGGGGTGGGTGGCCAGAGGCCCATCTGATAAAGCTGATTCAGGCTGTCAGTAATGTGCATTTTGCGGCGAGCGAGCTCTTCCAGAGTCTGGCTGTAAGTAAGCCCTACCACCAGGACAAGGGGTAGGACCGGACGTATCCAGGTAGCCATGAAACAAAGTTACGGAATCCTTTTGGAACTACAAGCCCCTTAGCTCCCTTAGGCCCTCTGAGTGGTCCAAATTCCCCGCTGAGTAGCCTATAAGATTATGCCAAGTGGTCAAAATCCGCTGGTTGGCGAAAGCGGGCGGTTAGCCTCCCTCATCCGTCCCGGTTTATGGCCTAAAAGCCCAAATGAAGAGCCGGAAAGGCCTCCGGGAAATCCTCCTGGAAATCTCCCACAAACCCTGCCCAGAGCAAGAAAAGCGCCTCCAAACTTTCTTCACAGCGTGGAAAGGAGAGTGGCCCCAGCTGGACGACGTTACCCTCATCGGTGTGCGCTTAGGGTAAAGGATGCTCTCCTCTTTTCCCCCTAGGGCAGGTATAGGAGGTCTTCCCCCTAAGGAAGGGGCAAAGTAACGTCTTCCCCTACAGATTCTCCCGAGGGCTGCTTACCTTTGGATATGCGAATGCTGATTCTCCCGCTCTCAGTTTTTCTTCTGGCTCTTTGGGCTGGCTGTGGGCGAGAGGAGCGCTTTCAGCTGCCACCCGACTTAGGCCAAGGCCTTCCGCCCGCCGACTCCATCAGAGCTGTCTTAGACTGGCTCTCCCAGCAAAAGGCCTACGAGGCCGAGACCCTGCGCTTTCACTACATGTATGAGTACATCCGAACGCTGGCCCGACAGAAGCCGGATACCCTTCCTATCTTGGTGCAAGAGCTACGGAGTTGGGCCCAGAAGAGTCAGTATCCCTTAGGGGAGGGGGTGGCAGCCTTAGGAGAAGCCGTGCGATGGTGGAGTCAAGGGCAGTATGACTCGGCTCTGAGCCGAGCGCAAGTCGCTTTGAGGATATTTCAGGAAAAAAAGCGCTCGGACTACGAAGGGAAGACTTACCACCTCATCGGTGTCATCCACCGTGCCCAAGGGCGGTATGCCGAAGCCTTAGAAGCCTACCAAAAAGCTCTCACCATTTTTGAACGCATAGGTGACCAGCAGGGAGTAGCCAGCTCGTACAATAACATCGGCAACATTCACGCTAACCAAGGGCGGTACGCCGAGGCCCTAGAAGCCCACCAAAAAGCCCTCGCCATCCGTGAACGCATAGGCGATCAACAAGGAATAGCTGCCTGCTATGGCAACATCGGCAACATCCACGTTAACCAAGGGCGGTATGCCGAAGCCTTAGAAGCCTACCAAAAAGCCCTCATCCTCTACGAACGCATAGGCGACCAGCAAGGAATAGCCAACTGCTACAACAACATCGGCAACATCCACTATGCCCAAGGGCGGTATGCCGAGGCCTTAGAAGCCTACCAAAAAGCCCTCACCATCCAAGAACGCATAGGCAACCAACAAGGAATAGCCATCTCGTACAACAACATCGGCCTCATACACACTTACCAAGGGCGGTATGCCAAAGCCTTAGAAGCCTACCAAAAAGCCCTCGCCATCCGTGAACGCATAGGTGACCAACAAGGAATAGCCACCTCGTACAACAATATCGGCCTCATACACACTTACCAAGGGCGGTATGCCAAAGCCTTAGAAGCCTACCAAAAAGCCCTCGCCATCCGTGAACGCATAAACGATCAACGGGGAATCGCTCTGTCCTACACCAGCATCGGAACTCTCTACCAAGCCCAAGGCCTCTACGCCATCGCCCGCTCTTACTTCCAAAAGGCCCTTGCTATCGCCCAATCCCTCGGGCTCCAAGACCAGCTGTATAACATCTACCTCCACCTCGCCCAAACCGACTCCGCCCTCGCCGCCTCAGGCCTCACCCACCTCTGGAAATCCGCTTACCTCCACCTCCGCCTCCACGCCGCCTACAAAGACTCCGTCCGCAATGAAGAGTCCATCCGCAAACAAGCCCAGTTAGAGAGCCAATATGAGTACGAGAAAAAAATCGCCCTCCTCAAAGCCCAGCAAGAAAAAGAACGCGCCCTCACCCAATCTCAGCTCCAACGCCAAAAAACTGAGCGTAACGCCCTCCTCACCATCTTAGCCGTAGTCCTCCTCGCCCTATCCACCCTGGCCTACTTCCAAATCCTCCTCCGCCGAAAAAACCGCCTCATCCAAGAACAAGCCCAAGAGCTCGAGCTGAAAAACGCCGAACTGCAATCCATCAATCAAGCCCTCACAGAATCCAACAAAATCATCCAAGCCCAAGCCGAAGAACTCATCGCCAAAAATGCCGAACTCACCACCCTCAACGCCGAACTGGAAGCCACCAACAAAGCCCTCTCCGAATCCTACCTCACCATCCAAAAACAAGCCAAAGAGCTCGCCCGGAAAAACGAAGAAATCTTAGACAGCATCCACTACGCCAAACGCATCCAACAAGCCATCCTCCCCTCCCATGAAAAATGGCTCCGCCTCCTCCCCAATAGCTTCCTCATCTATCAGCCTAAAGACATCGTCGCCGGAGACTTCTACTGGCTGGAAGAAACCGACCACTACATCTTCTTAGCCGTAGCCGATGCCACAGGCCATGGCGTCCCCGGCGCCTTCGTCAGCCTCGTCTGCGCCAACGCCCTCAACCAAGCCCTCCAACAGGAAGGCCTAAACTCCCCAGCCGCCATCCTAACCAGAGCAAAAACCATCGTAACCCAAGTCCTCACCCAAGAAGGCACCCACCTCCGAGACGGCATGGACATCGCCCTCATCCGCCTTGAAAAAAACACACCAGCCCGCCTCACCTACGCAGGCGCTAACAGACCCCTCTGGATCATCTCCCACCAAAAAGAACTCATAGAAATCCCCCCCACCCGACAGCCTGTCAGCTTCACCGACACCGAAAAACCCTTTGAGGAACACCAGATAGACCTCTCCTCTCGCCTCCCCGCCATGCTCTATGCCTTCACCGATGGCTTCATTGACCAAATAGGCGGCCCTAAGGGACGCAAACTCATGTCCAAGGGCCTCCGCGAAATCCTCCTGGAAATCTCCCACAAACCCTGCCCAGAGCAAGAAGACCACCTCCAAAAGTTCTTCACAGCGTGGAAAGGCGAGTGGCCCCAGCTGGACGATGTCACCCTCATCGGCGTGCGCTTAGGGTAAAGCCTTGCTTATTCGGTTCTTGAAGGTGCTCGCACAAAATCCCGCGATTAGACTCTGGAAGACTCATGCATACCCTCTGGATGTAAAAAAGTTCGTATATTTGGTCCATGGCTCAACGTCCATTAGACGAAGTGATAGAATTTGCGGAGAACCCGGAACCGCGATGCCCGTGTGTTCTCCTCTTAGATGTGTCGGGCTCCATGGCAGGCCAGCCCATCAATGAGCTTAACGAGGGTATTCAGCTTTTTTGGCAGGAGGTCAGTAAGGATCCCTTAGCTAGTAAGCGAGTAGAGGTAGCAGTGGTGACCTTTAGTGATGATGTGGAGGTGGTACAGGATTTCGCCACCATAGAAAATTCTCAGCCGCCCCTGCTGGAGGCAGGAGGGGCTACGGCCATGGGCAGTGGCATTCTCACAGCCCTTGACATGCTTAGAAAGCGCAAGGAAGTTTACCGCCGTAATGGCATCTCTTACTATCGCCCCTGGATATTCCTCATCACCGATGGAGCCCCTACCGAACCCATAGAAGTCATGCAGCGGGCCGCTCAGGCCATCCAGCAAGAAGAAGCTAAAAAGGGCGTCGCTTTTTTTGCTGTGGGTGTGGAGGGAGCCGACATGCGTATGCTGGCTACCCTCTCCAAAGAACGTCAGCCCCTCAAACTAAAAGGTTTAGCATTCCGAGAACTCTTCTTGTGGCTCTCCGCCAGTATGCAGCGCGTCTCCAGCTCCAAAGTAGGAGATAAAGTAGACCTCCCTTCCCCCCAAGGATGGGGACAAGTGTAAGTAAATCCCATAGGTGAGCCCCGGCCCCAATACCTTCTTCAAGTGGGAAGATGAGTTCTTTGAGATACGATTCAGTTTGCTTCAGCTCCATGCTTCTGGCATAATCCTATCAAGCAGGCTTTTTTCCGGCTATTGGATGCCGTTAGACAGCGGCTATCTGAGTCTGATCCCAAATCTGATCCCAAAAAAGGAGTAAAGCTACCCCCTATGGGCTCATGGCGCAGCTCATGACAAACCATAGCCTCTGGCAGGTGGTGGATGTGAAAGTACGAGGCAGTAGCCATGAACGTACGGGTTTGCCTTGTCAAGACGCCTATAAGTGGGACTGGATACAAAAAGGGAAAAGTCTCCTTGTGGCGGTTTCGGATGGAGCTGGCTCTGCTAAGTTCTCAGACAAAGGTTCCCAGCTCGCCACAGAAAAAGTCGTAACCCACCTCCTACAAAACCCCGCCCTCCCCCATCTCACAGAAGAATCCCAGTGGCGACAGCTCGTAACAGAAGCCGCCCAAGAGGCCCTCAACGCCCTCCAAGAATTAGCCAAACAAGAAAACCACCCCCTCCGAGAGTATGCCTGCACCCTCCTAATAGTAGCCATCACGCCAGAATGGATAGCCGGCTTCCAAATTGGTGATGGCGCTATCGTCCTCCAAGCCCCCAATGAACCCCTCCATACCCTCTTCCCCGCCGAAAAAGGCGAATACCTCAATGAAACCATCTTCCTCACCAGCCAAAATAGCCTCAACCATGCTAAAATAGCCTTCAAAAAAGGCATTTATAAGCATATCGCCTGCTTTACCGATGGAATCAGCCTGTTAGCTCTTCAAATGCCCCAAGAGATCCCCCACGAGCCCTTCTTCAAACCCCTCTTTGCCTATGTAGATTCCGAAGAAGCTTCCCTGAAAGAAAAGCGTGAGGAACTCACTCGGTTTTTCACTTCTGAAAAGGTTCGTCGCCGCACCGACGATGACATCACCCTCATCCTCGTAAGCCGCCAAAAAGACACCCCAGCCCTCCAAAGCACCCAATACGGTCTTATTGAGCTGGGGAAGCTCCTCTCTAAAACCTCAAAAGCAGCCTTATATGAAGTGAAAAACCTCCCCACCTTATCGGCCCTTCTACTGGATGATACTCCAGATACCAGCACTCCCTTGCATCAACTTCTATCTCATCGCCCTTCCCTTCCCCAGGGTTTTGAGATACAGCTCCCCGTAGATGTCATCAAAAGAGACTCCACCATAGTGGGCTACCTTCTGGCTAAACCCCCTTCAGACTATCACCCCTTAGATGGGATTGCTAATGCCGCTAAGCGCATAAAAAACTTCGGTTCCTACACTTTTGACTATGCCAAGATTATAGATATGGCACTAAGATTGGTAGAGGGGGTTTTGGAGCTTCATCGGCAAGGCTGGTGGATAGGTCCCCTCTCGGAGGAACGTCTCTGGTTTGGTCTAGACGGCATCCTCCTCACGCATCCTATGCTCCTTCAACTTCGGGAAAAGCCCAATGTAGTAAGCCGCAAAGACTTTTACCTCTTCTACCTACGACCCGAACGTCTCTCCTCTCACACCTCCCAAAACGCGGACAGAACTTTCCTGTATGAGGAGCAAGATGAGGTGCATGGGGTTTTCACGGCGGTTTTTAGACTACTTATGAATGGGCATTTTCCCTACAAGGCGGAGCCAGCCAAGGGGCGTGTCTTTTTATCTCATGAAGAGCTTACGCGCCGACGAATTTTTGCTTACGATGCTGAAGTTAGACGAAGCACCGGATATCATCCACCTAAGGATAGTCTTTTCTTAGAAATTTTGCCCCCTCGCCTGCAAAAGCTGTTTATTCAAGTGTTTTCACCCTCCAAACACCATAGCCTCCCCTCTCTTTCGCAGCTTCGGGAAGCGCTCTTAGAAATGCGAGGAAATCTCCAAACATGTAGGCGATTCCCTACGCATGTCTATCCTTCTCACCTCTCCAAATGCCCTTGGTGCGAAAGGCGGTCGCTGTGGAGCTTTGATCCTTTTCCTGGTCCTTCTCTGACTAAGCCAGCTCGTCCTCCGTTTCGCCCTTCCAAATGGCTGTGGATAGGGCTCCTTGTCGCTCTTCTGGTTGGCCTTTTAGTATGGTTTAGCCGCTACCTCTAAAGATCATACCCCATGTGGTATACTGATAAAAATCGTCATCAAAAGTACCAACTTACCAGAGAAATTCATAGAGGCGGAGAGGGAAGTATCTGGGAGGTTCAGGGCCACCCCAACCTGGTAGCCAAAATTTACCACGAGGATAAACGTTCAGAGACCCGTTTCCGCAAGCTCCAAATCATGATAGCGCATCCCCCACACAATCCTACCCAGCACCTCAACCATCCCTCCTTTGTATGGCCCACGGAAATCCTTTACAACCCCCAAGACAGGCAGCCCGTCGGCTACCTCATGCCCAAAATCCAAAATATGCACCCCATCTTCCATGCCTTCACACCTAAAAGCCGCCAGAAGATAGCCGCCCTTAGAAACTTCCAGTATAAGCACCTCGTCAGAATAGCTCACAATATCGCCGCCACCCTCGCAGAACTCCATAGAGCCAACTACGTCGTCGGAGATATCAATGAACTCAACATCTTAGTCAACGAAAAAGCCCTTGTAACCTTCGTGGATACGGATTCTTTTCAAGTCATAGACCCTAATACGCAGGAAGTTCATCCTTGCCCTGTGGGGAGGTTGGAGTACACCCCTCCCGAAATTCATAAACTTTTAGCCCAGGGTAAAAAATTTGAAGACTTCCTCCAAGAGCCTCATCATGATGACTTTGGACTGGCGGTGATTGTCTTTAGGCTGCTCATGGAAGGTGCCTTGCCTTTTGCCGACACTTCGGGAAGGGGCGAACCTATGGAGCAAGTAGAGCTTATCATGCAGGGCATTTTTCCCTATGACCCCATTGTGCAGACAAAACTTCGGTTAAAAGCCCCGCCTCATGCACCACCTTATGAGATGCTCTCCATAGAACTCCAAAATCTCTTTAAGCGAGCCTTTGTAGATAGCTTAGCTAATGAACGGATAAGGCCCAAAGCTGAGGATTTTACAAGGGCATTGGAAGCCTACGAGAATAGCCTCAAGCCATGTGCGCAATCCCCCTGCCATTGGTATCCGCAGCACCTCTCTCAATGCCCCTGGTGTGCAAGGGAAGTGCTGTTAGGCTACGACCCTTTCCCCTGTCCGCAAACCCGTGTCAAACGGCAGCCGGCCCTTTCGGCGCGCCGCCATCCAGCTCCTTCTCAAAAGCCGCTCCCCCCCTCCTCCCCTACCCCTCCTGTATCATTTCCGCCCCAGGCTCCTACACCGGCTCCTCCTCTCAGCTCTCCCTCCTCCACTATCCCTCGTGTATCATTTCCACCCCAAGCTCCTACGCCGGCTCCTCCTCCCAGCTCCCCCTCCTCCCCTACCCTTCCTGCACCATTTCCGTCCCGAACTCCTACGCCGGCTCCTTCCCGCAGCTACCCTTCCCGCCCTACCTTTCCCCCCTCCATCCCTAGAAAAGCCCCCTCCTATCCAAGAGTATCTCTACCCTCTCCGCTCATCCTCGGCTTAGCTCTCGTTGCATTCATTGGCATTGTAGCTTGGATCTTTTGGCCCTCCAAAAGCTATGAGCTTCTATTTGAGGACCTCCGAGGATGCAAGCCTATTGCCCTTCATACCGCATCAGAGGGGAGATTCATCGCTATTTGTGATGAAGGCTCTATTGCTCAGGGCCATTTGGAGGATAATCAGCTCTCAGTAGAAGACCTCCCACAGGGAAAAGGCGCTATCTCCGCAGTTTCTCTCTCACAGGATGGTCGTTACTTAGCCGTCGCTACTACCTCTGAGCTTCCACGCTCAAAAATTCAGGTTTACTTAGCCAAGTCGCACCGGACTCCTATCTTTGAGGCTCAAACCAGCTCATCTATTAGCCATTTAGCCTTTTCTCAGACGGCCACCTACTTAGCCGCCATAGAGTCTCATGCGCTCTCCGTCTGGTCTGTTTCTACCCATAAGAGTTTTCATGCGCCTCGCGCAGAGGGTTCGGTGATAGGTTTAGGTTTTGTAGGGCCTTCGGAGATTCTGGTAGCGTACGAAAAGGGCCTTTTGGAAAAATGGAAAATGGAAGGCTCTCAAATAGTCAAAGTAGCTACCCATACCCTGACTACCTCCATCAGACATATAGAGTTTTCTCCTCATGGTCATAAAATTGGCGTCATCGGGACAGACGATGTTATTTACCTACTGGATGCGGACTTAAGGCCGCTCCAGATGCTTTATCCTCCTTTGGAGGGGCACGAGAAAATAAAGAGTCTTGCGTTTAGTCCTGATGAGCGGTGGATGGCAGCTGCCAGCAGCCGAGGTAAAGTCTGGCTATGGCGGCGCAATCACGCAGAACCCGAAATCACCGAACACTTCATCCATACGGCTATTCAAGCATTGACCTTTCTGCCCGACGGCCAAAGCCTGCTGATCGGCACCCGACAAGGAGAGATTTACCTTTGGCACTTCCGGAAGGAATGATATTTCTTCCCATCCCTAGTCAAAAAACGCTTACCTGAGGGGGCTCTTGACCACTGCAATTGCTTCACTACTACCAATCCGATGCGAAGAGTTTCTAAATGCGAGTCGGTAGTATTTTGTAGGGCCGCCGCCCGCCTTCCGCGGGGGGGGGGCCCCCCCCGCCGCCGGGGCGCACCCCCCCCCCCGCGCGGCCGCCCCCCCCCCTCCC
>Ga0079997_115470_pt1 | contig 14255 bp, 17 predicted proteins | sample PerSpoCPS_CMetaG_FD_69200 | JGI IMG/M metagenome (GOLD analysis project Ga0079997, IMG submission 69200) | Archaeal communities from Yellowstone National Park, Wyoming, USA - Perpetual Spouter C (PS_C) MetaG (SPADES assembly) (version 2) | ecosystem: Environmental > Aquatic > Thermal springs >... | reverse complement strand
GCCTGCCCCAGACCACCCAGGGCTGGGTGGCAGGGTGGATCGAGCCCCGCTCCGACCTGACCCCGTACGCGCGGTGGGGTGACCTGTGGGTGTGGGCGGCCGCTGCCGCCCTGGGGCTGTTGTGCATCCCCTCCGTCCTGCCCGGGCTGAGGCGGGAGCTCCTGGTCGCGCTGGTAGTCCCCGGGCTCGCGGTGGCCGTGGCCAGGGTCGGTGGCTTGGGGCCCTTTCTCACCGGGTTACTGCTGGCGGCCGCCACCCTGGCGGTGTGCCCGGACTGGGGGAAGGCCGGGTTGGTCCGGGCGCGTCACCCGGCCAGCGTGGCGGGCTCCGCGGCTTTCGCGGCCGCGGCGGTCTGGCTCGTGCACGCGGGGTTTTCTGCGCAGGGGATCCCCCTGTACCCGCAGCCCTGGGAGCCCTGGAGGACGGTGGTCAGCACCGTGGCAGGAGCCGGGGAGGAGCTGTGGCTGCGGGGGCTGTTGCCCTCGGTGGTACCGGGCAGCCCTCTGGCCGCCTTCGCGCTTTCGGAGCTCGGGACCTTGGTCCTGCACGGCGGCGCCCGCGGTGAGGTGGTGGCCTGGCACCTGGTGAGCGGGGCGGTGTTCTTCGCGGTCCGCCGCGTCACGGGCAGCGTGTGGGGCCCGGTCTTGGCCCGGGGCGTGGGGGACGCGGCCCTGTGGTCCTTGCTGCGGCTGTAGGGGGCGTGGGTTGGAGGAGTACGCGGTCACACTCCAGGACATCCAGGAGGCTGCCACAGCCCTGCGGCCCCACGTGCACGAGACGCCCCTGCTACGGGCGAAAGCCTTGGGGCAGATGGCCGGGGTGGAGCTGTGGCTGAAAGCGGAGAACCTGCAACGCACCGGGTCCTTCAAGGTACGAGGGGCCTTCAACCGGATCCGGCTTCTGAGTCCGGAAGAACGGCGCCGCGGAGTGGTGGCCGCCTCCGCGGGCAACCACGCCCAGGGGGTGGCTCTGGCGGCCCGGGAGTTGGGGGTGCGCGCCACGGTGGTCATGCCGGAAGGTGCGCCCCTGGTGAAGGTGGAGTCCACCCGAGGGTACGGGGCGGAGGTGGTCCTCCACGGACAGGACTTCGACGAGGCGTACGCGTACGCGCGACAGCTGCAGGAGCAGCGCGGCGCGGTGCTGGTCCACGCCTTCGACGACCCCGCGGTGATCGCGGGGCAGGGATCCGTGGGACTGGAGATCGTGGAGCAGCTCCCGGAGGTCGAGGCGGTGGTGGTGCCGGTGGGCGGCGGGGGTCTGGCCTCAGGGCTGGCGGTGGCGGTGAAGTCCCTGAAACCCCGGGCAAAAGTCATCGGCGTCCAGGCTGCGGCGGCACCCGCGGTGTGGCGGTCGTGGCACGAAGGCCGCGCGGTGGCCGTGCCCGTGGGCCGCACCCTGGCGGACGGCCTCGCGGTACACAGCCCGCGGGAGTCTGTCCTACGCCTGCTGCGGCGGTGGCTGGACGACGTGGTGACCGTGGAGGAGGACGAGCTGGCCGGCGCCATGGTCTTGCTCCTGGAGCGGTCCAAGCTGGTGACCGAGGGAGCCGGGGCCGCGGCGGTGGCGGCCTTGGTGTACGGCAAGGTGGCCCTCCACGGGCTGCGCACGGTGGCGGTGGTCAGCGGCGGGAACGTCGACCTCAATACCCTGGTCCGGGTGGTGGACCGGGGGCTGATGAAAACGGGGCGCCTGCTCCGGTTGCGGACGCGTCTCGTGGACCGCCCTGGGAGCCTCCGTGGGCTGCTGGACGTGGTGGCGGCCCACGGCGCCAACGTGGTGACGGTGGAGCACGACCGCCTGGCCCCGGAAGTGCCCGTCGGGGAAGCGGAGGTCACCCTCCTGGTGGAGACCCGGGATGCCGAACACGCCGCCGCCTTGTTGGAGGACCTGCGGCGGAGGGGCTTCGCAACCGGCTCATCCCTGGACGCGTGACAGTTCAGCCCACACGTGCCGTCGGCGTTCACGGATTTTTCACAGACGCCGCAAGGGGGGCTCACGGGGGCCCTGGCTGGCCGTGGTGGTCCGGAACCTGGCGGGCGTGGAGGAGCGTGTGCTGGTGTTCGAGTTCCGGAGGTAAAACCGCAGCTGCCCCTGGCTCGGCGACCTGCCCTGGGGCTGCGGGCCTAGGCGTAGAGTGGAAACGAAGCGGGAGGTGTCAGCGTGCGTCAGGGCTACGGGCTCGCGGGCGTCGGCCTGATGCTCCTGGGGCTGGCCGTCGGGGTTCTTGCGGCGCCCTGGTCCCCGGAGGCGCCCGTCACCGTGGACACCGCCGCGGAGCTCGTCCGCGACCAACTGACCCACTGGGGCTACGAGGACCTCGCCCCCAAAGAGGTCATGGAGTTCACCCAACCACTTCTACGTCTTGGTGGTGGAAAAGAGCACCGGGAAAGGGGCCGTGGAGCTTCTGGTGGAGCGGAACGGGTTCGTGCGCCCGGAACCCGGCCCCAACATGATGTGGAACACCAAGTACGGGCACATGGGAGGTCCCCTGGGCGCCCCGCCCGTCTCCCAGGACCGCGCCCGGGAGCTGGCCCAGGAGTTCCTGGCCCAGACCTACCCGGGTACCGCTGCGGATGAGGGCACGGAGTTTTACGGGTACTTCACGTTCGACGTGCTGCGGGACGGAAGGCCCGTGGGGATGCTGAGCGTGAACGCCTACACGGGCCAGGTGTGGTACCACGGTTGGCACGGAGCCTTCGTGCGGGAGAAGGAGCTGTAGGGAGGTTGAAGATGAGCGGGCGAGACGTGCTGTGGGTGGTCGTGGCGGTTCTGGGAGTCCTGCTGCTGATCCCTGTCCTCGGGATGACCTTCTGGGGCTGGGGGTGGATGATGGGCCCCGGCATGATGGGGCCGGGGATGATGGGCCGGTGGGGGTGGGGTGGTGGGTGGGGAGGCTTCCTGGGTCTGCTGGTGCTCCTGCTCCTCGTGGCCGGGGTAGTGCTCGTCGTCCTGGGCTTGTCCCGGCGGGAGACGCAGGACACCGCCCTGGACATCCTCCGGCAGCGGCTGGCCAGAGGCGAGATCACCCCGGAGCAGTACGAGGAGCTGAAGAAGCTGCTGCGGTGACGGTTTTTCCCCTACCATGGGGATGGCGTGGTGCGCGTCCTCTTGGTGGACGACGACGAGACCATTCGGGAGCTGCTGCAGTCCTACCTCCAGAGGACCCCTCTGGAGTGACCTTCTTGCGCACCCTGGGTCCCGGGCAGGGTCTTCACCTTTACCCTGCCCGTGGCAGACGGTCCCGCCGGCGCCGCCAGGTGACGCCCGGGCCTTCACACAATCTTCATCCGCAGCCCCCTGGCCCCTCACCTGCCCTGGGTAGCGTGGGTTTGGAGGTGTACCGATGCTGCTGTGGATGGTGGCGTTCTGGGTGCTGGTGGTGGCCATGGTTTCCTGGCTGTTCCCCAAGGACGGGGCCGTGGCGCAGGCCCGTCGGCTCCTACGGGAGAGGCTGGCTCGGGGGGAGATCACGGAGGCGGCGTATCGGGAGGCGGCGCGTGCGCTGTCCGCTTCCGGGAAGGCGGAGCGGGGCCTGGCTCCCGTGGTGGCCCTCCTCCTCCTGGCTTTGCTTGTCCTGGTCTTGGCCGGGATGGGGTCGGGGTGGGGGATGCACGGCCCCGGCTGGATGGATGGCATGGGCGGGATGCGCATGCCGCACATGCCGGGGTGGGACCGGGGAGCGGGCCCACCGCCTCCCAGCCGCCCCGGGGGGCGGCTCGTGCCCGTGGTCCTGGTGGACTTCGGCTTCCGGCCCGCGGAGCTGCGGGTGAAGGCAGGCGAAGGGGTGAACTTGAACCTCAGGAACTCTGGACAGATCCTCCACGACCTGTATGTGCCCGCCCTGGGTTTCCGGGTAACGGTCCCGCCGGGGCGGGAGGTGGTGGCGGGCCTTCCGGAGGCGGCGCCCGGCAGCTACGAGTTTTACTGCACCCTGCCGGGTCACCGGGAGGCCGGGATGCGGGGGACCCTCGTGGTGGAACCCTGAGGGCTGGTTCACACATCACCCGTATCGCCATGCTAGGAGGAAGGGGGCGGAGTGCCTGGGAAAAAGCCACGGCGGTTCTTGGAGCTCGAAGGCGGTCCCGAAAATCCTTTGGGCACACGGGACCGGGGTCCCCAAAAATCGCGCAGCGATTTTTGGGGTGGTCCAGGGAGGTGCACGTGTGAGGAAGCTGGCTTTGCTGACGGCGGCGCTGTTCGTGATCTGGGCCGGGGCGGCGGGGACGCCGCAGGCCGGAGCAGCCAGGCAGGGGGTAGAGGTCGGGATGAAGGAGTTCGCCTTCGTGCCGTCCACCGTGACCTTGAAGGCCGGCAGTCCAGCGGAGGTGCGGCTGGTGAACCGGGGCGTGGTGGAGCACGAGTTCATGGTGTACGACCTCGGACACCTGCACCTGGCGGGGATGGACCCACAGAAGATGCACAGGGAGCTGGAAGCCCGGTCGTACTTCCGGGGCCTCGCGGTGCAGGTGGCGGGGAAGGCGAAGATGGTGGAGCGCAGGGGGAAGGACCTGGTGATGGTCACCCTGGCCCCCGGGGAACAAGTGGTGCTGCGCTTTACCCCCGTGAAGAAGGGCAGCTTCGAGATGGGCTGCCACCTCCCGGGGCACTACGAGGCCGGGATGAAGGGCAGGTGGGTGGTGCGGTAGGATGGGAGGCGAGCTCTTCGTGTCCTGAAGCCGCGGGCTCAGCTCAGGGAAGGGCGGGGCGCCCCGGCACGCGTGCACCGCGGGACCCAGCCAGGGGTGGTCTGGCGGTAGGCCTCGTACGCCGCCCGGTAACGCCGGACCATGTCCGCCTCTTCCCGCTTTGCCTGGCGGACATACGCCAGGGTCAACACAGGCCACATCACAAGACCCGGGAGGGTGGGCCAGTGGATCAGCCACCCTGCGGTGACCAGCACGAGCCCCACGTACTGTGGGTGCCGCAGGGACCGGTAGACCCCGGTGGTCACCAGCTGCCCGCGGTGCCGGTGGAGCTCGCGCCAGCCCAGGACCACCAACAAAACCCCTGCCAGAGTCACCAGGGACCCCACCGGCATCCCCAGCCGGTACATGTAGGTCATGAACTGACGCTCGAACCACGTCCACCCCAGGGCGGAGGAGAAGAGGTACGCGGTGAGCGGGAACCCGAACATCTCCGCGAAGAGGGAGACCACGAAGGCCGTGTAGAGCCCGTGGGGACGCCAGTCCCGCCGCAGGCGCACGGGCAGCAGGGCGAGGAACGCGAGGAACAGGAGCGACGAACCCAGGACGAGGGCCCACTGGCCCCGGGGGACGGACAGCAGAGCCCCATGCAGGGGCTCGCGCAGGAGCATGAGGGAATGGGCCGCCGCCACCAAGAGCACGGTGATGCTCACCGCCGCGGCGCCCACTCCCACCGCGGCTTTCCACCTTTCGCGCGCCGACGGCTCCGCCATGGAGGCGTGTGCGAAACCCCTCCTGCCCCGGGGCTCTAGGCCGCCACGGGATAGCCGGCCTGCTCCAGAGCCCGCTTCAGCTGTTCCTCGTCGGCCGCGCCTTCCTCGAAGACGACCCGGACCTCTTTGCGGGCGAGGTCTACCTGCACGGACCGGACGCCGGGCACGCTGCGGGCTGCCCGCTCCACCGTGGCCGCACAGCCGTTGCAGTGCATCCTGGGGACCTTGTACACCTTCTCCACCGACATCACCTCCCTTCCGCGTGCTTCCGGACCCAGGGGATCACCACGGGCATCAGGATGATGGTGGTGAGAAAGAACACCCACCCCCCGCCGATGAGGCGGGCGCTCCACGAAGTCTCCCCCTTGAGGGCGGCGAGGGCCACGAAGACGAAAGCCGCCAGCAGGGACAGTCCGAGGTACAGGACCGCCGCCACCGTGGACGCTTTCCCATCCCAGGGGTGTTGAGGCAACCTCTTCACCTCCCCACGGGGACCGGAGCCGCAGCCCCGGGTGGGGCCGGGACCTCCTCGGCGCGGTACCGTCGGCGCACCGGAGGCACGTAGCGCCGCATGCGCTGGGTGTTCAAGGTGACCGACAGGGAACTGGTGGCCATGAGGACCGCGGCCAGTTCCGGGCTCACGATCTGGTGGACGAAGGGGTACAAAATTCCGAAGGCCAGGGGAATGGCCGCGGTGTTGTACGCGAAGGCCCAGAACAGGTTCTGCTTCACCAGCCCCATGGTGGCCCGGGCCACCTGGATGGCCGCCACCACGTCCAGCAAGTCGTCCTTCACCAGCACCACGTGCCCCGTCTCCTTGGCCACGTCCGTGCCCGCGCCCATGGCGATCCCCACGTCCGCCTGGGCCAGGGCCGGGGCGTCGTTGATACCGTCTCCCACCATGGCCACCCGGTACCCCTGTGCCTGCAGCCGCTGGATCTCCGCGGCCTTGTCACCCGGCAGGACCTCCGCCAGCACCGTGTCCATCCCCAGCTGCGTGGCGATGGCCTGCGCGGTGCGGCGGTTGTCGCCGGTGAGCATGGCCACCCGGATCCCCATGGCCCGCAGCTCCCGCACGGCCACGGGCGTGGTCTCCCGGAGGGTGTCCGCCACGGCCACGACTCCCACCGCGTGTCCGTCCACCGCCACGAACATCGCGGTCTTGCCCTGAGCTTCCAGCTCCTCGGCAGCCCGTGCCAGCCCGTCCAGGGAAATGCCTTGCTCCGCCATGAAGGTGCGGTTGCCGAGGAGCACCTGGCGGCCTCGTCGCCGGGCCGCCACGCCCTTCCCGGGCAGGGCCTCGAACTCCTCGGGGTCCTCGGGCGAGAGGCCTCGTTCCTGGGCCGCCCGGACGATGGCCCCTCCCAGAGGGTGTTCGGACCGCTTCTCCGCCACAGCCGCCCACCGGAGCACCTCCTCCTCCGGGAGCCCTTGGGCCACCACGTCGGTGACGGAGGGCGAACCCTTGGTGAGGGTGCCTGTCTTGTCGAAGACCACCACCTGCACCTTGGAAGCGGCCTCCACCGCGTCTGCGCCCTTGAAGAGGATCCCGTATTCCGCAGCCTTCCCGGTCCCCGCCATCATGGCCGCGGGGGTCGCAAGCCCCACCGCGCAGGGGCAGGAGATCACCAGCACCGCCACGGACACCAGGACCGCGAACCCCACCGCGCTGGCCCCCGAGAGGGTGTAGGGTGTCAGCATGAGGCGGGTCTGGGGGCTGAACCACAGGTCGTATCCCACGAAGTACCAGAAGAGAAAGGTCGCCAGGGCCAGGACGGGTACCCAGAAGATGAAGCGGCCGGCCACCAAGTCCGCCAGCCTCTGGATGGGGGCTTTGGAGGTCTGGGCCTCCTCCACCAGGCGGATGATCTGTGCCAGCGCCGTCTCTCTCCCCACCCGGGTAGCCCGGAAGGTGAAGGACCCCGTCTTGTTGAGGGTCCCGCCGAGGACCTCGTCCCCCGGCTTCTTCTCCACGGGGATACTCTCCCCGGTGATCATGGACTGATCCACCGCGGAGTAGCCTTCTACCACCACCCCGTCCACCGGGACCTGTTCCCCGGGCCGGACCACCAGGAGGTCCCCCACCTCCACCTCGTCCACGGAGACCTCGCCCTCCCGGTCGTCCCGCAGGACCCGGGCCCGGCGGGGCTGCAGGCGCATCAGGCGGCGGATGGCCTCCGAGGCCCGACCCCGGGTGACCGCCTCCAGGTAGCGCCCCAGGAGGATGAACCAGGTCAGCAGGGCCGCGGCTTCGTAGAAGGTGGCCTGCGGGCCGCCGAAGCCGCTGGCTGGCCAGAAGGTGTTCACCACCGCGATGAGGTACGCGGCCCCGATCCCCGTGGCGTACAGGAGGTTCATGTCTGTAGCGCCCCGGCGCAGGCCGCGGAAGGAGTGCACGAAGAACTGAGCGCCCGGGCCCACCACCAGGGGCGTGGTGAGGGCGAACAGCAAGAGCTTGTTGTGCAGGAACTCGGGGACCAGGCGGGACAGGACCCCGTACGGCTGGAAGGTGCCCAGCATCACCAGCAGAGCCAGGGGCGTGGCCACCAGGAGGTTGCGCCCCTGCCGGTGGATCTCCCGCCGCCGGGCTTCCTGCTCCCGGTCCAGGGCCGCACCGCCCTCCAGCTTCTCCTCCGCTCCGTACCCCACGTCCCGGACCGCGGCCAGCATCTCGCGGACGGTCACCGTCCCGGGCAGGTAGTCCACCCGGGCGGTCTCCGTGCTCAGGTTCACGGAGACGTCCAGCACGCCGGGCAGCTCGGCCAAAGCCCGGCGCACGGTCTCCACACAGGAAGCGCAGCTCATGCCGGTGACGTGCAGGTACGTGGTGGCGGTGCGAAGCCCGTACCCGATCTCCTCCACCGCCTTGCGGAGGTCCTGTAGGGTCACCCGGGTGGGGTCGTACTCCACCGTGGCCTGCTCCGTGGCCAGGTTCACCCGCACCTCCCGCACCCCGGGGAGGCCCTTCAGGGCGGCCTCCACGTTGGCCACGCAGGAGGCGCAGCTCATGCCTTCCACGGGCAGGCTCAGCCGTCGGCTCACCGTGGCCCACCTCCCGCCTGGAAGACGTCCAACAGCTCCGCGATGACCCGTTCCCGTTCCCGCGGGTCCTCGGACCGGATGGCGGTGGTGACGCAGTGGTGGAGGTGGCGGTCCAGGAGCATGGCGTTCACGCGGTCCAGGGCGCTCTGGATGGCCTTGGTCTGCTTGAGGACGTCGATGCAGTACGCGTCCTCCTCCACCATGCGGAGGACGCCCCGCACGTGCCCCTCGATGCTCCGGAGTCGGGCCAGGATCTCCTCCTTGGCCCGTGGGGCCAGGCCCTGGAACCGCCGCCCGTGGGCTGCCTTGGTGCTCACCATCCCCTCCCTCCCCCCGTGGGGGGGGGCTCCCCCACGGTACCGCGGACCGGGAGGGATGTCAAGCGGAGACAGCGCGCGGCGTCCCCGAGGCCTCAGAGGACCTTCCACCAGTAGCCCACGGTGTACAGCCCCGCCGCCACCAGGAAGGCGGCGGCGAGGCGGTGCACGTAGGGCACCACGGCCCGCACCCAGCGCATCACCGCGGCCTCGAAGAGGACCACGGCGACCAGAGCCGCGGTCAGCACCGTCCCCATGCCGAACGCGTAGCCCACGAACTGCAGGGCGGCTTGTGCCACGGAACCCGTAGACAGGGTGCTGCCCACCACCGCGAGAAACACGGGCAGGGTGCACGCCAGGGAGCAGATCCCGTACGCCACGCCAAAGCCCACGGAGGAAGCGAGCCCTCCCCCGGGCCGCACCCGTTCCCACACGCGGCCCGCGCCCGGCAGCCCGAGTTCTCGGCCGGAGAGGGCGAGCCAGGTGCCCAACACGAAGAGGCCTACCCCCACCAAGAACCCCCCGTACGGGAACCAGCGGGCGAGGGCCCGGCCGCCCGCGTTCAGCACGAGGCCTGCGGCGGCGAACAGGGCCACGAAGCCGAAAGTCGCCAGGGCGCCCAGGGCGAGGGCACGGACAGCCTGGGAGCCGGGGGACTCCCCGGTGGGAGTTCCGCGGGCCAGGGCGTACGCGGCCAGGGAAGGCAGGAGGAGGATCCCGCACGGGTTCACGGCAGCCACCATGCCCGCGGCGAAGGCGTAGCCCACGGGAAGCCACGCCACCAGGCCGGCCAGCTGGCCCTGGGCTGCGTACAGCTGCTTGGTGGAGGAGATCAGCAACCCTCCCAGACCGAGGCCCAGGAGGACAAACCACATTCCCTGAGGGTCCGCGAGGACCCGGCGTCCGCGTCCGGCCTCAGCGTTCACGGACCCTCTCCCGGGCATCCCGGACGAGCGCTTCCAGCTGCGTGCGGTGGATGGGGCCCACCCACCGGGCCACCAGGAGCCCTCCTCCGTCCACCACGTACGTCTCGGGGATCCCCGTGACGCCGAACTCGATGAGGACTCTCCCCTGCGGGTCGGGCCCGTTAGGGTAGGTGACCCCGAAGGCCTGCAGGAACTGCCGGGCGGCGTCCTCCGAGTCCCACACGTTCACGCCCAGCAACACCACCCCGCGTCCCCGGAGGCGCTGCCACGCGGCTTCCAGCTCCGGCGCCTCTTCCCTGCACGGGGGGCACCAGGAGGCCCAGAAGTTCACCACCACCCACCGGTTCCGTTGGGTGGCCAGGCGCCAGGTGTCCCCGGTGAACAGAAGGAGGGTGAAGTCGGGGGCGGGCCGTACCCGCAGCGGTCCGACTCCTCCCACGGTGTTCACGGCAAGGCGCCTCCGCCCGGGTGACTGCACCATGGCGGGCCACGCCACCGCCACGAGGGCTGCGGCCGTCAGGCAGGCTGCCACCACCCCGCGCCAGCGGCGTGGGCCCCCTCGGGGTAGGAGCGCGGGAGCCAGAGGCTCCCTCATGGGAGGGGCCGCGGCCTGCTGCCCGCGTCCAGCTTCCCTCCCCAGCGAGGAAGGATGGGGCAGGTGCGGGAGAGGGTCTCTGCGGCAGAAAGCCTTCCCGTCATGGCGCTGGCGTCCGCCACGGCCGTCGTTCTCCGATTGTACTCCCCCTGGGGGAAACCGGGAAGGGAAGCTGCACGGGGCGTCAGGCCTCCAGCGGGACGGGCGCCCCGTTCAGCAGCACCTCGTAGGACACGGGGGCGGAGGCCCGCAGCATGGCCGACACGGAGCAGTAGCGCTGCTGGGACAGGCTCACTGCCCGGACCGCCTGGTCTGGCCGGAGGCCCTCTCCGTCCAGGTGGTAGCGCAGGTGGATGCGGGTGAACACCCGGGGGTGCTCGGAGGCCCGCTCCGCCTCGACCTCGATGTGCAACCCCGCCAGCGGGGCGCGCATGCGCTGCAGGATGGCCACCACGTCCATCCCGGTGCAGCCCGCCAGGGCCAGGAGCACCGTCTCCATGGGGGCAGGGCCCGCACCGGCGCCGCCGTGCTCCGGGGTGGCGTCCATGACCCACCGGTCTTTCCACGAAAAGCGCATCCCTCCGTCCCAACGCACGTCTACCTGCACCTCTCCTCCCTCCTCTCCTGGGCGCGGTCTTCCGCGGAGTCCCGCCGGAGTCACCTCCTCCGGAGGAGGCCGCAGCACCCGCGGGGGGCGCCCACGTTCCTTCGGGTCTTTCCGTCCGGTACAATACGGCATATGGAGCTCAAGGTGGTCCGGGTCGAAAAGCCCGATCCCCTGAACGTGATCCTCGGGCAGGCCCACTTCATCAAGACCGTGGAGGACCTCCACGAGGCCCTGGTGACCGCGGTCCCCGGGATCAAGTTCGGGCTCGCGTTCTCGGAGGCCTCGGGGAAACGGCTGGTTCGGCGGTCCGGGACGGACCCGCAGCTGGTGGAGTTAGCGGTCCGCAACGTGCTCGCCATCGGCGCCGGCCACACCTTCCTCATCGTGCTGGGGGAGGGCTACTACCCCATCAACGTCCTGCACGCGGTGAAAGCTTGCCCGGAGGTGGTGCGAATCTTCGCCGCCAGCGCGAACCCCCTGGCGGTGGTGGTGGCGGAGGAAGGGGAACAGCGGGCTGTGCTGGGCGTGATGGACGGGTTCCGGCCGCTGGGGGTGGAGGACGAGGCCGAGGTGGCGTGGCGCAAGGACCTCCTGCGCAAGTTCGGGTACAAGCTGTAGGCGCGCGGTGCGTCCCTTCCCGGTGATCGACGCCCACGTCCACCTGGTGACCCCGCGCATGGTGGAGCGCGCAGTCCGCCCCACGGCCCCGATCCGTGCCCCGGCCCTGGAGGCCGCGGCCCGGGCCCGCAGGAACCGCTTGCGGGAACTGGCGGGCCAGACCCTGGAGGAGATCGCTGCGTGGTGGGAACGGCAGCTGGACACCCACGGGGTGGCGGCGGCGTTCTTCATCGCGGTGGGCGAGGCCAACGAGGAACTGGCGGAGTTCTGCGCCCTCAACCCCAACCGCTTCTTCGGGTGGGGAAGCCTCCAAGATCCCCTTCATCCGGATGCGGCCCGGATCGTGGCCCGGTTCCCGGAGTGGGGGCTGCGAGGCCTGAAGCTGTACCCACCCACCCAGCGGTTCTGGGCCAGCGACCGGGCGGTGTTCCCCGTCTACGAGAAGGCCGCGGAGCTCGGGATCCCGGTGCTCTTCCACTTCGGGGTCACGGTGGCGCCTGTGTACGACCTCACCTACGCCAACCCGCTCAACTTGTCCGCGGCCCTAAAGCAGTTCCCGGAGGTGACCTTCGGGATCGCCCACTTCGGCGCCGGGTTTTTGCGGGAGACCCTGCTCCTCGCCTACCACACGGAGAACCTCTTCGTGGACACCTCCGGGACCAACAACTGGCGGGAGTACGTGCCCGGGAACCCTTCGCTGGAGTCCATCTTCGCCGACGCCCTCCGGGCCTTCGGACCGCACCGGGTGGTGTTCGGCACCGACACCGCGGTGGGGCCGTACCGGGGGCAGATTTTGCAGGAGCAACTGGAGATCTTGGAGCGCCTGGGCTTGTCGGAGGAGGAGCGGGCCGCGGTGATGGGCGGAAACGCCCGGAGGCTGTTCCGTCTCGAGGCCCCTGCGGCGGCAGGGCGGTGAGGGGTGGCGGAAGTCCTCGTGGTCCAGCACGCGGCGGTGGAGTCTGTGGGGCTCATCGGCGAGATCCTCCGGGCACGGGGCCACACCCTGCGGATCCTCCGTGCCTTCCTCGGGGAGGTCCTTCCGGGCTCCCTCGAGGGGGTCGCGGGGCTCGTACTCATGGGAGGGCCGATGGGGGTGTACGAGGAGGACCGCTACCCGTTCCTGCGGGCGGAGGTGCGCCTGATCGAGGAGGCCCTGCGGCGGGACCTCCCGGTTCTCGGCGTGTGCCTGGGGAGCCAGCTGCTCGCGGCGGCGCTGGGGGCGCGGGTGCGGCCGGGTTCGCACCCGGAGGTCGGGTGGCTCCCGGTTGAACTGGAGGAGGCGGCGGCGGAGGACCGCCTGTTTTCGGGGCTTCCGCGGCGCTTTGTGGCCTTCCACTGGCACGGGGACGTCTTCGACGTCCCGGCCGGGGCCACCGGGCTCGCCCGCAGCGAGCGGACGCCCCACCAGGCCTTCCGGTATGGCGACCGCGCGTACGGGCTCCTGTTCCACCTGGAGGTGGACGGGGCCACGGTCCGGGCCATGGTGGAGGCGTTCCCGGAAGACCTCCTGCGGGCCGGGGTGGACCCGGAAGAGGTGAGTTCGGCCGCGGAGAGATACCTTCCTGGGCTTCGGTCCTGCGGCGCGGTCGTCTTCGGACGGTGGGCGGACCTGCTCGGATGAGCTCGCCCGCGCAGGCGGAGGTCCGGCTTCAGGGCGGCACCATCAGGTACTGGAGGCTGAAGGGCTGCTCGGGGCGGAGGTCGGGGAGTCCACCGGCCCGCAGTCGCAAATCCAGCAGGTTGCCCAGCCAGCCTGCCCCCGTGTACTCCACCACCCGGGCCCGGGAGAGGCGGGCGAGCTGCAGGGCGGTGGACACCGCGTCGTCGAAGGACCCCAGGGCGTCCACCAGGCCCAGCCGGTACGCTTGCGCCCCCGTGTACACCCGGCCGTCGGCCAGGCGGAGGACCCGGGTGCGGTCCATGCGTCGTCCCTGGGCCACCACGTCCACGAACCGCCCGTACGCTTCGTCCACCAGCTTCTGGAACAGAGCTGCCTCCTCCGCGGTCAGGGCCCGGGCCGGGTTGCCCATGTCCTTGAACCGCCCGCTCTTGAACACCACGGTGCGCAACCCGACCCTGCGGTTGAACTCCTCCAGGTTCGGGAGGACCACGATCACCCCGATGCTGCCCGTCAGGGTCGAGGGGTCGGCCACGATGCGGTCCGCGCCTGCGGCCACGTAGTAGCCGCCCGAGGCGGCGACCTCCGTGAGGAGGGCCACCACGGGCTTGCCTGCCCGCCGCAGCTGCAGCACCGCCTGGTGGATCTGGGCGCTGGCCACCACGGACCCCCCGGGGGTGTTGAGCTCCAGAAGGACGGCCTTCACCGCGGGATCCCGGAGGGCACGCCGGAGACGCTCCACCACCGCCCGAGACGAGACCGCGGGTCCCCAGGACAGGAGGCCTCCGCCTTCCTGGCTGATGGCACCCACCACCCGCACCAGGGCCACCTTGTCTGGCCCCTCCCCTGTGACCACCCGCTCCCCGCGGGCACCGGGAGGCTTCACCCCCGAGCCCGCGACGAACCCCACGGCAGCCCCCACCAGGGCTGCTCCCAACAGGCTCACCGCAGCCAGCACTGCGGCCGCGGCCCTCACCACCGCTGCTCGCACCGCACACCCCCTGGCTTGTCACGGCCCCGGCGGCCCGCCCAACACCTTAGGGCAGGGGTCGGGCCGGTGCAACGTCCTTTACGGGGGCTTAACACGCTCTTACGTCGGGCTTAATATTGTTCCCT
>Ga0079997_118664_pt1 | contig 14312 bp, 13 predicted proteins | sample PerSpoCPS_CMetaG_FD_69200 | JGI IMG/M metagenome (GOLD analysis project Ga0079997, IMG submission 69200) | Archaeal communities from Yellowstone National Park, Wyoming, USA - Perpetual Spouter C (PS_C) MetaG (SPADES assembly) (version 2) | ecosystem: Environmental > Aquatic > Thermal springs >... | reverse complement strand
GCGTGCAGGTTGTCCGGGTGATGCCGCAGCTTGAGTTCCAGCCGGGGGCGGCGTTGGTGTTTGGCCAGGTCCATGCCCCATCCTAGCAGAGAGATCTAGGGGGAGTCCTTATGAATGGCTTTCCCATCAGAGCCTCTCATGGGGCTCCGAAAGAGGCCGTAGGGCGACAAGCCGTTGTTTATCCTGCCGCCCACGCCTCCGACAAAACCTCTGCCTGCTCCATGACGGTCTGGGTGGCCTTCTCCTGTTTGTCGGGCGGGTAGCCGTACTTCCGCAGCACCCGCTTCACGAGGCGCCGCAGGTTGGCCCGCACGTTCTCCCGCTCGGCCCAGTCGATGGTCACGTTCCGCCGCACCGTCTCCACCAGCTCCCGTGCGATCTGTTTTAGCGTGGGTTCGCCGAGGACTTTCACCGCGCTGTCGTTGCTCTCGAGGGCGTCGTAGAAGGCGAGTTCTTCTTCGGAAAGGCCAAGTTGTTCGCCTCTCCGGTCCGCCTCGCGCATCTCCTTGGCTAGGGCAATGAGCTCCTCGATGACTTGCACTGCCTCCACCGCCCGGTTCTGGTAGCGCCGGATGGCTTGCTCCAGCATCTCGGCAAACGACCGCGCCTGCACCACGTTCTTCCGACGGCGCACCTTGATCTCGCCCTCCAGGAGCTTGCGGAGGAGCTCCACGGCCAGATTCTTCTGCGGCATGCCCCGGACCTCGGCCAGGAACTCATCGGAGAGGATGGAGATGTCCGGCTTCTTCAAGCCTGCGGCAGAGAAGAGGTCGATGACACCTTCCGGCGTGAGAGCTCGCGAGATGATCTGCCGGATGGCGTGGTCCAACTCCTCCTCCGGTCGTTCCTCCATGGGCGCCCGTTTTGCCAGCGCTGCCCGAACAGCTTGGAAGAACGCCACATCGTCACGGATCGCCAGGGCTTCCTCGTGAGGCACGGCAAGGGCGAAGGCTTTGGACAATTCGGTCACCGCCTTCAAGAGCCGTTCCTTGCCGTTCTCTTGCGCCAGGATATGCTCCTGTGCTGCAGGAAGCAGCGACAAGCGCTCCTCGGGGCTGCCCGTTTTCCATTTGGACCAGTCGAAGCCATGGAAGAGGTCACAGCAGACCTCGTACTTCTCCTTCATCACCGCCACTGCTTCGGCTTGGTCAATAGCGGTCTTCCCTGTGCCTCCACTCTCCGTGTACGTGGCCAGCGCCTGCTTCAGCTCGTGCGCCAGCCCGAGATAGTCCACAACAAGCCCGCCCGGCTTGTCGCGGAAGACCCGGTTCACCCGCGCGATGGCCTGCATCAGTCCGTGGGCGCGCATGGGCTTGTCCACGTACATCGTGTGTAGGCTCGGGCAGTCAAAGCCCGTAAGCCACATATCGCGGACGATAACAATCTTGAACGAGTCCTTCGGGTCCCGAAAGCGGTTCGCCAGGAACTCCCGCCGCTCCTTGTTCCGGATGTGCGGTTGCCATTCCGGCGGATCCGAAGCCGAGCCCGTCATCACCACCTTGATCACGCCCTTGTCGTCGTCCTCGTGGTGCCATTCGGGGCGGAGGCGGACGATCTCGTTGTACATCTCCACACAGATGCGGCGGCTCATGCAGACCACCATGGCCTTTCCGTCCAGCGCTTCCAGTCGCTTTTCGAAGTGGCTCACGATGTCCTGAGCGATCAGGCGAAGCCGCTTCTCCGCTCCCACCACCGCTTCCAGGCGTGCCCACTTAGTCTTGAGGCGTTCCTTGCGCTCGACCTCTTCCCCCTCGGTCACCTCCTCGAACTCCTCGTCCACCTTTGGTTTCTCTTCCTCCGGCAGATCCAGCTTGGCCAGCCGGCTCTCGTAGTAGATGGGCACGGTGGCCCCATCTTCCACAGCCCGCTGGATGTCATAGATGGAGATGTAGTCACCGAACACCGCGCGTGTGTTGCGGTCGTCCAGTTCGAGGGGCGTCCCCGTGAACCCGATGAAGCAGGCATTGGGTAGGGCGTCCCGCATGTGGCGGGCGAAGCCATCGATGAAGTCGTACTGGCTGCGGTGGGCCTCGTCGGCGATGACGACGATGTTCCGGCGGCCCGAGAGCACCGGGTACCGGTCGCCCCTTTCCTCGGGCAGGAACTTCTGGATCGTGGTGAAGATGATCCCGCCAGCCCGGCGGTCCTGCAGCAGCTCACGCAAGTGGGCGCGGCTTTCCGCCTGGACGGGCTCCTGCCCCAAGAGCTCGCGGCAGCGGGAGAAGACGCCGAAGAGCTGGCCGTCCAGGTCGTTCCGGTCGGTGAGGACGACGATGGTCGGGTTCTCCATCTGGGGGTGACGGATGACCCGGCCTGCGTAGAACACCATCGTCAGACTCTTGCCCGCGCCCTGCGTGTGCCAGATGACGCCGATGCGGCGGTCCCCAGGCTCCCCGCCGGGCTTCCGCCCGGCCTCGTATCGGCCCGTCTCTTCCGCGATGGCGCTTGCCTGCAACTCCGCTGCTCTCAGGGTCTCCTCCACCGCCACGTTCACCGCGTGGAACTGGTGGTAGCCCGCCATCTTCTTGGCGAGCTTCCCACCTCCTTCGTCTTCGAACACGATGAAGTCGCGGAGGAGCCGGAGAAACCGCCCTGGCTCGAAAACGCCTCTGAACAGCACCTCCAGCTGCGGCAGCCCTGGCGGGGCAATCGCTTCTCCCGTAATCGTCCGCCAGGGCATGAAGCGGTCTCGGTCGGCGGTGAGCGTGCCGATGCGCGCCTCCAGTCCGTCGGAGATGACCAGGACCTCGTTGTAGGTGAAGAGCGACGGAATCTCCTGCTTGTAGGTTTGGAGCTGCTGGTAGGCGGACCATATCGTAGCCTGCTCATCCGCCGGGTTCTTCAGCTCGATGACGGCCAGCGGCAGACCGTTCACGAAGAGCACCACATCCGGTCGGCGCGTGTGGCGGTTCTCCACCACGGTGTACTGGTTTACCGCGAGCCAGTCGTTGTTTTCCGGGGTGTCGAAATCGAGCACGCGAGCCTGCGCTCCGGCGATGGCACCGTCCGGTCGCCGGTACTCCACCGTCACGCCGTCCACGAGCATACGGTGAAGGGCACGGTTGCGTTGCTCCAGGGTTGCCCCCGGTGGATTCACTAGCTTGCGGAAGGCGTCCTGGAGCGCTTCAGGTGGGAGGTCGGGGTTCAGCCGCGCCAGGGCGTCCCGCAGGCGCTGCTCGAGGACCACTTGGCCGTAATCCTGCCGCTCGGCGAAGAGCCCCTCCGGGGCAATCTCCGGGCCGTGCTTCACCTGCCAGCCCAACTCTGAGAGCCAGGCGAGGGCGGCGCATTCGACGGTGGATTCGCCAAAGGTCGCATTCATTACGGAGAACCTCCAGGATTTCCTAAGACGAATCGCGCCTGCTCCCGCCGCAGCATTTCATAAGGCGTCATGAACCGGATGCTTAACCCCATGCATGCGTTGGGAATTTTGATGCGTCTGGTGGAGATGGAGGGCACCTCGTGTGTCACCACGACGCATTGCCTCGCCAGAGCATGCGCCACCAGGTAGTAATCCGCGCTCTGGAAGAACGTGTTGATGGCCGCTGGTTCGTAGCGCTGCGACGTGGCCCATTGGCTCACTTTACCAAGGCTGGCCGCGACAACTGCATCCGTGGGAAGAAAGAGTCTCCTGCCCGGACCGCGCGCCCATTGGGTAAGTTCATCATTCCCTGCGTCAATCTCAGCTGCCACCTTATCGATGCTAAAAACCAGCCCTCGAGCATTCATCAGTACTAACCAGTCCCAAAAAGCCGGACAAAAGTCGAGCCCATAATGCAGGTTCTTGGCCTGGATAAATACGTTAGTGTCCAGCAGGTACTTCATGCCAGTAACCCCAGTTCGCGGGCAACCTTGTAGAAGGTAGCGGTCTTGCGGATGCCCAGTAGCTGGAAAGCCTCATGAAACAGTGTTTGCCCTTCCAAGGCGCTGGTCACCACCGCGCTGGCAAATCGTCGACCTGTTCGCACCCTTAGAGTGTGGTAAAAATCCCCGCGTTTGGCCTCCCGGCGCTCCACTGTCCGCAGTCGCTCCAGTTCCTCACGGTAGGCTGTCCACAAGTGCTGTTCGTCCAAGAAGCCGCAGTCAAATGCCCGACGCAAGACAACCAGCGTACTCACCTTGTAATGGTGAGCCAGGCGCTGGAGCTCGTCACTTAGGCGAGCATCGGGTCTATACTGATCGCGGAAGTCAGACTCCGGCACTAGCAGTTCCGCCGCGACTGCATTGCACCACCGTTCAATCTGGTGTGTTGGTAGGCGACCGGCTTCGATGTCCGATACGCCGCTTTCCCCCAGCCAAATGTGCGCCAGTTCATGCGCCAGGGTGAACATCTGCGCAGCCTTGCTATCGGAGGCGTTGATAAAGACCAGCGGCGCCAGATCATCCACCAGCGCAAAGCCGCGAAACTCTTCCACGTTCAGTTTACGGTGTGGGTTGTTCCCCACAATGGAACTGGCCATGACCAGGACACCGGCTTCCTCGGCTTTGTCGGCGAGTTGACGCAGCGCGTCCGTCCAGGTTGGCAATTGCTGCCGCTCGCGCACGGAGAGGCCCAACGTTTCCCGCATGGCGGCGGCGACACGGACTGGGTCTTCTTGAAGGCTAAAGGTTCCCACAAAAGGCACACGCGGCAAGCGATGCAACTGAGCGTATTCGCGGTACCAGTCCTGCCGTTGTTGGCAGAGGTAGAGGGTATCGAGCAGTTCCGGGCTGGGGCGTTCAACGGGTCGGTCAGCTACCGTGCGCAGATCGGGTACGGGTAACGGTTCACGTGGAGGGTCTGGCAAGAACAAGTAGCCCACTGGTACACGAACTGCCCGGGCGAATGCTTCAAGCTGGTGTAGGGTCGGCGACCGTTCGCCCCGTTCCCAAGCAACGAGCTGAGGAAAACGACGGACCAGGTCTTGCAGCTCAAGCCCAGCTCGCTCGCGTGCCCACCTCAACATGGAAGGCTGTACGGAGACACGCGTCATAGCCCCCTCTCCTTCAAAAACCGCTCCGCCTCCTTCACCCGAATCTCCCCGCGGATGAGTTTGGGCAAAAGTGCATCGCGTAGGGCGGCCAGCGTGCGGGACGTGCGCTCGTTTTGCGCGATCTTCGCCAAAGCAGGGCCGGCCGCTTGAGAAAATCTGGCAAGGACTTCATCACCAGGGCAGACGACCGGGGTTGCCGCAACGACTTCCGGCCGAACTGCAGGGTAAGCCGCGCCATCAGCCAGATGCGCGAGCCTGTCGATATTGTCTGGTGCAGTGGCTGCCAGGTAAACGACCTCGGCGTAGTGGGCTGCCCGCGGTCGAAGCACGGCAAAGCCGGTGCTCCCGGTCAGCCCCCCTTCCGCGATGAAAGCGTATGAACCGTTCCCTGGGCGTACCGTTCCGACAATCGTGTCTCCCGGTCGGAGCACCCGTTGTGCTCGGCTCGGGGCATCGGCCGAGTCGTATGCCGTCAGTGAATCTATTCTCCCCCACTTGGTGTTCGAGAGGTCAACGTAGATGATTTTGGCGGGGCGAGTCTCCGTTTTCCAGACCTCCGGGTTCAGCACTGCCAGGTCCGCCAGCGTCCCCACCTTCCACCCCTCAGGGATGGGGCCGAGTTCGGAATCCACCAGGCGGTCGGGGAAGAGGTCGTAGAGGTGGGCGGGGAGGCCGGGGAGGGATTGGCCGCGCTGCCAGCGACCCTCCATCTTGGCGCGCACCGGCTCGAAGTCCACGAACCACGCCTTAAAGAGCGCCCGCGCCATCGCCTCCAGCGTCTCGCTCATCCGCCGGTTCAGCTCGATCCTGTCGTCCAGCGTGCCGAGGATATGGGCAATGGCCCGCTGTTCCTGCAGATCCACCGGTATCTCCACAGAAATACTCAGCAGGTCGGAGGGCCGTACCCGTTGGTGGCTGCCCGAGGTTCCTGTAACCCGCGCCTCCATCGCAGAACGAACAGCCGGAGAAAGCATGAGGTACTTCAAGAAACGGCGGTCAACACCATCACGTGGACTCAGAACCAGGAACTCCGTCGAGGCGACGGCCCGAGCTTTATCAGGTATGTCAGGTGCCCACACTCGCGGGAGTCGGGGATTGAGTTTGGAAACCAAAACGGCCCCGCGTGGAACCACAAACTTATTGCTTCCGATAGCAGAACCGGTCTCTAGGGCTGGCCTCTGGCCAGAGTCGTAGGCAGGAATGCTGTAGTGATAGAACAGCTCAGCGGGGGCGCTCGCAGGCGTGATCTGCTGATCATGCAGCCACACGAGGTCGCCAATGGTAACTTCCCGCCACTCACCCGCCATATCCCAGCTCCTTCAGGTTCTTCCAGATTGCCTCATCGAGCTGGCGGGCTTCGGCTTGCTGTTCCGCAAGCTGCGCCACCAACCGAGCCATCTTGGCTTCGAACGCTTCGTCTTCCTCTTCCTGCTCCGGTGCGCCGACGTAGCGGCCGGGGGTGAGGACATAGCCGTGCTGGCGGATTTCCTCCAGCGTCGCGCTCTTGCAAAAGCCGGGGATGTCCTGGTATTCGCCCGCGTCGGGATCCCCGCGCCAGGCGTGGTAGGTGTCGGCGATCTTCCGGATGTCCTCGTCGGTCAGTTCCCGGTGCACCCGGTCCACCATCCGGCCCATGCGGCGGGCGTCGATGAAGAGCACCTGGCCACGCCGGTCCCGGAAGCGTCCGTTGCGCTTGTCCCGCGCCAGGAACCACAGACAGGCGGGGATCGGGGTGGAATAGAACAGCTTGTCGGGTAATGCGACCATGCAGTCCACCAGGTCGGCCTCGATGATGTTCTTGCGGATCTCGCCTTCACCCGACTGGTTGGAGGACATGGAGCCGTTGGCCAGGACGAAGCCCGCCAGCCCAGTGGGTGCCAGGTGGTGGATGATGTGCTGGACCCAGGCGAAGTTGGCGTTGTTCACGGGCGGAATTCCGAACTTCCAGCGCTTGTCCTCGCGCAGCTGCTCTCCGCCCCAATTCTTCATGTTGAAAGGCGGATTGGCGAGGATGTAGTCCGCCTTGAGGTCGGGGAAACGGTCGTTGAGGAGCGTATCGCCTTGCTCGATGCGACCATCGATCCCGTGGATGGCCAGGTTCATCTTGCATAGGCGCCAGGTCGTGTAGTTGAGCTCCTGTCCGTAGACGCTGATATCACCTATGCGGCCGCCGTGAGCTTTAATGAATTCCTCCGATTGGACAAACATGCCACCTGAGCCGCAGCACGGGTCGTAGACCCGCCCCCTATATGGGCGGAGCATCTCCACCAGGAGCTTGACGATGCAGCGCGGCGTGTAGAACTCTCCGCCCTTCTTTCCCTCGGCGCTCGCGAACTGCCCGAGGAAGTACTCGTACACCCGGCCGAGGATATCCCGGGCGTGGTTCTCGCTGCCCCCCAGGTGGAGGTTGGAGATCAGGTCGATGAGCTGACCGAGACGGGTCTTGTCGAGCGCTGGACGCGCGTAGTCCTTGGGGAGGACGCCCTTGAGGGAGGGGTTGTCGCGCTCCACCGCCTCCATGGCGCGGTCTACCAGCTCCCCGATGGTGGGCTGACGGGCATTTTTCTGTAGCTCCGACCAGCGGGCCTCGGGCGGCACCCAGAAGATGTTTTCCGCCCGGTACTCGTCGGCGTCCTCAGGGTCAGCGTAGGGCTCCGCGAGGAGCTTCTTACGGTGCTCCTCAAAGGCATCCGAGATGTACTTTAGGAAGATGAGCCCCAGGAGGACGTGCTTATACTCCGCCGCGTCCATGGAGCCGCGCAGGGCGTTGGCCGCCGCCCACAGCTGGGCCTCAAAGCCCAGGGTAGCGGAAGTAATTACGGAAGTCGTCCTCTTCGTCATCCGCGGCATGGCGCGATCTCCAGTGTGACCATGAGTTCTTTGACCTTCACGTGTGGCTCGATGCTGAGCGTTACCTTTGTGACCCCTTTCTTATGTATCTTGCCCTTGCCCCCTGAGGGAGGTCCTACCGCCCTTGCACTCGGGCCTCCACGCCCGCCATTTTGATCGGTAGCCACCCGCCCCGGCCTTCCCGCCGCACAGTATCCCGGTCGTACAAGACCGCATCCACATGGACGGCCCACGGGGTTGAGTGGCCACCTCCCTCAGTCTACCCAATTGTTCACGCCTCGTCCGGGTACAGCCGCACTTCCACCACCACCCGGTGGAGTTCCCAGTCCGCCTTCTCCAACACCAGCACCCCCTTGCGGGTCTCCAGGGCGTAGGACCGCCGGGCGGTGTACCCCAGGAACCGGCCCGCCTCGGTCTCCCCGCCGGGACCGGTGGCCACGGCGTTTTCCCCGTGCTCCGGAGGGGTGCCTTCTCGGAACACCAGGTACCCCTCGGGCACCCGGAGGGCTCGGAGGTCCCGGGGGCTCGGGGCCTCCCCCGGCAGGCCCAGGACCAGGAAGATGTCCTTTTCCCCCCACACCGGCACCTTCAGCAGGCTCACCCCCGGGGTGGGTTCCTGGGGTTCCGTGAGCCCCGGCAGGGCCACCCCTGTGGCCATGGTGAACTCCTCCGGGGTCCACCGGAGGGCCTGCAGAAGCCCCATGAGCCGGGGAAGGGCCACGTTCTGCAGGTTGATGAGCCCCTGCTCCAGCTTCCACACGTACCCGTCCGAAGTCCCCATCGCCCGCGCCACCTCCCCTAGCGTCAGGCCCAACTCCTTCCGCCGCCGCCGAAGAGCCTCGCCCACATGTGTACGGGTTTCCGTGGCCATGGCTTGACTATACCCTAATAGATGCCGGTCTGACAGCCCCATCCGTCTCCTTTACGCGCCAAGCCCCGTTCTGTCGCCTTGAGGTTACGGGTGAGGGAGGTGGGAATGCCCTTGGGGACGGAGTTTCGGCCACTACCCCTTTTCTACCCCTTATTCGTGGGGAGACGGTCCTATTCCGGTCCCGTTCCATACGGCGTTCACGCGGGGTTTGCCGGCTTCTAGACGACATAATCCGGGGTTCACGGGGGGTACGGGTGGGGTGGAGGTCACAACTCATAATCGTGGTGTCGTGGGTTCGAGTCCCACCGCCGCCACCAGGGAAGGCCTCCCGCTTTTGGGAGGCCCTTTTGCTACACTAAAGGGACGCTATCCCGACCGCTGGAAGCTAGCGTCGTGTGCACATTCCGCATCGCAATCGTGTGCACCCTCCCGCCTAGTCGTGTGTGCAAAAGGAGGGTGCAGTATGTTCCGTTTGGAAGACCTGGTAGCGGAGTTTCTACGGGACTGCCATGCTAGACGTCTCAGCCAGAACACCCTTAGCCACTACGAAGCCGCCTTACGCCAGTTTGTAGCCTTCGTGAAGGGTGAGGGTTTGCCGCTGGACGTCCAAGCCCTTACCCCCATGGTGCTTAGGCGGTTTGCTGAAGTCTCGGAGTCCCAAGGGCTTAGCCCAGGTGGCGTACATGCCCGCCTCAGGGTGATAAGGGCTTTTTGCGGCTTCCTGGTCCAAGAAGAGGTTTTAGACCGCAACCCCTTTAAGCGCTTCAAGCTACCCAAGCTACCCCAAGAGCAGCTTCCTGTGGTCAGCTCAGCAGAGTTCACCCTGCTCATGCAGGTAGCGGCGACTACACGCCACCCGCTTAGAGACCAAGCTATTCTGAGCCTCCTCTACGATAGCGGTCTAAGGGCAAGGGAACTGCTTGGGCTTACCCTGGAAGACGTGGGTATCGGTGTTTTGCTGGTACGGGGCAAGGGGGCAAAGGAAAGGTATGTTCCCGTCTCCAAACTGACCATGCGCCGCTTGCGTGTCTACTTAAGGTCAGAACGGCCTGTAAGCCCACTACCGTACGTTTTCTTAGCCGACAAGGAAACTCCACTAGACTACAGCGGTTTGCGAGGTTTACTGCAGCGTTTGTACCAAAAAGCAGGCTTACCGTACAAGTCTCCCCACGCATTTAGACGCGGCATGGCCGTTGAGTTTCTACGCAACGGAGGAGACGTCTTCACTTTGCAGCGCATTTTGGGCCACACCACCCTGGAGATGACTAGACGGTACGCTCAGCTTTCGCTTGACGACGTGCGCATGGTCTTCGCTAAAGCCTCACCAGTTGCTAATGCCGCGAAGCGGCGTGGGTAACGAGCCCGATTTTGTTTTCAACCCGCTGACGCTAGCCTACCCGCCAACAGTCAGTGGGGGATGCTCGTGAAAAAGCATCCCCCACCAGACTCCTGATGCTCAACAGTTCGGCAGACCTTACGCCTAAGGCCGGTACCGTCAGCTCACATTCGCGAAACGTAACTTTCGCGAACACGGTACTGGCCATAGCCCGCTAATGGCGTGCAGCTCAGCCGATACCACCATCTCACCCACTGCCCCCCCCCAACACAGTCTTCAACCACCCGAACACTGTCATCAAAAAAGCAACGTGTTTTTGCTATAATGTATGTGTAAGCCAATGCGGAGGTGGTAACATGGACACGCTTGAGAAGCGGTATTTCACGGTTGCAGAGGCTGCTCAGGAGCTTGGCATCCCTAGGCGTACGCTGTATAACTGGATAGGCGACGGTAAGGCCAAGCCTGTCAAGCTACCAGGCTTTGGCCTGTGGTACTTCACTGCTGAGGAGGTTGAACGTTTACGGGAAGTGGTCAACCTCATGCCACGGTACCGCATTCGCTAACGGTAGCGGCTTAACGCCGCTACTTTTTTTAGGCCTACTAGTTCTTGCCACGACGCTAGGAGGAGACTATGACCAGCAATCAAGAACACCAGCTTATCTTCACCACTTCAGAAGTAGCCAACATGCTTAGGGTTGACATTAGCACGGTACGGTACTGGATAACTACGGGAAAGCTTAAGGCTTTCCGTGTGGGCAGACAGTACCGCATAACCGGGCAAGCCATACGGGACTTTGTAAGGCCGGTAACGCCTAAGCCTAGGTAAGCGTTACCACGAACTCGGGGCGTGGGGACTTCAACCCCACGCCCTTGGTACTTGACCACTATGAGCATGCAGACCAGGTATCCTGACGTCTACCTAGTCTCCAAGAGCCTTGAAGAGTTGCTAGTTGACGATGTTCGGTTATCAGTTGAACGCGTGTACGGGCTTAGAGTTCTTAAAAGCTGGATATCACCGCCTAACCGTGCAGTATTCTACGACTTTTACTTTGAGCTTGAAGACGGTAGTGTGGTTAAGGTTGACCTGAAAAGCGCATATAAAGCTCGGAAATCACTGGCTCCTGATACCGTCCAAGCTATGCTGGAACGTGCTCGTCAGCAGGTAGACCTCGTAGTCCTGACACACAAGCACCTGTACTATCTGACCGCTACAAACGTCATAAGCATGCTTAGCGATTATCCCCAAGACAGTCCACTAGACCTTGATGTTTTAGACCAGTATGCCAGTGTAGTTCTACAAGTGTCTCAGTTGCCTAACCACAAGCAGGTTTTTGAGACTGCTGAACAGCTACATGCTTTAGCCCGACTACCGCGTTAAGACACTAGCCAACACACACACCGTGTTTTTACACGTCCAGTACAGCATTCATGAACATCCGGCTTAAAACGGCTTATACGGCTTTGGGTGAAAAACCTGGATTCTTGACTTTTGCGATTACTATCGCAAAAGTCTCAAGTCACGCTGTTAGCCCTAATGTCTACCACTAGCCCCCCTGCTAGAAGGCCGTATAAGCCGTTTTACGGGCTTATAGAGGCATTTTAAAAGGTGCATGTCAGAACATCCGGAGGTGTTAACCCACCCCTGGTTTTGAGACAGTACTGGCCTAGCATTCACCACACCCTAACCAGCTACCGCAACCGGCCTCTGGTCCAGCCCCCTAAACTTAGACACTTTTACCCTGCCTCCCGTGTGATGTCCTGCATGCTTCGTCCCAGCGCCTCCTCCATCACCTCCTTCGGCGTCCGGTAGCCCAGACCCGAGTGCAACCGGCTCTCGTGGTAGTACCGTAGCCGCTCCTCCACCACCCCCTTTAGCTCCCCAAGGCTTTTGGCCTCCAAAAACTGGTCCCGCCCCTCCCCCTTGAACCGGGCAAAAAAACTCTCCACCACCGGGTTACCCTTCGCCCCCATCAGGCTGTAGGAAAGCCTCTGCCCGTCCCTCAGCAGCAGCGTCCCCACCCAGTCGTGGCTCAGAAAAGGACCCCCCTGGTCATGGTGCACCAGGGCCTTGGGAAGCCTCCCCACCTGGGCCTGGAGAAAGGCCTTGGCCTCCGCCCACGCCCCCAGGGCCAGCTCCGCTGAAGGGGACGGGCCCAGGCCGAAGGCCACCACCGTTCGCGTCCTGTGGTCCAGGATGGGCACGAACCAGGCCTTCCCTCCCCGGTAGGGCAGGAGGGTGAAGTCCGTGTAGAGGAGCTCAAAGGGTTCCGGTTCCCTTTGCTTGAGAAGCAAGGCCCTCAGGTCCGCCTTGTCCCCAGCCAAAAGCACAATCCCCAGCAAGGGATTGGGCTTGGGCCTCCGGGCGGTGCGCTTCAGGGAAAGGTGGAAGTCCTGAAGCAGGCGGTGGACCCGCTTGTGGTTGACGGGGATTCCCTTCCTGTGCAGCTCCTCAGTAACCCGCCGATACCCGTACTCGGGGTGCTCCAGCAGGATCTCTTCAATGGCCCTCTTGAGGCGGCGCTCCTCTTCCTCCCTCTTCCTGTCCGCCTCCACCTTCTGCTTCTGGTAGTAGTACCAGGTGGCCCGGGGGATCTCCAGGGCACTCAGGACGATGGGCAGGGGAGCCAGCCCCTGGGCCAGCGCCTCGCGGGCCAGGTCGATGCGCTCGCCCAGGGTCATCCGCTTTACCTCCCCTGCCCGAGGAAGTTTTTTAAGAGGGCGATCTCTACTTCCTTCTTACCGATGAGTTGCTCCAGGTCGCGGACCTTCTTCTCCAACTCCTTTTCCTGGGTCTCGTTGGAGAAGACGGTGGCCCCCTTTTCCATGAGCTCCGCCTTCCACTTCACGATGGTGTTGGGGTGGACGTTGTAGATGCGGGCGAGTTCCACCAGGCTCTTCTCCCCCTTGATGGCCTCAAGAGCTGCCTGAAACTTGACCTGTGGGGGTACCGCTTTGGGCTTTTTCATCTTGACCTCCCAGATGGGTTCATCCTACATCACAATCAGCGTCTAGTCTAGGGGGTCCACATCCCTCACCCTACCAGACCATGACTAGCCGCAATGGGGGTAGACAGCATGAGACTAGACACGCTCACCGTTCTCAACACTCTTGCGACTATAAGCGATGACGGTACTCTGGTTAGCTTAGTGCTCAAGCTAAAGCCGGATACCGTTACTAGCCGCCGTAAGCTTGCAAACTTTAAGAAGCGGGTAAAGGACCTTGGTATTCCTGTTCTACTCAAGGTGGAAGCTAAGCGGCTGCAGTCTGGTCATCTACTTTACCATGCTCACATTACCTTGCCCGCTACCCCTGAGACGGCTAATCTGCTTACAGCTTTAGGGGCCAAGCCTAAAGAGGCCAGAGACGCGGTCTGCGGTACCGCCACTTACGCCTTAAGGGAACAGGCTAAGCGTGTACTGGCCTATGCTGCTGATAAGCCAAGCTACACCAAGCTTAACCCTTGGGGTGGAAGCTGGCAAAAATGGGCCAGGTACATGCGCAAAGATACCCAACTTCCTGGTTTGGCCTACCTTTGGCACTTCCACATACCCAAACCCGATAAGCAAAAACCAGCTGCTGAACAGGCAAAACCCCAAGAATCTCAACTCCAACTTACGCTTAACCAGTCAGCACCAAAAGCCTTCAGCACACTAAAAACCGTGCTTAGCAAGCCAGTACCGTCTAGTTTAAGCAACCAGCCTGCAGACGGCAAAGTTAAACGCCCATAGTAATACATAGCAATGCTGCTAACTCTAACCCTCTACCACCTTCACCTACAGCAACTACGACAGTAGCTACTCTTTGCAGTCCAAAAATACTACCCAGTATTCACTGTCTTCTTACCCTCCCATTAAACAGCCCCGGAGGGGCTGTATTTTGGGTATTGTCAACCATGCTAGCCAAGGAATACCATTGTGACCTGGGTAGGGTGCACACATGCCCGGAATACCGATGTTGGCTAGGGCACGAAGCGGCTTCCAGTGGGCACTTAAAGCCTACACCGCGAAGAGGGCTAGTGGTCCGCAACTCATAATCGTGGTGTCGTGGGTTCGAGTCCCACCGCCGCCACCAGGGAAGGCCTCCCGCTTTCGGGAGGCCCTTTTGCTACACTAAAGGGACGGGTCCGGGATCCCCCCGGTCGCCCAGGAGGCAGAATGCGCGCCCACATCATTACCTTCGGATGCCAGATGAACGAGTACGACTCCCACCTGGTGGCCAGCGAACTCGTGAGCCTGGGGTGGGAGCTGGTGGACTCCGTGGAGGAGGCGGACTTCGTCCTGGT